>ONZR01000018.1_pt1 | contig 86504 bp, 74 predicted proteins | sample 1671691 | NCBI WGS metagenome assembly ONZR01 (sample SAMN06348182, study PRJEB24527) | human gut metagenome | biome: human gut; feature: ankylosing spondylitis patient; material: feces | host: Homo sapiens | place: China | collected 2015-10 | reverse complement strand
GAAGGATCACGAGGCACCAGAGGATTGCGAGTACTATCTCTGCGGACCTCCAATGCTGATCAAGACCGTTACCGATTATCTGGATTCTCTGGGAGTTGATCCTGAGAGCATCATGTACGATAACTTCGGATAATATTAGCAAACATAAATAAAAGTATATCAAACATTAACAAAGCTGCTGGTTTCCAGCGGCTTTGTTTCGTTTAGGGAGGTTCCTTTCTAAGGTTTGTTATATATTTGTTCGTGTTTATTTGGCGCAAATCTGTCACATATCTGTCACTCGAATCTGTCACACGAAAATTAAGAATTTTAAACATTTAGTGTATGAAGCAATTTGATTTGGGTCCTGTTCACATCAGGACAAGAAATCTTTCCAATGGAAAGAAATCGCTTTACCTTGACATCGTCAAGGATGGAGAGCGATTAAGGGAGTCCCTTAACCTTTATCTGATTCCTGAGACCAACCGTGCAGCCAAGCAGATCAACAGGGAAACCATGATGCTGGCCGAGGAAATCAAGGCAAAGAGAATCGTGGACATCCAGAACGAGAAGTTTGAGATTCACGACAAGGATGCAAGCAAGGTGGTGCTCGTTGAGTGGATGGAAGAGCAGCGCAAGTACTACAAGGAGCATGGCAACAACAACTACTCCAAGACCATCCACAACCTCATCGTACACCTCAGCAGATTTGCACCCAATACACAGTTGCGTGGTGTGAGACCGTCATTCCTGAGAAGGTTCCTGGACTATCTCACCAGTGACGGAACGAACAAGTATGGCGGTAAGCTGAGCAGTGAGACTGTGTACACGTACTTCACCGTCTTCTCGATCCTGATGAACAAGGCGGTCCGTCTGGACTTGATAACATCGAATCCGTTCCACAAGCTGAGCCAGTCAGAGAAGCCTCAGCGCAGAACCAAGAAGAAGGAGTATCTTACACTCGAGGAGGTTCAGAAGCTCGCAGACACGCCATGTGACGACTGGAGAGTGAAGCATGCCTTCCTGTTCTGCTGCTTCACCGGATTGCGCTACATCGACGTGTCACGCCTCAAATGGAAGCATATCGTGAAGGTGGGTGCCAACGAATACCAGATTGAGGTGATGCAGCAGAAGACGAAGGAACCGGTATATGTGCCATTGTCGGAAAACGCCAGGAAGTGGCTGCCTGAGCAGGGCATCAATGGCCGTGAGAACTACGTGTTCCAGTTCAGAGACCGTTCAATCATCTATGACTACCTTGACAAATGGGCAAAGGCAGCAGGCATAGAGAAGCACGTCACCTTCCACATGAGCCGACATACTTGCGCTACACTGCTGCTGTACTTCGGTGCAGACATATACACAGTGAGCAAGATTCTTGGACACACGTCAATCCAGACAACACAGATCTATGCCAAGGTTGCTGATGAGATGAAGCGCACGGCCGTAAACAACATCCCGACTATCTGATGATGCCACCCGGCAATACACACCTGCAAGGAACTTTCTTTGCAGGTTTTCTTTTGTCTTTTCGTTTTTCACCAACTCTTAACAAATCTGAATTTTTCCCTCGCACGTGCGCGCATGCGTGTTACGCGCGGTAGTAGTAGATATATATATTTACTTTACTTTAGGTGTAAGAAATGCCCATTAATGTAGCAGAAATGCCCATTTCTTACACATAAATGTGAAGAAATACCCCATTTCTTCGGAAGAAATACCTATTTCTTACACAGAAATGCCCATTTCTTCGGAAGAAATAATTTTTCCAATTTTTCTTTGTTTTCGATTTTGTTGACAGAAAAAGCCCGAAAATGCACTTTTTGAAAGTTAATGAACGTTATAAAATTATTTTCTACACATAAATGTGAAGAAATACCCCATTTCTTCGGAAGAAATACCTATTTCTTACACAGAAATGCCCATTTCTTCGGAAGAAATAAACATTAATGTAGCAGAAATGATTGAAAAAGGCACAGAAAAAGCGGAAACCCATGCAGATTTCCGCTCATTTCTCTAAAGTAGATGTTAATAGACGTTATGCTTCATCATCGTCAAAACCATCGTCAATATCCTCTTCTTCTGCCTGTTTTCCTGCTGCCTCCTGGCTAGCCGCAAGCAATCTGTCCTCAATAGTCTTTCGCTTCTGGACGGTAGCATCAAGTGTCGTTGACTGTAGTTTTGGTACTGCGTACTGGGCGAGCTTTTCCATCGCCTGTACTCTCTCTACTGGCTTCAGTGCAGCCATGTCGTTCATGAACTGCTCCGATGTGTAGTAGCCGTCGATGGCTTCCGAAATAGCCTTGCGCACGGCTCCGGATACTTTGTTAGGCGTGCCAGCCTTTCGCCCTCCTGTCTTTTTTCCTGCTGCCATATCAAAATCTTTAATTATTGTACGCCTGTATGCGTGCGTGTGTAATAACTTAAACGTGGAGTGCAAAGATAACCCATTATTTTTGTGCCATGATTTTAAGTTTAAACGTTTAAATATTTTATATTATGGGATTAATCGGAGGTGCTATAGGTGCTGCTGGAGGTATATTCGGTGGCATCTCTGCAAGCAAGGCGCTGAGACAGATGAAGCGGAATGTCGAGGCTCAGCGCAAGTCAAACCAGGACTGGTATGACCAACGTTACAATGAGGATGCAACCCAGCGTGCGGATGCCCAGCGACTCCTGACAATGACGGAGGAGAGCATCAGGAAGAGAAACCAGCAGGCGGCCGGATCCGCAGCGGTCATGGGTGGAACTGACGAGAGTGTTGCAGCTGCCAAGGAAGCAAACGGAAAGGCGCTCAGCGATACGATGAGCAACATCAATGCTTCTGCTGAGGCTCGCAAGGACCAGATTGAGCAGACCTACAGACAGAAGGATGATGAGTATGTGAACCAGCTCAACCAGATTGAGCAGGGCAAGGCACAAGCCATCAGTCAAGCCGTGCAGGGTGTTGCGTCTGTTGCAAGCAAATTACCAGTCTAAAATGTACAGCTATGTCAGTAACGAAAGATGAGATTCTCAATGGTGGAGTGCAGCGACCTATGTACGCACCTCCACCTATCGCCCATGAAATGGAGAGTGATCCGACGGACAACATGCCGAATGCCGGTGGCTCTGCTGTTGGTGCCGGTGTGCAGGTTGCAGAAGCCGGAAAGGGCAATTCTGCCGTGCAGCCAGCTGTACAGGAACCTGCAAAACCAGTGGACGGGGTGCAACCCCCTGTTGAAAAAACTGTGGATAACTCTCCTAAGAAGATGTCGTATAAGGAGATGTATCAGGCACTCAATCCATACAAGCCACCAACGGCTGAGGAGCTGGAGGCGCAGCGCAAGAAGGAGAAGAGGCAGAAGATCTTTGCTGCTCTTGGTGATGGTATCTCTGCCCTCGCTAACCTTTACTTCACCACACAAGGTGCTCCAAACATGTACAACCCGGCTAACTCCCAGCAGGATGTTGTCAACGATCGCTGGGATAAAATCAAGAAGGAACGTGACCAACACATGAAGGAGTACACCGAAGCCCTCATGAAGGCGCAGGCTCTTGATGATGAGAATGCGGACAATGAGCGCAAGTGGCAGCGTCTTCTACAGATTGACAAGGCCAATACTGATAAGGCTAAGGCTGAGCAGGAGAGAAAGGATGCCATCGCTGAGGCTCAGAGGTTGAAGTATGAAGCTGCTGCAAATAAGGATGACAAGCTGGCTACTTTGTACCAGCAGAAATCCGAGGCAATTGCTGCAGGTTTGCCGTATGTGGCTACCAAACTACAGGCCGAGATTGATAAACTGAAGGCTTCTGCTGGAAAGGACAACAGGCAAGGAACGTCTTCTTGGGTGTCAGGTAAAGGTGGCAAGAGCGGAGGTGGTGGCAGTGGAAGTTCTTCATCGAAGGAATTCACTGCATACGACAAGGACGGCAATGTGCATAGTTTCAAGACCGCTAAGGCTGCTGAACAGTTCGCACGCCAAAATGGAACCTGGAAGGCTGATACCGTCACATCTACATCCAGTGTGCAGCAGGGCAGACGAACCAAGGTGACTACGACTACCAGGGTAAATGGTGGCCATTCAGTGAAGCCCCCTGTCAAGCCGAAGCCTGCTGCCAAGCCTAAGCATGCTGGAGGTAAGAAGAAAAGCACTGGAGGTGCATTTGATTAACCATCAAACAATACACAATGGAAGAAAAGAGATTAGCAAAGTTATATAATGCTTTGAAGGCACAAAACTATGATGTGCCTAATTCATACGATGAGTTCGAGGAGAAGCTTACACGTAAGGGTGATGATGGCGCAAGTCGTCGTCACAAACTCTACGATGCCCTGAAAAGCCAGGGCTTTGATGTTCCCGACTCATACAGCGGCTTCTATACGAAGTTGTTTGTGCCAGTGAATAGCACAACGTCAAGGGCACGTGGAGCAGGTGAAGCTCAATGGAATCCAAACCAGAAGGTTCACAAGCCAGCTACACAGTCTCCACAGGCCCAGCCTAGACGTAGCCAGGTTCACAAGTCAGTTGTGCATCAGCCAGCCAAGCCTGTAGCCCAGTCGAAGGGCACACCATTGACAGAGGCAGACAAGCGCAAGTATGCATCCAATGTTGGTAATATCCTTGCTCAAGCTGATGCTTCTACACAGCGTTTCAACAACCAGATGGAATATCAGAAGGCAAACTCCGGCTTGCAGGTGAAGCCTGTAAAGCTTGGAGCGAACCGTCATGTCGTTAAGCGCAAGCCACGTTTCAACCCGGGAACTGGTAAGATGCAGTCCTCTTATATCACTGAAAGTGGAAATGAGTTCGACAACAGGGCGTTTGCGGACGTGGAGCAGAATGCCGTTGATGATTACAAGCGTAGCTTAACTGTCGATGGACAGTTGCAGGATGCTTATGCGGAGCGTGAGCGATTGAATGAAGAGGTGCGCAAGCGTATGGAGGAGATTGACAACAAACCTAATCAGGGCTTTGCTGACTTCATGCGCATGTCTGCTGCTGCTTCAACACCTGGAGCCGGACCAGCTGGCGAGTATGATGCCGTTGATGCCAAATATACCAACGACCCTATATATACCCAGTTGATGGCAGCTCTTCGTCACAACAAGTCTGCCATAACAACACTGGAAGATAAGAAGAGTGGCAAGATAAATAGCTTCTGGCATACGCTTGCAACTACTGCGGCCAATGGATACACATTCAATGACGGCATGGGCGAGATGAAGGATGTCACTGCCCAGACACAAGCGATGAAGCATCTTGACAGCATCAACAAGAAGCTGGCCAAGGGAGAGGAACTTACTAAGGAAGAGAAGGCTTCCAAGGCTGTTCTTGATAACATGGCAGTCAATAATGCTATCCAGGGACAATATGGCGGCCAGTATGGTGCATGGTCTCGTGCTGGTGGCATGATGGCGAACTCCCTTGACTTCATGAAGGATCTTGCGCTGAACCCTGGAGCAGAAGGAATGGCCAAGGGTATTTACAAGAAGGTTGCTAATATCGGTGCAAAGCAGTTGGCAAAGGCTACCGGGGACGCCGCCGGAAAGGCTATTGCAAAGAAGCTGGCACGTGGCACATTGAAAGCTACGGGCGTATTGGTAGGTTCACATCTGACTGGAGCCATGGTAAGCAATACAACCGGTATCGGTCATACTGCTGGTACGTTTGGACAGCTTGCAGCCGGTGATGTCACAAAGGACGAGGACGGAAATTACAAAATCGAGAACCAGGATAGTGTTCTCGGTGCTTTTGTAGAGGCCGAGAGACAGCAGGCACGTGAGAACGGTTCTGAAATGTTTGGTGCTTTCATTCCTGGTATTGGCAAGGTTCTTGGCAAGAGTGCTGGCGAACTTGCAGGTAAGATTATTCCTGAAAGTGCCTTGAATGCAGCTGAAAAGGCTGGTGCTGCCGTATATAACAAGATGGGACTCTCCAAGATTTCAAATGCGCTTACCCAGGTTGGCAAGAAGGATTGGTACCAAGCGTACAACAAGATGCTTCGTGCTGGTGGTTACCAGGGCTTACCTGGCGAGGCACTGGAAGAGTATGAAGGTTCTCTCTTCGATGCGCTTACAGGTCATGCCGATGATGCCTACAACGACCTTACCAATACACAGAACCATGTGGATATTTGGCTTGGTTGTGCTACCATGGGCGCTTTGCTTGGTGCCGTACCAATGACAATACAGGGTTTCCATACATCACAGTATTACCGATACAAGCACAAGACGGATACTGCTGACAAGGTTGCGTCTTTCCGTATGACTCCAGAGAAATGGGAGCCTTTGCGTGAACAGATTGATGCAACAGACAATGAGCACATGGCTGATTTCGTTACAAACAACATCCTTGGTTCCCAGGATATGCCTGTTCAGGAGAAGAAGGCAGCCCTTGATTATGTCCGTAATCTTTCAAAGATGCGTGGTTATAACCTTGCACAGGCCAATAATGCCGATGATAGCGATAAGGATGAGGATATTGAGAACTTGAATACTTCATATAGTGATGGCTACGACACTACAGATCCGGAAGAGATGAGCAACGCAAAGGCAAAACTGGATGTTGCACGTCAGAACCTGGCACAGTCTATGGGCATCGACGATATGAACGAGCTTGATGATACCATCGGGGACCCTATCCGCTACATAGAGGAGCAGAAGCACATGGGCAACATCGAAGGATTGCAGCCTGTTCTCGACTACGCCAACGCCAAGTCTGCCTATGACGGCATGGTGCAGCGTGTTCGTGATGATATTGACAGCCAGATAGAGGAAAGCAACGCACTCGTTGACAGCCATACCAACCGTACTGATGGCATGATTCATCCTGTTACCTTGAAGCTGAAGGACGAGGACAACAATGAGCAGACTGCCTATGTCATTAGCGGCAACCTTGTTCTCAACGATGATTCATCCATCAACGATGAGCAGTCGGACAATAGCATCGTTATCATGGATGCCGAGTCGGGAAAGCTGCAGATGGTTTCCCCTAGTGCAATACACAGTGCTCAGGAACTGATAAATCCTAACCAGGAGAAGTATGAGGCTGCGGAGAATATCCGTAACCAGCATGCCCAGGAAGCTGCCGACAATATAGACGGAACCGTAAAGCAATGGAATGAGGGTGACACATACCAGGCGACTGGTGATGATGGCAGCCCTGTTACTGTTGTGCTCGCTCCTAACGAGCAGGGTGTGGTTGACAATGGCGATGGAACCGTGAATGTGGTGACGCAAACTGTGTATCAGGAAGGAGAAGCTCCTGTAACTTCCGGTATCATTCAGATGCCAAAGCCTGGTATCCAGCAGATGGCAGACGAGACAAGACGTGCCCAGGTTGCAGCCCAGCAGCAGGAAGAGCAGCAGGAAACCCCTGCGGAAGGCGAGCAGGAGGAGGGTCCAACTATGCCTACTTACAGCCTTTTTGATAATATCGTTATCCGTGACGAGAATGGTGAGCCTATCCGTGGCTCCATTCAAAGCATAGATGAGGACGGTATCGAGATTCACACCGAGGAACCACTCAACGGCTGGCATGTGCAGGTTGTTTCACCTGAGCAGCTTGACAACATGATCGAGAGTGTGACCGATGCCAACGGCGAGTCGGTGTGGAGTCGCGAGGTTGATGCTCCTTCTGTTGATGAGACGGAGGAGAATACTCCGGTTGATGAGGAAAATACTCCGGTTGACCAGGCGAATACCGAGGCGAATCCCCTTGTTGATACTGATGAGGTGGCAGCTGAGGAGACCGGAAACGAACCTCAGCAACAGGAAGCCAGTGAGGAGGAAGCTCCTACACAGTCTGCCCTGGATCGTATTCCTAAGGATGATAAGGGTGAGCCTATCTATGAGCAGACCGACCCTGACACTGCATACGATGCCATCGTAGAGCAGACTTACGGCAACGAGGATATGGCCAAGACTGTTGCTGAATCCATGGTTTCTGATATGAAGGCGTCTCTTGATAAGCTCAACAAGTGGAAACCAAAGTCTGGTGGAACCATCACGCAGAAGATTGCAGCTGAGAAGGAACACCAGGAAGCAGTGGACCAGGCAAAGGCAAACTTGGAGCATTGGCAGAAAATCGCTGGCATCCAGCAGCAGCGCAAGAGTAAGGTCATGCTTGACGAGCAGAAGGCTGCTGACGAGAAGGCTAAGGCTGCCGCTGAGGAAGCTAAGGCACAGGCCGCAGCCAAGGAAGAGCAGGAACGTAAGGAGCGTGAAGCTGTTGAAGGTGTACCTGATTGGGTGAATGATACTCCGCATGATGCACGTGCGAGGGGCTATCGTCGTTCAAATGGCTATCAGTATGCAAGACAGGAGAATATTCCTCATACAAAGGGTAAGGAGACTTCTATCAAGTTCACAGACAAGGTTTCACAACCTGGACATCTTGCGCTTATTGAGGCTGAACAGTTGCAGCCAAGTCACATAAATGGTCAGCCTAACGTGACTCACTTCATCCCAGAAGCGCAGCCAAAGAAGCGTACGGACAAAGCCAGTACCATATCTTCTGAGAAGATTGCGGCCAACATCAACCCTGCCGAGATTACATCAAGCGTTACAGCATATACTGGTGCGCCTACTGTCAATTCTCGTGGAGAGACCATCCAGGGCAACAATCGTAGTGCAGCGTTGAAGTTGATGTGGAGCAACCATGCCGACCAAGCCGGCATATATAAGCAGTATCTTATGGATCATGCCGATGAGTTCGGCTTGAAGGCAGAGGATATTGCGAAGATGAAGAACCCTGTCCTTGTGAATATGGTTGATGTTGACGACAATAAGGCCATTGAACTTGGTCAGCATAGCGCCCAGGACACAGAGAGTGGTGGTGTTGAGCGTATCAAGGTGAAGAACACCATCCAGAAGATGGGTGATGATATGAAGTCTTTTGCCAAGAAACTGCTCGAGAGTTCCGATGATGAGGCTAGCTTCTCCCAGCTCGTTGACAAGAACGGCAACAAGGTGTTGAAGTGGATGAATGCCAAGAGCTTCATTTCAGATACACAGTACACAAGTGCGCTTGATAGCGATGGCAATCTTACTGCTGAGGCTGCTAACGACTTGAAGGGTATCATGTATGGCAGCATCTTCCAAGGTGGAAGTGAACGCCTGGAGGAGATGTTTAACAGAATGCCTGCAAAGGCGCAGCGTGCCATCCTTGCAACTGCATACCGCGATTTCAATAGCCCTAAGGAGAACCGCATGCTGAAGGATATTCAGGAGTCTATCGTGGCTTTCAATGAGCTGATGGGTGACAAGGCCTTTGCTTCGGCTACTAATTTCAAGGATGCACGTGTGGCTATTGAGGACTGGAAACGCTCTTACCAGTTTGATGATGTGACCGGAGAAGCTGTACTTCCTGATGGTAAGTTCTCGGATTTCGCCCTTCATCTTGTGGCTATGTATAAGGGTGAAACGCAGGGATTTATTCAGCAGACGTTCAACCAACTGTTTGACCTTATCCAGGGAACACAGGCGATTGACTTATTCAACAAAGATAATATCGACAACACACCTCGCTCGCTGGCAGATGCCATCAACGAGGCATTAAACATTAATAATGATGGACAACAAGACAGCAATGTACTGGGTGGCAATCATCCAGCAGGCCAAGAAGGGCAGCAAGAAGGCAGTGAAGCTGCTGAAACAGGAGGATCAGGCGAGGGAGGAACTGAACCTGCCAACGTTGATGGAGGACCTGGAGAGAAAAATGTAATCAATGAACTCCTTGAAAAGGGTGGTGCTACACCTATAAGCCAGGAGAGACGCAACCTTACCGATGATGGTATCGTTGCTGATGCTGACGGCAAGCCAGTACTTCTGTATCATGGTACGCTTGATAAGGATTTGAAACTTTCAGACCTGCAGCCAGGACACAACCGGGCAGATGGGGAGAAGGCTACCTTCTCAGGTGATGGTGTGTATTTCTCCCCTTCCAGAGACGTTGCAGAGGACTACGGACACAACGGCCAGATATTCGAGGCACATGTAAGATTGAACAATCCGTTCTATCTTTTGGGTAACCCTGGCTTCGATGAAACAGAAGCTAAGGAGTTCATGTCTCTGCTGAAGAAGCAGGGTTACGACGGCATTATACATTATAATAATGTATGGAGTGTAGAGAATAGCAATATTGGTAGTGGAGAAGTCATTGTGTTCAACAACTCCAGCATCATTCCTGTAGAAAATGCAGCTGATGATGTTGAGAATGCCGAAGATGATGTTAAGGATCCATCGGATATGCTGGCTTCTGCAATCGAGTCAGGCGACAAGACTGCCATCGAAAAGGCAAAGGAGGAAGTACGTGAAAATCTGAAATCTGTTGATGAAGATATTCTCCGTATAGCTTTGTCTGATGCACCTAAGAAGCTGAGTGAATTTGATAAGGCTATGAAATCTCTTGTAGAAGACGAACTTTCTTCGAGAGGTATCAAGGTCTTTAACAGCTTTGATAATGTTCAGAAGGGTGATGTTGTTGTAGTAGGGAATGAAGGCGAAAGTGGTCAGATAACCATTGACAAGGTTCAGGGCAATTCGGTTTCGTTCACTACAGAAGATGGAGAAACTTTTGAGGACGTTCCTCTGGATACCATAGAGGAACACTTCAAAGTCATGTTCCGTAATAGCCTTCAATCAGCCATCGAAGCAGCTGAGGCTGAGACAGACACCAATCCTACAGACGGACAGAAGGAGGCAGGTAACTACAAGAAGGGACACGTTAAGGTTGCTGGATTCAATATTTCCATCGAGCAGCCTAGGGGTAGTGTGCGCTCTGGAACGGATGCCAACGGCAAGAAGTGGAGCGTGACCATGAATAATACTTATGGCTACATGACCGACAACGTGGGTGTTGATGGCGACCACCTGGATGTATTCCTTAGCAATGATATTGACTCATGGGACCAGCAGAATGTTTATGTAGTTGACCAGTACAACCTTGATGGAACGTTTGACGAGCACAAGGTAATGCTCGGTTTCAACGATAGGGATGAAGCTACAGATGCCTATTTCTCTAACTATGACAGTAGCTGGAGAACGAGCAAGAGAAAGATCATTACCTCTACTGTTCCTATGGATATATTCAAAAAGTGGATAGAAAGCAGTAATCGCAAGACCAAGCCTATTGCCGAGTATTCATTGGTGAAAGAGCATCTGCAAAAGTGGATTGATGAAAATTTGTATGATAAATCTCCGTTCGGACAATTCGTAGAAGACTCTGGTATTGATGTTGTGCCTAATGGTGTAAATCCGTCAGCTATCATCAAGTTCGCTGAGAAGATGTTTGGCATGTATGATTCACAAACAGATGATTATCCATCATACAAAGCCAAGGTAACAAGTGTAGAGGTTCCTGCCGATAAGCTGTACCAATCAGAAAAGGAATGGTTCCATCTTGTCAAAGGAAATTATGTTTCCGTTACCGATGGAAAGAACGAGCGTAGTTATGAACTTGTTGCCCATAAGGATGCGCAAGGACACTTGAAGTCTGTATCAGTTGTCAAGTATCACGACTTTGACGGAAAGGAAAAGGCAGATTCTGGTAAGGCTGCTGACACCATGGCTGATGAAACACAGACAAATGACTACACAGTAGAGCCTGCCAAGTACACAACCAAGCGTGGCAAGGTGCTTGATATGCAGCTTGTCAAGTTTGCAGACGAACTGGGTGAAAAGCAAAGTGCGGCTGTTTCACTGGCTAAGTCCCTTAAAGGCTGGTACGACAAGAAGCAGGGTGGCTTCATGATGCGTAGCATCGAGGATGCCAAGAAACTTACTGATGCAGTATTGGGTGAAGATAGCGAAGCACTGGAGAACGCAAAGCCTCTTACTCTTCAGGATATGAAGGATTCGGTATTCCCGGAGGATGAGTTCCATGGTGGTGACACGGTTTGGAGTAATCCTCATGGTGAGAATAAGACTATCCTTATGGCTCATCACATGCAAATGCCAGATGGCCGTAGCTTCATTCAGAGCTATTCTTTTACTGATGGTACGAGCGCAACTGCCCAGGAAGTTGAGGCGGCACATGATGTTGCTAAGAAAAGCAAATCATCTTTGAATAATACCAAACTTATAAAAGAGGTGCTTCAAGGCAATGCTATCATGTGGGCTAAGAATTATGCCAAGAATGTAAGGAAAGGCGACTTGAAGACTGCTCGTAAATGGTATCAATCTATTGGTGATAGTGTTCGTAGAATGCGTGATTTCAAAGATGTTCATGAGGCTAATGCTTGGTTGGACAACGTTCTTCTACCATATATTATGAGTGATGAGTTCAGACCGGATGAACCATTGGTTGACAAGGCTGCACGTATCGCCAAGAAGGAGGAGGTCAAGAAGAATCCTAGTGGTAATGTGCTTGTTACTGATGATGAGTACGAGACTTTAAAGAAGAGAATGCGCATGAAGTTGCGTGGTCAGCTGAATATGGGTATTGATCCTGAGATTCTAGAGATTGGTATCTCGATGGCTGTGTATCATATTGAGAGGGGCGCACGTAAGTTTACTGAGTATGCCAAGGCTATGATAGATGATATGGGTGATGATATTCGTCCATACCTGAAGTCGTTCTATAATGGTGTCCGTGACCTTCCTGAGGCAATAAAGGCTGAGCTTGACAGGGATATGTCTTCTTATGAAGAGGTTGCAAGCATTGATGTGGCGAACTTTGATAAGCCATCCAAGGATATTATGGAGCAGGCAGCACAAATCGCAGCTGAGACTGAGGTTGAGAAGCAGGCAGAGGTGGCCCATAAGAAACTCGTCGATGAGCGCAACGCACGTCGTACCATGGACAAAAAGTCTTTCCGTCCTGCTACGGAAGCTGATGTGGAAGGCAACGGTATGGTTTACTATGAAGGTAAGCCTACACACGTCATGATGGTTGTCCGTAAGGGCGAGCAGGTAGGTGCAGCGCAGTTCGGTGAGTCATATATTGATAGAGTCTATTTGACCAATGGCAAAGATGCAAAGCTCGAAGACCTCCAGGTTGAGGATACTCAGGCTAAAGACGAGAAGAAGGAGACTGTTGTTAAGGAGGTTAATGTGGAAAGCTTGTTCAATGCCTTGCATACCAACGGCAAGACCAAATTGAGCGACCACACCGTTCCTTCTTCTGATGTTGACAAGGCAGTAAAGGAAGCAAAGGATTCCATGGCTAAGAAGCTGGAGCAGGTGAAGGAGCAGCTCAGCAAGAAGATGCTTGAAGAGCAGTTGGCGCAGCGTGAGAAGTTTATTGATGAGTTGGGCGACCGTGTGAAAGCTGGCGAGAAGAAAGGCACATTTGCCGGCACAAAGAACGTTGACCTGGAAGCTACCTTACTGAAGTGCTTGGGTGAACGTGAGGCGTTCAGCGAAGCACTTGATAATTTCTCTTCTGAGTCTAAAAAGGCTGAGCCTACAAAGGAGAAAAAAGAGACTCCAAAGAAAAATAATCCAGTTAAGGAGAAGAAGTCTCGTAAAAAAGCAGTATCTTCGCAGGTGCATATTGCAGACCTGTTCGATAACGGACAGGAAACAGAAAGTGAAACTTTAAACAGTAACGACAATGACAGAACAGGAAAAGAAGTATCTCAAGGAGATAGGGTGCAGCGAGAAGGAGATAGCGAGGAGAGAACTCGAGGAGAGAATCGACAAGGCTCAGACGGAGTATTGCCGAAAGAACCTGCTGAGCGGGAGCATGCTGTCAACACACGCGTGGACGGAAATCTACAAGAAGGCCGGAATGACGGACGAGGAGATCAAGGCGTATCGTCAGGAGAGGGAGAAGTACTCGGACGCTCTGAACGATCCGCTGGACGCTTACAGGGACTAGAGCCGGAGGAGCGCAAGAATACCCATAACAACCATGGCAAGCGTGGTATGGAGTATGCTCCAAAGTCTGTAGATGCACGTATTACTGCCAACATCGAGGCTATTGAGTTGGCTCAGAAGCTACTGAGAAGTGGCGAGCAAGCCACACCTAGACAGATGGCTGTTCTTCGCAAGTTCAGCGGTTGGGGTGGCCTTGGTAAGGCATTCACACAAAGCTCATGGGGCTTGGGTGAAGATACACCTCCTAAGAAGTTACGCAAGCTGTTGGGCAATGAAGCTTACCAGCAGGCGGTGATGAGTGCAAACAGTTCGTTCTACACACCTACACATATTATTGATTCCCTTTGGGATATTGCTACACAGTTGGGATTCAAGGGTGGAAACATCCTGGAAGGTTCGGCTGGTATCGGAAATATCTTGGCTCAGATGCCGACAGATGTTAGTGAACGCAGTGATATTCATGCCGTAGAGATTGATAACACGGCAGGTGGCATCCTGTCTCTGCTTTATCCTGATGCTCAGGTTGACATCCAGGGCTTCGAGCAGACTAAGATAGAGAACGGAAGCGTTGACCTTGCCATTACAAACGTTCCGTTCGTCACTGGCTTGAAGGTGAAGGATGAGAGCGGTGACAAGGACTTATCCTCTAAGTTCGGAAACATTCATGACTTCTGCATCGCCAAGAACGTTCGCAAGTTGAAACCTGGTGGTATCGGTATCTTCATCACATCTAGTGGTACGCTCGACAAGTCGCAGAAACTTCGTGACTGGGTAATCAACCAGGGTGATTCTGATTTCATCGGTGCATTCCGCTTGAACAACAATACCTTTGGCGGTACATCTGTAACTAGCGACATCCTTGTTGTCCGCAGACGTGTGAATGGGCAGAAATCGGCTAATGCTATTGATGTTGGTTCCACTAGCGGTGAGCGTGTTGCCGACTATGACACTGGTGAGACTCGCAAGGTTGACGGTAAGGAGAAGCCTGTAATCAAATCTTTATCGCTTGATTACAACAAATATTTCCAGGATCATCCGGAAATGATGGCAGGAAAGATGAAGTTCGGCTTTGAGGAAGGTGACACCTACCGCCCTACAAGTATGGGTCTTTTCCCTGCAAGGGGATTGAACCAGAAGAATATGCTGACTGATTTCGTCAACTCTTTCGCCAGCATGAAGGAGGACGACGCTCCAGTTGAGAATACCGAGGAGGAGAACAACCGAATTGTGTATGAGAAACTGGGTCCTGATGTAAAGGAAGGCAGCATGGTCGTTGACAAGAATGGTAACATTTGCCTTGCTCAATGGGGTAAGGCCGTACCTCTTATGTCTGCTGCAAAGAAGGGTGAGAAGGCTAGCAATAGCGATTTGATTACCCGTTTCCAGTCTAAGAAGGTGAAGGGTCATACCAAGGTTGAGTGCTTCAACGCTTACTCTGCCATCAAGTCAGCGCTTAATGATGTGCTTGCATACCAGACGGAGAACGAGAGCGACAAGGGATTGAAACCTCTGCTTGATAAGCTCAACAAGGCATACGATGACTTTGTAGCTACCTACGGCCACTTCAACAAGAATACACAGTTGGCATTCCTCCGCAGGGATGTTGACTATCCTAATGTGTTCTCGCTTGAAACATACGAGGACGTGAGCGACAAGGAAGGTGGCCATACCGAGCATTTCGGCAAGAGTGACATCTTCAGCAAGCGTGTGGTTGAGAAGGCCAAGGAGCCTAAGCCTCATAACGTGAAGGATGCCATCATTACCAGTATGTACCAGAACGGACGTGTTGACGTGGAGTATATTGCCAATGCTTTGGGCAAGTCGGAAGACGAAGTGAAGGACGAGATTATCAATAGCGGTCTTGGCTTCGAGAATCCTATCACCCGTCAGATTGAGGTTTCCTACCAGTACAAGAGTGGAAATGTGCGTGAGAAGCTCCGCCAGGCTTTGGACAACAACGAGGGCGGACGCTACAATGCCAACATCAAGGCTCTGGAGAGTGTTATCCCTATGAACATTCCTGCACACTTGATTAACTTCACGTTCGGTTCTTCATGGATTGATCCAAAGTTGTACGAGGACTATGTGAAGGAAAGAACTAACGTGAATGTGAAGTTTACTTCTGCCGGTGGTACCTGGTTTATGGATGCTCCCGATTACATCAACGAGGAAAAGGACAATTCCTTTGGCGTGAAGAGTTTGCTGTTCAACAAGATTATTCCTGGACACCAGCTTATCGAGGCAGCCATTCAGAATAAATCCATCATCGTTTCCAGAACCTACAAGGAGAACGGCAAGGATGTAAGGGAGACTGACCGTGATGCGACACAGGCTTGCAGCAACAAGATTGACGAGATACGACAGGACTTCCAGGACTGGGCAAGAGGTAAGATGCAGCAGGACGAGCAGTTGTCTGCAAAGATCGAGGCAGACTACAACGAGCAGTTCAACAACTACGTTCCGCTCACTATCCCGGATGAGTTCGCACCTTCGCGTTATCCTGGCATGGCTCCAAGACTGGATGGAAGCGACAGGGACTTCAACCTTTACTCATACCAGGCAAAGGCTGTGGTGAAGTGTGTGACTCAGCCAACCATGCTGGCACACGAGGTGGGAACCGGAAAGACCTTCACCCTTATCACTACTGCCATGGAGATGAGAAGACTGGGTACAGCCAAGAAACCTATGATAGTCGTGCAGAACGCAACCGTAGGCCAGTTTGTGGCATCAGCCAAGTCGCTCTATCCAAAGGCTAAGATTCTTACCCTGGAGGATGCAGACCGAAACGCAGAGGGACGAAGGAACTTCTATGCCAAGATTAAGTACAACGACTGGGATATGATTGTTGTTCCTCAGTCAACCTTTGAGTTTATTCCGGACAGCGAGGAGCGACAGATACGCTTCATCAATGACAAGATTGAGGAGAAGCTTCTTGTCCTGGAGCAGATGAAGGATGCAGACAAGAGTGGCAACAACATGATAACCCGACAGGCCGAGAAGGAAATCGAGGACTTGCAGCAGCAGCTTGCAGACATTACCGACAGCATGACTACCAAGCGCAAGGATACCGCAGCCCAGCTGAAGAAGAAGGAGGTAACCAAGCAGAATGCCGAGGTAGAGGCCAAGGAGATGCTTGACAGACGTACCGACGATGTGGAGAACTTCGACGATATGGGCATTGATGCACTTCTTGTTGATGAGGCTCACGAATACAAGCATCTTGGCTTTGCAACTGCCATGCAGCGTGGCGTGAAGGGTATTGATCCTTCTTACTCCAAGAAGTCGCAAGGTGTGTATTTGAAGACGCAGGCCGTGCTCGAGAAGAACAATGGCCGCAATGTGGTGTTTGCTACAGGTACTCCTATCAGCAATACTGCCGCTGAGGTTTGGACGTTCATGCGCTATCTCATGCCTGCTGACACCATGAAGCAGTATGGCATCTACTACTTTGATGATTTCGTCCGTAACTTCGGTAACTTGAAGACGATGGCAGAGTTTACCACCAGCGGAAAGTTCAAGGAGGTGAACCGATTTGCAGGTTACATGAACCTTCCTGAACTTGCACGTATCTGGTCGGGTGTTTCTGATATTGTCCTTTCCAAGGAAGTAGAGGACTTGAAGTCGAAGCTTCCAAAGATGGAGAACGGCGACAAGGCAACAGACATCTACCTGCCTCAGACCAAGGCTTTGCGTAGGGTGATGAAGTTTGTCCGCAAGAGACTTGAGGAATTTGAGAACATGAGTGGAAAGGAGAAGAAGGAGAATTCTGCAATCCCTCTTACCATGTATGGCATAGCTGCAGCAGCAGCCGTTGACCCTCGACTCGTGCTCAAAGATGCAGCGGACGAGCAGTACAGCAAGACCAACGAGACCGTGAGACAGACTTTGAGATCACTGAAGGATTCGGAGAAATATCATGGTACCGTGGCCATCTTTGCTGACCATTATCAGAATGCCTCAACCGGCTTCAACCTTTATGAGGATATTCGCAACAAGCTTATCAAGGCTGGTGTTCCTGCCGAGCAGGTTGTTGTTATCAAGTCGGGAATGACCGTCAAGAAGAAGCTCGACATCTTCGACAAGGTGAACCGTGGTGAGATACGTGTTATCATGGGTAGTACATTTACCCTTGGTACCGGTGTGAACATCCAGGAAAGATTACATACCCTCATCCATGTGGATGCACCTAACCGCCCGATGGACTATATACAGCGCAACGGACGTGTTATCCGACAGGGTAATTTGTTGAAGAAATGGGGCATCCCTGTACGTGTGCTTCGCATGGGTGTGGAAGATAGCCTTGATGTTACTGCTTACCAGCGTCTGGAGACCAAGGGAGCCATTGCGGACAGTATCATGCACAGCAAGGATATGATTGCCAACAGCATGAGTAACCGTGTGCTTGAAGAGGAGAGTGACATCTTCGGTGATACCGTAGCCCAGTTGTCGGGTAGCGAGTATGCCTTGAAGAAGAATGAGGCAGAACGAGAGTTGCGCAGACTGGAAGGTCGCAAGAAGCAATGGGAGTTTGACCAGATTTACATACACAGCAGAAAGCCGCTGCTGGAGGAGCGTATCAAGAAGGTTCAGGCATTTGCCGACAGACAGAAGACTCGCCTTGAAGGAATCAAGAAGACGTTTCCTGATGGTAAGTTCAAGAAGATAAGCATTGGAAAGCATAGCTTTGCCAGCGTTGCCGACATGGAAGATTACTTCAAGGACTACAACAAGAAGTTGACCCAGAACCAGGAGAAGGTACGTGACGAGAATTCGGTAGAAGGCTTGGTAAACATGGATCTTGCCATTAACGTTGATGGTTATAATTTTGTCGCACATACGGAGATTCTCAATTACTTGGGCAGTGTATCTCGTACTATGACCTACTCTTGTGATGAGCTTGGTATCAAGGATGAGCAGGTGAGACAGGGTTACTTGAAGAATGCCATCAACGACATTATAGATAATGTGGTGAGTGGAAAACGCTTTGAGGAGTCTATCTCCCGACAAGAAGCTGAGATAGTTAAGGATAAAGCGGACATCCAGGAGTTGGATAAGCGTGAGGGAAAATCATTTGCCGAAGAAGATAAGCTGGTTAGAGCGCAGGAACTCTTTGAAGAGTACTCCGAGAAGATGAAGGAGGAAATGGAAAAGAAGGAGGCCAAGTATGCCAAGCTTGACAAGGAGGTTGAGGATCTCGATGAGGATGCTTTCTCTTCGCCTGGTGATGAGGAGGAGGAAGATGGTGACCTGTATCGTGACGCTACTGAGGACGAATCGGCATGGCTGGATTCCCAGGATACCGTGAAGGTTTACCGTGCCATGCAGGTGATTGACGGAAAGTTGTATCCACCGATGATGGCAGCCGTTAAGGGTAAGCTTGTCGTGCCACGTGAACTTGGCACATGGGAGGTTGCAGATGAGCGTGAGGACATCATCAAGTTTACCAAGAAGAACAAGAATGGTGATGTGGTTGGCTATGTTGACCTTGACAAGGGAAGCAAGGATGCTACCGGCAAGAAGGCTACGGTTACTCGCGATGTGGCTTACAATCCTTATTGGCATACATCACGCTCACCATTGAACGACCAGTTCTCTTCTGCATGGATCAGACCGAACATTGTTACCGTTGAGGTGGAGGTTCCTGTGTCTGAATTATCCAGCGGCTATCGTGCGAAGTTCTCGAAAGACCCTGTAGGTGAAACAGACTGGCATGCCGGTCCGGTAACCAAGCAGTTGGTTGACCAGGGCCATGAGCCACGAAAGGTTATCCTTTCCCGTTACGACAAGCCTGTACGTGTATTGTCAAATGCGGAAGTTGCCGACCGCATAGCTTCATACGTAAGGGGGTATGATGTTGTCATTCCTGAGAATGTTGTTACTCCGCAGGTTAAAGTTGAACTTGAAAAGCGTGGTGTTAAGATTGGTGAGCCAAAGGGAGTTAAGAAGAGTGAGCAGATAAAAGAAGCTATAGAGAAGGGATTGTCTGTAGTGAATGACATTAGCCGTGAGGGTGATGGCATCATCAGCGATGCTGATATTTCTCTTCTGAATGACCCTATGAGCAGGATGATGGGCGAGAGCCGTTTCACACCTGAGCAGCAGGAGAAGTTTGCAGCAATGGAGCGTGAGCGCATGGCACAACATGTGGATGAGCTTGCAGATAAGTTACACCTTAATAATATAGAGGTGGTGACTGATGCTTCAACGCTGACCGGTAAGCGCAAGAAGGCGAAGGGTTTCTATAACAGACATACTGGCAAGATTACCATCGTGGTTGAGAATCATCGTGATATTGAAGATATTGAGCAGACTGTGTTGCATGAGGCTGTAGCCCATTATGGCTTGCGTCAACTCTTCGGTACACACTTCGATGATTTCCTGGACAACGTGTTCAACTATGCCGAGGAAGGTATCCGCAGGGAAATCGTGAATCTTGCCAAAAACCACTCTTGGGACTTCCGCACTGCTACAGAGGAATATCTTGCCGGGCTTGCGGAGCGCACCAACTTTGAGCGTGCCATGGAGAGTGGATGGTGGCAAACCATCAAGCGTGTGTTCCTGAATATGCTTCATTCCATCGGTTTAAAGGGTTATCATGGCGAGACTCTTACAGACAACGAGCTTCGCTACATTCTGTGGAGAAGCTACGAGAACCTGGCAGAGCCTGGGCGTTATCGCAGCATCATGGGCGAGGCTGCTGATATTACCAAGCAAATGGAGTTGGGGGTTGGCAATTATGCCAAACCTTCAACCTCTGGTGGTACCATGGTGGCGGAAGAGAGTACAGACATATTGCAAATAAAGCGAAAGGTTGCCGACTTGTTTGAAAAGGCACATAGAGGAGAATTTACGGGCAAGCCTAAAAGCATAGGTAGAATTAGTTCACAAGGTAAGGCATACTTGGAGAATCTGTCTGGCTTAAAATTCAAGGAATATGTGGACTTTGTCCTCAATCCTTCAGACTTGAACCATATCCGTTCTGATCATTATGGAGAAAACGAGAAGGATAATGGCAATAATGTACCATTGGATGATGAAGATATTCAGAATATGGTAGATGTATTGAACCAACCGGACGCAATTCTGTATGGTGTGGATAAGCAAGATGGCCGTAAGCTGTTCTTCTTTTTGAAAGATGCTGGAAATGGGTTGTATAACCTTACAGAGGTATGCAGTACCAAAAAGGGTAATCTTACTGCGAAGAGTTTCTTTAAATCAAGAAGGAAAGGTATCGACCAGCGAGTTATGGAAATTAAACAAACCCTACTCCCTACGTCCGTAACGTACTCTGGCGAATCCCTTTCTGCTGCAAAGATACCATATTTATTTGAAACAAACAAGGATAATGGGCAAAATCTTTCAGAAGATGATGAACTTTTCCGTGATGGCGATGCTGCTGAGTATGAGAAGGCACATGCTAGAAACATCTACGACCAGCGTGTTAAGCGTGGATTGTTCCAGATGCAAGAGGCGATGCAGGACTCTATGCTCAGCTTGAAAGAAGCCATGAATGCCGTATTGAAGGCAGAGGGTAAGAGCAAGATACACATCGAGGATGTGGCAGGTTTCGAGAATCCATACCTGGGAGAGAACCGTCTTTCATCCGTTAACCAGGCAGAGTGTAAGGCATTTGCTCAAACTTTGTTCAAGCCTTTGTTGAATGAGGTGAGCCGTCTGGCAGAGGATGCAGAGGAGCGTGCGATGCTTACTGATTACATGATGGCCAAACATGGACTGGAACGTAATGTTGTCATGGCTCGCAGAGATGCAGAGAAAAAGGCAAACGAGGAGTTCGGGAAAGAGTTGGCCAAAGCCCAGCGAGCTGTAGCAAAAGACCCACTCGACCAGGATGCCATAGACCGCCTTGAAGACGTGAAGCAGAAGAAGCATGACCGTGAAGAGGAATTGTACTTTGAAAACAGAGGCAGAGACTATGCAGGTCTCACTGCCTTGACTGGAAAGGAAGATATTGCTGAGGCCGAGCTGAAAGCATCATTCATGGTTAGCACGTATGAGACGTTGAATGCTACGGATAAGCTTTGGAAACAGGTTAATGCCGTAACTGGCGCAACCTTGCAGAAGGCTTACGAAAGCGGCTTGATGAGCAAGGAAACCTATGACGACATCAACTCCATGTATGAGTATTACATTCCTCTTCGTGGCTTTGACGAGAAGACAGGAGAGGATACTTACGCTTACCTGTCTGACAAGAACAGTGCATTCAACGCACCTTTGAAGACAGCCAAGGGACGTAAGAGCAAGGCTGATGATCCGTTTGCCAACATGGAGAGCATGGCCGAGAGTGCCATCATGCAGGGCAACCGCAATACTCTTGTCAAGCAGAAGTTCCTGAACTTCGCCCTTAATCATCCTAGCGACCTTGTGAGCGTCAGCAACGTATGGTTGGAGCATGATGATGTGACAGATGAGTGGAAGCCAGTGTTTGCGGACAACCTCAGCGAGAATGACAGCCCTGCCGAAATCGAGCAAAAGGTTAAGGACTTCAACGACCGCATGCAGGAGTTGTGCAAGAATGAGCCGGACAAGTACAGAAGCCAGAAGGAACATCCGGACATTCCATATCGCGTTGTTGAAAGTCGCGACTTGAAGCAACACCAGGTTCTCGTGAAGAGAAATGGAGTTGAGTATGTGTTAACCATCAATGGCAACCCACGTGCGGCACAGGCGTTGAACGGACAGACCAACCCGGACAATGACAATGCCGGTGCTATTGGTGCCATTCTCCGTGCAGGTGAAGCCCTCAATCGCCAGCTCAGTGCATTCTACACGACACGAAACCCTGATTTCGTTGTGTCAAACTTCATCCGTGATGCCCTGTATGGTAATACCATGGTGTGGGTGAAGGAAGGTGCTAACTATGCGGTGAGGTACAACAAGAACTTCATGAAGGTGAATCCTGCCATTATGAAGATACTTTTCTCCAAGCTCCGCAATGGTACGCTTGACATGAACAACGAAACGGAAAAGATGTTCAAGCTGTTCATGGATAACGGAGGCGAGACCGGCTATTCTACCGTAAGGGACATCGAGAAGCACAAGAATGACATCAAGCGAGAGTTGAGACGTGCCGGAAGAATTTCCATCGGTAAGGCATGGAGTCTGCTTGGTGAACGCCTTGATGAATACAACCGTGCGGTTGAGAACTGTGCCCGATTTGCCGCCTTCATGACATCCCGTCAGATGAAGCGTTCTATCGACCGAAGTATCTATGATGCCAAGGAGATTAGTGTGAACTTCAACAAGAAGGGTAGTGGTGCAAAGTTCATGGGCGCAAACGGCCAGACCTTCGGGGGCAACACGGCAGCCTTCGTATCAGGACTTGGAAGAAGCTTCTACGTCTTCTGGAATGCAGCAGTGCAAGGAACTACAAACTTCGGAAGACAGCTTGAACGGCATCCGGGAAAGGCACTTACAGGTGTCGGTAGCATGTTCATGCTCGGTTTGCTGATGGCAGCGATCGGTAGCGGTGACGATGGGGATGATGGCGACAAGAACGCATATTACAACCTTCCTGAGTACGTGAGACGTTCAAACATCGTGTTCCGTCTTCCTGGCATGGATGAGCAGTGGATAAGTATCCCTCTCCCTGTTGAGTACAGAGCCATGTACGGAATGGGCGAGCTTGCCATGAGTGCTGTAAGCGGAAAGGAACATTACACAGGCGAGGAGCTGGCAAACCAGATTGCGGGCCAGTTCAGTCAGCTTATGCCAATAGACTTCCTTGAAGGTGGCGGAGGCTGGAACGCCTTTGTTCCTTCTTCTGTCAAGCCTTTCGCAGAGGTGATAGCAAACAAGTCGTGGACGGGTATGCCTCTCTACAAGGATACTCCTTGGAATAAGGATATGCCAGAGTGGACAAAGTCTTACAAGAGCGGCAACAAGTATCTTATAAACCTGGCTGCCGTCATGAACGATGTGAGCGGAGGCGACCAGTACACAAAGGGTTCCATCGACATCAACCCGGCAAAGGTTGAATACCTGCTTAATGGTTACTTTGGTGGTGTCAGCAACACCATCGACAAGACATCCAAGATGTTTGATACCATGTTCGGAGACCGTGAGTATGACCCTAGAAACTGGCTTGTCCTCAACCGCGTGTTGAAGAATGGTGACGAGCGTACGGAGTACCGTGCCATCAACAACGAATACTTCCGCATGAAGGAAGAGCATGACAAGATCAAGTCACGACTGAAGCATTATGAAGATGATACCGACAATGGAGTCATGGACTATGCAGACAAAATCAACTGGCTCTACAACTCACCGGAGTATCGACGCATGGAAATCTACGAGGACTATTCGGCAGACATCGACGCATACAACAATGAGCTGAAAGAGCCTTTGAGTGACAAGGAGCGCAAGGAGGTTACAGACGGACTGAACGCCTTGAAGAAGCAGCTCGTCTATGCGGACAGCTTTACGAGAATGGACGTTGACGACCTCATGAAGGAACGCTCAAAGTTGCAGGAGAAGCTTTCAAAGGCTACGGACTTGCAGGAGAAGAGTGACATCGGTTACTTGCTCATGCTCATTCAGACAGAGCTAAAGGCGAACGGCCGTAAATAGTTAAACTTAGTATGGCGGCATTTATTCATATATTTGCCGCCATACACATTAATACATTATTATTATGGCAGTAGCAACAAAGAAAAGAGCTAAGCTATACCGTTTGAGTAATATCATGCCGAAGACCACGGCACCGGACGAAAGCGTTATAGATAGTGTGAGAAGAGCAAAGAATTCCGACGACCGCAGACGAGGTTTTGACATTCTCATGGAAGCCAGCCTGTACTATAGCAATATGGATGATTACCGCAGGGACCGCCAGCGAAACAAGAGATATTGCTATGGCAAGCAGTGGGACGACATCATCGAGGTTGACAATAAACGCATGACGGAGGAGGAGTATATCAAGAGCCAGGGAAATATTCCGCTGAAGAACAATCTTATCAGAAGATTGGTGCGAAACGTGATAGGTGTGTACCGTTCCCAGTCGAAGGAGCCGACATGTATGGCAAGAGATCGAGACGAGCAGAAACTTGGCGAAACCATGAGCACCATTCTGCAGTACAACATGCAGCTTAACCGCATGAATGGATTGCTGGCACGCACGATGGAGGAGTTCCTTATCTCCGGCTTTTGCGTTCACCGCAAGTACGCATGCTGGAAGAATGACCGCTTTGACTGCTGGACAGACTACGTTCAGCCGAACAACTTCTTCATAGACTCCAACATGAGAGACCCACGAGGATGGGACTGCACGATGCTTGGAGAGATACATGACATTTCGTTTGGTGACCTTTGCGGCCAGTTTGCCAAGTCGCCAGATGATTACAAGCGATTGAAGGAGATTTACCGTCATGCCGCAGATAAGGCATGCGTTTCGATGTATGCAGACCAGTTCGGCTATCCAGCACAGAAGAACTGGAACTTCTTCGTAACGACTGACCCTAGCCGATGCCGTGTGATAGAGGTATGGAAGAAGGAGCAGAGAGACCGTTACAGATGTTATGATCCGCAGAATGGAAGCCGATTTAAAATAGACCTGGAGGATTACAAGGAGCTTGTCTTTGACGAGAACGAAAGGCGATTGCAGCAGGGGTTGGAGGACGGTATTCCTGAAGAGGAGATTCCTTTGATTCAGAAAGAGTGGTTCACCGATAATTACTGGTATTACTATTATATCAGTCCGTTTGGTGACATCCTGGAAGAGGGCGAGACTCCATACGAGCACAAGAGTCATCCTTATGTGTTCATGGCATATCCTTTCATTGACGGAGAGATACACAGTTTCGTGGCTGACGTGATAGACCAGCAGCGCTATGTGAACCGCCTCATCACCCTTTACGACTGGGTAATCAGAGCAACCGCCAAGGGTGTGCTTCTCGTTCCGAAGGACTGCTTGCCGGAAGGCGTGTCCATTGAGAATATTGCTGAACGCTGGACAGAGGTTAACGGAGTGATTGTGTATGAGCCTAGCGAGAGCGGGCAGATTCCGCAGCAGGTTGCAGCAAGCTCGGTAAACATCGGAATCGGAGATTTGCTCAGTATGCAGTTGAAGTTCTTCGAGGATATTTCGGGCGTGAATGGAGCCTTGCAGGGTAAGCCTGGCTATAGCGGCACTAGTGCAGCACTCTACAGCCAGCAGACGCAGAATGCCACGACTTCACTTCTTGACATTCTTGAGGTGTTCAGCGAGTTCATCCGTAACGGAGCCATCAAGGACGTTAAGAACATCCAGCAGTTCTATGATGATATTACCATGGCCAACATTGCCGGTAAGAACGCAGCTGAAATCAAGCGTGACCCTCAGAAGATTAGAGACGTTGAGTTTGACCTTAATGTTACTGAGAGCACGACAACTCCTGTATATCGCCAGCTGAGCAATGATATTCTCATGCAGCTTTGGCAGGCTCAGGCTATCAGCGTGGAGCAGCTTTTGGAAAATGGTGATTTCCCATTTGCAGACGATCTCTTGCAGAGCATCAGAAGCAACAAGGAAGCCATGGAGCGTGGCGAGCAGATGCAGGGTGTCTCTCCGGAGCTTATACAGAAGGTTCAGCAGCAGGTACATGCAGACCCACGTGCAGCACAGTTGTTGCAGAGATATATGCAGCCTCAGCAGCAGGCAGCGTAATGGGGACAGGCGATGGAATCGCCTGGAACGGTGGCCGGAATGTGGCTTGAACGGAAAAGGCCGGGTAGTTGTTTCTACCCGGCCTTTTATTTATATGGTGGCAGCTGATACCACTTTCTTCTTTGCTGGGGCAAACTCGCTTACCCTCATCACTATTTTCGGTACCGGCATCTCGAAGAAGCAGATGTGAAGACCGATGGCTCTTGTCATGAGCAAGTCGTCGTGCGCACCTACGATGGCACCATACGCACCATTAGGCTTCTTCTCGTAGTTGATGTACTCGTCAAGGCAACGCTGGTCTCTCTCGATGTACATGTTCTCACGGATAACCTCTATTAGGGTTGTTATGATCATCGGCTTTGTAGATACGTTTGTATGGAATCCGTATTTCTTAGGAGCCTTCTTCTTTATATCCTCAGCACTCTGCTTGCGTGCGTACAGGTGCTTGTACACACCCCTTATCTGGTTGAGGATAAATCCGGACTGGTCTCCCTCGGTGTCTCGCTCCTTGTCGTGTGTCTCAAGCGTGTTTGACTCAATGACAAGCAGGGAGTTGTCGTAGAACTTGGCTATCTGTGCAGCTTTCCATGCCAGGAGGTCAATGTCTATATGACCGTACCACTGGGCAACGACGCAAGGTTTGTCGCCTTCCATCATCCAGTATCTATCGAACACGACAATGACGGACCAGTCTGCCTTGTTGGAACGTCCGCCTACATCGACAACCGTAAGATACCTGTTCGTGACCTTTTCGTCTTCCCATATCTCGGGGAGACTCCAGACCCACAGCTGACCTTGCGCATCCTGGGTGAACTTCAAATCCATCAGTGATTCCTTGCCCTTATACCCCTTTCCATACACATCACCCACATAGCGAGGTGGGCGGACTGACTTCTCGAGAACCTCGACCTTGTATTTGTCGAAGACACGCTGTCCGGAGTGGACAAACGCCTCCACATCATCGGATGGGAACTCGGCTGCCATCTGTCCATGGTCGTTGTATTTCTTTCGCTCCTCCACATACCAGTTGATGGCTTCGAGCGTTGCACCCTTGTTCCAGAGCCACCAAAGGTATTTGCCTGGCTCCTCACGGTCGGACGGGATATTGTCGTTATTGCGGTTCTTCCAAAGCCATTCTGCAAACTTCTTTTTCTTCTTCTCGCTGTCGAAGGCAAGTGTGTATTGCTCGATGTCGAACCATGACACGAACATATTTTCAAACTGTGACTGCTTTTTCTTTGCAGCCTCGTACTCGCGATGGAAGAAGTTTCCGGTTCCGTTTGCCGTTGACTCGTACACAATCATTGTGTATGGCTTCAGCAGGATACCTGACGTTGCAGAGCGCACGATGTCTTCCGGCTTCTTTCCGTCTGTGGCTTTCCATATACCCACCTCGGACAGGTGAACGAGGTTGTAGTCACCGCCACGGCATGAATCTGGACGCTCTGCTGTACCTATCTTTATCTTGCAGTTGCGCTGAGGTACACGGTGGATAGCACCAGACTTTCCGACACCTACGAGCTTAGGTTCGTTCTCGTTGTATTCCTCACCCAGCTTGTACAGGAACTCAATAGGATATTCGGCTATCATGCGGTCGAACATATCCTTGATCTCATCGGAACCCGTACCCTGGTGTGCGATGATGAGTGAGTTGAGACCTACACGGTGTACAAGCTGCAACCATGCCATGTACAGCTGCGATGTAGTTGAGCCTCCCCACTGGCGTGCCTTCAGCAGGATGATACGGATAGGTTTTCTACGACTTCTGTATTTTTCGAGTTTCTTGACGAACCTGCGTTGCGGTCTTGTGAGCCTGAAAAGGCAGTCCGTTCCTCCACCTTTACGTTTGATATACACAAAGCAGGCTGCCCAGAAGGCGAAGTCGTACCGCATTCGCATCCTGGTAAATTGCTCCAGCACTTTCTGAAAATCTTCCTCCGTGACTTCCTCCACCTCCATATAGTCGAGGAGGAACCTTTCTATAGACCCTGCTTCTACTATCTGCTTGACCAGCGGTATTCGCATCATCCTTACAGGCAACCATTGGTCGGGCTGTGGATGGTCGGAGATGTGTACCTTGACACGTCTTCCGATAGAACCTTCTCCGGTGACCGGGTCGAACTTGGCATAGATGATGGCATTTCTCCGGTCGTTTTCCTTGAGCAGTCCCTTTACTATTTCTTCTGCCTTAATTGCGTCCATACTTCCTTCCTTGTATTAAATTCGCAGTTCATCGTAGTTGTAGCATGGGGAAGTGTGCCAGTCTCTGCATTTTCTTTCTTATCCATTGTCTCCGAGCCTTGCATACCATAATCTTTGCGCTACCTGGCGTGATGTAGAACTTGGGTGCAGGCTGTTCTACCACGACGGTGCATAGCTTCCGCAGCGTCCACGTGGGATGCTGCTCTCTGAGCTTCACGACACGCCTGCTTATTTCCTCGAACATCTCACGTTTCAGTGGACGCATACTTGGCAGCGGCTTTCCCTGCAACATATCGGACACGACAACAGATGCACGAACATCGGATACATAGAACCTGTCTGCCGGTGCGTTGGCTATATGCTTGTACACCTCAGGCATCTTTATGTATTCGCAACTCGTGATATAGTCGTCATACACTCTCATCAGGTTCTCCAGTCTTTCCTCGGAGAACTCCATGTTTGCACCAATATGTTTCATCTGCTCGTAGTTTGAAGGGGTTAAAATTGCATTGACACACCTTATTAAAGGCACTTCAAAGTTAGCAATAATGTGTGTAAAAAGATAAACTTGCTTTGTGCGAGAATGTGCCTATATTTGCGCAAAGTTTTTTCACTTATAAATAATAATTAAATTTATGGCTGATAATAAAGAAGTTAAAAGCAAGCGTGATTTGTTCTCGGATCGCATGAAGGGGAAATACCCAGACAAGCAGTTCGACGATGACGAGGCTCTTTTCGGTCAGATTAATGATGATTACGACGATTACGACAAGCGTCTGGGCGAATACCAGGGGCGAGAGGAAGCCATGAGCAACCTCTTTACGAGTGACCCTCGCTCTGCGAAATTCCTTACAGACTGGCGTAACGGCAAGGACCCTGCGATTGCTTTGGTTGATATGTATGGCGAGGACTTCGTGGAGGACATGAAAGACCCAGCCAAGCGTGAGGAGGTAGCGGCTGCAAGCAAGGCTTATGCCGAGCGTGTTGCCAAGGAAAAGAAATACCAGGAGCAGTATGACAAGAACATCGAGGAGACCCGCTCGACTGTTGAGAATTTGCAGCAGGAGGAAGGCTTGACCGATGATGAGATTGATGCAGCCATGGAGTTTCTGATTAACATCATGAAGGATGGCATCCTCGGCAAGTTCAGCGCAGAGAGTATCATGATGGCACTGAAAGCCATCAATCACGACGATGATGTGGACGATGCCTCACGTGAAGGTGAAGTTCGTGGCAGAAACGCCAAGATCCAGGAGCAGCTCCGCCAGGGCAGACGTGGTGACGGGCTTCCTCAGCTCGGTGGCAAGAACAGCAAGCCTGCCAAGAAGAAGCCTGAGAGTATCTTCGACATTGCCAAGGAAGCTACCTAGCCTATGGAACTGGTTGAAAGGAAAGATTGCGTGAAGCCACGCAGGGGGTGCTGGATACATGGTTCCCCGACCACCGTTAGCCGGATGGCAATGGAAGGCTTTGCCGTGGCTGACATTGACAAGCGAAAAAGTAAGTAATTTAATATTCACATTTTAATATTCACATTTTAATATTCAAGAAAATGGCAGAAACAGTAAACACACCTATTGCAGGTGAAAATGTTCAAACAGTATCTGGCACGCAGACACCTACCACTGGTACTGCTGGTGCCCAGACACAGATGCCTGGCAGAAGTACTACCGTGAGCGAGAGCGCAAGAGCTACCGGTGGTGTTGACGCAGGCAATTTCATTGCCACTGCTGTGGACAAGGATCTCTTCGAGTTCCATAAGGATGATACCCCGTTGATGCAGCTGATGCTGAGAGCCAAGACGGTGAACGTAGATTCTCCTGAGGTACAACATTACATGATTGACGAGCCGCGAAGTGAGGTTGTGACATCGGCCAAGCTGGAAGCAACAACAGCCCGTTCCGCAGTTCTTCCGCTTGAAGTTGAGGATCAGAGTATTCCTGCTGAGTATGGAACCCTGCTTGTGAAGGGCGTAGATGGATATACAGAGGACGGCCAGACCAGGACTCCAGGTAAGGACTTGATGATTGCTGTTACAGGTACAGATCCGGTTACCAATAATCCTGTGATTATTGCCGTTAATGGTCCGAAGACCAACAGAACGGATGAGTACTGTACCGTGCCGGAGATTCCTGCTGGTACAACCTGCATTATCCTCTCGAATGCTCTCTATGAGACGCAGAAGGAGGTTGATCCTGATACCATCGTGCCAAAGCCTATCCTCTTGTATTTGCAGAAGCGTGGCATGAACCAGATTGTATCTGACTACTTCGATGCACAGAAGAAGCAGATTCCATTCTCAAAGGCGCTCATTGCTGAGCAGGCTATCACCAACTTCAAGGTGAAGGGTAACCGTACCTTGTGGTCAGGTCGAAAAGGTAAGGTGACGACAAAGACAAAGATTGGTCCTCAGACCATCTATTATACAGAGGGTGTCCGCTGGCAGTTCAAGCGTCTGCTGCAGAAGACCGGCAAGTGGACTTACGAGCAGTTCATTGCACTTGCCAAGATGTTCTATACTGGTGAGGATGTTCCTAAGACAGCCTTGCTTCTTGCAGGTAAGAATCTGCTTGAGAACATTCAGTGTATTGACTTCTCCAAGCATCCGGAGGTGACCATCACCGTAACAACCAATTCTCTTGGATGGGAGGTAACACGCATTCACACTGTATTTGGTGATATTGACATCAAGCGTGAGCCTACACTTGACTACTTGAAGTGGAGCAACAGTGGTGCTCTGATTGGTGAAGACCGCCTTGTTCACTATGTTTACCGCAACGAACACAGCTTTGACGATGATGTTGAGGGTGAGGAGGCAAAGCGCAGCGGTGTTCTCGTATGGGACGGCCTCGGCTTGAAGGGAACCTGCCATATCTGGATTGACGGTGAGGGTACACCTGCCACACTTGGTGCTACCGGCTTCACTATGTGGGACAGCGAGGCTGCTCCAACTGGTGACGACCTTATCGACGGCCAGGTATATTACCTGCTTTGCGACTGCCCAGGCATTTCAAAGAATGCTATGAGTGGCCAGATGTGGAAGTACACCAAGGCTACAACATCCTGGGATGAGTTCAACGGTGATCTGTTTGCGCAGGAAGAGTAGTTGATTCATAATTTTTGATTTTTGGGGTGTATCTTTGGTATCACCGATGATACGCCCCTTCATTTTACTTTTAAATACACAGTTATGAAATTAAAGAAATATGGTGCCATTGGCGTGATGGAGTGGCAGCTTAACCTGCCAGTCGGCAAGGCTACTGTTCATGTGGAGTTCAAGGGTGGATTTGAGAATAAGTATGGTATTCATCCTGCTACGTTTATGACGACTGATCCTATCGTGCAGACTGTCATTGAGCGCTCTTATTATTTTGCCAGCGGCAAGATTAAGCTGCTTGACGTGAAAGACCTTGGATTGTCGCCAATGGAGATTGCAGCACAGAAGCGCAAGGCTGAGGGTATTGCCAAGAAAAAGGCCGAGGAGATTGCCAAGAAAAAGGCTGAGGAGGCTGCCAAGAAAAAGGCCGAGGCTGACGCACAGGCGAAAGCTGAGGCTGATGCGCAGGCTGGTAATGCTCAGGGACAGGCGATAGAATCGCCTGGAACGGTGGCTAGTAATGCGGCTAGTGAGGATGCTGCTGCTGATGCTGAGGCTGAGCTGGAGAACGAGACAGAAGAGGTTGCGGAGAACGAGGAAGCAGAAGAGAATGCCGTTGATGGTTCTGTTTACGATGTAGAAGGAGAGACCACTAGCGGTGTAGATATGGCTTCTGATGAGGGTGAATACACAGTAGTACCGGTGACCTGCAACGAGGATGCCAAGAACTACCTTGTTGACAACTTCAACTGTTCTGCCAGAAAACTGACAAACTGGGCTACTATCCTGGAAGTAGGCAAGGCTAACGGTATTCTCTTCGAGAAGTAGTAATTAATAAAGGATTCAGCCATGATCAAGCAGATAGAAGACATCGTTCGTGATGTTAGAATAGCCATTGACGAGAACGCCACTTCCAAGGCTCTGTTTGCGGAAGGCGACACGGAGACCTTGACCCTTGATGAAATCATCAAGAGCAAGATAGCTGATTCTGTCAGGAAGGTGGAGATGGAAGCTCCTGCACGCCTGCTTGATAGTGGCGAGAACTTTGGTGATAGCGGTGTGTATTGGAATGCCAACCTGAGCGGCTGGATCATCCTCCCGGATGATTTCATGCGCATGTTGGTATTCCGTATGAGCGACTGGGAGCGCAGTGTGTATGATACGGTGGATGAGGGTAGCGAAGCCTATGCCTTGCAATCATCCCCATTCAAGGGCATACGTGGCAATCCGCAGAAGCCGGTATGCGCCATCACGCTCAGGGCAGAAGGCAGGGTGCTGGAGTTCTTCAGCTGTGACTCGAAGGATGCGACGATACAGCAGGCCGTCTATCTTTCGCAGCCAAGGATAGAGGACGGGGGCATACACATCTGTGAGAAATGCTATTCCTCTATTGTGTATCGCATAGCCGCCATGACCGAGCAGACGTTTGGCAATACAGACGCGACAAAGTTATTCCTGGAATTATCAAATAGTTTATTGTTATGACAGAAGAGACAAACAACATAGAGAACCATTCCGTAGGTGGAAGCGTAGCCGTAGGACGGGACGTTACCGTAGGTGGCCGTTCTACCATAAGGGGCAATGCGACCTTCAACCGTGATGTTTATATCAGTGGTTGGCTTAACGCACGGAATATCCGTGGAGCCGGCAAGGGTCTGTATGAGACAGTTGATAAGCTGAACAGTGCTTACCCTAATCCGGAGAATGGCTGGTTTGCCTTGGTTGGCAATACTTTGCCTGCTGACATATACCGGGCATGGGGCGGAGAATGGGTGGCTACAGGACAGAAAGGTGGTGAACCGGTTCTTGAACTTGCCAAGCTGACCGAGCTGAGTGAGTCTCTGGAGAATGAGGTTTCCGCTCGTGTTGCTGCTGATGAAGCTTTGAAGAATGCTATTGATGCAGAGGTTACCGCACGTACCAATGGTGACAAGGAACTCAGCGACGCTCTGACAAAGGAGATTGCAGACCGTGAGAAGGCTATTGCCGATGAGGTTCTTGCCAGGACAACTGCCATCACTGAAGCTATTGAGGCGGAAGCTGATGCACGGACTAAGGCTATAGCTGCCGAAGCTAAGGCTAGAGAGGCTGCCGATGCGGCTGAGACTAAGGCCAGGAATGCTGCCATTGAAGCGGAAGCACAGGCTAGAGATACTGCTATTTCTGCTGAGGCTACGGCACGAAGCAATGCTGACACGGCTTTGCAGACTGCCATGAACGAGAACGTGAAGGAGCTTAAAGGAGCTGACACGGAGCATGAGAGCAGGCTTCTTGCACTGGAGCAGAGCGAATGGCCTTTGTCGCTGGAGCTTTCCATCAATCCGATTTTGATTGAGTTTACCGGAAGCGAGAAAGATACTTCTGTAGCCTGGAAGATTATGCGCAAGGGTGTAGGGGTTACGCCTACGGTACTTACATTCAAGCAGGATGGGGTGGCGCTTAGTGCTGAACTGGTTGCTAACGGAAGCATTAATGCCAAGGTGAACAAACTGGGTGACACGGTGTTTGAGATAGCTGTGGAGGCTGAGGGTATGAAGAAGAGTGCCAGTAAGAAACTGACCATGGTGCTGCCTGTATATATGGGCTTTGCTGGTGCTTCTGATGCAGCAGGGCTTGCTATTACCGAACTTTCAAAGTATGCTCCTCTTGCATCACCTGCTGGCACATACAAGATAAAGAACAATGCTGATGGTATCTATCTTTGGCTTTGCGTGCCTGACACCATGACAATAAACAAGGTTACATCCAGCGGCTTTACCGTTCCTATGAGGGAGGTGCAGACCGGACAGACCGAGCTGGGAGGCTACAAGTGCTACCGTTCAAGCAACGCCATCGTGGCAGGTGAATATACATACACAATATCATAAACGCTTATGGACACAAAGAATACGATAGACATCTTCGGAATGCTTGAAGCCAAGACCCTTGACGGAATCCTCGCCCTTGCGCAGCAGATATACGACAAGGAAATAGGACTGATGCAGGGGAAGGTGAACGAGCTTTCATCGGTGAAGGACGATGACGGCAACGTGAGAAAGCAGCCGCTTCGCATCGTGAAGAGCGACATGTGGGTGTATGCCATCGAGGACAGTAACGGAAACATGCTGCTCAGCGTAAACCGTGATGGGGAGGTATGGTACAAGAAGGGCATGAGTGACGAGGTTCGCAGGAAGTTTGAGGAGATAGCCAACCGTCTGAAAGAGCTTAGCGGATGGAAGATAACCGAGAACGAGCAGTATATGTTCCTGATTACGGACAGCGCAAACAACCTTCTGTTCGGTATCAACCGTAAGGGTGAGATGGAATGCGACAAGGGCATGAGCCGGGAAGTGAGAGAACGCCTGGATGAGTTGAGAGGCTGGCAGGTGAAGAGAAACGAGCAGTTTGTCTTCCTTGTGACCGACAAGAAACAGAATCTTCTGCTTGGCATACGAAAGGACAATGGCCGACTTGTGGTGCCACATGGCTTCATCGAGGTGGTGACCGAGAAGGAGTATGAGGAGACCGAGATAGAGAATGACGTGCTCTATGCCATCAAGGGCAAGGGCGGACGCATCGTTGACCTTTGCCTTAACGGACAACCCATCAGAAACAGTGAGGAACATTTCTTCTCGAAGGAAGACAACATTCTTATGTATAACGGCCACATGACCGTGATGCCACGTATATACATAGACCATGACGAAATGATGCTTATGGTGGAATATCCTACCGGATATGAAGGACCGCTGTTTGAAAATGTGGATGGAATGCTTTTCGTTAGGAACTAATAGGAGTGTTAAACTTTTAATTTAAATAACAATGGGAAAATCATTAGGATCCATCGGATTTAGAAAGCGAGGTGAGTTCAAGCCTAATACTTTCTACCGGATGGATGATATGTTTAAGCATGGCCGTTCGACTTACTATGCACTGGAAGACTTCACGTCTGGTGAGACTTTCGAGGAGACGGCCGACAAGGTGGAGTTGCTTGCTGATGCCACTGGCGTGGAAGAGATTGCCCAGAGAGCCGAGAACGCAGCTTCACTTGCAGAGACCAACGGAGCCGAAGCTGGCGTGCAGGCTGAGGAAGCACGGAATGCCGCGGCTGAGGCCAACAAGCAGGCTGAGACTGCCAGGGAGGTGACCGGTGTGTTTGGCAGCAACTTCAAGAAGGTAATCAATGACCAGTTCCTCTATGCCATCAGTGACTTGCTCGGCAATCTGCTTTGGGGTATCAGAAAGGACGGAAGCACCTACGACCCTAAGGGTGTGCCGGAAATGGTGAAGAAGCTCATCGAGGAGATTAACAAGCGCATCGACAAGCAGGAGGCACGTCTGCATCTGATAGACAACCCGAACTATGTGTTCGCCATCGCTGATGCCCTGGGCAATCTTCTGTTCGGCATTGACAAGAACGGTGCATCGTTCGTGAATGCGCTGAAAGGTGTGGTAGTGATAGAGAAGGTAGAGAACAAGCAGTTTATCTTTGCCGTAAAGGATAGTGCAGGAAACCTTCTGTTCGGTATCCGCCATGACGGAACCTTCGCCTGCTCGAAGTTTGAGCTTCCGGCTTCTATCATGAAGCAGCTGGAGCAGGCCATGAAGAGTAAGTATCTGCATACAGAGGACGGGGATATGGAATTCCTTTTCCGCTTGCAGGACGTGAATGGCGTGATTGTGTTTGGCGTAAGATGGGATGGTACCAGCTACATGCCTAAGGGTATTCCGCTGGAGCAGGTAGCCAAGAACGTGAAGTTCGAGAAGCGCATCACTTCGCTGGAGGAGAGACTTGCCAACTTCCGTGGCGGTACGGGCGACTGGAGTGAGACCGGAAAGATGCAGGTTCCTATTCCACGATGTGCCATGTTGAACCTGCTTACTTCTACCATGCCGACTGCCAAGAGCGGAATGGGTACGAGTGGCGTGAACTGTGACATTCCTTGCCTTGCCGAGTTCTGGGATATGCAGGGAAACTATTTCAAGATTCCTATCCTTCTGAGTGCGCAGGGCAACAGTTCGATGGCATTTGCGAAGAAGAATCTTGCCATCGACCTGTTCAGTGATGCAGCGAGAAAAGAGAGTTTCGTAGTGAAGTTCGGTGACTGGGTATCGCAGGACAGCTTCCATCTGAAAGCATACTATACAGACACCTTCCGTGGTGTAGGTGCTGTAAGCTATATGCTCTATGAGGAAATGGCCAAGACAAGAGACCTGGGCGACGACCGACCATATAAGAGTGAGTTTACTACGAAATACGGAACTTCGGACGTAGGTATCGGCTCCGAGGAGTCGCTTGACAGAAACTTCGATACCGGGGCCAAGTGTTTTCCTCAGGGATTCCCGGTAATCGTGTATCAGAACGGAGAGTTCTATGGTGTGTATTCCTGGCAATTGAAAAAGCATCGTGACAACATGCACATGAACAAGAAGACCGCAGAGCACGTTCACCTTGACGGTACGCTGGGAGCAGACAGCATCTTTGGCGGCAACATCAAGTGGGACCAGTTTGAGGTGAGAAATCCTAAGAGCCTGTACATGCAGGAGCGACAGAGTATCAGAGGCGAGGAAACGCTGGAATACAACGGTGACTATCCAAGGGAGATCATGGGCGAGGATGCCGGGGAGTATGATTCCAAAAACAAGAACATGAAGCGTTGTGCAGCCGTAAAGAAGCACATCATCGCACTGAGCGGACGAATGGCTGAGCTGAAACAGGCTGAGACGGCCGGCAAGAGTTCTGACGAAATCAAGACACTCATCGAAAAATACTTCAAGGTTTCGTTCATGGTGGACTATATCCTTGAGACCAACCTGGTGAGTGATGGTGACGGATATAACAAGAACTGGCAGTGGACAACGTATGATGGCGTGCAGTGGACTGCCAACCCTTACGACCATGACGGCATTTTCGGTGCCTACCATATTGGCAACTATGTGAGTGCTCCGGGCAGTGGCTGGCTGGGTAACACTACAACCATTCCTTCTGGCTGGATCATCAAGTACTATTTGCCGGAGTTGAAGGCAAGATGGGCGCAGCTTAGAAAGGCAGGTATCTTTGAGGCGAAGCACATAGCCGGTATTCTCTACGACTGGTGTGACCGCATAGGCTTTGACAACTGGGAGGCTGAATACAAGAAATGGGACGAGAGTCCTTGCAACCGACCTAGCCTTATCAATGCTGAGTACTGGGCACGCAGCACAGGCTACACAGTGGGCTGGGCTGCAACATCCACCTACGGAAAGGGAAGCATAGCTAACCGGAACGGAAAGGCATATAAGAGCCTTATCACCGGAAACGTGGGCAATGACCCTGTCGAGGACGATGGTACGAAATGGGAGGACATTACATACAATGCGGAGAAGCAGTATGCCGTGAATGACGTATGCTACTACGGAAGCTCCAACCTTTATGGATTCAAGTGCAAGGTTGCATGTGTTGGACAGGCTCCTCTTACTGGTTTCTACAAGTTATATCCTAAGGATCTGGGACACTTTGACAGTGTGTATCGTGTAGAGAACTGGTTAAAGAAACGCATCGAGTATATGGATAAACTCCTCGAATATTCGGCAACATAGAAAAGACAGTTAAATATATTGTTTAATAAGAAATCATAAGAAAATTATGGGAAACCAATGTGTAATTTTAACATGTGAGGGCAGCGTGACCGACCCTAACATGACCAAGGTAGAGCACTACTACGGTATTGAGTTCACCCGAGGTGAGAGCAACCAGGGTGGCAACAATGGCTATCACAAGATGATTGGTGACGCAACCCTGCTGAAGGAAATGCGCTTCCACAACCAGATGGCCATCGTGAACGTGAAGGATGCAGCCATCACTGCTGAACTGAACCAGACCAACTGGAACAAGACCAAGGACGGTGGTACCAGCGTACTTGACGGTTCGGACGGCTCAGACATCATGCAGGTGCATAAGAAGTCGGTATATGCCATTATCGGTGGTAGTAATGCTACATACGAGCGATATATCGTGAGTGATCATCCTTTCAGCTATGATGGTGATGAGGCTATCGAGTTCCCTGCTGGCGGTGATACTCCTGACTTTGCCGTGCTTCTTGACGGCATGATGCGCTCTATCCGCAACGACAAGGTGGATGGTACACACTTCGCTGGTAATGGTACAGCACATACAGACAGCGGCTATGGTACAGCGGACGCTAAGGGCTATCCGAAAACCCAGCTGACCCGATTCCAGTTTGAGCAGTATGCACGTGCCAAGAACAGTGACCCATCAAGCAACCTTCCTTATACCAACATCTGTAACTTCGACCTGGAGTTGGAAATGGCGTTCATGTTCATCGAGTTCAGAACCAAGAACCTGAACAGTTTGCTCGGACATGGTATCTCCAGTATTGCAGCTCCTACCGCTGATACATGGGGCAAGGTTACTGGCTTCCGTCTGACTAATGACGGTGGCAATACCTACACTTACCTCACCTTCGGTAGCAATGTGTATTTGGCAGGTTCCCAGACACCTACCAATATGTTCACTGTATTGAACCAGAGTAGCCCGGTATTGAAGGTGTTCGAGGGTCAGCTTGCAGTTTCCAATGGCCAGACCCTGGAGCCAGTGAAGGATGCAGACGGTAATGCCGTGCAGGGCATGAGCGATGGCGTAATGACTGGTGTATGGACCAAGCGATTCTCATTCCAGCTCAACGCATCACTTACACAGGGCGGAGAAGCCAAGACATATAATGTTGATGCCGTTCTTAGAGTTCCTATCTGGCGTGGTAAGGTAAGACTTTGGGGTAACTGTTCGCAGTGGATCAGCGGCTATGAGCTTCTTCACTACCTGATTGGTGATACCTATCACTACAAGGTATATCGTGCTCCTAGCGTGGCTGCGCTTACTACAGACGCAGATGTGACATACAAGACTGCTGAGGGTGGCTTTGCATTTGAGAAGTCTTACGAGTATGTTGGTGAGATGCCTGCGACCAAGACTGCTGGCGGTGTAGGCTTCGGCTGGGCAAAGAAGATGCTTTCGCTCAGAAACATCACCACTGCCATCATGGCTGAGGGTGGCGGCAACATTGGTACATTTGAGAATGCTACATCATACGGATTCAACAGTGCAACTGCTGGTCAGTATATTCGCCGCGGGTCTTTCTTTGGCGGCGGTGCGTATGAGAGCCTCTGCGTTCTTCGTTATGCGGCTGTGTCCCTCGAGCCGTCGATTTCGCGCACGTACTTCGGTTCCGGCTTCCGTGTGCAGCTTGACGATTAACACGGCTGCCGCTTGACGAAATCGAAAACCGAAAGCCTCTCTCCTGTCCTGGAAGGACAGGCCGAAAACCGAAATCTCCTGTCGAAATCGCAATCGCACTCGGGCGTTTTTGGAGGAGGGGCTTTCAAAATAATATAAACATTGAACAAGAAAAGTAAAAAATATGGAAAGACAGATTTTCTTTGCAGAGAAGCCACAGCCAATGGACTGGGGCAAGAAAAAGATTGTTCCTCTGAACATCAACGAGGAGCCATATATTGAGGACGGCAAGAAGAAAACAGGCTATCGTGCCGACCTGGTTAAGAAGGTTGATGAGCCTTTGACCGTTGACAGCATCGTGCTTGCAGCCACGAATGAGGAGTTTGGCGAGGATGCACAGAAGCGCATCATGCTGAAATTTGCCAAGCAGGGTGATGCCGAGGTGGAGAAGTATAAGGCTTTCGTGGCAGAGGTGACCCAGGCAGCCCTGGCTGCTGGCTACGTTTATGCCACCGAGGACGACAAGAGTGAGTAAAAAGAATGTTTAACAACAAGTATTGAGTTTAAAGTCGAGCTGTGAGAGCAGTCTAGACATCATGAAGGGTTGTCCGTGAATGCGGGTCTCACTTTGGCGGCAATGCGAATGAGAGCATCTGCGTTCTTCGTTATGCGAATGTGAACAACGAGCCGTCGAATTCGAACACGAACATCGGTTCCAGCTTACGTGTGATAGGCATGATATTTAATAATCAACTTGGTTAGACCAGGTTCACGGAGACCACACCCGAATGGTGAAAAATGACAGACAAGGCAACATGAAAAAGCGAGGTTGTCCGCCTGTTAGTAGGCGTGCATTTGTAGGCACGTTCGGAAGCTGGCGAAAAGGCTCACACGGGCTTATGCACGAAAAGGCGTGCAGGGAGCTATGAAAAGAATAGGTAACGTCTGGGATGACTTTTGCAGCGTAGATTTGATTAAGACTGCCATTAGGAATGCCGCAAAGGGCAAGAGGAGATACCGCAAGGTGAGGAAGGTGCTGGCCAATATTGATGATTATGCCGAGCAGCTACACAAATTGCTGGTGGATGAAATGTTTTCTCCTTCGCCCTATACCTGCGATATCATGAAGACGGAATATGGAAAAGAGAGGGAGATTTTCAAGCTCCCTTTCTTTCCCGACCGTGTGGTGCAGCACTGCATATCGCTTGTGCTTAGGGACAGATGGACGAAGAGTTTCACTTCTGACAGCTATGCCTGCCTTGTGGGTAGGGGCATCAACTGCAAGCAGAAGAGGTATAACCTGAACCATAAGTTGAAGCGAGCCATAGAAAGCTATCCTCCCGGTGTGCGGCTGTATGCCCTACAGATGGACATACGGAAATGCTACCCGACCGTGGATAACAAGCTGCTGGCCGAGATAAACAGGAAGTACTGCAAGGACGAGAAGATGCTTGCGCTGCTCGATATGCTGAACTTCAACGAGGGAAGCAAGGGTTTGCCGATAGGCAATTTCCTGAGCCAGCTCTGGATCAACATCGTGCTTACCCTTCTTGACAGATACATCAAGGAGGTATTGAAGGCGGAAGATTACTTCCGCTATATGGATGATATGGTGTTGATAAGTGACGACAAGCATAAGCTGCATGAATGGAAATGGCGAATCATGAACTTTGTGTTCTATGTGCTTCATCAGGAGATAAACGGCAAGAGGCAGGTTTATCCGATAGGCGAGAGCAGGGCGGAGCGAGGCATTGGCTTTGCAGGCTATGTTTACCGCAGGGGCTTTACGCTGGTAAGGAAGCGCATTAAGCAGAGCTTTGCGAGAAAGCGCAGATGCAGGCTGAGCGTGCCTAGCTACGTAGGAATAGTGGAGCACTGTGATGGCAAAAACTTGATACGGAAATTAACGGAAGGAAACAATATGGCGTTTTCTGACCTAGGTAGAAAGATAGAGCGCCCATTTGAGGGTGACAACATCAAGATAGACCAGGTAGTAGATAGACCGATAGAGCTGCTTGACTTCGAGGTACGCCCTAGCGAGAAGAAGGCTGGTACTGACTACGTGAAGCTGCAAATCCGCTTTGAGGGCAGGAAGAGATTTATCGGTGGCGGCTATCAGTTTCTGGCCGATTTCCTGAAGACCTTGCCACCTGCCAGGGAATTGAAGAAGCTTCCGCTCGGACAGGGACTTCCTCAGCATACCGTGATACGCAATAAGCGAGGTTATTATTTTGATGGTACAATAGATGAATGATTAAAATGTAAACGAAATGGAAATGGTATTTAAGATTTGGAAGATTACCGCAATGGCTTGCGGTGGGTTGGTGGGATGGATGATAGGAGAGTTCAAGCCTGCTTTTCCTCTGGCCGTCGTGGCCGTCGTGTTTATCCTGTATGACGCATGGACAGCTTACAAGCTGGATAAGCGAGTGCATACAGCCTACCCTGACAAGACTCAGCGAAAGCAGGCTAAGTTCACATCGTTCGCCTTCGGCAAGGTGGTGAAGCAGACGATTCCGAAACGCCTTATGCTCATCATTCTTGCATTCCTGGCAGAGCACTGGGTGTTTATCCATGTTACTATCCCCTTGTCGTATGTTGTTACAGGTGCAATCTGCTTCGAGCAGTTCTGGTCGATCCTGGAGAACGAGAGCAGCTGCAGACCGGAATCTGAGAGTAGGTTTTGGAAGCTGATGCAGCAGATAATGGTTGACAAGACAGAGCGTCACCTTGATGTGAACCTTGATAAGTTCAAGCATTAAAGTAATTTGATACACAATGATTAAAGTTTTAGTTGATAACGGCCATGGTGTGGAAACACCGGGAAAACGCAGCCCGGATGGACGATTGCGTGAGTACAAGTATGCAAGGGAGATTGCCGCTTCTGTAGTTGCCCGATTGAAAGAACTGGGCTATGATGCAGGCTTGATAGTGGAAGAGGACAGGGATGTTTCCCTACAGGACCGCTGCAAGCGAGTGAACAACTGGTGCGAGCTGAAGGGAAGCAAGAACGTTATCCTGGTAAGTGTGCATGTGAATGCTGCCGGCAATGGTGAGTGGATGAACGCAACCGGATGGAGCGCATACACAAGCAGGGGACAGACTTCTGCCGACAAGCTTGCTGACTGCCTGTATGATGCGGCCAAGGAAGCATTACCAGGTAAGAAGATGCGCACGGACTATCAGGACGGAGATCCGGACATCGAGGCTGGTTTCTATATACTGAAGCATACCCGATGTGCCGCAGTTCTTACGGAGAATTTATTCCAGGACAACAAGCAGGACGTTGATTTCCTGCTTTCCAACGAGGGCAGGGAAGCTATCGTGCAGCTTCATGTGAATGGTATCGTGAACTATATAAAGCAAGTGAAATGAAAAAATACATAAAGAAATACTGGCCATTGGCAGTTGCAGTCATACTGATAGTATTGAACTGCATGTTGACTTTTAAAGACAGTGGTCACAAGAATAAAGGCGATGGCACGAAAGTGAAGGTTGACTCCACCGTATATGTGGATACCATCCCTTACCTCGTGCCGGTACCAAAGGACTCTGTAGTCTTGCGTTACGATACACGCAAGGTGCCATTGGCAGATGTGAAGACTGCCTATGACTCAGCCACAGGCGATAGCGTGGTGATAGTAGGTAACATCCCGGTGACGCAGAATGTGTATCGTGACTCAAGCTACATTGCCTGGGTGAGCGGTTACCGACCCAGCCTTGACAGTGTCAAGGTATTCTCGACAACCCGGTATGTAACAAAGATTATCACCGAAGAGAGCGAGCCTCCCTGAGAGACGTTTCAGATTCGGCCTGCAAGCCGGGTACGGCATGACACCAAAGGGCATGCAGCCATACGTGGGCGTGGGCATAGGCTACCACTTCTAGACGTAACAAGATAAACCTTCTGTTTAACGGGAAAGGCTTAACTTTGCGGTAATCAAATAATAAGGAATTATGAAAGTCGTAGATATAACAGTGAACAAGGGCGACGTACTCAACGAAGTTGCCAAGACCACAGCATACTCTGGTGCCAAGATGACTGGAGAGGAAGGTGCGTATGAACGTATCTTCACAACCAAGTCGGACCGGGAGATGCTTGAACGCTTCTGGACGGAATGCCAGGTGTCTGTATGCGAGACCTTGAAGAAGTTCCTTCAGCAGGAAGAGACTACTGATGAGGGCTGGAACCTGGAACTGGGACTGTCTGAATCGTTTGACGACACCTTGATCAAGAGCATCAAGAAGGAACTGTTCAGCTTCTTCGTTACCGGCATCGTAGCCAAGTGGTATGTGTTCACCAACAAGAAGGAGGCAGGAGAATATGAAGGCTCTGCATCCCATCTGCTTGTTGGTATCCACAAGAAGGTGCTGTTCAAGAAGAAGCCGACACGGCCTACTTATAGTTAGTAATCATTTAAAATACAAGAATTATGGCAGAAAGCAAGAAGAATCTCACGGTAAAGCTGAAGGTGCAGGAACTGATGTTCGACATCATGAACAAGGCTTACCTTACCGGACAGGCACGCGAGGCAGGCGGCAAGGGCTACGAGGAAGCCAGCAACATGCAGGCGAGCGAGGACGACGAGAACAGTTACCAGCTTCGCAGATCGCTGGCCAACGCATTCAGCGGCTTGAAGAGCATTTTAGGCGAATACCTGGACGAGGACAAAACGACAACCAACAATATCATTCAGAATGAGATTGATAGCGATGGTGAGTTGAAGTTGGAGTTTAAGTTGCCAAGCAACTACAACAGTGCATCGTCTGACGCAATGGGTAACAACATCCATGCTTATCTGGTAGATGTAGCCCTGAGCGAGTGGTTTATCATCACCAACAAGGAAGACGCCAAGGACTATGTAGATCATAGTGCGGCAAGCCTGGAGGTAGTGAAGCGTGCTCTCTACAAGCGCAGCCGTCCTACACGTCCTACATACACAACTCCGGATCCTGGCACTAACCAGGAAGGCGGCAAATAAAAGAACCGTGGGTTATGGAGTTATACGACAGCAAGGAACACAAGGCGAAGACAGTGACCCTTGTGTTCAGACGAGAGCAGTTACTCTACGACATCAGCAACTACGCCTTCGTTGAGGGCGACATCATGGGTGAGGATGCGGAACACGCACGGCACCAGGTGAAGGACATAGCAGAGGAAGGTAATGTGGACCGGGTGAACCGGGTGCTGAACCTCGCCCATGATGAATGCGTTGAGCAGCTCTACCCTTACACGAATGAAGAGGTGGAGGATGGCGAACGTCTTGATGATACCCTTGTGGCTCCTGAAGAATACACCATCGTATTGAAGCTGCCCGAGGGTTTTGCCAAGAGCACCTTGAAACTGGAAAGGACGCTGATTCATGAGTATATGGTTTGCCGTGTGCTGCAGGACTGGTTAAGTATTACCTTCCCTAACAGTGCGCCAAACTGGGAGAAGAAGATGATTCAACTGAAAAGCAAGATGAAGACCGCATTGCTTTCCAGGAAGCTTACCATACGACGGAAGCTCAAACCGTTTTGATTTGTTAGTTGATTTTATATTAGTTGATATGTTTTTTGTTGATTTGTTTATTGATTTTATATCGTAAGTTTTAGTAGTTAGTTTTGGGGAAGAGGGGTGTCAGTGATGATACCCCTCTTTTTTGTCATTATCTCAGTCGGTTGGTATAGCGAGGTGTGTATTGTGTAGAGAAAGAACTGATGCTTTCTCCATTTTCCAGATGGCCGAACAAGACGAGACGGAAATACCGGTAAGGTGTTCCGAAGCCACGCACGTGATGATCCCATGAGCCGTAAATCGGGTGCCAGTTGAAGAGGTTTTCACTGCCATACAGTATGGTTTTGACGTGTCCTCTCTGGAATGTTCCTCGTATGATGAGCGCGTCGATGGTCTTCAATACGTTCGGATCATCCAGCTTGAATGCACGTGTGATGATAAATATGGCACTTTTTGTTGCTTCCGTAGCGGAGAAGTTCACCAGGTTGGCATCTGCATCCATGGCCAGTGATTCCGGGTAGGAGTTGACCGTAGCTGAAATTTTGCTGAGCATCATTCCCCACTGCTGGGTTTTCAGCGAATACACATAGGCATAAGCCTGCTCCGGGTTATACACGATGATGCGCTGGTGTGTATAGTCGAAGAGCATGCGGCAAGACGACAGGTACTCCACGAAAGGAACAATATCGAGGGAATCCGGCAGTTTGACCTGCATCTTCTGGAGTTCGCTGATATAGACCTCCTTCGCATAGTTTATCTTAGACAGGCTCGGTATGAATGATAGCGGAACAGAGTTGTTGATGGAATCGCTGATGCACATAGCCTGGGAACCTGACAGCAGCATGATGCCACGGTTTGTGGCGAAGAGCACTGCTGAATCCATCTGTGTGATGCTTTCTGAGTTGACACATACCTCACGTGTGACCGGCTGCTTTGCAGAATAGCTTCCTGTAGAGGAGACTTCCAGCGCCCAGACACCATCGGTAGAGAAGGCATAGAGTGGGAACTGGCCGAACTGACCCTGTGACAAAGCCTTGACGGCAGCGCATATTCCAAGAATCTTTCCTGTGCCAATGGTGTTGATACCAGTGGTAGGGAAGAAGAATGGGTTGTTGACCTGCGAGGTGTATATCTTGTTTGGTATCTCGACGGTACGTTCTGCCAGCGATGATACATTAGGCTGGCTTCCTTTTTCTTCCGGATCATCCCATCCTCCAAAGAAGAAGGAACCATTCAGGAAATCGTGTGCTTGAAGCGGAACCTCATACACAGTTGGGAAAACATCGTACTTCACTACGTATGCCTTATATGCGTTGATGTTTGGATAGTAGAGGAACAGTGTTGGCATGTAGGCTCTAGCGAAGCTGTACGCATCTCCCTTTACAATAATATCCTTTCCGTCCTGCTTGATTACGAAATACACATAGTATGTCGCCTTGCCATCAAGAACCGTTGGTTCTGCGTCTGAGAAATTGTACACATATCCATCGGTATAACAGAACATGGAACCTGCATTGTAGCCGTTGAAAAGCTGCTTGCTGATGTTGGCTACGTTTACCCTGGAGTTGTAGGAGAAGGCATAGCGAGGTATGAGCGTATCGTGGGAGTCATAATCATCCGTCATTACTTCGCGGTTGAGAAGTGACTGCAAATAGTCTTCCTCTATGTCGATGAGAGTACGGGTAGTTGTCAGCGACTCTATCTTGATACTCTCAAGCAGGAAGAACTGGGATGTTGTGCGAATATCCTCACGCACGCAATCAACGGAGCGACGAGGTATCATCAATCGGCCTGCTGGGTACGTCCATTCCGATGAACTCTTGAAAGGATCTCCAAACGTGAAGGCATAAAGATGATTGAAGTTCTGTTTCTGATAGCGCAATGGATATTTTTGACCTAGTGGGTCAACATTCTGGTTGATATGCTTGCATACACAATAGGTGTTTATATCAGTAGATTCCTTGAATCCGGTACACTTTCCGTTCTGATCGTATGTGTAGATTGGCTTGGAAATGAATATATCCACCGAACGGATGATGTCTTTCCAGTTGGTCAGGCCATCAATATACTTCTGCGCAATCACCGCATAGTCGAGCCGGGATAAGGCAGCCACGATTCTGAGCTTTGCGTCAGTGTACTTGTCATGTCCGGTGATGTGCTCATAAAAGACCTGCGGTGCGAGGTCGGATGATGCTATCATGAGCACTGGTGCAGAGTGCATGGTTAGCGAACCATCATACAGACGATAGGCGTAGCGCACCAGGAAAGGGAAGATAAAGCGTCCCTTGTTGGTTGACTCCTCTGCAATGAACTTATTTACCTTTGCCAGCACCTGGTCTGTTATCTTGTTTTTGTTTTCGTCAGTGAACTCCTTGAATATATCTGATTTGGAGATTGCATCAAACGAAATACTGAACTCGTCCGTTCGCACAACCTCAGCTTGCAGTCCGAAGGAGATAGGGCATTCAGGCAGATGTGTACCGAGAGCCAGGTATCCATCCGTCTCGCTCTTCCAAAGATAATGATACACACCTTGTTCTGTGAGAACCATCAGAATGTTACCGATAGCAGAAAAGGCATATAATTTTGTCTTACCAAAACTGTGTATCGGTTTCAGTTCCGGTTTGCCTCGCTGTTCCTGTTCGGTGTAATACACATCTCCTGTTTCAGTATCGTGTACGATGTAGTAATGGAATGCCGTTGTCTCGTGGAGATATACCACCTTCTGTGATGGCTTAGAGAAGGTCATTATCACCTTTGGTTCCAGCATGGGCTTCAACGAGCCATCCTCGGAAACGACACCGAGAGCTGTAGAGAGATCTCCATCTGCGACCTCGTATTCAAGAGGAATGGCAGAGAAGCCATTGAGTTTTGTTTCCTTAATCATGGTTGAGAATGAGTTTTGTTATGATTGCTATATACTTTGTGTCGCCTTCTGTGATTACTTCGCCAGTGGGAAGGTCGGCCTTTTCTACACAGTTGCATGCTGCGAGGATGGCCTTGCACAGACGACGGCTATATGCACGAAAGTGCTTCCCCTTCTTGTTGGAGGGGAAGCACTGGGCCTCGTATCGCACGCCTGGACTGGCAGGCGAGCGTACGTATAGGTAGTATTCATGGCCGTCGGTCTTCACGTCAATGGCATCGCCAGGGTGCAGGTCTAAGGCTTTCACTAAGTGTGCCGATAGGTTTATCTGACCAGACTGGGAGAAAGAAATGTCGGCTCGACGGTTTGATTTCAAGATACTTTGCATGGGCTACTTGTTGTTGATGGCGTGCGTGATTCGCTTATTGAGCACCTCAACGTAGATTTCCATTGCGTTGCGCTGCTCCTGCATCCAGTAGTACTGCTGTTGTCCCACCTTCTCCCGGAAGTCTTCCTGCATCAATGCTGATGTGAGGGATGAAAGGCGCTGCTGAACCTCATCACGCTCGATGATAAGACGGTCGAGGAAGTTGTCGGCAGGCTTGTATGCCTTATCGAAAACCTCCTTTGGCGACCATGACTGATAACCGTCTTCGTAACGTACGAGGTAGCCCTCGCCTGAATACTCCTGCTTTGCAGGCTTGATAGACTTGCCAAGGATAACCTCGGCCTCTACTCTTGTCATAGGCTTAGCTGTGACAAGCTTTGTTCCTAAGTACTTTTTCATAATAATAATGTTAAGAATTTATTATTGGTATAAATATAATTTCAGAAGGAGATCCGGATTGTTATACAGCTCATTTTTGTCGATGCACCAGATACGGTCTTTCCATTCTCGTAGCGGTGCATCATACACCCACTTAAAGCGCTCCTCGTTTGAGGAATAATCAATTCCTTGACGATACACTCTTTTCTTTAGCCACTTACGTAGCATTCGCTTAATCTTTCCTTCAATATAGTATTTAATCTTTTTCATACTTCAATATTTAATTTTTGCATAATATCAACGCAACGATCAAAGAGTTCTTCGAACCTTCTGTTTTCTTCCTGGAAAGTCTTTACCCATTCTGTGAGAGCATCATCATAATCCTTTCTTAGCTTAATTAATTCCTCACGCTGGCTGCGGATAATACCGGCTTGCCATCTAGCTTTTGATAATAGATGCTTTTGCCAAGTGAACAACAAAACAGTTACACACACGATGAATGTAACTATAACTACCATTAATTGTGTACTCATATTTTCCTTACTTTAAATTAACCTTTTAATCTTTGATCGTATATCAGATGGACTTTTCCGTCTGAAGAAGCTATGATATAAAACTCAAGCATATCGTCTTCACTCAAGTCTCCCATATCGTTTATGACAAATGTAGGGGACGTGTGGCAATAGTCAAAGCCATTTTCATAGGTGCTATCCTCTATACCTCTGCCTTGCACTTCCAGGAAGTAACTGGTCAAAGACTCTATAATATGCTCGTAAAACCATTCTTCTCCTACTCTTTTGATAGTTCCGTCCACATCTTCGAGAACATAAAACTGAGTAGCTTTTTCACGGATGATAGCAGTAACCCTGTCTATCTCATCATCCATTTTCTTCTCGTAAGCCTTACAGGCTCTACGCCAGGCTTTTCTGGTTTCCTTATCCGTACTTAAATAGTAATGCTTCTGTACATACCTCATCTTGACGGCTAAGTCGAAAAATTCCTTTGATTTCATACTCCTGCAAATTTAATGATTTCCGATGATAGGATGATTATATCTTCTTCTTGGTCTTTGCCTGGTGGGTGGAACAGGCGATGGAATCGCCTGGAACGGGGGCGAAGGGAGCGGTGGAGGGGTGCTCAGGCAGCGCAGGCTGCCATTGAGGGTGTAGAATAATGTTTTCTTGCTCATGACTGTTATGCTTTTTATGTTTGCTCAAACAACTCCAGTTGTCTGATGTTATACTTTTCTCTGCTTGACCAGGCGGCCAGTCGCATACACTTGCCGAGACGGTCAGTCGGCTTGCCTATAAAGTCGAGGACTGAAGTAAGGGCGAAGTAGGCTGCCCGCTTGTCGGTATCGTAGTAGTGACCACGTTTCCAAAAGTAGTTTTCACCATCGGATGCCCTTGCGGACCAGCCGAAGCCTCGGTCGTACTTGGAGACGCCTACGCTGAAATAGCGGCTGCTGTCTTCGGGGTGGCTCCACTTGATGGATACACACTCACGCTTCTCGTAATCTTTCATAGGCTCATGCGGAAAGATTTCTCATTACCGAAGTTAATGACTGTCATCATTTCACGGAAGCGGTCGGCAAAGCGCTCATCGTAGTAGTCTTTAATCTCGCCTGGAGTGAGATTGCTGGTTGCGATGGTGGCAAGCTGGTTGTCGTAGCGGTAGTTTATCATGTCCATCACTGCCGTCACGTAGTCGCCATAGTTCATGGACTCTCTCGGCTCTGTGCCCAGGTCGTCGATGCAAAGGATCTCCTTATCTCGTAACCACTTGTATGTGTAAACATCTTCGTGGTTATCCTTGCCAGGGTTAAGGTATGCCTTTGTAAGTCTGACGAGTTCCTTGGCTGAGACTATCTCAAAGCCAGGGCGTGGAAACTTCAATCCCGGTTCTGCAGCCGGAGCATCATCGAGAAACTGATAGAGTGACTTCATGGCATTTACCATGGTACTCTTTCCGTTTCCACGGTTACCACAAAGGAACAGGCCGAATGACGAGCGGTTTTTGGTTGCAAGCCAGCTCGAAATCTCTTCTACGTGATGCTTGTATTCCTGTGTGTATTCGAACTTTCTGCCCCTGCATCTTACTTCTGCCTGGCATGATGCCATCAGCATCTGGAAAATCTGCTCCTTGGTGTAGGGAGAGAAGCTAAAACGTTCCACCGTAGTCTTTCTCTTTCTCTCCATCAGCAGAGAGAAGATGTCCTTTTCGTTTATCGTTAACGGATTTAATGTTTTCATTGTTCTTCTTATTTATGATTATTCTTAGCCATGAGTTGAAGTGCTGCTTCACGTCGTTCACGCTTTCGTGCTGTGTCTTGCCGTTGGCTATGCACTCACTTCTGAACTTCTTCAGCTCGTTTCTGAGACTTTCCTTGTTCATTCCGTGGAGGAACTGAATCTGTTCTAGCCAGATGTCGTCCTTGTCCAACTCATCTATATATTCATCAAGTGTGGAGGATGGGCTGCTTGCCGCAGGTTGCTTGACGGGTGCGGGCGGTTCTTCCTTCTTGGTTGACTTGCGTGTCTTCCTTGTGGGCTTCTCCGTTGGGACAGGCGATGCAATCGCCTGGAACGGGGGCTGAGGTGTAGGCACGTTTTCACGCTTGGTTGTCGTAGGCTCTTGTGGAATATCCTCTGCATCATCATCGTCGATGAGCGAGTATTCGCTTACTGTAGATGTGCGCCTGGTAAGCTGGCAGATACGTTGATAACGCTCCTGTATGCCACGAGACGTAAGGATGCCGTCCTTGTCGTACAAAGACTTGCTGAACAACCCGAGTTGCAGGCAGACGTTAATCACCTCACGTACATAAGCCTCTTCAAAGCCCGTTTGCTCCGAACAGATGAAAGGCAGGTCTGAATCCCACTTCATGTAATACCCATTCTTGTAGATATAACAGAGCAGGAGAGTATATACTGTTATGGCTTTTCCACCTTGCCGCTTGATTAGCTTGCGTATCTTGAGATCCTGGAAGATGTCAACATCCATTGGGAAATAGTCAAGTCGCATCTTAGCTTTGCGTCCCATATCGTTCATGTTATTTAAGAGTGTTATAATATATTTTGAAGGTAACAGCGTACCTCGCGCATAAAATCATCAAGAGTACGGCATACGACGTACTTGTATTCGCCAAGGGAAGTGATGGTTTCCTGCCACCACTTCTGCCTGTCGCTCTGCCTGGAGTTCCTTGCCGTGGTCTTCATTTCTATGAGAAGCGCACCGTACTGATGGTTGCTCTTCAGGAGAATGAGATCGGAGACTCCAGCGACGACTCCCTCGGCCTTTAGTCTTGCTGCCTCCGTCTTGGAGCGATGTCCACCGTTGGGAACGGCAAACAATCGCCCACGGAGGGAAGGGTACTGCAGCGAGAACCACTGAACGCAGTCAACCTGCAAGTTGTGTTCGGGTTCGGAACGTGGCTTGCGTTGAGGTTGCCTTGCCTGTGCTTCTGCAAACAGTTCGTCGAAGGTCTTTATGTCCATCCTAGATGTCTGACTCGTAGATGTGCTTAATGTAGTCCTCAAAACCCTTGCTTGCCTTAATCTTCACGCCCGGACGTCTTGGCATGGTGATGGTTGTGCCATTCTTGAAATCGTAAGCCTTCTTCGCCTTCTTCAATACCGGGCTAATGGTGAAGTAGTCACGGAACTGGATAGCGTTGCCGACAGCTACCTGATTTCTGATAGCCTGCAACATGCCATCTACGACGGCTGCAATCTCTTTTTTTGTCAATGAACCTTTCTGCCCATTTTCCTGCATGATGAATATATCATCAACAATGTCTGCTTTTGTAATCATTTTGCTAATTTCTTTTTAAGTTTATGACTGATGTTACTTAATGCCCATGCCCAGCTCTTGTAGCGTTGCTGGGGTTGGGCTTTATATAATACCGAAGCATCGTCAAGGTACTTGATGATGCGTGTCAGGTCGGTCTTGCATATCTCCATCCTGTTGTCCTCCGTCTAGGAATGATTGAACGAGCTGGTCAAAGTACATGGCATCCTGAGGAATCTCGTCGTCGCTGTTCATGATTTCGGCAGCGATGGACTTCTTCTTGTGGATGAGCGAGTAGATGGTGTGGTCGATGGTGCCACGCCCAAGGAGATAATAGCACGTTACATTGTCCTTCTGCCCGATGCGGTGGGCACGGTCTTCACACTGGCAGCAGTCGGCATACGTCCACGCCAGCTCGATGAACGCCACGTTGCTTGATGCCGTGAGTGTAAGTCCCACGCCAGCCGCCTTGATGGAACAGATGATGAGGTTGCAGCTTTCGCTATTCTGAAAGCTGTCAACGGCAGCCTGCTTGCTGATGGCACTGTCACGTCCGGTGACCGTAACGGAATGCGGAAACACCTTGGTGAGCTGGTCAACCACATCGTGGAGCGAGCAGAATACGATGAGCTTCTTGCCGCTTTCGAGGAAGGTGTTGATGAAGTCGATGGCCTGCGCTATCTTTCCGTGTGTGGCCAGAGAGCGAAGCGTCATGAACTTGACAAGCGCCTCCATGCGCATCTTGCGACGTATCTCACCATCACTGCACTCCTTGTATTGGCGCAGGTATTCTGCAAGGTCGTTTGCGGCAAGGTCGTATTCGTTTCTGTTGCTGATGTCAACATAGAGATCGACACGTGTCTTGTCGGGAAGGTCGGGCAGAACCTTTGCCTTCTCCCTGCGTATCATGCAGGTGGAGTAGAGCTGCTCACTGAGTACTGAGAGCGGAACGGCTGGTTTGGCATTCCTGTCTTTCGGATCAGTGCAATAGTTGGCACGAAATCTTGTTGCTCCACCGAACTCTGGCAGCCTGCCCATGATGGATAGCTGCGCTACCAGGTCGTCAGGTCGGTTGACTACAGGCGTACCTGATAGCAATATTACCCATTCCTTTCCGAAGGTAAGACCCTTGGTGAAGATGGACTGCTGGGCTGCCGGGTCCTTGACTCTGTGTGACTCGTCGATGATAACCGACTTGAACAGCCTGATGTTTTCGGAGAAGACAACATCCTTCAGCCGGAACTCCTTGCTTCCACTTACGATGTCCCACACGAAGTACTTGCGCAGCGACTCGTAGTTGACGATGGCTACATGATACATGCCCATGCGCAGCAGGTATGGCCATGTGGTACGTGTAGCGTTGTCGAGCACAACTGCCTTCTTGTCGGTGAACTTCTCGAACTCACGTTGCCAGTTTATCTTCAGCGAGGACGGACAGATTACCAGGCAAGGGTAGGCAGGTGCGGTATCAACGATGCCGATGCTCTGCAGGGTCTTGCCCAGTCCCGGCTCATCACCTATGATAAGCCGGTGATGCTGCAATCCATACACAATACCGTCAACCTGGTAAGGATATGGCTGCACCTTCAGGTGATGGTTCAGAACTTGTTTTGTCATGCTAGCTATCCTTTCCACTTCCAACCGTTTAAATTATAAACTCTTCTTTTTGCGGCATTCACATTAAAGAAGACCTCACCAGTAGGACTTGCGATATTTTCGGTATCCTGGTGATATATTACGAATTTTCTTCTTCTTGGTACGTAGAAGTATTCTCCTACTCTTGGCATATTTACTTTCATAATCTAAACTGCTATTGGGTTAAGGCACCAGTACTGGAAGGCGAGTTCCTCGTACTTCTCACGACCACGTCTGTAGATTTCATCATCCCTGTTGATGAACTTCTTGAAGATGCGGTTGTTCTTCTTGCTGATGCCGTAAATGAAATCACGAGGTGAATGTGCGATGTCCATGTACCAGGCACGCGAACGGTCCCAGTCGAAGAAATCTACCGCCTCGTCAAACTGTTTCTGAGTCTCGGCAAAGGTTGTCTTCAAGTCGCCACCGAAACCGGCGAAGTCGAGCCACCAGTCCCATTTGCAGCGTGTATCCAGGGCAAACGGGAATTCGCAGTACTCGAAAGGCTGAGCCTTGTTGACCATGAAGCGCTGTGTATCTGACAACTCCAGCACCTTTGCCAGGAAAGGGTCACGCCTAGCCTCATGGCGCAGGGCATTGTGCATGTCCTGGGCGTGGAGGAACTCCTCTTCCGTATATTGTTCGTCATTCACCTTGTAGTGATAGTAGTCCACACGGCCGGGTTCCGTTATCATTGCATCGACGAGGTTACCGAAGTGAAAAGCCATTTCCTTGTTGCCGAACTGCATCCGGGGGTGAAGCAGGTTTTTCAGCTCGGTAAGGTCGGAGTTGCTTACTTCCTTTCGGTTGTAATACTCGTCGGGGTTCATATTGTGTATCATAATCGGAGAGTATTATAAATCCTTCAAAGCTTCTTCTCTTGATATGTTTCTCGCAACAAAACGGAACGAGTTACCCGTCTTTCTGCTTTCGCATGGTTCGCCAGCCCTGGCTACACATGCACAGAAGAGACCAAGGGTTAATGCGGCCGGTGTCTGCTGGGCAAGCAATACGAGTCCCTCGAATGGCCAGAAGAGTTTCTTGTGGTCAAATACAACAACGAGGTTGCCATTTGCTTCTATGGCTGCTCTGCCAACATCGGCAGTGGCCAGTGATAATTGATTCTTGTCCATCTTACTTAACCTTTACTTCGTCCACATACTCAACAAACTCACTCTTGATGGTAACGCCATCCTTGTTGGCAAGTTTCTCGCAGAAGGTAATCTGACTCTTGAATTTCTTCATCAGCTCTTCTGCTGTGAGGTTCTTGCCCTCATGGCTCCACCACATGGAGATAACAGGAAGAATGCCTTCGGGATCCAGAAGATGAATCTTCTTGGTAACCTTAGCCTTGGTGGATGGTCCGGCAGCTGCAATCGCCTGACCCTCGAAGAGACCGGCCATTTCCTTCTGCTGCTGTTCCAACTTCTTTGCTTCTTCTGCTTCTGCCAGCTTCTTCTGCTTCTCAGCCTCCAGTCGTGCCTTTTCTTCTTTCTCACGCTCTTCCTTCTCCTTCTGCAGTCGTGCTGCTTCCTCGGCATTGGCACTGGCAATCTTCTCCAACTCCTTCTTCTTTGAAGGCAGACGGTCGAGGATGTAGTCACGGTTGGTTTCAATCTCGTATCTGTACTGCTCGGCAAAGGTGTTGGCAAGGGCGTTCTTTGCTTCGGTCTCCTTCTGGGCAGCTTCGGTAGGTGTGACGCCTGGGTAGTAGGAGAGACTCTGGGTGAACTTCATGCCAGGCACGAAAGCATCTGGCAAAGTTGTCGGCACATTCTTGATCTTCTCCATGGAAGCATCGTAGTTCTCGAGAGTAATGGCTTCGTTGAGCTTCTGCATCATGGTGACGGAACCGGTGAGGAAGTCTTGGAACATCTTTTCAAAGTCGTTCTTCATGCTCTCGAAGATGCGGTCGAGTGCATCCTTGTGCTGCTTCTCGAGCATTGCCTTGCGCTGGGCTTCCTGCTGTGCCTTCAGCTTCTCGGCAGCATACTGGTTGCGATATACCTGCAACTGGTAAGGGATGGTGCCCTGCTTGTTTGGGTCAATCTCGTTCTCGATCTGGGTGAACTGTGTACGCACCTGGTCAAAGAGCTTGGTGAACGGGCTGCGTCTGTCGTTCATCTTCTTCAATGTATTGCGTGTCTTGGCGATGAACGATGCTATCTGCTCATCCAGTTCGTCGTTGTTCAATCCTCCCTGCTGCTGCACTGCCTGTAATAACTGCTGGCCACGGGCGATGCAGTTGTCGTGTGATGCCTTGTTGTCATTGTATGACTGTGGTGCTCCTGAGATAATCTGCTGGAGGTTCTCTTTCTTGATAATTGCTACTTCTGCTGTCATGATTGTATATGTGTTAAAATTGATAATGCTTTTTCGTAACTGCTGTCATGTGGGGCGCAAGGCTTTGTCTTACTGTACTCCACGTATCTTCCAAGCTTGGGGCAATACCGTCCGTTGAGACAGTTGCGGACGGTACTGCATCCATGGCATGGATGATTAGAAGGTGTCGTCGGCTGCTTCATTTGCCGTTCCTCCCTGACTCTGCTGTGTATTGGCAGCCGGGTCTATTCTTACGCCATTCGATGTATCGGCAGGTGGGGCGAAGGAATCGTTCGGTGCCTGCGACTGCTGTCTGTCGCCTGGTGCGTTGTCGATGCCTCCGTATGGATCGAAGTCAGATGAAGGCATATCGTTCACCGTTGTTTCGAGCTGTGTACCCTTACCGATGTTGAGCTTTGGATAAGTTCCAAAGGCATGCTTGATACACTTTGAACAGAGGAAGGCAGGGTCGATACCGCCATCGCCAGAGGTGTAGAGTTCGTTGGCTTTCTCAACCCACAGTCTGGTGTTATTATCCCAGTATTTGTTATTCTTGGCTGAATAGCCTGCAAGTCGTGTCCAATCCTGTTCGAGCATCACCGAGTAGTCGATGGTGCCATCCGTGCGTGTGATTTTGAGGAAGCAGGCGATGATGTGGCTACTTGTGCGAGGTATGTGCATAGAATAGTTGACATACTTGCGTCCGTCACGCTCGCCATACTCGAAATCGTCGCCCTCATACACAACAACCGGGTTGTCGGCATGATAGATCTGGCCAGCCCTGGCACGGAGGTAAAGCTCACCGTAGCCGGAGATAGTAAGGTTGCATCGTTTCTCATACACACTCTTTCCCTGCTGGTCGGTTCCAATCTTGTAGTTGCGAGGAAGAAGGTAGGCCATGGCACGGACACCTGGCTCCACAGAGATACCCTGTACTGCCAGGTCGATGAATGCGAAGAACACGGAAAGGCTTGTGCATCCGTTGAGGTTGCTGTTCTCACGTAGAATCTTGTTGAAATAGTTGGCCTCACGCTCATAGACCTGCTCACCGCCCTGTTTCCAGACGGCATTGTAAACGTTGATGAATTGCTGACGTACCATATCGTTGCTTACAACATCCGTAAGGAACGTCAGCTTATTAATGGTTTCAACCATGTTCATTAAGTTGCTCATAATTGTGTAATGTTTAAAATGTTAATGATTTCATCTGAATCGCTGGAGTGATGTTTGGCCACTCCAGCGAACGAGAATGAAGTTCGAATATATCTATTTCTATAATCTAAAAACTTATGTTATGTAATCATTTACACCTACCTTTCTGTTTTGCGGCTCTGGACTGGCACCGGCTCACGTCTTTCCGTGGGGTCAGATTAATAAATAATTAGAGACTTTCATACAGCCGTTGTTGTTAAACTTATGTTGTCTGTGTCTGCCGGTGTGTCACCTTTGCCTGGTTATTAACTATGCATCCAAGGATGCCTCGGAAACTCTATATCTCTGTCAATGCTCCCTGCTCGTTCTGAAATCGGGAGCGGACACACATGGTAGAGAAGCGTCCACTCCCTCAATCATGAGCAGCAAGTAGCCTTGCCTTTGTGGTGGGACCGGGAATCGAACCCTGGGCTTCTCATGATTCGTATGAAAAGAAGCAACCGTTCCCACCGGGTTGCCATGCCCATGAGCCTCACGGCCGGGACATGGCGGAATCAACAATCTTTATTACCTTACCTAAAACTTAATGACAAACTAGATTACTAAACTTAAATAACCATTTATAATCGAACAAATTAGAGTTTATTTTTCTCTGTAGAGCAACGAGTCGAAAACCGCTCTTTCCTCATCTTTCGTTAGAATACAGATGGCAGTCATCCATTTCTCCAGGTCTTTGCGCTTGAAGTAAGTAAGTTTTCCGCCTTTCGACTTATAGAACTTAATCTTTCTCTTTTTCACAAGATCGTAGAGTGAGTTCTTCTTGATACCGAGGAAGAGACAGGCTTCCTCTGTATTGTAGATCTCTTTGTTTTGGAGCAGGGTAGCGTTTCGTATATCCTGCAACTGTGCGAGAAATTCTTCGTTGCTCATAATTCCTTATTTATTATCCACGTACCGCATCACCATGATGGATATAGCAAGCACGATGGGGGTTAATATCATTTCCATTGTGTTACATCTACTTAAACCTTATAATGAAAACATCTGTGTCTAACCATTCGTCTGGACACATACCCTTTTGCGGCTTACCGATGGTGATGCTGTCAATCTCTTTTTCGATGCTCTTGCGATTCTTCGAGTAGCCATGAAAGAAGAGAACGTGAGTGAATGGGATGTACTCTATCTCTCCGAAAACCTTAGGCTGTTTCTTTTCTTCATTGGCATACCCGATAAAACCGCTATCCGCATCCTGGTTGACTAACTTGTCAATCCAATATGGCTTAATCTCTCGATACTCCTCTGTCTTTTCTCCAGACACTATCATATCGAACCACTTCTTTTTGACGACAAGTTTCAATACATACTTTTGCATTGTGTATCAATCTGTATGTTTGCTTTCACCAGGCACATCTGCCATTTTAAATACATTGACTGGGAGGAACTCGTTGTTGATAACCGTATCGTGGTCTAGAACGATGAGACCGCAGAGAGTGTATTTGCATGGCTTCTTATTAGTTTTGCCATCAATATACTTATATCGGCTGATGCACTCATAGTAAGCCTTGTTACCATCTACTCCAATAGCCTTGAAGTCGGCTACAGACTGAACATGACCGCAAGACGGACAGACGAACTTCCATTCTTCATCATCCTCGCCAAAGCGAGATCTCAGTTCTTTCAGCCAGTCGGCAAACTTGATAACCTTCTGTTCGCCTTTCAGGGATGGCTGCTTTAAGTCTTGATAGTAATTCATGTAACAATAGCTTCTATGTTTCTCCCAGCCATTCAATACATCATCACGTGTTACACCTAATGCTTCGGCATATTCTTCTGCTCTATCCAGAATCCACTTGTACTTATCGCAATACTTGTGGGTGCATTTTGATACTTTAATACACTTGGTTTTCTGACCTAATCTAATCATAAAAGGGTCAGTCTCTGGCACATGACGAATAAACTCGTGGTCGCAACCATTAGGGTTAAAGCAACCCTGCCCCCTCTCGGCAATCACGTTTTACAGCCTCAGTTAATTTCTTAATTCCTGGTTCCATATTACTTTAATTTCTTAGGATGTGACAGCCAACAACCTTATGCACTGCGTTGGGTTGTGACTCGTTAAAAAGAGCGCAGAAGCGCTGTTCATACTCTTCCTGTGTTTCACGTTGCTTACGTGGGGGGGCGGGAAGGAGTTCACCGACAACCTTAGAACCCTCATCGAATAACAAAATTACCTTCATACTAATTACCCTTTCTGCTATACCACTCGTTGGCAATCTGTTTTTCAGACGGCTCAGAGTTGTGAATGTTAGACAAACTATCCTTTATCTCCTCATACTCTGTATCAGACATGAGCATGATGGCATGTTCCGTGCGATCCATATCGCCTGCGAACTTGAATGTAGCCAGGATGATGGCTGCACAAACGATGAGCTTAATGATCTTCTCCATTTTCTTGAATGTTTGTTTGTGAAATAATCTGGGTGTTCATTTTGGTGCAGTTGCTTAAAGCTAGGCAAACCATGGCACGCAAAGGAGCATCCTCGACGTTGAATACAGCTTGTAGAGCAGTGATTAATCTTTCTCTATCTCCTCTCATAGCCATATCTGTGCATTGGCTTTCGCCATTGTCGCAACCTTCTGCGGTAACAAGGAGGACAGCTCTTTCTGTTCCATCCTCGTTTTTCCACTTTTCTACTACTTGTTTTAATTCTTCTACGCTCATGATTGTGTATTGTTAATTGTTTATTACTCCTTTTCCTTCTTCTCGTCTGCCTTCTCCTCGGTCTTGTGCTCGAATACATCGAGTAGGTTTGACTCTGAGATATTGACAGACTGATAGTCCAGCATACTTTTTGCAAAAGCCTGGTCTAGATTCTTCAAGGCTCCGTTGAGACACGAAGCGTTGACGAGATAGTAAACGAATGACTTCTTCTCCTTCTCGGTCTTTTCGTCGATTGTGATGAATGCAATGCGAACCTTGTACCATCTGTCTGCATTTCCTTCCTCGCTGAAGAACACTTCACCGTATGCAGCTGGGCGGATGCCGGTGACCTTGAAGTCGCCTGATATGTAAGGCTGCATGTGCTCGATGATGGCAGACTCAGCCTCGGTGAACGACATGGCATCAACAACGTAATGCTCTGTGACCATTTTCTCTGATCCGTCGTCCATGGTCTTCTGGTATCTGACGGAACACTCGAACCATTTTGCGGAACGAGAGCGGATTTTACTTTCTGTTGCCATAAGTTTAATATTTAAAGTGGAGGTGGACGCACCGTTGAGTTATGAAATTTTAAATCGCCAAATAAAAAATTAGATTTGCTTGGCGCATCCACCTTTTTTCGTTATGCTCTTGTGATGTTGTAGAACAGACCCATATCAATAAGTTCAAGGGTGTATTCGGGTTCCTGTCTCCCCGTGAGCTTCTTCAGCCTGTCGTTCAATCTCCAGACGGCAGATCTTACAGAACCTTCTGGTCCAAGCTCCTGGCGTGCGAACTGAACAGTCTCGCCATGCGGTATCTGCCTTATGGTTTCGATCAAGTCAACTTTCTTTATGACTTTAACCTTTTTTACGTCTAAATCTTTGTTTTTTACCATAATTACCCTTATCTTTGCGGATTAATATTAATGAATTGCAGCGCAATTTCATCTGATTTACGGTGCAAAGATAAGACAATAGTTTGAGAAAACAAGCAAAAGTCTTATTTTTATAACTTTTATTAACATATAAAACAAGTTATAGACTTATGGAAGGTAAGGTTCTTAAGCAAAAATTAATGGAGCTGAATAAGACACAAAAGGAGTTGTCTGAGCTTCTAGGCATAACGGCACAGTCTGTTAGCGCAATCTTTTCGGCAAAGGATGTTCGTTCGGGAACAATCGAGAAAATCGCTCATGTTCTCAACGTTCCAGTTGGCTTTTTCTTTGGCGACAACACAGGAAATAACGCATTTGTGAACGGGGATAAATCCGTAGCAGCCATAAATAGTAATATATCATCCGCATCGGAAGAGGTTCTGAGAGAACGAGTCAAGTCATTGGAAACACTTGTCACGGAAAAGGAGCGATTGATAAACGTTTTGATGGAGGGCAGAAAATGAAAGATACTTTGTACTATATCATTTTGGCAATAGACTTCTTTGTCATATTGTTTGCGAGTTCGTTGATTTACGTAGTAGTATTCCCAGAGGCAAAGAGTCCGTCATACATCTGGCTTATAGGCACTTTCCTTATTTTCTCCGCAACAACACCTTGTGTAAAAAAGTTGTTTAAAAAAGATAGGAAATGAGGATACTTATATTTGCGATCTCATTGCTTTGTCTTGTATCGTGCAAGCAGGAGAAAAGCCAAAGCAATGAAGATTACATCCCTTCAAGAAGGGGAGTGTTAGGGAAATATGTGTATATGTCAACAGGCGATATACTGCATTCCAAACTACAATGCCCTATGCTACAAAGAGAAAAGGACGATAAGGGGCATAATGTAATCGGAGTAGAATTTGTAGATACAAATGAGTTCTATCCAAACTACAAGTTCTATTACTGCAAGTATTGCTTCAATGATACAAAATACGAGCAGATAAAGAGAATTCTAGAGAGGAATCGACCTGGCAACACGTCAGGCGAAACCGTAAGAGAAGAGGCTGATTCCATCTTCTTCTGAAACGTAAGGGTAATTATGATTAACCAAATTTGCCTTATCACTCCTCCCTAGTCTTAGTCGAATAAAGGTAATTGTGTATGGAAATAAAGCATAATATTGCAAGATTATATCCTGGAATAAAAAGGATCATAATCAAAGTGACGGATACAAACGCATGGCCGGAGAACAGGCTGCGAGAGTTTGTCATATTACCAGATGTGGAGTATGATTTCCACCTAGATTGCCCAATGGCAAAGTGCCTTGGCAATATCAGGGGAATATACTACTGGAATGTTATCACAGACATGATAGACAACCATATTTCCGAAAGGCAGGTAAAGCTAACATGTGAAGGATACAACGGTTACAACCTCACTTCTCATTGTGACTGGTATGTAGTTCTGGGAATTTCGATAGAATACCTAGATACTCGAACTGCTTGACAACATTGAGAGTGATGATTTCCTCCAGGTAGTCCATCCTGCTTCGGATGTCTCTTTCTACAGATATGCGCACACCCATCCGGGTTGTAGTCTCTTCTGTAAATGGAACCCGAAGCACCTCTGCGAGCTGACTGCTTAAACGCTTCAACTCACAGTACTGTCTGACGTAGCCCTCAATATCCTGGAACCAGTCGGGAATCTTATGTTCTTCGTCATTCATAACTTGAAAATTTAATTGTGTATGGAATATAGAATATATAGGCAACGAGTCATGGAAATACTCTCATGCATGCCCATCAACCATGGTTTTCACAATCCGGGTTGACATCGTTAGGGTTGTCTCCTCCGAAAGTTAGAAGTTGCACAACGATGCTCTCTGCTTGCTTTTCCAGGAGTCCATCCATGTACATTCTGGCTTCTTCTGCTTCTTTGGGCATAAAACACTTCTTAATCTTGTACGTGTTCTGGTAGATGCGTGCAAGTGGAACAATGCGCTGAAGGAGCAACTTAGCCTCTTCTATAGAGACGAAGCCGAAGCCACCGATGTAGAACTTCTCTTTCTTGTTGTCGTTTGTATTGTTCATAACTTGAAAATTTAATTGTGTATGGAACTTAAAGAATTTATAACGGACACGCTCGAGAAGCCTCAGATTCGAGGTAAGAGCAATACCATATGTTGTTGAAGCCTTTTTCGGGACATTCACCTGTGAACCAAGCGAACGCCTCGCTTGTCTCTTCTATTGCCTGAGAAGCATAATTTGTCTTTTTGGCGTAAAGCCAGAAGAGCTTCCTCAGGAGCCGACGGTAGCGCCAGTACTTGTATCTCATGGCAATATGCCGATATATTTTCTTGATCATAATCTCTTGATTTTTCGGCAAAGATACAGAAGGAAGGCGAGAAATGAAGTATATCTTTAAACAGAAAACAGAGTGAGAGGAACACCGAAATACTGCCAAAATGCGTAGCTTGGCACATTTCTGTCACTCGAAAACAATACATAATCGTGTAACCGACTTATCATAAGGGAACAGATAAATTGCAGCAAAATAATGTACGATAATTTCGGATAAAAGAAATCTTTCCCTTCCGGAAGGCTTTCCGGAAGGAGAATTTTCGGAAGGAGAATTTTCGGAAGGAGATTATAAAAATAAAAGCGATGCTTGCATGAATTTGCAGGCATCGCTTTTTTGTTTAGTATATATCATTTTACAGAACTTTCGCATGTGGTTCAAGTACGGGCTGAAGGCCCAGAAGCTCCTAGCCCAGGGCATCGCCCTAGGTACGCGTCAGCAGTTAGCAATGCGCCCTGTAAGGGCAAAAGCTTTGTATTTCGTCTGGTATATGAAAGCTTTTGCCCTTACAGGGCGACAAGCTTGCGTCATGATTACCCAGGGCATCGCCCTGGGCTAGGAGCTTCTGCCCTTTCAGGGCGTAAGGGGATGGGCTGGGTGGTGACCTTCATTTTATGAACCCCGCCAACTTTTCAAAATGTAAATGAATCAAAAGTTCCAATATTTGGTATTGAAATTTGCTAAAGTATCAAACAGTTCACGAATGTCTAAACCCATATATGGGGATTGACGCTCTTCAATACCCTCAAAAATTTTTCGCCCCGCATATTCGCCAGATGGGACGCTGCTTACACTTTTGATTCTTACAACTTCAATAACTTTTCCTTTATAACACCCAAGAATATGGGTTGCAGCAGAGGCTTTTTCGTTTGCAATGCGCCAATATTTTACAGTGCAGTTGTACACACTGTCACGATACAGAGGATTACTTCTGTCATTATTCCGTAAAGCCTCATACGAGTTCTTAATGTTGACAAATATAATTTTGTCAGATTCCCTAATAGTCACCATATATGTTATAAATATATTATTATTGTTCGTTTTTGAACATATCTAATGGCTTTTGTGGTATGACATGTTCATAGAACTCTATGATTTTGTACGACTTATTTTCATACGTTCTGTAGTCCTTGTTATAACGTTGGATTCTACGGAGTTTCACCTTGATGGCGTCACCTTTTCCAAATCGTTCTCCCTCGTTTATTTTCTGCATCAGAGCATCGTCCTTTACAATCATGGAAATCTTAAAGCCATTATACATGAATTGCCATCGTGCTCCTGGTTCAAAGTTCAAGCCTACAATGACGAGGGTGGTATCTTCGTCTATGATTTTTTCGTTGGGGATTATTTGTCCTTCTGCTTGCATAATTATATGTCTCATTTTATGGGTTGTACAAATGTTGTGGGGGAAAGAACCTAAGTTGATTAAGTAGATTTCCTTTTTATTTCGCAAATATACTTTGTTTTTATGAGATAACAAAATTTCCCTTTATTTTTTGCACAACTTTAACATCACTACTATGTGGTAGTGATGCCAAAGTTGGTGGCCTTCATCTGATGAACCCCAGCAACTTTTTTTCATGTGGTGGGGTACATGATGTTCATCTTTTCTTATTATAGCTTGCTTGCTGCGGATTCAAATCCGCTGTTCCTAAAAAGGTTGGGATATTTTTTTTACGCCGGATTGCAAATACGTTGGATTGCCAAGGGTAGTGTTTTCGATCGGAATAGCCAAAATGTATTTCCCTGAGCTAAAAATATTTGAAATTGTGTTTGGCTAATTCGGAATTTCTTCGTAACTTAGCAGCGCAAAACGTAAAGTATGTAGGAATATGGCTAAAATAGTAAATAAATATCCTGTAGGAATACAGACTTTTGAAAAAATCCGAGAGAAAGGTTATCTCTATATAGATAAGACCCAATATATCGTGGATTTCCGGCAAAAGTTGATGTCTTATGTTTTTCTGAGTCGTCCAAGACGATTCGGAAAGTCGCTCTTTGCTTCTACCCTTCAAGCCTATTTCGAGGGAAGAAAGGAACTTTTTGAGGGATTGGCCATTGCTGATTATGAAAAGGATTGGGTGAAACACCCTGTACTCCATTTCGACTTGAGTGGTGCCAAGCACATGGGGGTAGAGCAGCTGGAAAGGTATCTGGCAGATATGCTTGAAGAGCAGGAAATGCGTTGGGGATATGAGAGTCATCAGGTAGATGCCAACCTCCGTTTGAAAGACCTGGTGAAAAAAGCATACAGGCAGACGGGCGAGAAGGTGGTGATTATCATTGATGAATATGATGCCCCTTTGCTCGATGTGGTGCATGAAAAGGAAAATCTGAAACCGCTGCGCCTCATCATGCAGAACTTCTATAGTCCCATCAAGATGCTCGATCCATACCTGGAGTTCACCTTCGTCACGGGTATCACCAAGTTCTCGCAGCTCAGCATCTTCAGCGAACTCAACAATCTCGATAACATCAGCATGTTCGACCAGTATTCAGCCATCTGTGGTATCAGCAAGACCGAACTTACTACGCAGATGAAACCGGATGTGGAGGCGCTGGGCGAAGCCCTTGGCATGACGTATGAGGAGTGTCTGGCGGAGTTAACGCAATTCTACGACGGCTATCATTTCAGTGAGAAATCAGAGGATGTCTTCAATCCGTTCAGCCTGGTGAAGGCTTTGAACGCACGCAAGATTGCTCCTTACTGGTTTGGCTCGGGTACGCCAACTTATCTTATCAAGACGCTGCAGAAATATCATGTTAATGTGATGGATATCGAGAAAAAATCATGTGATGTGGATGACTTCGATGTTTCGCCCGAAATGGTGACATCTGCGCTTCCGCTGCTCTATCAGAGCGGTTACCTCACCATCAAGAAGTATAACCCGATGCTGCATCGCTATACTTTGGAATATCCTAACCGAGAGGTGAAGATAGGCATGCTCAAGAGTCTTGCGCCCAACTATCTTTCGCCAATATCTTTGGATAACAACAGTTTGGTGGGTGATATCCTGGAAAAGCTCTATGAGGCAGATGTTGAGGGTGCGATGGTGCGTCTGAAGGCTTATCTTGCCAGCATCTCTAATCGTTTGAGCAACAAAAGTGAACGGGATTTTCAGACGGTGTTCTATCTTATCTTCAACCTGATGGGTGCCTACATGCGGGTAGAGGAGGATAGTGCGATAGGCAGGGCTGATGCCGTGGTGTATATGCCCGATGCTGTGTTTGTTTTTGAACTGAAATATGATGGTTCTGCAGAGGAAGCAATCAGGCAGATAGATGAAAAGGGATATCTGATTCCGTATTTTGCCGATGGCAAGCGCCTGTTTAAGATAGGTGTAAATTATGATAGTAATCAGCGAACCATCAGTGATTGGAAGATTAAGGAAGAATAAGGAAGATTAGAAAAAGTTGGTGGGCTTCATCTGATGAAGCCCACCAACTTTTTTCGAGTGATAGAATCGTTTTAACTCATGCAGCTCGTAACGCCGAGCGAAGTGGCTACGGCAGTAAGAATCGAGATTAAAATCTGAATCAATGTCTTCCAGTTTTCCTTCTTCATAGGCAGTATTTTTAGTGATTAATGATTAGTGATTATTTTTAGCGATGTGATAGGATAGAAGAGTAGCCCCCGAAGGGGCTAACTCTACAGAGTGATGTGCTCGTTATCGCCATTGCTTCCGGTTCCGTCACCGGTTCCGCCACCCTGACTGGTGTTGCCACCCGAGCCTTCGCTGCCAGTTCCGCCTGAGCCTTCGCTGCCAGTTCCACCAGTGGTTTCGCCGCCCTGGGTGTTGCCGCTGCCACCTCCGTCAGAACCGCCACCAGGGGTGGTTCCGCTGCCGTCCTCTTCGCCTCCACGGGCGTCGTAGGCAGTAATCTTGCAGAGCTTCTTCAGCTCGCTGTTACTCCAGTTCTTGGTATTTTTTACCAACAGATGGATGCCCTCCACGCTTGCCGAAGTAACCTTGTCGCGGCTCACCTCACCACGCGAACTCATGCCGATGGAGAAAAGACCCAGGTCGCCCAGACGCACACTCTTGCCATCGAGAATCAGCTCCTTCAGGCAGTCGAGCATATCCATCATCACGCCGTGCACGGTGCCGCGGCTGTAAGGCGAGTTGTGGGATGAAATGTGATCCACGAACTCCTCGAAGTTCATCTCTCTGTCGGTAACCACAGTGGCATACCAGAGTTCCTTTCCAGCGTTCTCACCCGTCTGAGGGGTGCGCTTAATCTTACGATACTTAATGTTTCCTTGTCCCATACTTTTTAGTGATTAGTGATTAATGATTAGTGATTAATGATTTTTATTGACGTAGGAGTAGAGTCCGGAGACTCTTTTCTCCCAAGTAGTCATCAGGAGCCTTTCTTCTGAATGACGATGCAAAGATACGGCTTTTTTCTGGTACCACCAAAAATCACCCTGCAGAGTTATGTTAAACGCCGTTAACATTTGGGCGGAATCGTGTTAATTAAAAAAACTCGATGATTTCAGAAGAAGAAAATATAGTTCCTTCGATGGCATCTCATAGTTTTGCTGCTGAGAAGACTGTGCCCTTTCGTCGAAGCTTCCACCCCAGAAAGATGCCATCTGATTACGATTACGATTACAGTTCCATTTTCCGCACGATGAAAGTAGGGGTTATATGGGGTTTATATTATATATATTTATATATATAAATATATATAATATAACTCTCTATCTCCCTAAGTTTTCCAGAAGTATCAACCCTGCGGATTTTTGAACTGTAATCGTAATCGTAATCAAGTGGGTGCTTCGCTCAACCCAGTGGGTGCTTTGTTCTACCTTCCGGAGAGGAACTTTTTGCTCTACTTCTTGAAAAACAAAATAAAAACAAATTTTTTTCTGATTTGTTTGGTTGTTTCAAAAATAATCATTACCTTTGCGCCCACGACTAATGAAACACCTGTTTCCCTCGTTAACCAAGAGAGATGGATGCTCCACGAATCGCAGAATATAATAATAACAAACTCCTAACCGAGTTATTAAAACAATGACGATTATGGAAATTCCTAACAATCCAACCAATCATGTAGCTGCTCAGCAGTATCGTATGAAGTCTTCTATCGAAGAGTATGAAGTCAATGGCTTGAACGCCCTGTTGATGCAGATGTTCAAGAAAGTATTGCCGTATGGTGCTATTCATGAGGACGATCAATTGATTTATTTCAATGTTGCCTATGCGATGGCAGCCCAGCTGTATAACTCCCCCAAAGGAACTATGAAGGAACTTTTTTCAGAGGTTGAAATGTTGCTTCAGAAGAGCAAACATGGAGATAGTAATACTTATATTTTTGATGATGAGATTTTTCTTTGCCTGTGGATGATGCATTCTATTTTGTTCTTGCAGGCCCATAAATGGCTTCAGCTGAACGTATTTCTTAAAAAAATGAAGAAGGATTTAACCGATAAGAGGTTCAGTGATGCAAAGGTTTTCCTTTTTTTGGGAGGGTGTTTCCCTAAGATGATAGCTGCTGTGAAGGAACGATTTTATTCTCCGGAATTGTATCCTCTTGACCCCAATGAGTTGAAGATACAGGCATTGGAGGCTCAGCTTGACGCAGAGAAGAAGAAGAATGAGCATTTCAAAGCCATCGAGAAAAGTAACTGTCTCACCGCTGCCTTTAACGAGCAGCTTGAGCAGAGATGCAAAAAGCTGGAAAGGCAGCTGAAAGAGGTGCTCGACAGTCATCGCATCGAGAAGGAAACGATGCAACGCATTATAAATCAGAAGGATGAACAAATCAAACTGCTGAAAGCTGGGGCTATGAATGGAATACCACAGGGGACAACTGGTGGGGTTACCGTGAATAATTTCTATGGTTCTGTTGCCCAGCAGTCGAACAATGCTAACAACGTTTCGTCGTTTATGTCTGACTGGATGGAAGAACAGAAAAAGAAGATAAACAATCTTTGAGCAATCTTTAAATAAGTGAACGATATGGAAAATCAGAATGGCAACAATTGGGAAAGACCGACGATTCAGAACAACTTTTATGGCAATATCGGTCAGCAGATAAACCATGTAGACAAGATTGAGGCTCATTTCGATAAGAACATGGGCATCGAGGTGGATGGGCAGGATATCCTGAAGGATATGGCGCAGGCTTCTTCGCAAGACGAAGACTGGATTGGCGAGATTCTGCTCTGCTTCATGGGCGACAAGGCAAATGCCCTGGAGTTTGTGCGCTTGGCGAGAATGCTGAAACCTGCACAGATTACGAACTTGGTCAACGCATGGCTGGTGGAGAAGAAGATTAGTGATATCAGCTACAATCGTGATTTGTGGAAACCGCTCCACAATCATGGCATCTATCCATGCACGGAGTCGTGCTGGAACAGTCAGGTGCATTTGCCATGGTGAAAATATGAAGCAAGGGATTTGCCCCTTGTAAAATTGCAATAAGCAATGAACAAAGCTAAAAGCAATGAACAACGCGAAATTTGAATAAGATAACTTGTACAAACTTGTACGATTCTTTGTAGAATGCTTGTAATTACTTGTAATCATTTGTACGACAGGTAATTACAGGCATTTTTTATTTCTGTTTCTTTTTTTCTTCCTATCTTTGCATTGTCAACATGACAACGGAATGTTGAATTTAAAACGATTGTTGAATTTTAAAAATGCAAGATTATGACAACGAATGTACAGACTTTCAGTCACCCCCTGTTTGGTGACATCCGTGTAGCTGGCACCTTTATGGAGCCGCTGTTCTGCCTGGTAGATGTTTGCAATGCCCTGGATATCAAGAATCCGAGCCGTGCCAAGACCGCACTGAAACCTGGTGGGGTTCATCTGATGAAGGTTACCACCACGCAGAAGAACCAGCACGGCGAGTCGGACAAGAAACACGAGGTTTACTTCACCTTCATCTCGGAGCTCAACTTCTACAAGCTCATCATGCGCTCCGACAAGCCGCAGGCTGAACCTTTCCAGGACTGGGTGTGCGGCGACGTGCTGCCCGCCATACGCAAGGATGGCGGCTACCAGTTGAACACCAAGATTGGCCAACTGGAGGCGAGAATCGCTTCGCAGAAGGTGCTTCTCAACGAGACCTGCGCTGTGGTGGCGAAGCAGGAGCAGGACATCGACCATCTCTTTGATGATGCTTCCTATGCCATCGACGTGCTCCGTTCCATCTCGTGCTATACCACCACGCAGATAGCCAAGGAGATGGGGCTCACGGCGCAGGAACTGAACCGATGGCTCTGCGTGCAGCACGTGCAGTATTACCAGAGCGGACAATACATGCTCTATGCCGAGTATGCCCATCGCGGATATGCCAAGACCCGCACCCATCATGGCGAGGTTTCTCCGAGAATCACTGCTTCGCACTCGCATCTGGTGTGGACGGAGAAGGGCCGCAAGTTTATCCATAAGTATTACGAGGCGAATTCCCGTGAAGACGATGATAAGGTAGTGGAATTCATAAAGTAAAGATTTTATAAAGTAAAGAAATAATGGCAATAGGATATTCTGATAATATTAGAAGTCAGGTGGTGCAGATATGCACCCCTGAACTTCTTCACCAGGCGCTGAAGAGCAACAGGGTGAAGACGGTTTGCGCCCAGCTGGCGGATGCCCTGGAGAGCAAGCTGCGAGGCGAGATTTGCAACGATGATTACGAGGAGATGAAGAAGAAACTCAAGTCGCAGTTGCCTATCCTCACGCCCCACGCCACTTTCAGAAATGGCAGGCGCAAGAATGATGAGGCTATCCCCAGCGGCCTCTCGATTTATGATATCGACCATATTCCGAACCCCCGAGGATATTGGGAGGAGAAGAAGAAGGTGCTGGCTAACAAGATGTTAGGTGGAACGAAAATCCTCGACCTGATAGTGCTCGTTCACGTTACTCCTTCCACCCAGGGCCTTCGCCTCGTGTTTATCATCCCCGAGGGGATGGATATCGCCATGGCGCAGCGATGGATGTCGCAGCAGCTGGAGGATTCGGAGTATGATACGGTGGTGAAGGATTTGGCCCGCCCATCTTTCCTGGTTCCCGAAGAGTATCTTCTTTATATCAACGAGGAGGAGCTTTTCAAGGACAGAAAAGTTACACCCCAAAATAGTAATCATAAAGTTCAAAGTTCAAATCTCAATGTTCAAAGTAATGAAAATGTTCAAAGTAATGAAAATGTTCAAAGTAATGACAATGTTCAAAATAATCGATTTCAGGGCACTAACGGCGATAACGCTGTTTCTGCTGGCGCTGCTGTTCAGCCTGCCCAACCTGCTGATAGCCATCCTGTTGATGATTCTCATCTCAGCCCTGCTGGAGCTCATCAAGCTGCTGGCGGAGTGGCAAATCAAGAAGCCTTCCCCTCAGAATACCAAGGCATTCCCTATGCAAAGCTCACTGCCAAAATAGTGGAACTGCTGGGCGGCGAACCGGAACATGGCTCGCGCAATGCCTTCATCTTCACCCTGGCTTGCTACCTGCGCTATCTCTGCGACGATAATGCGGCTTGGATCAAGCAGATTATCCCCACCTTCGGCGAAGAGCAGAATCGAGCCTTCGCCACCGTGGAGAGCGCCTGCAACCGAAAGCAGGGCCACCGACTGCCCAACATCGTGCGCACGGCCATCAAGCTTTCGCAGGAGGAGCAGGACAAGGCGAGGGGCACAGGATGCTTCGACGAGGATAACTTCGGCGACATCAGCAACCCCGAATCGTATTTCTACCACATCCATCAGATGCCGCAGAAACTGCCCAAGCTCATCAAGCTGCTCGTGTCGAAGACACCCGAAATCTATCGCCCTGCCGTATCGCAGGCCGTGTTCCCGCCCCTGGCTTCGCATCTGCTCGAAACCCGATTCAAATACATCGATAATGTGGAGCACGAAGCTACGCTGATGCAGATACTCTGTGCACCAACGGGTAGCGGAAAGGAGTCTGTGAGCCAGCCGATTAACAGAATCATGGAGGATATCAGACGCCGTGACGAGGAGCAGCGTGAACGCGAGCGAAAATGGAAGGAGGAGTGCAACAGCAAGGGTGCCAACAAGGACCGCCGAGAGCGCCCCGAGGGACTGGTGATTCAGGAGGTGAACATCGACATGACCAACCCTGCCTTCGTGCTCCGAATGAAAGAGGCAGAGAACCACTTCCTCTATGCCAAGGTGAACGAGCTGAACCTCTTCGATGCCCTGAAGGGCAAGACCAACCAGCATTTCAGAATCATGGAGCTGGCGTTCGACCTGGGTAACTATGGTCAGGACCGTGTGGGAACCCAGAGCGTTACGGAGACGGTGCAGGTGAGGTTCAACTGGAATGCGAGTTGCACGCCCCGAAAGTGCAGGGATTATTTCCGCCGTGTGGTAACGGACGGTCCGATTTCGAGAATCTCGTTTTCCACTATCGAGCGCCGTCCCTGCGGTTCGGAGATTCCGGTGTATGGCACCTATGATGCTGCCTTTGATGAGGCGCTGAAGCCTTACATCGACAATCTCTTGAAGGCTAGGGGCTTGGTGAGCTGTCCGCAGGCACTGAGGCTTGCCCGGAAGCTGATGGAAGAGAATGCCGAGTTCTCGCGATTGTCGCAGAATTTCGTATTCGAGAATCTCTCGTTCCGTGCCAATGTCATTGCCTACCTGAAGGCGTGCGTGCTCTATGTGGCGAACGGCATGAAGTGGGAGAGCAGCATCGAGGATTTCATCCGATGGAGCGAGCGTTACGACCTGTGGTGCAAGCTGAAACTTTTCGGCCAGATGATTTACGATGCCGACAACGACCGTGCCGACAATCCAAAGACGGCTCCTCATGGTCCGAAGAATCTGCTGGAGCAGTTGCCTGATGAGTTTACGATGCAGGATTATGTGAAGCTTCGCCGTCAGGAGGGTTATGAGGATGACAACGTGCGCCGTGTGAACATCGCTCTGAACCAGTGGGTGCATCGTGGATACATCGTGCGGATTGGAAACAAGGAAGGTGATTACGATTACAATTACAGTTCCATTTTCCGCAAGTTGAAGTTCCTGAAGGGGGAGGGGTAACTATAAACTATAAATTTTTAACTGTAAACTAAAAAAGTATGGAGATAGTTTTGAAGCGAATAGCAAAGAAGAATACCTATACCATTGGCCGTCTGTATATTCTGGCTGATGAGGATGTAGACCGCAAGGTGATAACCAGCTACAACGAGGGTATGAAGCGTGAGTTTCGAGATAGTTTTGATGAGCAGAAGTTGGGGGCAGATACTTATTTCTGCGACACCATGGAGCCTACGTGGCGCAATTTGCTGGGTGTGGAGCTGGAACCTCAGCTGGTGGATGCCCGACTGGGCAGGGTTTCGGGCAAGAAGGCGCAGAAGATGAAGGGCCACACCGCCATCCCCGAGGGCACGTATCCCGTGCTCATCACCCCGTCGCCGAGGTTCAGACAGTGGTTGCCCTATCTGCAGGGCGTTCCGAATTTTGAGGGCATCCGCATCCATGCCGGCAACTATCCTGATGATACCCAGGGCTGCATCCTGGTGGGCGAGAACAAGCTGAAGGGCATGGTGGTGAACTCCCGCATCTGGCTTCACCGACTGATGAAGCGCATGGAGGAGGCGAGGGATAAGGATGAAAGCATCTGGATTACCATCATCTGATGGGGAAAACATGAGGAGGGTGTGTCTTGGACTTTTGACACACCCTCTCAATCTTGTATTTTTTATTTCTTCTCCAATTCCTGAAGGCTCTCCATCTTTTTCGACTCCAGAAATTCGTAGATGCCGCACAGGTGCTCGCGAACCCTGCCATGACCGAATTCATATACCTTGCTCACCAAACCATCCAGGAAGTCACGGTCGTGACTCACCACGATGAGCGTGCCGTCGAAATCGAGAAGCGCCTGCTTCAGCACATCCTTCGTCTTCAAGTCCAGATGATTAGTCGGCTCATCGAGAATCAGCAGATTCACCGGCTCCAGCAACAGCTTCAGAATGGCAAGACGGGTTCTTTCGCCGCCCGACAATACCTTCACCTTCTTCGTAGAATCCTCGCCACCAAACATGAAGGCACCCAGCAAATCGCGAATCTTGTTTCTTATCTCGCCCTTCGCCACATCATCAATAGTCTGGAATACCGTGAGCTCGCCATCCAGCAAAGATGCCTGATTCTGAGCAAAATAGCCTATCTGCACGTTATGCCCCAACTCCAGCTTGCCCTCGTTCTGCAGCTGCCCCATGATGCATTTCACCAGCGTAGACTTACCCTCGCCGTTTCTGCCCACGAAGGCAATCTTGTCGCCACGCTCCACGGTGAGGTTCACGCCGCTGAATATCTGCTTGCCGTCGAACGACATCGCCACGTCGCTCATCTGCACCGGATAGGCACCGCTTCTCGGACTCGGCGGGAACTTCAGTCGCAGTCGGCTGGTATCCTCTTCATCCACCTCGATGAGTTCCAGCTTTTCGAGCATCTTCACGCGGCTCTGCACCTGGAAGGTCTTGGAGTAGGTGCCCTTGAACCGCTCGATGAAGTCCTTGGTTTCGGCTATCATCTTCTGCTGCTCCTCATATTTCTTCATCTGCTGCTCACGGCGCTCCTTGCGCAGTTCCAGATACTGGCTGTAGGTGGCCTTGTAGTCGTAGATTCTGCCCATGGTCACCTCGATGGTGCGGGTGGTGATGTCGTCAACGAATTTGCGGTCGTGACTGATCACTACCACTGCCTTGGAACTGTTGATGATGAATTCTTCGAGCCATCCGATAGATTCGATGTCGAGGTGGTTGGTAGGCTCATCGAGGAGCAATACATCAGGCGATTTCAGCAGCAGTTTTGCCAGCTCGATGCGCATGCGCCATCCTCCCGAGAACTCGCTGGTAGGGCGGTTGAAGTCAGAGCGCTCGAAGCCCAGTCCGAGCAGCGTCTTCTCTACATCCTCCTCGAAATGGGTCATGTCGATGGCGTAGAACTTTTCTGAAAGGGAAGAAACCTTCTCGATGAGCTGCATGTAGTCGTCGCTATCGTAGTCGGTGCGGGTGGTAAGCTCGTTGTTGATGCGGTCTATCTCTGCCTGCATCTCGTGCAGATGGGCGAAGGCCTGGCAGGTTTCCTCGAACACGGTTCTGCCGTCTTCGGTCATCAGGTGCTGAGGCAGATAGGCGATGACGCAGTCTTTCGGGGCGGATACGGTGCCACGGGTGGCCTTTCTCACGCCTGCGATGATTTTGAGCAGGGTACTCTTTCCTGCGCCATTCTTGCCCATCAGGGCGATACGGTCCTTCTCGTTGATTTGGAAGGAAATGTCTTTGAATAGGGTGGTGCCGCCGAACTCGACGGTCAATCCATCAACTGTAATCATATTTCTTTCTTAAATCTTTATTTTATTATATTTTATTACTTAATTCAAGTTTCGCAAGTAGCATCTACCGTCCCCGAAGGGGGCGAATGTGAATAACCGCGGGTGGAATGACCGAAGGTCATGGAACCTGCGGATAGTCACAGATACTCTCTTATCGTCCCCGAAGGGGGCGAACAGGAGCAAGACTGGATGTGGTTCGCCCCCTTTGGGGACGCTTTCTCCCTACTATTGGTTGTCCGCAGGTTCCATGACCTTCGGTCATTCCACCAGCGGTTATTGAAAGTTGGCCCCCTTCGGGGACCGGAGGTTACTTGCGAAACTTGAATTACTAAATTCAAAATTATTCTAGAATGAGGTATAGCATAAGTCCATCACTCTGATTATCATTTTGCAAAGATACGAAAAATTATCGGATAGGAATCAAAAAAAGGAGGAAAACTTGCGCTTTCCTCCTTTTATCTGATGTTTTTGTTCTTTTCAGAGCTTCTTGAATCCCTTTTGAAAGATTTTCTTTCAGGGCTTCTTGAATCCCCTTTTGAAAGATTTTCTTTCAGGGCTTCTTGAATCCCCTTTGAAAGATTTTCTTTCAGGGCTTCTTGAATCCCCCCTTGAAAGATTTCTTCTTTACTTCATTGGCTCTTTCTCAGGATCGTAGATAGAACGGGTCATTTCCTTGATGCTCAGCTCGGCCATAGCAATCCACTTGCTGCCGGAATAAGCTTCGTCAATCTGCAGCCAGAGATACTTGAACTCATCTTTTTCACTGAACAGTCCTGGAGATGTATATTCCGGAGCTGTGCCGCTTGGCAGCACATCGCTACCCAATTCGCTAATCTTCCATGCTTCGGCAGCAGTAGGGGTGTCGCCCGCCTTGTTGCTTGCCCAGACGGTGATGTGCTTAGGGTTGTCGTTGTTGCCGTTGTTACGGCCCTTATACCAGAATGATACGCCCTTCACCTTCTTGCCCAGGTCTACACGGATGTAGTGAGGCCATGGAGTTGGAGCACTCCAGCTCATGTGGAAGTAGGTGCCGTTGTTGCCGTCGATGAGGGCTGCGATAGGACCCTCGGATGATTCCTGGTCGTCGGTCCAGAGCTGTGCCGCGGTCAGGCTGATAGGTCCCACCTCGTAGTCCTTGATGTCGGCAGGCACGTAGCCGGCCTTGGCGTTCTTGGTGAAGAGCACTTTCTCGCCGCCGTCTCTGCTCACTGCCGTGAATGTGTAGGCGAGTTTGCCATACTTGGCATAGAGTCCGTCGATCATGATGGAATCGGCATAGCTGCTGGCGTTGAGCACGCGGTGGCCCTTAACGGGGTCGTCGTAAGCCACCTTGATATAATAGTAGTCTGGGTGCTCTGGAGTAGTCCAGTGGAACACCACCTTGCCTGGCTGGAGGCTGTCGATGGTGACGGTCTGCTCTTCGATGTTCACTGCCGGTGCAGTCTTGTCGTCATCAGAGCATGCTGCCATTGTGCCGACAAGGGCCACAGCCGCAAGCATTTTTATGATATTCTTTTTCATCATTGTGTCTTTTTATTTGTTACAATGCTTAAAATTAATAACCTGGAGTCTGTACCACGTGGTAGTTTCGGTTGATGTCGGCTGATGGGATTGGCATCAGATAGTTCATCGGCGACTGGAACTTACGCTCGAATACTACTTCCTGAACCTCGCTGAAGTCGTTGATGTTCTCGGCATCAATGTTCAGGCCCTTCGCCTTTACGTTGAAGTACTTCTCGGCAAGCAGCCAGCGGCGCATATCCCAGAAGTTCTGGTTCTCGAGATAGAACTCGTTCATGCGCTCGTTGCGGATGATGTCGCGCAAGCCTTCCTTGGTGGTAGCCTTGGATGGGTCCTTGCCAAACTGCTCGTAAGCTTCCTTTACGCCTGGCAATCCGGCACGGGTGCGCACCTTGTCAAGGTAGAGGCGGGCATTGGTCAAGTCGCCAGTCTCGGCAAGACACTCGGCGTAGCTCAGGTAAAGCTCTGCCAGTCGGATGAGCGGCCATGGAGTATTGGTGTATTCCCAGCCACTCTTTGACTTCGCCAGGTCTGGGTTCACAAACTTCTTGTTGAGGAAGCCTGTAGGCGAGTAGTCGCCAGTACGCTTTGAGTTGGCATCCACACCACGGCTGCAGTTTCCGCCGATCATGAAGTCGCAGATAAGTCGACCGTGAGTGTTGTCTGAAGTGAGTGTGTAGTTGGCATCATCACTATATGCACCGTTGTTTGAAGCACTCAGAATCTCGTAGTAGCCATCCTGGAAGGCAACCCAAGCATAGTAGCGTGGCTCGCGGTCGAGGTTGAACTTCTGGGTCTTGCGGCCTGGATAAGCCTCGTCCTTGTGGGCATCATCCACCTCTACTGGTTCCCAGCGGTCAGCATAGTCGAAGGTCTTGTCCTGGTCGATAGGCAGACCGTTCTTGGTGTAGAAGCGGCTGAGCATGGCAATGGTAGGAGCCACGCCGTTCCAGGCGCCGTTTCCACCATAGATATATGGCTCGCTCTTGTTCTGGATTCCGTAGTAACCCTCGCCACGGGAGTCTGCCCAGATCACCTCTGAGTTGGCTCCTGCCTGCTCATCTTCTGCCGAGTAGTCGGTGATGGTGTAGCGCAGGGCACGCACGTGTGGGTCAGCAGGATAGCCGTTCTTGTTGAGCTTGCAGTCGCCACGGGTGTAGAGGTGGTAGCCTGCAGATTCGGCAGCGGTGATGGCATCCTTGAAGGCTGCGGCAGCCTTGCTCCACTTGCTCTCATCGTAGGTAAGCGGCATGAGAGTCTTTCCCTCCTTGTCCTTGAAGTCGGAATAGAACTTGCTGTTGCCGTTGAACAATGGGGATGCGGCATAGAGCAGCATCTTTGCCTTCATCGCCTTGGCTGCTACACTGGTGGCAAGACCGAACTCGCCTGCCTGTGCACCGGTGCGGGTAGCAGGCAGACCCTTGGCCGCCTCGTCAAACTTCTCGCAGATGAAGTTCACGCAGTCGTCGTATGGCTCCTGTCCCTGATAGTCGGATGGCAGAAGCATCGGGTCTGGGGTCTGGTGAACGATGATGATAGGGCCGTAGCAGCGGGAAAGCAGGAAGTGGTAGTATCCGATGAGGAAGGTAACCTGTGCCTTGTAGTCCTCGCGGTCCTTCTCGGCAAGTCCGTGGAAGTTGCCGGTCTTGTTCAGCTCATCCTGGAACATGTAGCACTGGCGGATTCCCTGATACAGGGTGTTCCAGTAGCTGATCACTGGGTTGGAGGCTGAATAGTTGCCCTTAGGGAATGCGGCGAATGTCTCATGCTCGAAGGCTGTAACCACCTCGTCTCCGGTAAAGAAGTCGAGCGATGTCGATCCGGCGTTAGGGGTAGGCAAATATCCGTAGCAGGAGTACAGATAGTTGAGGGCTGCCTGGCGGTCCTTGGTCATGTCGGTGCCAGTGGTTGTCTCGGCAGGAATCACATCAAGATAGTCGCACGATGTCATCGTGAAACCCGCAGCGAGCAAGCAGCCTATGAATGCTTTATTGAGTATTTTCATATCTTCTTTAATTTAATGTGAGTTGGAAACCTACGTTGATTGTCATCTGTGTCGGATACTTGGTGGTGTAGTTACCACCGCCCATCTCAGGATCCCACTCCTTGAAAGGTGAGATAGTGAGCAGGTTGGTTCCGTTGACATAGAATCGCATGTTCTTGAGCGTGTAACCGATTTCTGCGTTCTTCAGCTTCAGGAATCTACCGTTGCGCAACCAGTAGCTTGATGATACTGTGTTGTGGTTGTTGTAGTTGTCCGTGAGGCGTGGATACTTCGCATTCGGATCCTGGTTGTCCGGGCTCCAGTGGTCTTCGTCGATGAACTTCAGTACGCCACGGCGATAGGATGAACCGAATGGCTGGATATCGCTGAGCATCAGTGCCACGTTGCCGCGGCCCTGGAAGAATACGGAGAAGTCCCAGTTCTTGTAACCTACTGACGGACCGAAACCGTAGATAATCTTCGGAACGCTTACGCCCAATGGCACCTGGTCGTCGGCTGTGATGCGGCCATCATACTTGCCCTCGCGGTCTGGCTGGTCTACATACTTGATGTCACCAGGAGCGATGGCGATGTTGCCGAGCGTAGAGGTAGGACTGTTGGCGATGTCTGCCTTGTCGATGTAGAGTCCGTCGGAAACGTAACCCCATACGGTGTTTACGTTCTTGCCCTGGCTCTTCATGGCGTCGCGCTTGCCCGGAGCCTCATCGTATACGGAAATCTCGTTGTTGTTGTAGGTGAATGTGCCCTGGAACTGTACGGAGAGATCCTTGTTGATGCGCTTGCTGTAGTTCACTGCCAGGTCCACACCCTTGTTGATTACCTCGGCAAGGTTACCATAGATCTTGGTATTGGCTGTACCCAGATAGTTTGGTATGGAGAGCTTCTGCTGGAAGATGTTGCTGCGGCGCTCGCGGAACCAGTCGACGGTGATGTCGAGGGCATTGAAAAGCTGCAGATCGAAACCGATGTCGAGCTTATGGCCCACCTCCCATGATACGTTCTCGTTGCGCAGACGGTTCCATCCCGGACCGGAATAGGTTACAAAGTTGCCTGGCAAACCGGTGGTGAACGAACCGTTGCCGGTGAGCGATACGTCCTCACGATAGATGAAGCGCTCGTAACCATACTGGTCGTTACCTACGAGTCCGTAAGTACCACGAATCTTGAAGTTGGAAACGGTTTGCTTGATAGGCTCCCAGAACTTCTCCTCGCTGAGGTTGTAACCCAGACCCACTGATGGGAAGAAACCCCACTGGTGACCCTTGGCAAACTGCTCGGAACCGTTGTAACCTGCGTTGAACTCAATCAGGTAGCGGTGCTTGTAGTCGTATGTGGCACGTGCTGCGAAACCAATCTTGCGCTGTGGCAGAGACGAGAGCACATTATCTACAAAGATATTGGAGTTATACTGGTTGATGTTCCAGAGGAGCATACCCGTAACGGTGTGGTCGCCGAAGCTTCGGTTGTAGTCGAAGTATGCCTGAGCATAGTAGCGGCGGTCGCCGGCATTCTGACCCGAGTTGCTGAGCACAGGCTTCGAAGGGTCGCCCTTAGGAGTCTGCACGTAGGTATAGGTGCCGTCTTCGTTCTGGGTATAGTTCTTCAGCTCGTAATGGTTGTAGTTGAGCGAGCGGAAGGTGGTACTCTTAGACCAGTTCTTGAACGAGAACATCAGGTGGAAGCCCAGACCCTTGGTAATGAAGTCGAGCTTCTGGTCGAAGTTCAGGTTGGCATTGATGGTACTTGCGAATGAATCCTGATATCCGCTCACGAGTCGTGCCATCGGGTTGGAGTTACCTCCGTTGGCAAGCTGGCGGTATCCCCAGTGAACCCACTCGTCGCCCTCATTGTTATATGAGATAGGGAAGAGCACTGGGTTGGCATTCATCATCTGCGAATAGAGGTCGTTCAGAGAACGAGAGATGTCGTTGCTGCCTGCCAGCGGACCGTGCATGTTGTCAAGTCCGGCATAGAGGTGGAGCGAAATCTTCGACGACTTCGACATGTTGAAGTCGATGTTGTTCTGGAACGCATATCGCATGTAGTCGATATTATTGTTGTAAGAATAGTACTCCTTACTGCGGTTGCGCAGCATACCGGTTTCATGGCTCACGTTGAGGTTCATGAAGTACACGATCTTGCTGGTACCACCACGCACGTTCATGTTCGCCTTCTGGTTGTATGAAGCCGACTTGAACATCTCCTTATACCAGTTGACATCTGGGAAAATCTCGCCGTTCACGTGATTGCGTGTGTTGGCAATCTGCTCTGCCGTGTAGAGGGTGTTACCCGTACCTTCGTTGGTAACAGCCTCGTTGAAGAGCTCCATGAATCGGGCACCGTCAACAAATTTAGGTTTGGATGTAGGCATGGTTACGTTGGCCTCTACGCGGAAGGAAATCTTCGGCTTGTCGAGGTCCTGACCACTCTTGGTAGTAATGATGAGCACACCATTGGCACCGCGCGAACCATACATGGCGGTGGCTGAAGCGTCTTTCAGGATAGAGAAACTCTCGATAACGTCTGGGTCGAGGTGGTTGAGGTCGTCCTGCGAAATCTCCATACCATCCATGACGATGAGAGGCGACTTGGCACCACTGATGGTGGCGATACCACGGATATAGAAGTCAGATCCGTTGGCTCCTGGCTGACCGCTGCTCTGGGTAGCGATGACACCCGAGAGTCGTCCTGCGAAAGATGATGAAATACTAGCCGATGGCACACGCAGCGACTCTGGTCTTACCTGCTGCACGGAACCCACCACGGTTTCCTTCTTCTGGGTGGCACCGAAGGCAGTGACTACCACGTCGCCAAGGGTCTGTGAGTCTTCCTTGAGGTGAATGCTCAGCGGCTTGTTGCCGTTGAATCTCACTTCCTGGGTCTGGCAACCGATGTAAGAAACGACGATAACTCCACTTGTAGAATTCACGTCGAGTTTGAAGTTACCATCCACATCGGTTACAGTACTTTGCTTCGAGTTGTTCTTCAAAACAACCGTAGCACCAATAACAGGTTCACCTGCTTCGTCAAACACGGTACCAGTAATACGCTGGTGCTTTGCCTGCTGCGTAGCGTTGAAAACGCTTTCAGTCTTGGGTTTCAGGGAACCAGCAATGCCTGTACTTCCAACAAAGTTGTTGTCTGCTGCCAATGCTGACATTGGCAAAAGCATTGCTGCTCCAATCACACCCAGCTGCTTTCTTGCTTCTTTTTGCATAAGCTGATGTTAGATTAGAATGAATACTATTTAGATATATAATCTCTTTTCAGCTGCAAAAATAATAAAAAACTAATAAAAATACAAAATCTTTAACCTTATTTAACTATATATTTTTGAAAATTATAATATTAGTATACAAAAATGAAGATTTAGTCGATGATATGGTTGATTACGATACCTGCTATAGCCATTCCGAACGAGGCTGTGATGTGGCAGAGCGAACCGTTGATCTGTGCCTTGGTAGAGCACCGTTCGTGCTCCACGAGTCGCTGGTCGCCCATGTTCTGCATCGGCTTTTCCTCGCTGTATACGCAGATGAACTTGCGTTGAGGGAAGGTTTTGTTCTTCTTGAATCTCTTGCGCAGGCATCTTGCCAGCGGGTCGCCATCCACCTTCCAGAATTCAGCCTTTCTGATCATGAAGGGGTCGCGGCGCAGGGCTGCACCCATGGATGACACGAAGGTGATGTGCTTGGGCAGGGCGGTGGCACGCAGGATGAGGTCGGCCTTATCCTTCAGTGAGTCGATAGCGTCGATGATGAAGTCGTATTCTTCCATGTGGAATTCTTCTGCCGTTTCTGCCTGGTATGTTTTCTGATAGGCGATGATGTTGGCATCGGGATTGATTTCCAGCAGGCGCTGGCGCAGGGCATCCACCTTCACTTCGCCGATGGTGCGGCTTGTGGCCATCAGCTGTCGGTTGCAGTTGCTTACGCATACGCGGTCGCTATCCACGATGGTGATGTTGCGCACGCCGCTGCGCACCAGTCCCTCGGCGCACCATGATCCCACGCCTCCGACTCCGAAGATGAGCACGCGTGCGGATTGTATTTTTTCGAGATTATCTTTTCCCAGGAGCAGTTCCGTGCGGCACTGCATTCCCCCTTCCATTGTTGTGATTTTATTTTCCATTTATCCTTTTATCCTTATGAATTAATAGTCTTATGAATATGAATTTAAACAGTCACTCAAAAAAGTTGGTGGGGTTCATCAGATGAAGGTCACCAGGCTGGTGGGGTTCATCTGATGAAGGTCACCTCTTTTTGATATCCGGTTCTGCTGCCATCATTGGCTGATTTTCAGGCAGTACATACGGCTTACTTCCTGCCATATCATTCTGCTGATTTCCTGCCATCACATTCTGCTTTGCCTCTATCTCCCCACGCAACCGTTCTTTCAGTTTCGTGTTTCTCTTGCTCACCGTCAGATTCCTTATCGCATAGGCGAGGGCCTTGGGCTGACCTATCAGCACGCAGATTTTCTTGGCTCTCGTAATGCCCGTATAGATAAGGTTGCGCTGAAGCATCACGAAGTGGGTCATCAGCACGGGGATTACCACGATGGGGTATTCCGAACCCTGACTCTTGTGGATGGTGGTGGCGTATGCCAACGTCAATTCGTCCAGCTCCGTGGTCTCGTATTCTGCCAGATGATCCTCGAAACTAACCGTGATGGTGCGGTCTTCCATATTCACCTTCTCCACGGTTCCGATGTCTCCGTTGAATACGTTCTTGTCGTAATTATTCCTTATCTGCATCACCCGGTCGCCTAGTTTATAGGTGGTTCCGCCACGGCTGATTCCCAGCGTGGAGGTGTTGATGGCCTGCTGCAGCATCAGGTTCAGATGGGCTGCCCCCACCACGCTGCGCTGCATCGGCGTAAGCACCTGGATGTTGCTGAGCGGCTGACTGTAAGCCTTTGGCAGACGGTATTTTACGAGATTCACGATTTCCGCAGCCACCTGCTCCGGGTCTTCATTCTTGATGAAGAAAAAGTCAGTCTGCTTGCCGTTGCTCGTGTCAGGATAATATCCCTGGTTGATGGAGTGGGCACTCATCACGATTCGGCTCGACTGTGCCTGCCTGAAGATGCGGGTTAGGCGAACGACGGGAATCTTCTCGGAGTCGATGATGTCGCGCAATACGTTTCCGGCTCCCACACTCGGCAGCTGGTCGATGTCGCCCACCAGCACCAGTCGCATGTGCTTCGGAATCGCCTTCATCAGGTTGTACATCAGTATGATATCAATCATCGAACACTCATCCACGATCAGCGCATCGCCCTCCAGCGGGTTCTCCTCGTTGCGCTTGTATCCGTCCTGCGGATTAAACTCCAGCAGCCGGTGGATGGTCTTGGCTTCCATGCCCGTGGCCTCGCTCATTCGCTTGGAAGCTCTGCCCGTAGGCGCCGCCAGCAGAATCTTCATTCCTGCCGTTTTGTAAGCAGAAATGATACCTTGCGTGGTGGTGGTTTTTCCGGTACCCGGACCTCCCGTCAGCACCATCACCTTGGATTTCACTGCCTGCTCTATGGCGGCTATCTGCACCTCGTCGTACTTGATGCCCGAATCCTTTTCCATCGCCTTGATATTGGCTTTCATATTGAAGAGGGTAGGGGCCTGATTGTTCATCAGCTCGAGCAGTTTCTTCGCCGTTCCCCGTTCTGAATAGTAGAAGGGTGGCAGATAGATGGCTTCGTTTTCGCGGATGAGATTTTCTGCCACGATCATCTCAGCGATGGCTTGCGTAATCGGCTCTTCATCAGCCTCCAGCAGCTTTTTGGCGGCATCTATCAGCTGCTCTTCCACGGCATATACATGACCTTCGTTGGATAGCTCGTTCAGGGTGTAGCTGATGCCGCTCTTGCATCTTCTCGGGTCGTTCTTCCCGTATCCCATCTTGCTGGCGATGCTGTCGGCAGTCTTGAATCCGATGCCCCAGATGTCGTCGGCAAGGCGATAGGGGTTCTCCTTTACATTGTCGATGCTTTCCTTGCCATACTGCCGGTAGATTTTGGCGGCGTAGGCGGTACTCACGCCATACTGCTGCAGGAAGATCATCACGTTCTTGATGTCTTTCTGTTTCTCCCAACTGTCGCGAATTTTCTCAACTCGTTTCTTTCCGATTCCGGGCACTTCGTAGAGGCGCTCGATGTTATCTTCTATCACCTCGATGGTATCTGTTCCGAACATGGAAACGATGAGATGGGCATATTTGGGACCGATGCCTTTCACCAGTCCGCTGCCTAGGTATTTCTCTATGCCGTAGGCCGTGGCAGGCATCACCTCTTCCCAGGTATCGCAGGCAAACTGCTGTCCGTATCGCTTGTCCATCTTCCATTCGCCATTGCACAGCAGTACTGCTCCCACTGGAACATCCAGCAGGTTGCCCACCAGGGTTACGAGGTCTGAAAACCCCTTCACCTTCACTTTCATCACGGAGTATCCGTTCTCCTGATTCTGGTAGGTAATCCTTTCTACTACGCAGCGTATCTTGATCATTGTGCTCTGATGATTTATAACTATATGAAAAAAGCGTCTCCAAAATGAATTGGAAACGCTTTTCTTAAGTGTACACCCTTAGGGATTCGAACCCTAGACCCACTGATTAAGAGTCAGTTGCTCTACCAACTGAGCTAAGGGTGCAACAATCTGTATTGCTTGCAAACTCAATAGAAGTGATTCCGCAAGGATTCAAACCTTGAACCTCTTGATCCGTAGTCAAGTGCTCTATTCAG
>ONZR01000008.1_pt1 | contig 109010 bp, 84 predicted proteins | sample 1671691 | NCBI WGS metagenome assembly ONZR01 (sample SAMN06348182, study PRJEB24527) | human gut metagenome | biome: human gut; feature: ankylosing spondylitis patient; material: feces | host: Homo sapiens | place: China | collected 2015-10 | reverse complement strand
GAAAGCCTCCCACAGATAGGCACAGATGCGCACAGATTAGGAGGGTATGGCATCCTGCCATACCCACGCCGCCAATAACGCAGCCTAACATTCCGTGAATTCCGTGAATTCCGTGGGAGAATACTACCACGCTGGTGCAGCTGCCTCTGCAGCACCAACAAAGCAAACAGAGAGAGTGTCCCACAGAATACGCAGAACACACAGAACATTCTGGCAGAGAAAGCCTCCCACAGATAGGCACAGATGCGCACAGATTAGGAGGGTATGGCATCCCTGCCATACCCACGCTGCCAATAACGCAGCCTAACCATCTGTGGAAATCCGTGAAATCCGTGGGAGAAAATCCTCTGCCAGAAACTTCTGTGAATTCTGTGAAATCCGTGGGAGAATATCCTACGCTAGAAACTTCTGTGAATTCTGTGAAATCCGTGGGAGAATATCCTACGCTAGAAACTTCTGTGAATTCTGTGAATTCTATGGGAGAATATCCTACGCCAGAAACTTCTGTGAATTCTGTGAAATCCGTGGGAGAATATCCTACGCCAGAAACTTCTGTGAATTCTGTGAATTCCGTGGGAGAATATCCTACGCCAGAAACTTCTATGAATTCTGTGAATTCTGTGGGAGGATTGGCAGAGGGTGGCGTGAGTATGGCAGGATGCCATACCCTCCTACAAGAGAAATCCGTGGGAGAACACGACCACAGCAAGAAACAACAGCAAAGCAAACAACGCAACAAGATATGATATTGAAATACGACGTTATCGTCATCGGCGGCGGACACGCCGGATGCGAAGCAGCAGCCGCTGCAGCACGCATGGGCGCAAAGACATGCCTCGTGACGATGGATATGAACAAACTGGCGCAGATGAGCTGCAACCCCGCCGTCGGCGGCATCGCCAAAGGACAGATAGTGCGCGAGATAGACGCACTGGGCGGAAGGATGGGACTCGTCACCGATGCCACGTCGATACAGTTCCGTATGCTCAACCGAGGCAAAGGACCAGCGGTGTGGAGCCCGAGAGCACAATGCGACCGCGAGAAGTTCATCTGGGAATGGCGCGCACAGCTCGACCGCACCGACAACCTCGACATCTGGCAGGACGAAGCCTGCGAGTTGCTCGTGGAGAACGGCGAGGCAGTGGGCGTGGAGACGGTGTGGGGCGTTACGCTCAGAGCAAAGGCAGTGGTCATCACCGCCGGAACATTCCTCAACGGACTGATGCACGTGGGCAAGCGTAAGGTGCCCGGAGGTAGATGCGCCGAGCCGGCTGTGCTACACTTCACAGAGAGCATCACACGACACGGCATCACGGCAGCGCGAATGAAGACGGGAACGCCGGTGCGCATAGACCGACGCTCGGTGCATTTCGAGGATATGGAGGAGCAGCCGGGCGAGACCGACTACCACGGATTCTCGTACATGACCGCGCCAAGACACCTCAAGCAGCTGCCGTGCTGGACGACATACACCAACAAGGAGGTGCACGACACGCTGCGAGCAGCCATCGCCGACTCCCCACTCTACAACGGACAGATACAGTCGACCGGACCGCGCTACTGCCCGTCGATAGAGACGAAGCTGATGACCTTCCCCGACAAGGACCAGCACCCGCTGTTCCTGGAGCCGGAGGGCGAGGACACAAACGAGATGTACCTGAACGGCTTCTCGTCGTCGATGCCGATGGAGGTACAGATAGAGGCACTGAAGAAGATTCCGGCGTTCCGCGACATACACGTCTACCGACCAGGCTACGCTATAGAGTACGACTACTTCGACCCGACGCAGCTGAAGCCGTCGTTAGAGTCGAAGATTGTCAGCGGACTGTTCTTCGCCGGTCAGGTGAACGGAACGACGGGATATGAGGAGGCTGGCGGACAGGGACTGATGGCTGGCGTGAACGCGGCGCTCTACTGCGGCGGCTCCGCCCCGTTCGTCCTGAAACGCGACGAGGCGTATATCGGTGTGCTCATCGACGACCTCACCACGAAGGGCGTGGACGAGCCGTACCGTATGTTCACCTCACGCGCCGAGTACCGCATACTGCTGCGTCAGGACAACGCCGACGCACGTCTCACGGAGAAAGCCTACGAACTGGGCATCGCCACACGCGAACGCTACGACCACTGGCTGAAGAAGAAGGCGGAGATAGAGCGTATCGTGCGCTACTGCAACGAGACGAACGTGAAACCGCGCGACATCAACGATGCGCTCGAACGCTTCGGAACAACACCGATGCAGTTCGGAACAACGATAGCAGGACTGGTGGCGCGTCCGCAACTGAGCATCGAGCAGATAGCATCCGCACTCCCTACCCTACAGGCTGCGCTGCAGACCGACGACACGCGTCAGGCGGAGATTGTGGAGGCAGCGGAGATACTGATAAAGTACAAGGGATACATCGAACGCGAACGACTCGGGGCTGACAAGATGCACCGCCTGGAGGACATACACATCAAAGGGCACTTCAACTACGCAGAGCTGCACGAGATATCTACCGAGGGCAGACAGAAGCTCACACGCATCAACCCCGAGACTCTCGGACAAGCAGCGCGCATCCCCGGCGTGTCGCCCAGCGACATCAACGTACTCTTAGTGCTGATGAAACGTTAGTTACACGTGAAACATTCAAGTAAACAAACAACAATTAAATATTTGAAAATGAACAACAAACTATTGCTTGACAATCTGCGTTGCATACCAGATTGGCCAAAGAAGGGAGTGAACTTCCGCGACGTTACTACTCTATTCAAGAACAACGAGTGTCTGCAGGAAATCTGCGACGAGATGTACGAGCTGTACAAAGACAAGGGCATCACTAAGATCGTGGGCATCGAGTCGCGCGGCTTCGTAATGTCGTCAGCACTCGCACTGCGCCTCGGTGCCGGCGTTGTATTGTGCCGTAAACCGGGTAAGCTGCCCTGCGACACCGTACAGGAGAGCTACGCTAAGGAGTATGGCAAGGACACCATCGAGATTCACAAGGACGCCATCGGTGAAGACGACGTAATCTTACTGCACGACGACCTCCTCGCCACAGGCGGAACAATGAAGGCAGCATGCAACCTCGTGAAGAAATTCCACCCGAAGAAGGTTTACGCCAACTTCATCATCGAACTCGTCAACGAAGGTCTCAACGGACGCGAAGGATTCGACGAAGACATCGAAATAACATCGCTTATCAAGATTTAACTCAAGGGTGCACCCCCCTATTAAAAGGCTATGGCTCGCGCCATAGCCTTTTAAGTTCCACGTGAAACAAACAATAGCAAAACACTTAGTTTCAAGCAAGTTATATGACAAAGGAAGAAAACGAAAAGCGCATTGAGCGGTTGAAGAACATCGTGCTGAACATGCCCGACAAGCCGGGCAGCTATCAGTTCTACGATGCCGACCACACTATAATATATGTAGGCAAGGCGAAGCGCTTGAAGCAGCGTGTGTCGAGCTATTTTCACAAAGAGGTGGACAGGTTCAAGACAAAGGTGCTTGTGTCGAAGATTGAGGACATAAGCTACACGGTGGTGAACACCGAAGAGGATGCCCTGCTACTCGAAAACAGTCTCATCAAGAAGTACAACCCGCGCTACAACGTGCTACTGAAAGACGGCAAGACATACCCGAGCATTTGCATCACGAACGAGTATCTGCCACGTGTGTTCAAGACACGACAGGTGAACAAGCGATACGGCACATTCTTCGGTCCCTACTCGCACACGGGTAGCATGTTCGCCGTGCTGGAGTTGATACACAAACTATACAAGCCGCGCACGTGCCGCCAGACAATAACCAAAGAAGGCATCGAACAGGGTAAATACAAGCCGTGCTTGGAGTATCACATACACAACTGCAAAGCACCGTGCTGCGGAAAGCAGTCGCTGGAGGATTACCAGGCGGCGATAGCGCAGGCACGGGAGATTTTGAAGGGTAACACGCGCCAACTCTCGCAGCATGTGTTCGAGCAAATGCAACAGAAAGCAGCCGAACTGAAGTTTGAGGAGGCGGAGGAGCTGAAGCAGAAGTACCTGCTTATAGAGAGTTTCTGCGCCAAGAGTGAGGTTGTGAGCCATACCATCGCTGACGTGGACGTGTTCACCATCGTGGACGACGACACCAACCGCACGGCTTTCATCAACTATATACACGTGAAGAATGGAGCCGTAAACCAGAGTTTCACGTTCGAATACAAGCGCAAGCTCGATGAAACCGACCAGGAGCTGCTGCTAACCGCTATCCCAGAAATTAGGGAGAGGTTCAAGAGCAAGGCGAAAGAAATCATCGTACCGTTCGAGATGGAGTGGACACTGAACGATGCACAGTTCTTCGTGCCACAGCGAGGCGACAAGAAACACCTATTGGAACTGGGCGAGATGAACTGCAAGCAGTATAAGTTCGACCGCTTGAAGCAGACCGAGAAGCTCAACCCCGAGCAGAAACAGACACGCCTAATGAAGGAATTGCAGCAGAAACTGCAGCTCGAGAAACTACCTTATCATATAGAATGCTTCGACAACTCTAACATATCGGGCACGGATGCGGTGGCTGGTTGCGTAGTGTTCAAGGGCATGAAACCGTCGAAAAAGGACTATCGCAAGTATAACATAAAGACCGTCGTGGGCCCGGACGACTATGCCTCGATGCAGGAGGTGGTTAGGCGCCGCTATTCGCGCATGATTGAGGAGGGTGCTACCCTGCCCGACCTTATCATCACCGACGGTGGATTGGGACAGATGAGCGTCGTGAGAGAGGTTGTGGAGGGCGAATTGGGACTTAATATACCTATCGCCGGACTCGCCAAAGACAACCGCCACCGCACAAACGAGCTGCTCTACGGCAATCCGCCGCAGACCATCGCACTGAAGACCAACTCCGAACTGTTCCATGTTCTGACGCAGATACAGGACGAGGTGCACCGCTATGCCATACAGTTCCACCGCGACAAGCGATCAAAGCACGCCCTGCACAGCGAACTGGACGACATTAAGGGCATCGGTCCGGCTACGCGCGACGCACTTCTGAAGGCTTTCAAAAGCGTGAAACGTGTGCGTGAGGCAAGCGCGGAGGAACTGGCAGCAGTGGTTGGCGCAGCAAAAGCGAAGATTATAGCAGCGCATTTCGGCAAATAAATGCCATTTTCTCAAGTATTTATATTAACTTTGTGGAAAATAATCAAACAACTTTGCAGAGCCGATAACCGCTCAGCAAACAATAACAATACTACTCTATCAGAGACAAGAAATGAGAACAGTAATACAGCGCGTGCAGCACGCATCAGTAACCATCGACGGCAGCATCAAATCATCTATCGGAAACGGACTTCTTCTGCTGCTCGGCGTGGAGGAAGCCGACACGTCTGAGGACGTAGACTGGCTCGTGAAGAAGGTGGCTGCACTGCGCATCTTCGACGACGAGAACGGCGTTATGAACCGTTCGCTCGTAGATGTAGGGGGCGAGGCGTTGGTGGTTAGCCAGTTCACGCTCTACGCTTCATACAAGAAGGGCAACCGCCCGTCATGGTTTCGTGCCGCACGCCACGAGATTTCCGTACCGCTTTATGAGGAATTCTGCCGCAAACTGAGCGATGCAATCGGCAAGCAGGTGGGCACGGGCGAGTTCGGCGCAGACATGAAGGTGGAGTTGCTCAACGACGGCCCCGTGACCATCTGCATGGACACGAAGAACAAGGAATAAGCTATTAAGAATTCCGTATTTGTTTCATCGCGACACTTGCCATTTTGCTTGTATATTCACTATACATGAAGCTTATGGGACAGTCGTTGGAGATATAACATCACACATAACGATATGACAATAAAAGAAGCACAAGAGGCTGTAGACGGTTGGATAAAGGAGTACGGCGTGCGCTATTTCTCCGAGCTTACGAACATGGCTTGCCTCACTGAAGAGGTGGGCGAACTGGCTCGCATCATGGCTCGTCGCTACGGCGACCAGAGTTTCAAAGAGGGCGAATCGCACGATCCGTCCGAAGAAATGGCGGATATTCTGTGGGTTCTTATCTGTCTGGCTAATCAGACCGGCGTAGACCTTACGGAAGCTCTACAGAAGAGCTTCGAGAAAAAGACCAAACGCGACCACGACCGCCATAAGAACAATCCCAAGCTAAAGCAATAAAACAACCTCTACTCAAGGCTTAGAAAGGCATAGAAAGGCTTAAAAAGGCTTAGAAATAAAGACAACAACAAACCAAAACATATTAACAACAATGGGAATCATTAAAGACGTTATCCTCCACGACCAGGAGGCAAAGAAGCAGGAGCCGAGCAAGTACGACGAGGCTCTCGCAAAGTACAACACCGACCTCGACGACAACGCTGTTCGCGAGGCTGTACGCAAGATTATCGCTGAGAAGGTGCCACAGAACGACACTGAGGAAGTGAAGAAGTTCCTCTTCGGCAGCATTGAGTTGACAACCCTGAAGACCACCGACTCTGAGACAAGCGTACTCGCCTTTACAGAGCGCGTGAACGACTTCGACAACGAGTATCCAGAACTGCCCCACGTGGCTACCATCTGCGTATATCCGTGCTTCGCAAAGACCGTTGCAGAGTCTTTGGAGGTAGACGGCGTAGAGATTGCTTGCGTTAGCGGCTCATTCCCTTCTTCTCAGGCTCGTATCGAGGTGAAGGTGGCTGAAGCATCACTCGCTGTGGCTGACGGCGCTACAGAGATTGATATCGTTATGCCGGTGGGCAAGTTCCTCTCGGGCGACTACGAGGGCGTTTGCGACGAGATTTCGGAGCAGAAGGCAGCTTGCGGCGAGGACGTAGCCATGAAGGTTATCCTCGAGACTGGCGCTATCAAGACCGCTTCTAACATCAAGAAGGCATCTATCCTCGCCATGTACGCTGGTGCCGACTACATCAAGACTTCTACCGGAAAGTTGGAGCCTGCCGCTACTCCGGAGGCTGCATACGTAATGTGCCAGGCTATCAAGGAATACTACGATGAAACGGGCATACAGATAGGTTTCAAGCCTGCTGGCGGCATCAACACGGTTATGGACGCCATCACCTACTACACCATCGTTAAGGAGGTTCTGGGCGAGAAGTGGCTCACCAATAAGTGGCTCCGCCTCGGCACATCACGCCTCGCAAACATGCTCCTCAGCGAGCTGAAGGGCGAGCAGATTAAGTTCTTCTAAGACCTGCTTCTGGCGGCTCCTTCTGGCAGCTCCTTCTGGCGGCGTTTAAGCCGAACTAAGCCTTCTTAAGCCTCTCTAAGAAATAGGCCGAACTAAGCCTTCTTGGGCCTCTCTAAGAACTAAGCCGAACTAAGCCTTCTTAAGCCTTACTACGCCGTGGCTTAAAGAGGCTTAGAAAGGCTTAGTTCGGCTTAGCCCCAAGAAGGCTTAGTTCGGCTTAGCCCCAAGAAGGCTTAGAAAGGGCTACTCCCCAAAAAGCTCCCCCCAAAAACTATCCTACCAACCCTTAAAACCTACAACCTTATGCCTACCCCACAACCATTTCTTCCTCATGGTGGTTCCTACAAAAACCTCATTGCCTATCAAAAGGCGGAGTGTGTGTATGATGTCACATTCTATTTTGCTCACCACTACCTTGAAAAGGGCGACCGCACAATCGACCAGATGGTGCAGGCGGCTCGATCGGGTAAACAGAATATAGCAGAAGGTGCTGCAGCAGGCAACACATCAAAAGAGACGGAGATAAAGCTAACGAATGTGGCAAAAGCGAGTCTACAAGAACTGCTTGTAGACTACGAAGACTTCCTTCGTGTAAGAGGGTTGAAACAATGGCAACCTGACGACGCACGTCTTGCGCAAACAAAACGTGCCTGCGCAGCTCATAATGATAGTGAATACTATCGGAAGGCGATGCCGGAGCGGTCTGCCGAGACAATAGCCAACATCGCCATCACGCTTATTCACCAAACCGATTGGCTACTGAACAAGCTGATAGAGAAGCTGGAGATACAGTTTGTGGAGAATGGTGGCGTTAAGGAACAAATGACGAAAGCCAGAAAGGAATATAGAGGGTACTAAGGAAACTTTAAGGCTTTTAGGCTTTAAGCCGAGCTAAGCCTTTCTAAGAATAAGCCGAACTAAGCCTTCTTAAGCCTTCCTATGCCAAGGCGTAAAGAGGCTTAGAAAGGCTTAGTTCGGCTTAAGCGCACACTACTACTTCGTGCGCTTGATTACAAAGTCGAGGTAAGCTTGGAGGGCTTCCTTCACTGCCGGCTGCTTCACGCGCTCATCGATGAAGCACTGAGCCTGGGCGTGGAACTCCCACATACGGCGCTCAGCATACTCGATACCGCCTTTTTCCTTGGTATAGGCAACCAATTTTGCGATTTCATCGCTGCTCACGGTGCGTGCTTTCACCTTAAGAGCAAGGTCGCACATCGACTCATCACCACCATTATTCACAGCATAGATGACGGGGAGCGTGAGCTTTCCTTCAGCCATGTCATTGCCCGTAGGCTTGCCTATCTCGGGCGAGTCGTAATAGTCGAAGATGTCGTCGCGTATCTGGAAGGTGATGCCGAGGTTCTGTCCGAAAAGCTTTGCAGCCTCCACGTCCTCCTCAGAAGCGCCAGAAGAGAGCGCACCGATGCCAGCGCACGCCTCGAACAACGCAGCTGTCTTCTGCTTGATCACGTCATAGTAGACATCCTCCGAGATGTCCTTGCGTCCGATGTTGGAGAGTTGGAGTATCTCGCCGTCGGAAAGCGTGCGTCCGAGCTCAGCCAAGTAGGTCACAATCTGCTCCGAATGGGTGCGGGCGACGCAAAGCAGGGCGGTAGAAAGGATGTAATCGCCCACGAGCACTGCCACCTTATTATCGTAAGTAGCGTTGACAGATGCCTGACCGCGGCGCTCCTCACTCTCGTCCACCACATCGTCGTGCACGAGCGAAGCCGTGTGAAGCAGCTCGAGACCGACGGCAGCGTTCTGTGTAGAAAGGTTTATCTGTCCGAAGTTTTTCGCCATGAGCAGTATGAGCATAGGGCGCATACGCTTGCCTGCACGCTTGCGGATGTGCTCGAGCGCAGAACCGAGCAACCCGTCCTCGTGCGAGAGCGACTGGTTGAAAAGACTGATGAAATCGGCGAGTTCCGCCTCTACCGGGTGTTTTATGATTGACAGATAATCCATTGTATTATAATATTTCGTACAAAGTTACGGAATTTGCCGTTATTAGTGACATTTTTTTTGTAATTTTACAACTAATATTAGTTAATGAGTTGACGAGGAGATACCTCACCATCTCACCACCTCAACATCACAACATCTCAACATCATAATATGAACAAACTTTTCCTGCTTGACGCTTACGCACTAATTTATCGTGCCTACTATGCGTTTATAAAGAACCCACGTATCAACTCGAAGGGCATGAACACCTCAGCCGTTATGGGCTTCGTGAACACGCTCAACGAGATACTCACCAAGGAGCAGCCCACGCACATCGGTGTGGCGTTCGACCACGGCAAGACATTCCGCGACGAGGCATTCCCTGCGTACAAGGCGCAGCGCGAAGCCACGCCCGAGGACATACGTGCCTCCGTACCCATCATCAAGGACATCATCACGGCGATGCACATCCCCGTGCTTCAGGTGGACGGCTTCGAGGCGGACGACGTTATCGGCACGCTTGCCACGAAGGCTGGCGAAGCCGGTGTGCAGACCTATATGCTCACGCCCGACAAGGACTACGGTCAGCTGGTGCGCGACAATGTCTTCATCTTCCGCCCACGTCACGGCGGAGGCTACGAGACGATGGGACCGAAGGAGGTGTGCGAGAAGTACGAGCTCCACTCCCCTACTCAAGTGATAGACCTCTTGGCACTGATGGGCGACTCCGCTGACAACTTCCCCGGATGCCCCGGCGTGGGACCGAAGACTGCTACCAAACTCATCGCCGAGTTCGGAAGCATCGACTCCATACTCGAGAACTCTGCAAAGATAAAGGGCAAATTGCGCGAGAAGGTGGAGGGAGCCGTCGACGATATACGCATGTCGAAGTTCCTTGCCACCATCCGCACCGACGTTCCTATCGACCTCGACCTCGACACATTGAAACTTCAAGAGCCAGACACGGCACGCCTCACCGAAATCTTCACCGAACTGGAGTTTAAGAGTCTGTTGGACAAATTCGTAAAGAAGCCTCAACAACCGCAAAAAACTGTTAATTTACAACTCAATTTATTTGCCGAAAATCCGACCGAGGATGCAGTTGGTTCAGAATTTTCAAGCTATGAAGGGTCAAAAACCGCTCCTTGCGAGTACCAACTCGTTGAAACAGAAGAAGATGCGCTGAAAATTTGTGAAAAATTTAGTTCATCCAAAATTCTCGTTTTAGAAACGAAGACCACCTCAACCAACGCCATCGATGCAAAATTGGTGGGTTTGAACTTCGCAATAGAGGAAGGAAAGGTGGTTCAAGTAGCAATTCCTAACGAACGTGAAAAAGCGGAAAGAATTGTAAATATCTTCAAACCACTGTACGAGAGTAGCGAAATCCTAAAGGTAGGACAAAACATCAAGTACGACATGGAGGTGCTGATGAACTACGGAGTGCGCCTCGCCGCACCTATGTTCGACACCATGCTCGCCCACTATGTGTTGCAGCCGGAACAGAAGCACAACACGGAAACCATCGCCGAGACACTACACCAATACAACGTGCTGAAGCCACGACTGAAGGAGACAGGTGTCGAGGATCTGTTCTACAACATCGAGATGCCACTTGTGCCGGTGCTCGCCGAGATGGAGATGACTGGCGTGCGCCTCGACACCGACGCCCTCGCCGAGACATCGAAGGTGCTCACCGAGCGTATGCACCAAATAGAGCAGAACATATACGGGCTCGCCGGACACGAGTTCAACATCGCCTCGCCGAAGCAGGTGGGCGAGGTGCTGTTCGGCGAGATGAAGATTGTGGAGAAGCCGAAGAAGACCAAGACCGGACAGTACGTCACATCCGAAGAGGTGCTGCAGCAGTTGCGCTCAAAGGCTCCCATCGTCGACCATATCCTCGAGCACCGCGGACTGAAGAAGCTGCTCGGCACATACGTCGACGCGCTGCCAAAGCTCATCAACCCACGCACCGGACACATACACACCACGTTCAACCAAGCCGTCACGGCAACGGGTCGCCTCTCCTCCTCCAACCCCAACCTGCAGAACATTCCCGTGCGTGGCGAGGACGGCAAGGAGATACGCAAGTGCTTCATACCAGAGCCAGGGCAGCTGTTCTTCTCTGCCGACTACTCGCAGATTGAGTTGCGCGTGATGGCGCATCTCTCGGGCGACGAGAACATGATTGAGGCGTTCCGCGAGGGCTACGACATACACGCTGCCACCGCCGCACGCATATATAAAGAGGACATTAACAGCGTGTCGCGCGACCAGCGCACAAAGGCAAAACGCGCCAACTTCGGCATCATCTACGGCATCACCGTCTTCGGTCTTGCCGAGCGTCTCGACATCTCGCGCGACGAGGCGAAGCAGCTCATCGAGGGCTACTTCAGCACCTTCCCCGGTGTACACGCCTACATGGAGAAGGCGAAGGAGACGGCACGCGAACACGGCTATGCCGAGACGTTCTTCCACCGCCGCCGCTACCTGCCCGACATCACATCGCACAACGCCACCGTGCGCAACTTTGCCGAGCGCAACGCCATCAACGCGCCGATACAAGGCTCGGCTGCCGACATCATAAAGATTGCGATGGTGCGCATCTACGAGCGGTTCCAGCGCGAGGGAATACGCTCGAAAATGATTCTGCAGGTGCACGACGAACTCAACTTCTCCGTCCTGCCGGAGGAGAAGGAGCGTGTAGAAAAGATTGTTATTGAAGAGATGCAGAACGCCTATCCGCTGCATGTGCCACTCGTGGCTGACTCGGGTTGGGGCGAGAACTGGCTCGAAGCGCATTAAGGCGAGCAGTTGTAGGAGGGTATGGCATCCCTGCCATACCCACGCACCCCAACATAACCTCTTATGGTTAACTCGGTTGGTGCAGTGCTTGCGCGGTTGGTGCCTTCCAGGGGGTGCAGCAGTCTCTGCTGCACCAACAAAGTAAATGGTGCATTTCTGCGCGGTTGGTGCACTTCTTGCTCTGGCAAGCGGCAAAGCCGAGCGGAGACAAGTGCACCCCCTAAAAAAAATCCCAACAGAGGCGAACCTCCGTTGGGATTTTCATTTATATGTGTTTTCAGATATTTACTTAACAAGCACCTTCTTAGATGTGCCATCGCTCATCTTAACAACGTTGATGCCCTTCTGAGGAGCAGAGAGCTGCTTGCCGTCGAGAGAGTAGTACTGCTTCTCATAAACCTTGCCTGAAGCATCTACACCAAGGATAGCAGTCTCACCATTCTGCTTTCTTGCTATAATCTGGACACAGAGGGCATAAGGAAAAGCTGAAGCATCTGAATATTGATACCAACCTTGTTTCTCACCAAATGTTCCAAACACAAGGAAAGGAGTATTTCCACTATTTGGATCTGGGAATTCCTCATCGTCACCAAACTTACCAACTAAGAACGGAGCAGCTGCAAGATTCTCAGCATCATCATTTGTATCTTGAACATACATAAAACCATAACGCAAAGCTACTGTTTTATCTGAAAGTTCAAATGGTTCGTCGAAATATGTTTCATTCCAGTTTGCTGTCAGCTGCTGATCATTAACTACACAAAGTTCATAATCGCCTTCATTCAACAGCTTTTCAGCAGCCAAAAGATCCTCCTGTTTTCCACTTTCAGGCATACCCCAAACATATACACCAACAGGAGTTTCTTTAGTATTTTCACCCAAAGAACCCAAGAGAAGATAACGGATACCAATAACATTATAACCATACCAACTTTCGTCAAGCATCAGCTGAGAAGCAGCACTTGCAGCATCAGGCACCTGTGGCCATCCAATATTTCCAACAGGAGTTACAGAACAAGGGAAGCCCATCAACTGATCACCATCCTTTAACTTCTTCATACCGTTAGTCTTTGGCGCAGCTACCTGCTCAAACTTATTAAAACGGCTATCTACATTTGCCTCACCTGCAACAGTAAGGTCCAACTTCTGTGCCGAAGCACCAGTTGCGAGCAGCAACATAGCTGCCATAGAGAGTAAAGTTTTCTTCATAGTCATTTATTTTTTAATTTATCTACCGCAAAAGTACAAAATTAATTGTAAATCGCTAATGTTTTGCAAGAATATTTTAAAAAATTCAATCAACTTGGCTATTTATACTATTAATTTGCAAGAAAACCACGATTGGCGTGCCTTATGTGCAAGACTTTCTGTAACTTTGCAATCACGAAATAATACATTATTAATAATATATATATGGCAATTCATCCTCTTTGGACCGACGACTACTGGCTGCTCATCATGCAGCTCTACCAGAAGAGTCCGGCAGGCGTTAAGTCGGAGTACTCGCGTTCGGTGGTGGAGTTGGCACTCGAACTGCACATACCGCCAAAGACGCTGCAAGAGCAGATGGAGGCACTGAAAGAGCGCACCACTCCCTCGCTGCAACGCCTATGGGACACGTACGCCGACAACCCACGCCGCTTGTCGCGCGACGTGAAGCGCCTCAGACAGATGACGGGCTTCGGAGCAGGCAGCACCTTCTACAACGGCATGGACCTGACGCAGCCCTTCGAGCACGACTATCTGCCCGTAGCACCCACAGAGAAGCTGACGCCGGTGATGCTCACCATTATCCTTTGTCTCTACTTCCAACTGATGACCAACACCATGGTCAGCGAGACACCCGAGGTACAGGACACGGCACACCTCATGGGGCTGAAGCCCGAAGAGGTGGTAGAGGTGCTGAAGATATACCAAACGTTCGACCCCATACTAAAGCGCGAGCCACTACCCCACTCGCCACTCAACGACGAGGCGCAACGCCTATGGCAGAAGTATAGCAACGAGACACCCGAGGTGCTGACAACAACGGCGGAGAGGCTCAAGGAGTACTTCAAAGGCTGCGAAGGGTGCGTCTAAGCCGAAGGAAGGAGGCGAAGGCTGCGCTTAAGCCGAACTAAGCCTTTCTAAGCCTCTTTACGCCTTGGCTTAGAAAGGCCTAAAAAGGCTTAGCTCGGCTTACCACTCCAAGGCTTAGCTCGGCTTACTACCCCAAGGCTTAGAAAAAAAAAGAAAAACGATGAAACTAATACAAACCCAGGAACAAAAGCTGCAGCAGGTGCAGCGTCTGTCGCAACAACAGATGCTGCAGGTGCACATGCTCGAGATGCCGCTCACCGAACTCGAAGAGAACGTGAACGCGGAGCTCGATGACAACCCTGCCCTCGTGAAAGCCGACGAAGAAATCTTCGACAACGACAGCACGGAAAGCTCCACATACACACCCTCTGCCGACCACGACAGCAGCGACAACAGCAGCGACATCGACGACGAGAAGAGCGAGGCTGACGCCTTCGCTGCACATACGGAGCGCGAGGAACGCGAGTCGGCACTGAACAACGCACTCGACCGCATGACGGGCTCCGACGAGGATATGCCGACAGCTGCCTACACCGGAGCATCCGGTGCCGACTCCGCCGACTACGAGGAGATGGTGTACGGCGACACACGCTCGTTCTACGACAAACTGAAGGAGCAGATGGGCGAGATAGACCTCTCCGAAACCGACGAGCAGATAATGGAATACGTCATCGGCTCGCTCGATAGCGACGGACTGCTGCGCAAGGACAGCCAGTCGATATGCGACGAGCTGACCATCTACCAGGGCATCTACTGCGAGGTGAGCGACATCGACCGCATCATCGGCATCTTGCAGACTTTCGACCCTGCCGGTATCGGCGCACACTCGCTGCAGGAGTGTCTGCTGCTACAGATAGAACGCCGCCCCGACGACCAGCTGAAACCGCTTATGAGAGCCGTCATCAGCGAACACTTCGACGAGTTCACGAAGAAACACTTCGACAAGATCGGCTCGCTGCTCGCTATCGATGAGTACACCAACAAGCGCGTCTGCGACGAACTACGCCGACTGAACCCCAAGCCCGGAGCATCGCTCGGCGAGACAGAAGGCAGAAACGTGCAACAGATAACGCCCGACTTCATCGTCGACACCGACGACAACGGCAACATCTCGTTCTATATTAATAATGGTAACATACCCGAGCTGCGCGTCTCATCGTCGTTCAGCGAACTTATGGAGTCGTACCGCAACAACAAGGATAAGATGTCACGCCGCGAAAAGGAGGCTCTGCTCTACGCCAAACAGAAGGTGGAACGTGCTATGGGCTACATCGAAGCCATAAAGCAACGCTACCGCACGCTCACACTCACCATGCAAGCCATTATCGACTGGCAGCGCAAGTTCTTCCAGGACGGCGACGAGGCTGACCTCAAGCCGATGATTCTGAAGAATATAGCCGACCGTACGGGACTCGACATAAGCACCATATCGCGCGTGAGCAACGTGAAGTACGCACAGACCAACTGGGGCACATTCCCCCTGCGCTTCTTCTTCAGCGACGGCTACACCACCGACGACGGCGAAGAGATGTCTACACGCAAGATAAAGCTCGCACTGAAGGACCTCGTGAGCAAAGAGAATAAGACAAAACCACTCAGCGACGACGCCCTCAGAGCGGCACTCGCAAAACTCGGCTACCCTATCGCACGACGCACCGTAGCGAAGTATCGCGAACAGTTGGGCATACCCGTAGCAAGGCTTAGGAAGAATTAAACAATGAAAGAAAAGAACATAATCCTCGTAGCCCGCGTTCTAAGCGCGGTGTTCACCCCGTTCTATCTATCGTTTGTCGGTATGACGGTACTCTTCACGTTCAGCTATCTCAGCCAGATGCCGTGGGGGTACAAGCTCAGTGTGCTCGCAATGGTGTACTTTTTCACCATCCTCATGCCCACCCTGCTCATAAAACTCTACCGCAACTACCACGGCTGGACACTCATACAGCTCAGCCGTAAGGAGCGCCGCGTAGTGCCCTATCTGCTCTCCATCGTGAGCTACTACGCCTGCTTCTACGTGATGCGCCTGTACAACATACCCCACTTCATGGGCAACATACTCATGGCGGCACTCGTGATACAGATAGTATGCTCGCTCATCAACGTGTGGTGGAAGGTGTCTACACACACCGCAGCCATCGGGGGCGTGGTTGGCGCACTGCTCGCCTTCTCGTTCATCTTCATGTTCAACCCTATCTCGTGGCTATGTCTCACCCTCGTGCTCGCCGGACTTGTCGGCACCAGCCGCATCATACTGCGCCAGCACACTCTCTCGCAGGTGATTGCCGGCTTCGGCGTAGGCGTGGTTATCGCCTTCGCTGTGATATTGGGACTTTAACAATAAAAAAACAACAATAATATGACTCCATTAGTTAGCATCATCATGGGCAGCACATCCGACCTGCCCGTTATGGAAAAGGCATGCAAGTTCTTGAACGACATGCAGGTACCGTTTGAGGTGAACGCCCTCTCTGCTCACCGCACACCGGACGCAGTAGAAAAATTCGCTAAAGGCGCTAAGGCGCGTGGCGTTAAGGTAATCATCGCCGCAGCAGGCATGGCAGCAGCTCTGCCAGGCGTTATCGCAGCAAGCACCACCCTGCCCGTCATCGGCGTGCCTATCAAGGGTATGCTCGACGGTCTCGACGCTATGCTCTCCATCATACAGATGCCCCCAGGCATTCCCGTTGCGACAGTAGGCGTGAACGGAGCCATGAACGCTGCCATACTCGCTTGCGAGATGATTGCGCTCTGCGACGACAGCATCGCTGAGAAGATGGCACAGTACAAGGCTGGCCTGGGCGAGAAGATAGAAAAGGCGAACAAGGAGCTCGCCGAAGTGAAGTACGACTTTAAGTGTTGAGGTGTTGATGTGTTGAGGTGTTGAGGTGTTGATGTGGTGAGATGGTGACAATAGTACATCTCTCAACATCTCACCACATCAACACCTCAACACATCAACACCTCAACACCTCAACACCTCACCATCACAACATCTCTCAACACCTCAACATCTCAACACCTCAACACCACAACACCACAACACCACCACAACATCTCTCAACACCTCAACATCACAACATCACAACATCACAACATCTCTCACCACCTCAACACCACAACATAACAACATCATCATGATCGATCTCTTCAACTACCGCCGCCGCTCCACCTCACCCGTGCAAGTAGGCGACATACAGATAGGTGGCGATGCCCCTATACGCGTGCAGTCGATGACCACCACCAACACCAACGACACGGAGGCGTGTGTGGCTCAGGCTGAGCGCATCATCAAAGCAGGCGGCGAACTCGTCAGACTCACTACGCAGGGTCGCAGAGAGGCTGAGAACCTGCAGAACATCAACGCACAACTGCGTGCCGACGGCTACCAGACACCGCTCGTAGCCGACGTACACTTCAACGCCAACGTGGCTGACGTGGCTGCGCTGTACGCCGAGAAGGTGCGCGTGAACCCAGGCAACTACGTCGACCCGGCGCGTGTGTTCAAGAAGATTGAGTACACCGACGCCGAGTATGCCGACGAGCTGAAGAAGCTGGAGGAACGCTTCGTGCCCTTCCTCAACATCTGCCGCGAACACCACACCGCGGTGCGCATCGGCGTGAACCACGGTTCGCTCTCCGACCGCATCATGTCGCGCTACGGCGACACGCCGGAAGGCATCGTCGAGAGCTGCATGGAGTTTCTGCGCATCTGCAAGAAGGAGCAGTTCGACAACGTAGTGATAAGCATCAAGGCATCGAACACCGTCATCATGGTGCGCACCGTGCGCCTGCTCATCAGCGAGATGGACCAGGCTGACATGCACTATCCGCTCCACCTCGGCGTGACCGAGGCTGGCGAGGGCGAGGACGGACGCATCAAGAGTGCGGTGGGCATCGGCGCACTGCTTGCCGACGGCATCGGCGACACCATCCGCGTGAGTCTGAGCGAGGAGCCGGAGGCAGAGATACCCGTCGCACGCCACCTCGTCGACTATATCACGAAGCGCTCCGGACACACCCTCGTGCCAGCCACCGAAGCGAACGACTTCTCGTGGGTGCGCCCCGAGCGTCGCAAGACACGCGCTGCAGGAGGCATCGGTGGCTCGAACACACCCGTCGTGATAGCTTCTTTTGGACAGAACGACGACGCAGAGAGCGTGGAGTTCAACCCCGATATGACTCCCGACTACATCTACTGCGGTACTAAGCTGCCCAAGAACCGCCGCGACGGACAGAAATACATCGTCGACTTCAACGCCTACACCGGCGAACCGAACACCTACCCTATCTTCCCGTACAACGCTACGCCGTTCGTGGGCGGAGTGAAGGCAGAGGTGAAGTTCCTCGTGCTGCAGCTCGGCGCGCCGTCGGAGGAGTACATGGCTTGCCTGAAGGCTCACCCGGAGGTGGTCGTAGTGGCTGTGTCCAACCAGCAGAACCGCCTCGGCGAGCAGCGTGCGCTGGCTCACGAACTGTGGTCGAACGGCTTGTTCAACCCCGTTGTGTTCGCCCAGATGTACGGTCATAGCAGCGCGGAGAAGGCAGACCTGCAGCTTGAGGCAGCAGCCGATATGGGTGCGCTGATGATCGACGGCTTGACAGACGGCCTGTGGCTGATGAACAACGGTGACATCGCCGTGCGCGACATCACCGACACCGCCTTCGCCATACTGCAGGCGGCTCGTCTGCGCACCTCGAAGACGGAGTACATCTCCTGCCCGGGTTGCGGCAGAACGCTCTACGACCTGCGTTCCACCATCGCCAAGATAAAGGCGGCTACGGCGCACATGAAGGGCCTGAAGATTGGCATCATGGGCTGCATCGTGAACGGACCGGGCGAGATGGCGGATGCCGACTACGGATACGTGGGCGCCGGACCGGGCAAGATATCGCTCTACAAGCAGAAGATGTGCGTGGAGAAGGCGATACCGGAGAGTGAGGCAGTGGAGCATCTGCTGCGGTTTATCGAAGAGGACAGGAAGAAACACTGACAAGAAAGTGGGTCAAAACAGATGTCTACGTACTACGTTTAGCATCTGCGCCGACCGATGCGGACGTCTGCGCCGACCGATGCGGACGTCTGCGCCGACCGATGCGGATGTCTGCGTCGACCGATGCGGATGTCTGCGTCGACCGATGCAGATGGCAGAAATTACATTAATATAAAACAATAGACCATGAGCTTAACAGGCATTGCACGATATGCATTCGCACCCCGACAGCATAAGCTGGAACAACATTTCACCGAACCAGAGGCACTGCAGCACCGTGTGTTGCAGCACCTTCTGCGTACGGCTGCCAACACCGAGTATGGCAGAAATCATCTTTTCGCTACGACAAAGGGGTACGACGACTTCGTGCGCAACGTGCCGGTGAACACGTACGAGGAACTGAAGGCTGACATCGACCGTATGCGCCACGGCGAGGCTGACGTGCTGTGGCCCGGAAAGGTGAAGTGGTACGCCAAGTCGTCGGGCACTACGAACGACAAGAGCAAGTTCATACCCGTATCGGCTGAGGGACTGAAGAACATCCACTACAAGGGTGGCACCGACGTGGTGGCACTCTACTTGCAGAACAACCCCGGGAGCCGCATGTTCGACGGCAAGGGACTGATCTTAGGCGGTTCGCACGCGCCCAACTACAACGTGGCAGGCTCGCTCGTGGGCGACCTCAGCGCCATTCTCATCGAGAACATCAACCCGCTCGTGAACCTCGTGCGTGTGCCGAAGAAGCAGACCGCGCTGCTCAGCGACTTCGAGGTGAAGCGCGACCGCATCGCCCGCGAGTGTCTGAACAAGAACGTGACGAACATATCGGGCGTGCCCTCATGGATGCTCAGCGTGCTGGTGCGCGTGCTTGAGCTGTCGGGCAAGGAGCGCCTCGACGAGGTGTGGCCCAACCTTGAGGTGTTCTTCCACGGCGGCATAGCGTTCACACCCTACCGCTCGCAGTACGAGCACATCATAAAGAGCGACCGTATGCACTACATGGAGACGTACAACGCCTCGGAGGGCTTCTTCGGCATACAGAACGACCCTGCGGACAAGTCGATGCTGCTGATGCTCGACTACGACGTGTTCTACGAGTTCCTGCCGATGGACGAGTTCGACTCGGAGCACCCGAACATCGTGCCGCTTGAGGGCGTGGAGGTAGGCAAGAACTACGCCATGCTCATCAGCACCTCGTGCGGTCTGTGGCGCTACATGATTGGCGACACGGTGAAGTTCACATCGGTGCGCCCATACAAGTTCGTCATCACGGGCAGAACGAAGTACTTCATCAACGCCTTCGGCGAGGAACTCATACAGGACAACGCCGAGAAGGGTCTCGCCTATGCCTGCCAGCAGACCGGTGCCGAGGTGAAGGAGTACACGGCTGCTCCGGTGTTCATGGATGCCAACGCCAAGTGCCGCCACCAGTGGCTCATCGAGTTCGCCAAGGAGCCGGAGAACATCAACGAGTTCGCCGACATACTCGACCACCAACTGCAGGCTATCAACTCCGACTACGAGGCGAAGCGCTTCCATGACATCACGCTGCAGCCGTTAGAGATTGTCGTGGCACGCAAAGGACAGTTCGATGACTGGCTGCGCTCGAAGGGCAAGCTCGGCGGACAGCACAAGATACCACGCCTCTCTAACAACCGCAAGACCATTGAGGAGATAATGGGGATGAAGTGATGTTGTTGTGGTGAGGTGTTGATAATGGTGTTGTTGTGGTGAGGTGGTGAGATGTTGACATTTGTGTTGCTATCCTCAGGGGGTGCAGTTGTCTCAACTGCACCGACCTTTACCACTTGCCAGAGCAAGAACTACACCGACCAATCTGACATTTGTGTCGCTGAAAAACTAATAAAAAACAAGAAGTTAAGCCAAATGCTGAAACTAAGAAACATATTATATATAATAGGTGTAATCGGGCTGCTCTCGTCGTGCGCCCGCATGGGTCGCCCCGACGGTGGCTGGTACGACGAGACACCGCCGCACGTGATAGCCTCAACGCCTGCCGACCGCAGCACTGACGTGTCGGCGAAGAAGGTGAACATCTACTTCGACGAGTTCATAAAGCTGGAGAATGCGTCGGAGAAGGTGGTCGTGTCGCCTCCGCAGCTCGAGCAGGCAGAGATAAAGGCTACGGGCAAGAAGATAAGCGTGCTGCTTAAAGACTCGTTGAAACCCAACACCACGTACACCATCGACTTCTCCGATGCCATCAAGGACAACAACGAGGGAAACCCTATGGGCAACTACACCTACAGTTTCTCAACGGGCAACCATATCGACACACTCGAAGTGGCTGGCACGGTGCTCGCGGCACAGAACCTGGAGCCGGTGAAGGGCATACTCGTGGGCTTGTACGCCGAGTTTGAGGACTCGTGCTTTCAGAAGCAGCCCATGCTGCGCGTGGCGCGTGCCGACTCGCGCGGACACTTCGTCATAAAGGGTGTGGCACCGGGCGCATACCGCATCTACGCCCTCAACGACCAGGACGGCGACTACCGCTTCTCGCAGAAGAGCGAGCAGATAGCCTTCTCGCACGACACCATACGTCCATCGTTCTGCGACGCCATGCGCCAGGACACGCTGTGGCTCGACTCGCTGCACATCAAGGACATAAAGCGCACGGGATACACACGTTTCACACCCGACGACCTCGTGCTCAAAGCCTTCGAACACGTGCAGACCGACCGCTTCTTCCTGAAAGCGGAGCGTCAGCAGCCCAACAGCTTCTCGCTGTTCTTCAGCTACGGATCGGACCGACTGCCCGAGCTGACACCGCTCAACTTCGACGCTACCGACCAACTGCTCATCGAGCCGTCGGCACGACGCGATACCATCACCTACTGGCTGCGCGACACCACGCTCGTGAACCAGGACACGCTGAACGTGGCGATGACCTACCTGATGACCGACACGCTCGGCAACCTCGTGCCACAGACCGACACGCTGCAGATACTCTCCAAGCAACCCTACGAGAAACGCCTGAAGGAAGCACAGAAGAGCTTCGAGGAGTGGAAGAAGAAGGAGGAGAAGAAGCGCAAGCGTGGCGAGCCTTACGACTCGATAATGCCACCGAAGGAACTCAACTTCAAGCTGCAGCTCGACTCGAAACTCGACCCCGACCGCAACATACGCTTCGAGTTCGACACGCCACTCGCCTCTGCCGACACATCGAAGATACACCTCTACGCCAAGCACGACACGCTGTGGTACGAGGCACCGCTGCGCTTCGAACCTATAAAGACGAAGATGTGGGGCGACAGCATAGCCACCGAGGAGTCGAAACGCATATATACGCTGCGTGCCGAGTGGCGCCCCGACATAGAGTACAGCTTAGAAATCGACTCGCTCGCCTTCACCGACATCTACGACGTGGCATCAGCCAAACTGAAGAAAGGTTTCAAGGTGGGTTCGCTCGACGACTATAGTAGCGTGGTGCTGAACATTCAGCAGCTGAAGGGCAAGAACATCTGCGTCGAACTGCTCAGCCGCGAAGACAAGGCGGTGAAAAGCGTACAGACCACCAACGGCTCTGTCGCGTTCTACTACATCAAGCCAGGCACCTACTACGCCCGTCTCTTCGTCGACACCAACAACAACGGCATGTGGGACACGGGCGACTACAACACCGGCCTGCAACCCGAAGAGGTGTTCTACTATCCGTACAACATAGAATGTAAGGCGAAGTGGGACATGAACCTGAGTTGGGACATCACGGCAAAGCCTCTCGACCAGCAGAAGCCCAACGAGATAAAGAAACAAAAGGGCGAACAGCAACGCAAGATACAGCAGCGCAACATCGAGAGAGCACGCAAACTGGGCGTGGCGTACCCGTTCTGATGAGGGGGTGTTCAAAAGTCAATTAAATAAATTACTGAACTTTCGCAAGTTCAGAGAATTCAGTAGTTAAAGGAGTTAAGAAGTTAAGCCAAATGCTTTTAATGCTGTAAATCAAGCAAAACAACTAATGGCTTAACTCCTTAGCGACCGAAGGGTGCGAGAACTCCTTAACTTCTTAACTACTTTCGCTTGCGAAACTTGAATAAATTACACTAAAATAAACAATAATATGAAAACCAAACACTTCCTCCTCGTCGTAGCCCTGCTATTGGCAGGTCTGCAGACCACAACGGCACAGTGCAAGTACCGCAACACGGCAGTCAAACCGGGCGAGTTCCTCTCATACAACCTCTACTTCAACTGGCAGTTTGTATGGGTGAAGGCAGGCACAGCGTCGATGTCGGTGGTGAAGAGCAACTACAAGGGACAACCAGCCCTGCGCATGGCACTCATCACACGCACATCGGAGACACTCGACAAGATGTTCGTCATGCGCGACACCCTACTCTGCTACAACACGCTCGACCTCGAACCGCTCTACTACCGCAAGGGAGCACGCGAGGGCAAGCGCTACACCGTAGACGAGGCATTCTACGCGTACCATAACAACAAACAACACATCAAACTACACCGACAGAAGAACAGCGGCGAACATGTGTGGAAGGAGTTCAACCGCACAGCCTGTGCCTACGACATGATGAGCATCTTCCTGCGCGCACGCTCGTTCAAACCCGAACACTGGAAGAAAGGCAACCGCATCAACATACCAATCACCGACGGTGCAAAGATCATCAACGCCACACTCGAATACAAAGGCAAAACAACCGTCAAGGGCGACAACGGAGTGAAGTATCGCTGTCTGCAACTCTCGTACATAGAGAAGGACGAAAATAAGAATAAAGAAAAAGAGATTGTACGCTTCTATGTCACCGACGACGCTCACCACATACCCGTTCGACTCGATATGTTCCTAAAACTCGGCGTAGCAAAGGCGTTCCTGTCGGGCACAAAGGGCGTGAAGTAATCATCAGGGGGTGCAGTTGTCTCAACTGCACCAACCATCAAAAAACATTCTATGCGCAAACTCATTATACTATTCGTCACACTCGCAACCATCACCTCTTGCGACCTGAAACGCGAGAACTTCAACTCCTCGAAGAAGCACTTCACCAACGAAGTGCTCCTCGGCTACACGCCCGTGAAAGACCAGGGACACAGCTCGCTCTGCTGGGCATACGCCATGCTCGCCACCATCGAGACCGAACATATACAAATGGGCGACTCGGTGAACCTCTCGGTCGACTACATTGCACGCTATCAGCTCGGCGAACAGGCACGTTTCCACTTCCTTTCGAAAGGCTACGACCGCATGACGCTGCGCGGAACGGCACCGCTGCTGCTGCGCCTCATCGACGAATACGGCATCATGCCCTACGACTCGTACAACGCACACAACATCAACTACCAGTCGATGATGAAACGACTCGTGATGCTCTCCAACTCCTCACGCAACATGAGCGAGCTGAAAAACCGCGCCGAACGACTCTTCGACGACCGCATCGGAGCACTGCCCAAGAAGGTGTACATGCTCGGAGTAGAATACACACCGCTCGAGTTCGCACACAGCGTGTGTATGCGAGGCGAGTACTTAGCCATGACAAGCTTCACACACCACAGCTTCGGCGAGGCGTTCGTGCTCGAAGTGCCCGACAACTACAGCAACGAACTCTACTACAACGTGCCCATCGACGTGATGATGAAGCGCATAGAACGCTCGCTGCGAGCCGGACACCCCGTATGCTGGGAAGGCGACACAAGCGAAACGGGCTTCGACTTCAAGCGCGGCGTGGCGGAACTCACCAAGCAGCGACCCTACACGCAAAAGGAGCGACAGATAGAGTTCGAGAACCACCACACCACCGACGACCACTGCATGGTGCTCATCGGCATAGCCCACGACGAGAACGGCAAACGCTACTACATAGCCAAGAACTCGTGGGGCACAGGCAACGCCTACAACGGACTCATGTATCTGTCTGAAGAGTACGTAATGATGAAGACAATAGCTATCGTCGTGAAGAACATAAATATGTAAGCAGGCATATCATACCTGCTTACATACACACCTACATACCTACATACGTACCAACATTATGTAAATTGTTTGCGCAAACATTTACAAATACTAAAATATACCAAACAATTTAACGTTTATTACACATTCAAACTACCACTGTATCAGACTATTATCTATATTTGCAAAGTGTAAAGTTTAAATATTTTTTATAACTACTATAATTATTAACCTAACCCTTAAAGACTATGCAGAAAAGATCATTTCTTACAGTCGTAATGTTCCTGATAGGAATGTTTATGACGGGGGCGTATGCACAGACGCATACAGTTTCTGGTCTCGTTAAAGACAAAGAGATGGGCGAACCCCTTGTTGGAGTAAGCGTGTCTGTAAAAGGCACGAAGAACGCAACAATGACTGACCTGAACGGTAATTACACTATTCAGACCAATGCAAAAGACGTATTGGAATTCAAATACGTCGGTATGAAAAATGCAGAAGAAACGGTTGGCAACCGCAAAATCATCAACGTTTCTCTTTCTCCTAACGCAGAGAGCCTTGGCGAAGTTGTTGTAACAGCCATGGGTATCAAGCGTCAGTCGGAGACACTTACCTACTCGGCACAGACCGTAGGCGGAAAGGATGTCAACGACATCAAATCAATCAACATGATCAACTCGCTGCAAGGCAAGAGCGCAGGTCTGCAGATTACACCTAACTCTACCGGTGCAGGCGGTTCTTCAAAGATTTTGTTCCGCGGCAACAAGTCAATCTCTGGTAGCAACCAGCCGCTCATCGTCATCGACGGTGTACCGACAATGACCAATACCACAACCTCTCAGGTATCAAGCGACTACGGTGGCGAGCGCGACGCAGGCGACGTTATGTCTACCATCAACCCCGACGACATCGCTTCTATCACCCTTCTGAAGGGTGCTGCCGCTTCAGCTCTCTACGGTGCGGTGGCTGCCAACGGTGCCATCATGATCACCACAAAGCAGGGCATGGCTGGCAAGGTAAGCGTGAACGTATCAAGCAACACCACAATGGAGATGCCGATGATTCTGCCTAAGTTCCAGGATACATACGGAGCAGGCACAGACGGCACATTCTCTTGGGGCGACAAGCTCGCAAGCGCTTCAAAGAACTATGCTAAGGAGTTCTTCCGCACTGGTTTCACAACAAACAACTCTGTATCGCTTGCAGGCGGTAGCGAGAACTTCAAGGCTTACTTCTCTTACGGCAACGTATTCTCTCACGGCATGACTCCGGAGAACACATACCGCAGCCACAACCTCAACTCGAAGGTCGACTTCAAGGTGCTCGACCATGTTTATGTCGACTTCTCGGCTAAGTACAGCAACCAGTACTCGAAGAACCAGGCAGCTGCCGGCTACCTCTGGAACCCGCTCACCGGTGCTTACCTCGCTCCGCGTGGCATCGACTGGAACTACTACAAGGACAACTACGAGGTTTACGACCCCGCACGCGGCTGCAACGTACAGAACTGGACCAATACCGAGCTGCAGCAGTACGGCAACCCATACTGGATGCTCCATCGCCAGACACCTATCTCTAAGCGCAACCGCTATGAGTTCGGTGGTTCTATCAAGTGGGACATCACTCCTGACGTGAACATTCAGGGACGTATGCGCTACGAGCGCGGCGAAGAGCAGTTCATACACAACGCTTACGCTTCTTCTGTTGGCAACCTCTACAAGATGGGACGTATGAAGAACAACCGCTACTTCAGCGACCAGCTCTACGGCGACGTTCTCGTTAACTACAACCACACATGGGGCGACTGGGCTCTCACAGCAACAGCAGGCTCAAGCTTCACCAAGACCAAGACTGCTCACGTAGACCTCTGGGCAGAGGGCGATCAGTTTAAGGCACCGGGCGACGGCAACGTTTACTACCCGAACATCTTCACTCCGAACAACTACTACGGCAATATGTCTACATTGGGCAATGGCGACGCTATGAACACAGAAAAGCGCCTCAACGCCGTATTCGCAACAGCTCAGGTAGGTTTCAAGGAGGCTGTATTCCTCGACCTCTCTGCACGTAACGACTGGTCGTCAGCTCTCGCATTCACCGAAAGCTGCTCATTCTTCTACCCGTCAGTAGGTGCCAGCGTTCTGCTCAACAAGCTCGTGCCGATGGGCGAGCAGGTGAACCTCTTCAAGTTCCGCGGTAGCTACTCAATCGTAGGTAACGACGTGCCTATCTACATGTCTAACCCACGATACACTCTCGGTGGTTCAGGTGCTATCTCTGCTCCTGACAAGGCAGCGTTCCGCACATTGAAGCCTGAGAAGACCCACTCTCTCGAGTTCGGTTTCGACGGTACATTCTTAAACAACCGTCTCGATTTCTCTTTCACATATTATAAGACGAACACCAAGAACCAGTTCTTCTCAGTTTCGGCTCCTTACGAGAGCGGTCTGCGCAATCGTTACGTGAACGCTGGTAACGTACAGAACCAGGGCTTCGAGGCATCTGTAGGCTGGCATCAGCAGTTCAATGCCGACTTCTCTTGGTCTACCAACTTCAACATCTCTTACAACGAGAACAAGATTAAGGAGCTCGTAGAGGGCTTGGAGAACGGTCTTACTATCGCTTCTTGGCAGGGCGCAAAGGTTGTGCTCAACGAGGGTGGCTCTTACGGCGACCTCTACGTACGCCAAATTAAGCGCGACGAGGCAGGCAAGCCTGTGAAGAACGCAGATGGCAAACCGGTTCTTATGGGCGACAACATCGACGAGATGAAGTATGCAGGCAACATGAACGCTAAGGTGAACTTCGGTTGGAGCAACACATTCCACTACAAGGACTTCACATTGTCGTTCCTCATCGACGGTAAGTTCGGCGGCAGAGTGCTCTCAGCTACTGAGGCTACACTCGACGGCTGGGGCGTATCAGAACGCACTGGCAACGCACGCAACGCAGGTAAGGTTGTGGTTGACGGCGTTGAGTTCGACCCACAGCTTTGGTACACCGAGACTGGTTCTTCTAACTTCAACAACTCGTACGCTACAGAGTTCTACGTTTACAAGGGCACAAACGTACGTATGCGCGAACTGAGCCTCGGCTACACCTTCCGCAACCTCTTCGGAAACGGCAAGAACCTCACAGCTGCGCTCATCGCACGCAACCTCTTCTTCTTCTACAAGGACGCTCCTTGCGACCCGGACGTATCAATGGGTACTGGCAACGGTGTGCAGGGTGTCGACATCTTCAACCTTCCTTCTTCAAGAAGCTTAGGTCTGAACCTGAAGTTGAACTTCTAATTATTTTTGAGCGAGTAAAAACAAGTTTTACAACCGTTTAAAATCTAAGCAATTATGAAAAAGAGAAATATATTCGCGGTGTCATCAATGCTGGCACTGGCTGTGATGGGTAGCGGAATGCTTAGCTCATGCACAGACGATTTCGAAGATCTGAATACAAACAAGACGCAGGTGGATCCAGGCGATTTGCCGTTCGCTGCACAGTGTGCGGAAGCTATGAACTATTGCTATGCACCTCATCAGAACATGTTCCAGTTCTGGACAAACCTCACCATCGACCTCTATGGTGGCTACTTCCAGACACCTCACGGCAACTTCACCAACTGCGATATGGGTGAGAACCGCGGACACAGTGGCGGTATGTACGAGAACTACTATCTGCATATATTCAACAACACACGCCGCAACATCACCAACCTCGAAAAGCAGTCAAAGCCAGGATTGGCAGCCACAATGCGTATCGTGCAGGCTGTAGGTACTATGCAGGCTACCGATGCTTACGGACCGCTCGCCTACTCGTCTATCATCAACGCCGAAAGCGAGACAACTTATCGCTTCGACAGTCAGCAGAAGCTCTATGAGCAGATGCTCGACGACCTCGACAAGGCTATCGTTGATCTTAAGGCAATGAGCGACGAGGAGAAGGTATCGCTCGCTACATACGACACATGGGGCGGTGGCGACCCTGCTATATGGGTGCAGATTGCCAACACCATGAAGCTGCGCATCGCTCTGCGTCTCTCTAAGCGCGAGAGCGAGATGGCTGCCGACGGCTACGACCTCAAGGCTATCGCAACTGCAGCTGCTGACAACACCCTCGCCGTTTCGGGCAAGGACATCGTCATCAAGGACCAGAGCAACGAGCTGAAGCGTATGTTCGAGTGGCTCGACTGCGGTATGAACGCTAACCTCGTAACGCTGATGGTGGGCATGAACGACCCACGTCTGCCTCTGTACATGACAAAGAATGCCGAAGATATTACAAACGAGAAGGGTGTAAAGACAGAAAAAGGCTCTGTTTACTGTGGCATACGCTACGCAAGCGGCATGAAACAGAAGGGTTCTGACGGCTGGTACGGCTACAAGATGTCACAGTGGGTTGGTTCATACAACACTCCGCTGCCTATCTTCAAGGCTGCCGAAGCTTACTTCCTCCTCGCTGAGGCTAAGCTGCGCTGGAACATCGGTGGTACAAGCGTGAAGGATCTCTACGAGCAGGGCATCCGCCTCTCTATAAAGAACGAGCTTGCTTATAAAGGTTCGTTCGCTGGCATAGAGAACATCAGCGACGCTGATATCAACACTTACATCAACGGCACAACCGGTCAGGCAGACTATGTTGACCCAGGTGACTCTGAACACAACTGCAAGGCTGTGAACACACTCGGTGTGAAGTGGGACGACGCTGCAAGCAAGGAAGACCAGCTCGCACGCATCCAGACACAGAAGTACATCGCTCTCTTCCCGCTCTCTAACGAAGGTTGGGCTGAGCAGCGTCGCACGGGCTATCCGAAGTTCTTCGTAGCATTGGTTAACAAGAGCAACGGTGCTGTCGACACTCAGGAAGGCGTTCGCCGTGTAATCTATAGCAGCAATGCTTACGACACCAACGCTGAAGGCATCAAGGGCGGTATCGAACTCCTCAACAAGGAGAATACCAGCAAGAAGGGTATCTCTGGCGATAAGGGCGGTACACACCTCTGGTGGGATAATGCTAACAAGGGCAACTTCTAAACGCTCTGCATAAACAAATAATTAAATAAAAAGGACTCTGCCAAGCTCTTGGCAGAGTCCTTTTTATTTAATATCTTTGCAGAAGATAAGCTGCTAAACATAAAACAAGCAATATGAAGAAAATCGTAATACTCGACTTCGACGGCACCATCGCCGACACGAAGCCCGTCATACTCAACACATTTCATCGCACCTTCGACGCTATGCACCTACCGCAGCACAGCGACGAGGAGATAGCCGCTACAATCGGACTGCCGCTCGTGGAGGCGTTTCCCGTGCTCGAGCCGATGGACAAGGAGAAGGCAGCGGAGTGTACAGCCACGTACCGCGAGATATTCGAAGACGTGAACCGCGAGATTGGCGTGCCTATGTTCCCGCACGTGGCTGAAACGCTGCGCCTGCTGCACGCAAAGGGCTGCACGCTCACCATCGCCACAAGCCGCGGATACAAGTCGGCGGTCGACTTCCTGCACTCGTTCAAGCTCGACGACATCATCACGCTCGTAGTGGCTGCCGAGGACGTGCGCCACGCAAAGCCCGACCCTGAGCCAGTAGTAAAAACCCTAAAACACTACAATCTGCAGCCAGAGGATGCCGTCGTTATAGGCGACACCCACTTCGACATTCTCATGGGTCGCAACGCCCGCTGCATGACCATCGGCGTGACCTACGGCAACGGCTCGCGCCAAAGCCTCATCGAAGCCGGAGCAGATGCCATAGTAGACGATTTTGCGGAGATTGCACCGCTAATTGAATTATAATTGCTAAATTTGCATACTGATACTCAATAATACTCAGCAAACCGCTGATACGCAACAACGAATAATCAAAAAAACAAAACCGAAAATATAATGGAACAAGCACTTTGGATTTACAATACGCTGTCGCGTCGCAAGGAAGTGTTCAAGCCGCTGCACGCCCCTAACGTGGGCATGTACGTCTGCGGACCTACCGTCTATGGCGACCCACACCTGGGTCATGCACGCCCGGCTATCACGTTCGACATTCTCTTCCGCTACCTCAAGCACCTCGGCTATAAGGTGCGCTACGTGCGCAACATCACCGACGTGGGCCACTTGGAGCACGATGCCGACGAAGGCGACGACAAGATAGAGAAGAAGGCACGTCTGGAGCAACTCGAACCGATGGAGATTGCGCAGTACTACACCAACCGCTACCACGCAGCTATGGAGGCGCTGAACGTGCTGCCGCCAAGCATCGAGCCGCACGCTACGGGCCACATTATCGAGCAGGAGCAGCTCGTGCAGCAGATTCTCGACAACGGATTCGCATACGAAAGCAACGGATCCATCTACTTCGACGTGAAGAAGTACAACGAGAAGCACCACTACGGCATTCTCTCTGGTCGCAACCTCGACGACGTGAAGGACGCTTCGCGCGCTCTTGATGGTGTTGGCGAGAAGCGCAACCAGGCAGACTTCGCCCTCTGGAAGAAGGCTTCGCCGGAACATATAATGCGCTGGCCGAGCCCTTGGAGCGATGGTTTCCCTGGCTGGCACTGCGAGTGTACGGCGATGGGACGCAAGTATCTGGGTGCTCACTTCGACATACACGGCGGCGGAATGGACCTCGTGTTCCCGCACCACGAGTGCGAGATTGCGCAGGCTGTGGCTTCGCAGGGCGACCAGATGGTGCACTATTGGATGCACAACAACATGATCACAATCAACGGACAGAAGATGGGCAAGTCGCTCGGCAACTTCATCACACTCGAGGAGTTCTTCACTGGCAACAACAAGAATCTTGAGCAGCCCTACTCGCCGATGACCATACGCTTCTTCATCCTCTCGGCTCACTACCGCGGCACAGTCGACTTCTCTAACGAGGCGCTGCAGGCTTCGCAGAAGGGTCTTGAGAAACTCATGAACGGCATCGCTGACCTCGACCGCATCGCTGCTTCGGCAGAGAGCGACGCAGAGACGAAGAAGGTGGTGAGCGAGCTGCGCCAGAAGTGTTACGACGCCATGAACGACGACTTCGCTACACCGCTCGTCATTGCTCATCTCTTCGAGGCTTGCTCCGTAGTGAACAAGCTCGTAGACCACAAGGCTACCATCTCTGAGGCTGACCTCAACGAACTGGCTGAGACAATGCGCCTCTTCGCATTCGACCTGCTCGGTCTGCGCCCCGACAACGCCGGCTCTTCATCGCATCGCGAGGAGGCTTTCGGCAAGGTCGTAGACATGGTGCTCGACCTCCGTTCGAAGGCTAAGGCATCGAAGGACTGGGCTACCAGCGACCGCATCCGCGACGAACTGGCTGAGCTCGGCTTCGAGGTGAAGGACACCAAGGACGGTGCTACCTGGAAGCTTAAATAAGAGTTTTGAATTTTGAGTTTGAATTAGCAAAGGCCTAAGAAGGCTTAGAAAGGCTTAAAGCTCCCAAAATAATCAAAAGCAATGAAGAAAATATCTATAATAGCCGCAGCAATTGCTCTCTGCAGTTGCTCGGCAACAAAGACAACAGACGCAGCCGTTGACCTCAACGGCGAGTGGGACATCGTAACCGTAGACGGCACCGCTGTCGACACCACAAAGACCGAGTTCCGCCCTACCCTCGGCTTCGAAACAGCAAAGGACAACGTATTCGGATGCGCCGGATGCAACTCTATCAACGGCAAGGCAAAGGTGGATGCTGCAAAGCAGACCATCAGCTTCTCGGAGATAGGCAAAACGCTGATGTTATGCGCCAACATGGAGTATGAAGAAAAGATTATGAAGGCACTCGAAAGCGTGAAGGGATACAAAGCTGGCGAAGGCTGCGTAGAACTGACTGACGGCAGCGGAAATGCCGTGCTTCAGCTGAAGAAGCAGTAAACACACCCCTCGTCAACTCGTCAACTTGTCAACTTGTCAACTCGTCAACTAAAAAAAATGAAACACATAGTATTTCTTACCGGTGCCGGCATGTCCGTAGAATCGGGTTTCAAGACGTTCCGCGGCAACGACGGCTTGTGGGAGAACTATCCCGTCGACCAGGTTGCGTCGCACGAGGGATGGCTTGCCGACCCCACACTCGTGACCAACTTCTACAATATGCTGCGCCGAAAACTCTACGCAGCGCAGCCCAATGAGGGCCACCGCCTCATTCACGAGCTGGAGAAAGACTATAAGGTGACGGTCATCACGCAGAACGTGGACAACCTGCACGAAAAGGCAGGCTCCACTAATGTGATTCACCTGCACGGCGAACTGACGAAGGTGTGCTCCTCACGCGACGTCGACGACCCGCGCTATCAGCGCACTCTGACCGAGGACAACTGCGAGGTGAAGCCCGGCACACTCGCCGGCGACGGATCGCTCGAACGCCCGTTCATCGTGTTCTTCGGCGAGTCGGTGCCTATGATTAGCGTTGCGGCGGAGGCTGCAGAGCAAGCCGACATCTTCGTGATTATAGGCACATCGCTCAACGTCTACCCCGCTGCGGGCCTTATCCACTATGTGCGACCCTCAGTGCCCGTATATCTCATCGACCCCGAACCGTCGATGGGCGTAGGCAGACAGAACTTCAAGCACTTCCAGTGCGGAGCAAGCGAGGGAATGAAGCTATTGTGCGAAGAACTCGGTTGACACGACGTAGACTACTCTGATATTCCACTGGCGCATCAGTGTAGTGCGACTTAGCATTATGTGCAGACACACAAAAAAAAACAAATGGGTGCAGTTCTTACCAAATGAAGAACTGCACCCATTTCATATTATTAGAACTTTACTGTTAGAACTTGTAGTTGATGCCGAACAGAATGTTTCTGCCGTCCAAGTTAACACCCCATGTATTAGCCTCGTCAACACGCTGATAGCCAAAGAAGCCAATCTTTGTAACAAAAGCCACGTGATTAGAGAGGTTCACCTTAAGACCTGGCTTCAAACCAACTTCCCAAACATCATAGTCGCTCGAGCTATGCTGCAAGTCGTGATGCTCATAGCCAATGGTACCCTCAATGAAGAAGTCAACAATCTTTGCGCTGCAAGCTGTGTAACGAACATACGGAGCAACCTCAAAAACCTTCTCCTTGTCCTCAACGCCGGAATAACCTAAAGAGATACCAGCATCCCACTTCTTATCCAACTGGAAACCTATCTCTGGAGCAATCTTCCAGCTGAACTTAGAGTCGTGGTCATAGCTGGTGTTAGCAAAACCAACACCACCACCGATATACACCTGAGCGCTTGCACACACGGCTACAAAGAGAGTAGCCAAAGTCATCATAATCTTTTTCATAAACATTATGTTTTTTAAGTGATTACTGCACGAAACATTACGTCCCATGCCAATAGTATTAAATATTTAAGCACTGCAAATGTACACTTTTTAATGATATGAAACAATAAAATAACAACAAATAAAGACGAATATACCCAAATATTCCACATTTTTGATATAAAATAAGCAGTTTGAGCACCATATTTACACTATTCACTTATTTATTCGTAACTTTGCAAAACAAATATAACTCAAAGAATAATGCACAAACTCAGAACAATAGAAATGCAGCGTCTGTCGGTAGACGAGTTTCACGAGGCGAATAAGCTGCCGCTCATCGTGGTGCTCGACGACGTACGCTCGCTCCACAACGTAGGCTCAGTGTTCCGTTCCTCCGACGCTTTCCGCGTAGAAGCCGTTTATCTCTGCGGCATCACCGCTACCCCGCCCCACCCCGAGATTCACAAGACGGCACTCGGAGGCGAAGAATCCGTTGCCTGGCACTACTTCGAGACGGCTACCGAGGCGGTGGCTGAACTGCAGAAAGAGGGCGTTTTCGTCTATTCCATAGAGCAGGTGGAAGGCTCTACGAAGCTGCAGAACCTGCAGTTGGACACCGACCACCGCTACGCCGTGGTGTTCGGCAACGAGGTGAAAGGCGTGCACCAGGAGGTGGTAGACCTCGCCGACGGATGTCTTGAGATACCGCAGTTCGGCACAAAGCACTCGCTGAACGTCAGCGTGACGGCAGGCATCGTGATATGGGAGGTTGCAAAGCAGTTCTTGGAAAGGCTTAAATTTTAAGTCTGTCTTTTTAAAAATATTCTTTGCTAACAACAATAAAAAACAATGCAAATTGTAGAAATACTAATTATTCTTACAATTTGCATTGTTTTTTATTGTAAATACGCAACTATATACCATTGAGTTCTACTAAATCAATGCATCAATAATTATAGTCATTATCCAAGCTATAAATGGAAACAACATTACAAATAATTCACCTGAATATTTTTTAAAAGCTTTTTTATAACTTCCTGTCTCTTGCTTATGAGAATATATTAAAAAAATAGTACTAAAAACATATAGGAAAAAAAATATCCCAGCTATATAATCCATCCAATGAACTCTGCAGGTACGATTTGTAAGTGCAGTTATAAAAAAAGAGTAAAAAAATAATTCATGTAGCCTTTTCATTTATAATTACTTTTTATTCATACTGTCACTAAAACATATTTTTTCCAAAAGTACAAATTAAAAACAAATACCACAAACAGTATTTTTATTTTTTATAAATTCATAAGAAAACACAACAAATTATTTATAAGCATCTCACTATCTAATAATTATAACCCTATTTGTTATTTTTTTCGTAACTTTGCAGCGTTATATCCACTTGAAACATACATAATTATATAAATGAAGAAACTTTTTATCGAGACATACGGCTGCCAGATGAACGTGGCAGACTCAGAAGTAGTGGCTTCCATTATGCAGATGGCAGGCTACGAACTGTGCGAGAACGAGGCAGAGGCTGACGCTATCTTCCTCAATACTTGTTCTATTCGCGAGAACGCAGAGAACAAGATATACGGACGACTTGAGACTCTGCACGCAGAGAAGAAGAAGGGACGCGAGCTTATACTCGGCGTGCTCGGCTGCATGGCTGAGCGTGTGCGCGAAGACCTCATACAGAACCACTTCGCCAACCTCGTTTGCGGTCCCGACTCCTACCTCAATCTGCCGGACATGATTGCGCAGTGCGAGAACGGACAGAACGCCATGAACATCGAGCTGAGCACCACTGAGACCTACCGCGACGTTGTGCCGCAGCGCATCGGCGGCAACCGCGTGAGCGGTTTCGTGAGCATCATGCGCGGCTGCAACAACTTCTGCCACTACTGCATCGTGCCCTATACTCGCGGACGCGAACGCTCGCGCGACGTGGAGAGCATCCTGCGCGAGGTGCGCGACCTGCACGACCGTGGCTTCAAGGAGGTGACACTGCTCGGACAGAACGTGAACAGCTACGGACTCACGCCTGCCGGAAAGCGCATCGAGGGCGGCTGCTCGTTCGCCGAACTGCTGCACAAGGTGGCGCAGAGCGTGCCCGATATGCGCGTGCGCTTCACCACATCCAACCCCGAGGACATGACCGACGACATCCTGTACGCCGTAGCCGAAGAGCCTAACCTCTGCAAGCACATACACTTCCCGGCACAGAGCGGTTCGACAAAGATACTGAAGCTGATGAACCGCAAGTACACACGCGAGCAGTACTTGGAGCGCGTGGAGGCAATACGCCGCATCATACCCGGCTGCGGACTCTCTACCGACCTCTTCGTGGGCTATCACGACGAGACACCGGAGGACCACGCTGAGACACTCTCGCTGGTGCGCGAGTGCCAGTTCGACTCGGCTTTCATGTTCAAGTATTCGGAGCGTCCTGGCACATACGCCGCAAAGCACTTGCCCGACAACGTGTCGGAGGAGGTGAAGATCGAACGTCTCAACGAGCTTATAAGCCTGCAGACGGAGGTGAGCGCTGAGCAGAACCGCAAGGACATCGGCAAGACATTCGAGGTGCTCGTAGAGGGCTACTCGAAGCGTTCGCGCCAGCAGCTCATGGGACGCACCGAGCAGAACAAGGCGGTGGTGTTCGACAAGGGCACATACCGCATCGGCGACCGCGTCATGGTGAAGATAACGGATGCCACATCGGCTACGCTGTTAGGCACTATAGCAGAATAAACCCACCATCAGGCACTACATCAGAATAAAGACATGAAAGAATTTCTACAGGTACTGAGGCGCTTCGTGCCGCCATACAAGAAGTACATCGCGCTGACAGCCACGTTCAACGTGCTGTCGGCTGTGCTCAACATCTTCTCTTTCGCAGCACTCATCCCCATCCTTCAGATACTCTTCCGAACAGAAGGCGCAGGCAGTGCTACGCATCTCATGCCGTGGAGCTTCGACAACATAAAGGAGGTACTGTCGAACAACGCCGACTACTACGTGACGCAGCTCATAGCCAACGTCGGACCGACCACTACCCTACTCGTAATCGGTCTGTTTCTCGCCTTCACCACGTTCCTCAAGACGGGTGCATACTTCCTTTCGTCGGCTACAATCATACCTGTGCGAACGGGCGTGGTGCGCGACATACGCAACCAGCTCTACCGCAAGATTACATCGCTGCCGCTCAGCTTCTTCTCCGACGAACGCAAGGGCGACATCATAGCGCGTATGACGGGCGACGTGCAGGAGGTAGAGAGCTCGATAATGTCGTCGCTCGACATGCTCTTCAAGAACCCTATTCTCATCACGTTCTACTTCGGAGCACTCATCTTCATCTCGTGGCAGCTAACGCTCTTCACCATCGTCTTCGTGCCTATCTTCGGATGGTTCATGGGCTGCGTGGGCAGAAAACTCAAGAAGAAGTCTATCAAGGCGCAGTCGCTCTGGAGCGACACTATGTCGCAGGTGGAGGAAACGCTCGGCGGACTGCGCATCGTGAAGGCGTTCTGCGCAGAGGACAAGATGAACACACGCTTCTCGAACATCAACAACGAATACCGCGACGCCGTGCAGCGCGTGAACATACGCCAGCAGATGGCGCACCCGATGAGCGAGTTCCTCGGCACGGTGCTCATCATCATCGTGCTCTGGGTGGGCGGCATACTGGTGCTCGACAACAAGATACTCTCCGGTCCGTCGTTCATCTACTATCTCGTGATGCTCTACTCCATCATCAACCCGCTGAAGGAGTTCTCAAAGGCGAGCTACAACATTCCGAAGGGTCTCGCCTCAATGGAGCGCGTAGACAAGATTCTGAAGGCGGAGAACACCATCAAGGAACCTCTGCAGCCGAAGCACATCGCTTCGTTCGAGCATCAGATAGAGTTCCGCCACGTATCGTTCCGCTACGGCGAGCAGTGGGTGCTGCGCGACATCAACCTCGTCATCGAGAAGGGCAAGACCGTGGCTCTCGTCGGACAGAGCGGATCGGGCAAGTCGACACTCGTCGACCTCATTCCGCGCTACTACGACGTGCAGGAGGGCGAGGTGCTCATCGACGGCATCAACGTCAAGGATCTCGGCATACACGACCTGCGACAGCTCATCGGCAACGTCAACCAGGAGGCGATACTCTTCAACGACTCGTTCCGCGGCAACATCACGTTCGGCGTGGAGAGTGCCACGCAGGAGCAGATTGAGCAGGCGGCGCGCATAGCCAACGCTCACGAGTTCATCATGCAGACCGAGCAGGGCTACGACACCAACATCGGCGACCGCGGTGGACGTCTCTCCGGCGGACAGCGACAGCGTGTGAGCATAGCCCGCGCCATACTGAAGAATCCGCCTATACTCATCCTCGACGAGGCTACATCGGCACTCGACACCGAGAGCGAACGCCTCGTGCAGGACGCGCTGGAACGCCTTATGAAGTCGCGCACGACGGTGGCTATCGCCCACCGCCTGTCTACCATCAAGAACGCCGACGAAATATGCGTGATGCACGAAGGCGAGATTGTGGAGCGTGGCACGCACGAAGAACTCATCGCACTTGGTGGTTACTACAAGAAACTGCACGAAATGCAGAAGTAACAGCCTTAGGGATAAAGAAAGCCCGAAGTCCTAATCTACTGGACTTCGGGCTTTCTTCGTTCTACCGAATAGCAATATATATTTACGCCTTCCTACTTCAACGATTCGTCATACAATACATTGGTTGCCATATGCTGCACTTCGTTGACTATAGCAGGATAAGCCTTAACAAACTCATGCAATCCAATACTGTTGCCTTGCTCGTCATAGGTTTTGCCTACACCCAGAAATTCGGTTCCTTCAACCGCAACCTTGCCGTTTGCATGAAACACCTTTATCAATGTAACCTTTCCCTCTTCAAAAGTTATACATACCGTTTTATTGTCTTCAGACCATGCCTTTCCACTGAAAGGCTCTTCACCATAATACGCTACGGTAAGGCTCTTGTTGAATACCAGCTGACTTATCTTAACCTCCTTAGTACACGACATAAGAGTGAATACGCACAAAATCAATAAAAGTTTTCTCATATAGAACTACTGTATCTTGTTATATATTTATTGTATAGAATATTTTCTCGAACACAGCCTTTTCCTTTTTCCAGTCTCCAGTGGAATAAGTGGCTGTATTCGTTCTGCCCGCCGTATCGGTAAATGTAAATACAACCGGTGTCGCTGACGTGTATAGCTTCTTTATGTCTTTATAGCTCAACTGGGCAGTTGTACGCACAACAAAGTTGCGACCCTTCGTTTCGTGATACAAAAGCTTTACATCTGAAGCCTCCGTCGTAAACGTACCGTTGCTCACGGACAAGCGGCTTATATCCTCGCGATTAGGCGAAACAACAGTGAAGTTCATGGTCAACGAGTCGCAATGAGACACATAAGTCATATCGAATACAAATCGCTTAATGTCCTTGCTACGCTCGCTCAGCTTCTTGTTACCAATAAAATAAGCATCTCCCTTTTTTGTAGAGAAGGGATTTAAGCGGTTCGAAACAGACTGTGCGCTCGTACTGGCAATGCCAGTTGCAAGCATTATCATCAATAGAAATATTCTCATCTATCATCTATTTTAAAAAAAGAAGGATAACCTACTACTGTTGGTTATCCTTCCTATAAATTTCATTTAACCGAAACTACATCTTAGTGATTACTCACCGTAAACGTAAGTTGTCTTTGTACCGTAAAGACCAAGGATGCTTGTTGTCTTAACGTCAACGTGAGAAATCTTCTTGATACCTGCCTCCTTAGCAGCTTTGTTAATACTTGCGTCACCACCGAAAGTCAGAACGCTGAGGAATACTGGATAAGAAGCCTGACCACACTTTGTACCTACTGTGTTTGATGTTGCAGCGAGTGGATTCACTGCTGAACAGCTTGTCATTGCTGCAGCTACCAAGAGAGCTGCCATTACCTTTAATGATTTCATAGACAATAAATTTAAATTTTTGTAATTGTATAAAAATACCATTTGCAAAATTAAAGGGTTATTAATGAATAGATGTTTTTTTTTGTTAATTTATTTTAAACAGATGTATTTTTATGCACAAGACTAATCTAATACACCTATTAGTATAAAATAAACATAACAAAACCATACTTTTTACCACACGATATAAGAACCCAACAACCACAGAACAACCAGTTATCAACAATTTACACAACCTGTTGATAACTCTGTAACAGACTGACTCACAAATCTTATTTATCAACAGACCTGTGTATAACTACGTTAGTTAGTAGGTACAGGAGTACTTACAGGCGTGTATATGAGTGTAGCGAGGTAGGAAAAAGGCGTGTACGGGAGAGCAACGTTGTGCACCGAAGGACAGCGTGATTGCGCACAGGGGGGGGTAGTGGGGTTGTGCACAGGAGGGTAGCGGGTTGTGCACAGGAGGGTAGCGTGGCTATGGCAGGATGCCATAGCCTCCTAAATTAGCGAGTTATCCACAATTATCCACAACCTGTTGATAACTACGTAACTAACTAATAGCTAATGTAATGTTATCCACAAACACGTTGATAACTATGTTTAATAAACACTTTCGCACTCCGAAACATCATGTTTTGTTGTCGGATTCCGTCCGCCACCCGATCAGATTCCGTCCGCCGCCCAATCAGATTCCGTCCGCCACCCGATCAGATTCCGTCCGCCGCCCGATCGGACGGCGTTCGGTGTACGATGACATAAGCTGCAGTTATAAACAACATTAGCTATAGTTATACCCAACATTAACGACACACCAACCCAACATCAGTAACACTCTTACACCGCATCAATTATAGTAATCTCAGGCAGCAATCGGTATGCTATAGCATGACAACACCATGTACATTGTTGATAATGTTGATAACACAGGTAACAGGCTGATATACAACAATAAGTTATCAACACCTGTTGTTAAGAAACCTGTGGAAAGATGGTGTTTGGACAGCGATTTGATATAGTTGACAAGCTCATTCGCACCATAAAACGACCGTGTCAACATAAAAACAACGCTATACCTGTTGATATTGTTAATAAATTGTGTAAGACGCTGAAAGCCAACAGAAAGTTATCAACAGATGTGTGGATAACTATGTTAATAGGTGGGTATGGCATCCCTGCCATACCCACGCAGCCGTATTGATGGTTACGTGCAGTCACACAGCCTTATTGATGGCAAATTGCGTGGGTATGGCAAGGATGCCATACCCTCCTATGTCTTCATTTCGAGTTTTAGCACACACCTCCTGTTATTATTCACAAATCTGTTGATAACCTGTTGATAACTTACTAACAACACTGTTAACAACTTAGCGGTTATCAACAGGCGGACAGGCAGAGTAGGGCGTATGTGGATAACTGTGTGCGTTATCAAATTAATATTCTAAAGTTTTCCACAGGTTTTTAAGAGAAAAAGATATAAACTTATTAACTTTGCAGGTGTAATAGCACTTTTGTGTATAACTAACATATATAACTCATTTTCAAAGAGAAAATATTAACACAACCTGTTGATAATGATGTCTTACAGGTTTATAACGAAATAACCAAAGAAATAGGTAGAAAGTTTTCAACGTACTAACAGTATATCATACTCATAATCTTTTTCTTTTCTTTAAAAATAAAAAGAAATAGATATATAAAGAGATGTTGGTAAGTAGTCTACTCGTTAACTTGTCCGTTCGTCAACTTGTCTACTTGTTTATTCGTCAACTAAAAAAAATATGAACAACGATTGGAAAGAGAAGGGTTACATCGACGAAGCGGTTGATGAATCCGTTGACTTGAAAAAAGAGATACGTCGCTTGTGTGAAGAGAAGGATGCCGTGGTGCTCGCTCATTATTATACAATGGGTGAGGTGCAGGAGGTGGCTGACTTCATTGGCGACTCGCTGGCATTGGCTCGTAAGGCTGCGAAGACCGATGCGAAGATTATCGTGATGTGCGGTGTGCACTTCATGGCTGAGACATGCAAGCTGCTCTCGCCTGAAAAGAAGGTGTTGTGCCCGGACCTCACTGCCGGCTGCTCGCTTGCCGACTCGTGCAAGGCGGAGGACCTGAAGGCGTTCAAGGAGCAGCATCCTGGCTATAAGGTGGTGAGCTACGTGAATACGACGGCTGCGGTGAAGGCACTCACAGACGTGGTGGTCACCTCGGGCAACGCGAAGAAGGTGGTGGACAGTTTGCCAAAGGACGAGAAGCTCATCTTCGGTCCCGACTATAACTTAGGCAACTATATAAATAGTGTTACGGGTCGCGATATGCTGCTCTGGAACGGCGGATGTCATGTGCATGAGAAGTTCTCGGTAGAGGCTATCGTGAAATTGAAGGCTGAGCACCCGGAGGCTGTGGTGATGGCTCACTTGGAGTGTAAGGCGCCGGTGCTGGCTGTGGCTGACGTGAAGGGTTCTACGGCTACGATGCTCGATTATGCTAAGGAACATAAGGAGACGAAGGAATACATCATAGCTACTGAGGCTGGCATCCTGCACGAGCTGCAGCGCTGCTGTCCCGACGTGACATTCTATCCGGTTCCGCCGGAGGTGTCTGAGGGTGGGGTAGGCTGCTCTTGCAACGAGTGCGAGTATATGAAGAAGAATACGTTGCTCAAGATATACAATACGCTGCGCTACGAGCTTCCGGAGGTAACTGTGGACGAATCTATCGCCAAGGATGCCGTTAAGCCGATAGAGCGAATGCTTGAGCTTTCCTAAGGAGTGGTTCCCACTGAATTGTAGGAGGGTATGGCATCCCTGCCATACCCACGCAGCCAGAATAATACTCCCACGGAATTCACAGAATTCACAGAACAGATTGGCAGAGAATATTCTCCCACAGATTTCACTGCTTTACATAGATATTTACTCCCACAGAATTCACGGAATTCACAGAACAGACTGGCAGAGAATATTCTCCCACAGAATTCACTGATTTACATAGATATTTACTCCCACAGAATTCACAGAATTCACAGAACAGACTGGCAGAGAATATTCTCCCACAGAATTCACTGATTTACATAGATATTTACTCCCACAGAATTCACAGAATTCACAGAACAGACTGGCAGAGAATATTCTCCCACAGATTTACACAGATATTTACTCCCACAGAATTCACGGAACACACAGAACATTTTGCTTACATCTGTGTAAATCCGTGAATTCTGTGGGAGTTTCTTCTCAGCAATAAACTTCTGTGAATTCTGTGTATTCTGTGGGAGCCCACTACGCAGCCTAACCATCTGTGTAAATCCGTGAAATCTGTGGGAGAATATTACTGTAACAGGGTGCGTGGGTATGGCAGGGATGCCATACCCTCCTATGTGGGAGACAGGTGCCCCCATTAAAACTTCTTCAGCAGGAACGACGGCTTTACGCGCAGATAGATGCCAGCCGCAAGATTCACCTTATTATTATTGTTATACACCTTGTCGCCAACGACGAAGTCGTCCGTGGGCAGCGTGTTGAACACATCAGCCTGCACGCCCCATGAGAACCCCTTACCGAGTTCTTGTGCATAGCTCAGTTGAGCACAGACGGTGCGGTTGCGCTGCATCTGGAAGTCGCGATTGTGTATACCCACCGAGCCGTAGAGAGGGTTGCCGAAGACAGAGATGAACTTTGAGCTATCCCAGTAGGCACCGCGCAGACAGAAGCGCCAGATGTCAGCCTCCGCTTTCAGATATAGTCCTTTGCCATTGTCGAAGGGTAGGAGAGCACCCGTCATCTGTCGATAGTAAGCCACGTCAGCCTCTGCATTCAGGCGCGTAAGAATAGAGTTGTCGGTGTGTATCGTTACGCCGACACCTGCCGCCGCGTTCATCCATGTCTTCACCTGCCGCTGCTCGGCGTCAGGGTTTATCTCGCCACCGCGGTGCTGCATCACCACCTGCAAGGGGAAGTAGACATGCGTGCGTCGCTCTGGACGGTTTGCCTTGAAGCGTGTTGACAGTCCGAAGGTGAACGCCTCCTGATGCGTGTCCTTGTCGAAGATGAAACTCTCCCAGTTCACCCACACGTCGAAGTCGAGCGGTTTCGTCTGCCACTGCATCTGTACGCCCATCTCGGGGTCAGCCGAGAGAGCGTTCTCCTGATTGTAGAGCGGTTCGATGAGTCGGTGGTTCGCCCCACCATATATATTACCGAGTATGAGGTTGAAGTTTCGGCTCACAGCCAGTTGCACGTTGAAGAACGGTAGCAGATGGAAGCCCGTCTGTGTTTGGTCGCCCTTCCATGTTGCTATGTCGCTATAGTTGAGGTTAGGATATTTGTTTGCACCCCAATAGTGGAGCATACTAACGCCCACCTCCACGCGCAAGTTCTTCAGTGGCTGATAGCTCACCGTGGGCTGCAGGCGGTAGCCAGGCAGCGTGTATCCTTTCGAGAGGCATCCCTTATACTCATTGTCGCGGAAGAAGCACAGAGCGTCGAAGTTGAGTCGCAGCTCACCGCACGAGGCAGAGTCGATGCGGTGGCTGTTCTCGAATAGTAGCGAGTCGATATGTACGCTGACCTGTGCCTTAGCGTTAGCGGTCGTTAGCAGCAAAAGTGCCGCGGTCAGAAGTGTCGGTAAACGTTTCATTAGTTTCTTGTTACTACTTTCTAAGTTTCTTGTTTAGCTGTTCGATTGTGAGGTTTGTAGCCGTCACCTTTCCGTTTTCGATGACTATATTGTCGGGTATGTTCGACATGCCGAGGAGGTTGTACACATCGCCGTCTATCGACTTGCCGTCGCAGATGGTAATGACATCTTCTATTTCTCTTGCGTTGAGTATTCTGCGACATTCAGCGCGCGAGTAGTCGAGACATATATTCACCACCTTGACCTCTCCTTTCGTCTCTTTCTGCAGTAGTGCCATGCTCTGTAGCATCGATATACTATTGTAGTGCCATGATGCCCATGCCACCACTACTGTTGTGCCAGCGGTGGAGAGTGTGGCGTTGTTCACCGGCTTGCCATTGATGTCGTAAGCAGCGAACTTCGGAATACGGCTGTTTGTGGTGAGCGTTGTGCGGTTGTTTATGCTCTGTTGTAGACTCTTAAGAGAGTTGTTCCCGGGTTGATGTTCAAGCATGAGGTTTATCAGCTGTCGTGCAGTGGCGAAGTCGGGACGCTCCTTCTGCAGGAAGAAGTTGCGTACGACGTATGTGCTCACTATCGATTCGGGATGATCCTCTACAAACTGGCGTGCGTATTTCTGTATCTCGTTGGGTGAGGCGTTTGCAATCTGTTCGCGCAGTTGGTTCATCAGTTCGTTTGGTTTTGTGCCTTTCACCTTCATCTCTTTCAGGTGTGAAGCGTCGCCTTTTATGTCTACGCTCTTTCCTGGTGCAGCAAACACGGGTTGCTCGGTGAAGTTGGGGAACACAATCATCAGTGTCATCTCTTTCTTACACTCCACCTTATATGTAAAGCGTCCTGCTTGCACCTTTATAGTGTCGATACCCTTTAGGTTGCCATCTGGGCTATATACATAAAACTCGCCCTGATTAAGGTTCAGGAGCCTGCCGTCGATTTCGAAATGACGACTATCGGTTCCACATGACACCATAATCAGGGCGAGTAATGTCGCTATAATTGTTTTGTTCATTTTAGTCGTATGAACTGAAGTTAGAATAAGAAGGCTGAGAGCAATAACTCTCAGCCTTCATTTATTTTTAATTATTTAAAACGTCTTGCCACGTCTTACTTCAGAAGAGAGAGCTCCAAGTCCTTCTCAGCGTACTCCTTCAAAGAAGGATCCTTCTGGAGAGCCTCCTTGAGGTAAGAGTTAGCAGCGAACTTGTTGCCACGACGTGCAGCTATGATAGCGCGGAGGTAGTCAGTCATACCGTTCGGGTTAGCTACCTTGTCAAGAGTGCTTGTAGCGCCCTCGTAGTCCTTGTTCAGGATCTGAGCAAGAGCTGCAGTGTTTGTGTTCTGCTTGTTGAAGTCCTTGTCAGCCTGAGCGTAGTTGCCCTTAGCGATGTTGAGTGCGCCGAGAGCCGACTGTACGTTCTCAGAGCCAGAAGCCTTGGCAATCTGACGTTCTGCACCCTGTACGTCGCCCTCGATGAGCGAAATGAGACCGAGGTTAGCCTGTGCCTCCGGAGTAGATGAACCGAGAGAAGTAGCCTTCTGAGCGTACTGCTTAGCAGCTGCTACGTCGCCCTTAGCGAGTGCAAGAGCAGCGAGGTTGTTGTAAGCGCGGTAGTCGTTCGGGTAAACCTCTGTTGTCTTCTTGTAGATTTCCTCCTTCTTAGCTGCCGACTCCTCGAGAGTAGCAGAGTAGAGAAGCTCATCAACGCTCAGCTTAGTAGCGTCGCTGCTGTACTGCTCCTTGATCTGGTCGTCGCTACGGCCGATTGTCTCATAGTTGATGATGAGGCGTGAACGGCGAAGTTCTGGGAGGATGCCGTCAGCAAGCTCCTGGAAGCCTGCAGACATGTTGCGGATCTGCTGCTCGCGCTCCTGTGGGTCGCTATACATAGAGAGCACGCGGAGGATAACCTCCTTGTCCTGAAGATTAGATGCTGCAACGAGCTTCTGGAAACCGTCCCAGTCCTGTGCTGTGTAGTGAGCGTCGATAGCTGCGTTCACCTTTGTCTTCTTCAATGTACCCTTAACGTACTTCTCAGACTCGTTCTGACGGTTGCCGGCGAGCTTATCGTTGAACTTAACGCCACCATCTGGTGAAGCGTAAGCCTGGATTTCTACGTTCTGTACGTTGTAGCCTTCCTTGTCAGCGTTGATCTTCTTAAGCAACTCAACAAACTCCTTAACAGAGTTGTTCTTGAGCTCGCTCTTGCGGATGTTAGCCTGGTTGATGAGGAACTTGATGTTAGCCTCCTGCTTAGCAGCGTTTACGCGCTGGAATGCGTCAGGAGCGATGCAGCCACTCTCAGAAACGAGAGTCTTCTTGTAGAGCTCTGATGTAGCGATAACGCCATCAGCTACCTTCACTGCAGGTACGTCGAACTGCTTCTTGCCGATGCGTGCGTCGAATGTGAGGTACATCTCGCTCTTCTGCATCTCTGGAACGTACTTGAAGTTAGACTTCATTGTGTAGCGACCACCTACCTTGTAAGAGATAGTCTGATCGTTGCCCTTTACTTTCTCACCCTGGAAAGTAGCACTCTGACCCTTAGCTACCTGGCCGTCAGCGTAGCGCAACTCTGGAGTAACTGTGACAACAGCCTTCTTCTTCATGTACTTCTCTGGGAATGTTCCGTTGATTGTAGCTGGAACATCGCCTGCGTTTGCCTCAAGTGGGTTAGGGATAACTGTGAAGTTGTCCGCTGAGAGCGGTCCAAGCTTCGAACAAGATGTCATGAACAGCATTGTAGCTGCAGACAGTAAAAGAAGATTGTTTTTCTGCATAATTTATATAAAATATTAATTGATATATCTATTAGTGTTATTACACACGCTTAATGCGTGTACGTGTACATAATAATGTGCTACAAAGATACGCACTTATATTGTTTGTGACAAAGACAACTGTATTTAATTATGTTTAATTAACGATATGAATAGCTTCTTAACTCCTATAATAATAAAAAGACAGCAGAGATAAGTCTCAGCTGTCTTTTTATGTTGGTTTTTGATTGATTTGGCTTAGTTGAGAGCGTCTGAAAGCTCGGCACCTGCCTTGAACTTAGCAACCTTCTTTGCTGCAATCTGAATCTTCTCACGAGTGCGGAGGTTCATGCCTTCGCGAGCCGGGCGCTCGTTAACACTGAATGTACCGAAGCCGATGAGCTGTACCTTGTCACCCTCAACGAGAGCTGTCTTGATTGCTTCTACTGCAGCTTCGAGAGCCTTCTTTGCGTCAGCCTTGCTGAGTTCAGCACCTACTGCTATCTTCTCTACTAATTCTGTCTTGTTCATAATTCTGTTGTATTTAAATTGTTTATAAATGTTAGTTTTCTCAGAGTTTGAAGAGCTAAAAATGTGTAACTCACACTATTTCAGTGACAAATTTAGAGTTTTCCTTTCATAAATCAAACAAAAAACAGAAAAAAGTGCATAATTAATTGAAAAAAAAAGCGCGAAGAGCCTGTTTTATGCCTTTTTACGTGGATTTTTCGTAATTTTGCCACTCTAACGATGCGATGTTTACAAATATATAAAAATGTGATATGAATAATATTCCAACGATAACAAAAAACTTACTTATTGTGAATGTAGTGGTATTCTTAGCCACTTATTTGTTTAGAAATATGGGTATAGACCTCAACAATGTTTTAGGTCTACACTTCTTTCTTGCGCCCGACTTCCACATCTATCAGCTCTTTACATACATGTTCGCTCACGGCGGTTTCAGCCATATCTTCTTCAATATGTTTGCGCTGTGGATGTTCGGTTGTATCGTTGAGCGCACTTGGGGACCGAAGAAGTTTCTCACTTATTATATAGTGTGCGGAGTAGGTGCTGGTCTGTTTCAGGAGTTGGCACAGTTTGCGCAGTTCTATTTTATAGCAAGCGAACAACTTCCTCACTTCACATTGGCTCAGACAATGAAAGTGGCTAATGCCAATGCTGCCTTCCTTAACCTTTGGACCACCGTGGGTGCATCGGGTGCTGTCTACGGCATACTGCTCGCCTTCGGTATGCTCTATCCCGAGGAGCGCATCTTTATATTCCCGTTGCCTGTGCCTATCAAGGCAAAGTGGTTTGTGATGGGTTATGCTGCGATAGAATTGTTCATGGCTTACTCTTCTACGGGCGACGGAGTGGCTCACCTGGCTCACTTGGGCGGTATGGTGTTCGGTTTCTTCCTCATTCGCTACTGGCGACGCCACCCCGACATTCGCTACAGTCGTCGCAGCGGACAGCAGTTCTTCGACTCTATGCGTGCCTCGTGGGAGCGTCGCACGGGGCGCAAAGATCGTGGCGGTGTGTTTACTAATAGTGCAAATACACGCCATGAGAGCGATTGGGACTACAACGCACGCCGCAAGGCAGAGCAGGAGCGAATGGACGAGATATTGGATAAGATACGTCGTAATGGTTACGAGTCGCTAACGCGTGAAGAGAAACAGCAACTCTTCGATGCAAGTAACAGAAAATAAAAACAGACTTACACGCTTTGAAAAATATAAAATCAATAATCTTTCGCATCGTCGCCGCATTCAATGTGGTGACGGTGCTCTTTATGTTAGCTATAGGATATAGCGACAGGGTTAACCCTACGGCTCATCCGTTGATAGCTAACATTGGGCTTGTATTCCCCTTGTTTTTGCTGCTTAATATAGCATTTCTCGTCTTTTGGTTGTTGTTTTGTAAGCGTGGAGCACTCATCTCGTTAGTCGGAATGATAGTATGTTTCGGTCCGGTGCGCACTTATGTTCCGCTGAATGTTCCGTCTTCGGCTCCTGAGGATGCGTTGAAGATAATGTCGTACAATGTATTCTGCTTTTCTACGTGGACCGACTTGTCGCAGCCATGCGCTATAGCCGATTATATGTTGGAACAGGACGCTGATATCGTTTGTTTGCAGGAAGCTGATGTACAATGGGTAAAGCGTGTGAAGATAGACTCGTTGTTGGACGTGAAGTATCCTTACAGAAAGTATAGTGGCTCGAAAAATCCCAAAGGAGGCGATGCTGTCGGTATATATAGTAAGTTGCCGATAGTAGGGGAGGAATATATATCCACCGAAGAGGATACATATAACGCCGTATCTTATGCTCTAAAGACAGGTGAAAAGGACACTACGTTTGTTATTGTAGCCCACTTTCAAGTTACCGGATTGTCGCCCGAAGACCGTACACGCTTTAAGTCGATGTTGAAAGGTGACATGGAAAGCGATGAAACAAAACAGGAAACACATCGCCTGTGGAACCTGCTTGGCGAGTCGTCAGCGAAACGTGGACCACAGGCAGACGCTGTGGCTGAATACATTGAGCATCATAAGAATCAGAGCATAATCCTTGCAGGCGACTTCAACGATTCGCCCATATCCTATACCCATCAACGCTTAGCTAAAGAACTCACCGATTGTTATGTAGCTACGGCGAATGGTCCTGGTATATCTTACCACTACAACGCTTTCTACGTGCGCATAGACAACATCATGTGCTCCGACCATTGGAAACCCTATGAATGCAAGGTGGATAATAGCATAAGTGCATCCGATCATTATCCGATTGTATGTAAGCTGCAAAGGGTAAAATAGCAATGAGTATAGGGGTGATGACACCACTTTATAAAGTGCTTTTTCACCTTATATATTATAAAAATATTTAAAAAACTGGACTTTTATAAGTGTTTTAAACTCTTAAACCTCTGCAAAACAAAGAAATAAAGCTATAAATTTCGGTTTAACTGAAAAAATCTGTAACTTTGCACGCTATCTGTATACACAGCGAAAAAATAATAATAACAAAAAATAAATCAAAAAAATGCAGAACAAAGGTATTGTAATTGTAACAGCCGTCCTTTTGACGCTTGCAAGTATCTTCTATCTCTCGTTCTCGGCTGCCACAAAGTACTATGACAGCCAGGCTGCGAAGATAAAGGATCCTATCGCACAGCAGGACTACAAGGACTCCGTGAAGTATCTTGGCATCTACTCTTATCAGAAGTGTCTCGAAACACAGATCGGTCTCGGTCTTGACCTTAAAGGCGGTATGAACGTCATCCTTGAAGTGAGCGTTCCTGATGTACTCGAGAACCTCGCCGACCACAAGGTAGACGCAGCTTTCGTTAAGTCGATGAAAGAGGCTCGCGCAGAGCACGAAGTATCGCAGAGCGACTTCATCACTCTCTTCGTCAACGCTTTCAAGAAGAACGCTCCGGGACGCCATCTCTCAGAGATCTTCGCTACACAGCAGCTCCAGGGCAAGGTGTCGCCTAACTCTTCTGACAAGGAAGTAGAGAAGGTGCTCCGTTCAGAGGTGCAGGCAGCTATCGATAACTCGTTCCTCGTCGTACGTACACGTATCGACAAGTTCGGTGTCGTACAGCCTAACATCCAGAAGCTCGAGGGTCAGCAGGGTCGTATCATGGTAGAAATGCCGGGTATCAACGAGCCGGAGCGCGTGCGTAAGCTCCTCCAGGGTAGCGCAAACCTTGAGTTCTGGGAGACATACAACTCAGACGAAATCATCCCTTACCTCTCACAGCTCAACCAGCGCGAGGCTAACCACCGCTCTGGTGCCAAGGAGGAAGTAGCCGACTCGGCTGCTACCGACACAGCAGCAGTAGCAGCAGCCGAGAAGGTAGAAGCTAAGGCAAAGGCAGCGTTCAAGACAAAGAAGGACGCTAAGGCAGACGACGCAGCAGCTATGGCTGAGGCCAAGAAGCAGAACCCGCTCTTCTCTGTGCTCCAGCCTTCTGGCAACGGTGCGCTCAGCCTCGTAGGCTACGCTTCGGCACGCGACACAGCAGAGGTAAACAAGATTATCTACTCGGCTCTTGCTAAGCAGATACTCCCCGCCGACTGCCGCCTCCTTTGGAGTGCTAAGCCAGCTGACGGCATCCAGGCAAAGAATATCTATGAGCTTCACGCTATTAAGGTGACAACCACCAACGGCCGCGCTCCTATCGAGGGCGACGTAGTGACCGACGCTAAGGACCAGTTCAACAACCTTACTGGCTCGCCTGAGGTTTCAATGACAATGAACTCTGACGGTGCACGCCGCTGGGCAGCCCTCACAAAGGCTAACGTAGGCAAGGCAATCGCTATCGTACTCGACGGTACAGTTTACTCTGCTCCGCGCGTAAACGGCGAGATCTCTGGCGGTCAGTCGTCTATCTCTGGTAACTTCACAATCGAAGATACAAAGGACTTGGCTAACACTCTTAAGTCTGGTCGTATGCCGGCTCCGGCACACATCGTTCAGGAGGAAGTGGTAGGTCCGACACTCGGTGCACAGTCAATCCAGCAGGGCTTCATCTCGTTCATCTTCGCCTTTATCATCCTGATGATCTACATGGTAGTGATGTACGACTTCATCCCGGGTATGGTAGCTAACGGCGCCCTCCTCCTCAACCTCTTCTTTACCATGGGTATCATGGCATCGTTCCAGGCAGCTCTTACAATGCCAGGTATCGCCGGTATTGTGCTCGCCCTCGGTATGGCGGTGGATGCCAACGTGCTTATATACGAGCGCACCAAGGAGGAACTCAAGAAGGGTCTCGGCACCAAGCAGGCACTCTCGCTGGGTTACAGCAACGCTTTCTCAGCCATCTTCGACTCAAACTTGACATCAATCATCACAGGTATCATTCTCTACGTGTTCGGTACAGGCCCAATCCGCGGCTTCGCTACCACACTTATCATCGGTATCTGCTGCTCGTTCTTCACCGCAGTGTTCCTCACACGCCTCGTTTACGAGAACCGTCTGAAGCACGACAAGTGGACAAAGCAGAACTTCTCTACACGTGTGTCACGCAACTTTATGGCAAACAAGAACTTCGCGTTCATGTCGTCATACAAGACATCATTCACAGTGTTCGGCATCGTAATCCTCATCATGCTCGGCAGCTTCTTCGTACGTGGCTTGAGCAAGGGTATCGACTTCACTGGTGGTCGCAACTACGTAGTGGTGCTCGAGAAGCAGACAGAGCCTGAGCAGGTGAAGGAAGCCCTCGTACCGCTCTTCAAGGGCGCAACAGTTAATGCTCTCGCACTCGGTACAGACGGCAAGACAATCCGCATCTCTACCAACTACAAGATTGAGTCGAACAACCCCGCCATCGACAACGAGGTTGAGGACATCCTCTACAAGGGTCTCCACGGCGCTGGTCTCGTAACTCAGGGCAGCGTTGAGGCATTCAAGAACCCTGACGTACGCGCAGGCGGCTCTATCGTATCGTCTACAAAGGTAGGTCCGGCAGTGGCTAAGGACATCACACACGGCGCTATCATCAGCGTGCTCTTCGCCCTCGCAGCCATCTTCCTCTACATCCTCGTACGTTTCCGCAACGTAGCGTTCTCTGTAGGCTCTACAGTAGCCCTCGCCGTAGACGCAACAATCGTTATCGGATTCTTCTCACTCCTCTGGGACGTAGTGCCGTTCTCTCTCGAGATCGACCAGACATTCATCGGTGCTATCCTTACCGTTATCGGTTACTCTATCAACGATAAGGTGGTTGTGTTCGACCGTATCCGCGAGAACCTCACACTCCACAAGAAGATGGATCTGCAGGAGCTCTTCAACAAGTCGCTGAACGAGACCCTCGCACGTACTATCAATACATCGTTCTCAACACTCATCGTGCTGCTCTGTATCTTCTGCTTCGGCGGTGAGAGCACTCGCAGCTTCTCGTTCGCAATGTTGCTCGGTGTAATCTTCGGTACACTCTCTTCTATCTTCATGGCTGCTCCGGTGGCTTACCTCACACTCGGTCGCAAGATCAAGCACGATGAGGCTGCTCTCGAAGCCGTAGAGGTGAAGTAAGCAGACAATTAGTAATACTAATACATTAATATGCAAGCGTGGCGCTCATACAGAGTGCCACGCTTTTTTTGAAATTGCTATAAGTGGTTATTGGTTATATTTATGGTTAATTAATCTAAATACAAGCTATCCAATTCTTTCCAATACTTGCAAAATTGGAAAGAATTGGATAGCTTTGCATTTGAATATCAGCCATTAAGCTTATGTCAATAGAAAAGGTACCGACTATACAGCAATCTGATTTGCTTTCAGCTATTATAACGCCACCGAATGAGGAGGTAGAGGAAATAGTGAATAATATAAACTCTGCGTTTGAATATTGGGATAGCGTTAAATATAAGGAGTGTCCGGAAGGAATTACTCCTACACAATTGTGGACTTATGTGAAAGCTGCAAGATTGAAGAGTACTATTATGGTATGGAAAAGGTATGGCGTCTCGCTGACGCTAACAAACTCCATGCAGCGTATGTGCCACGAGTTTGACATGAACTGGGGAGGCAGCTGGGGCGCAAGTTCTATCATAGATGATGACAACAAAGAGCAGTATCTTGTAGGCTCACTGATGGAAGAAGCTATCTTTTCAAGTCAGATGGAAGGAGCTGCTACAACTCGAAAGGTGGCAAAGGAAATGTTGCGTCGACAGATTACTCCTAAGGACAAGTCGCAGCAGATGATATCCAACAACTATCAGACAATTCAATTCATCGTAGCACATAAGGATACCCCATTGTCACCAGAGTTATTGATGCATGTACATCGCTTTATGACTGAGAACACAATGCCTAATCAGGAAGATGCGGGACGTTTCAGACAGAACGACGATGTGGTTGTAGAGAATGGTATAACCCACGAAATAGTACACACTCCGCCTGCATTTGGCGAAATACCTTGTTTTGTGGACGACCTATGCACATTCTTTAATGAAAAGAACGCACATCAATTTATACATCCCATCATACGTGGTTTTATAATCCATTTTATGATTTCCTACGTACATCCTTTTGTTGATGGCAACGGGCGTACTGCAAGAGCGCTGTTCTATTGGTATATGCTAAAGCAGGGCTATTGGTTAACGGAGTATTTGTCTATTTCAAGGGTTATTGCTAAATCGAAGAAATCGTACGAAAAAGCATTTCTTTATTCTGAAGCCGATAATATGGATATAGGCTATTTTGTAGCTTACAATATGAAGGTGTTGCAGCAATCGTTCAAGCAGTTGCAGCAATATATAAAGCGTAAACAAGAAGAAAAGAAAGCTGCCAATAGATTCTTGCATATAGGTGACATCAATGCACGCCAGGCACAGATTATAAAGATTTTTGTGGACGATCCTAAGGCAGTAATCACAGTAGGTGATATGCAAACGAAATTCCTTATCAGTCCGACAACTGCAAAGACGGATATAATAGGTCTGATGAACAGAGGAATACTCACCGAAATATCGTTTAATAAGGTGAAGAAAGGATATATAAAAGGTGATAAATTTGAGAGCACGCTTGCCTCTATTTGATTCTAATTCTTTCCAATGTTTAAAATATTGGAAAGAATTAGAATTGTCTTATTCTTTAGATTTTCAGTAACTTTTAATAAGTTAGGCTGCATCTCAACAATAAAAACAATCAAGCTTGGAAGATTTTATTATCAACAAAATCGTGTATTGCTTCGATTTTCAGTAACTTTGCATCCGAAAATATAAACACATAATATAATGGAAGAGAACAAGTTCAAACGCACCACTGTGACTGCGGCTTTGCCATACGCCAACGGTGGAGTACACATCGGCCACTTGGCTGGCGTGTATGTGCCTGCCGACATCTATGTGCGCTATCTGCGCCTGAAGAAGCAGGAAGTGATGTTCATCGGTGGTAGTGACGAGCATGGTGTGCCCGTGACAATCCGCGCACGCAAGGAAGGCATCACGGTTCAGGAGGTGGTAGACCGCTATCACAACCTTATCAAGAAATCGTTCGAAGACTTCGGCATTTCGTTCGACATCTATAGCCGTACTACATCGAAGATTCATCATAAGTTCGCAAGCGACTTCTTCCGCACGCTCTACGACAAGCATGAGCTTGTAGAGAAGACAGAAGAGCAGTTCTGCGACGAGGTGACCGGCGAGTTCCTCACCGACCGCAACATCGTAGGTACATGCCCGCGCTGCGGCGCTGAAGGTGCTTACGGCGACCAGTGTGAGAAGTGTGGCGCAACACTTTCACCCGAGGAACTTATCAACCCTACAAACAAGAATAACCCGGGTCACGGACTCGTGAAGAAAGCCACAAAGAACTGGTACTTGCCGCTCAACAAGTGGCAGGACTGGCTGAAGCAGTGGATTTTGGAAGACCATAAGGAGTGGCGTCCGAACGTGTACGGACAGTGCAAGTCGTGGCTCGACATGGATCTGCAGCCGCGTGCTATGACACGCGACCTCGACTGGGGTATCCCCGTACCGGTAGAGGGCGCAGAAGGCAAGGTGCTCTACGTGTGGTTTGACGCACCTATCGGCTATATCTCCAACACTAAGGAACTTTGCGACGCACAGCCCGAGAAGTGGGGACCGTGGCAGAAGTGGTGGCAGGACCCCACATCGCGCCTCATCCACTTCATCGGCAAGGACAACATCGTGTTCCACTGCATCGTCTTCCCGACTATGCTGAAGGCTCACGGCGACTATATCCTGCCCGACAACGTACCCTCTAACGAGTTCCTCAACCTCGAGAACGACAAGATTTCTACATCGCGCAACTGGGCTGTATGGCTCCACGAGTATCTCGTCGACTTCCCCGGCAAGCAGGACGTTCTGCGCTATGTGCTCACAGCCAATGCGCCTGAGACAAAGGACAATAACTTCACATGGAAGGACTTCCAGGATCGCAACAACAACGAGCTGGTGGCTGTTTACGGCAACTTCGTCAACCGCGCCCTGCAGCTCACGAAGAAGTACTTCAACGGCGTTGTGCCTGAGTGTGGCGAACTTCAGGAGGTAGACCTCAAGACTATCGAGGAGTTCAAGGACGTGAAGCAGAAGGTGGAGGCATTGCTCGACACATTCAAGTTCCGCGACGCACAGAAGGAGGCTATGAACCTCGCACGCATTGGTAATAAGTACATCACCGACTGCGAGCCGTGGCACGTAGCAAAGACCGACATGGAGCGCGTAAAGACTATCCTTTACCTCTCGCTGCAGCTCGTGGCTAACCTCGAGATTGCTTTCGAGCCGTTCCTGCCGTTCAGCTCGGCACGTCTGCGCGAGATGCTCAACATTACCGATACCGATTGGGCACAGCTCGGCTCTACAGAGCTGCTCAAGCCTGGTCATCAGCTCGGCACACCAGCGTTGCTCTTCGAGAAGATTGAGGACGAGGCTATCGAGGCTCAGCTCAAGAAGCTCGAGGACACAAAGAAGGCTAACGAGGCTGCCAACTACGTTGCTGCACCTATCAAGGAGAACGTAGACTTCGACACATTCGAGAAACTCGACATCCGCGTTGGTCATATTAAGGACTGCCAGAAGGTAAAGAAGTCGAAGAAACTCCTGCAGTTCACCATCGACGACGGTTCTGGCGTTGACCGCACAATCCTTTCGGGTATCGCAGCTTACTACGAGCCTGAGCAGCTCATCGGCAAGGATGTGCTCTTCGTAGCCAACTTCGCTCCGCGCAAGATGATGGGCATCGAGAGTCAGGGTATGATTCTCTCTGCCGTAAACTTCGACGGAACGCTGAATGTAACCACCGTGACTGGCAACGTTAAGCCTGGCTCGCAGGTAGGATAATAATTTCTTATACAATATAAAACAAGCCCTATACAACGATGTTTGTATAGGGCTTGTTTTATAGGAGGCTACGGCAGGAATGCCGTAGCCACTATATGCAATACATATTATTACGATTTATTGCTATGCCTACGGCAGGAATGCCGTAGCCTCCTACGTTTTTTATTTATTGCCGAGTCCGTTCACTATTCGCGTTATGCCTTCGTTAAGCAGTTCGATGGTGCAAGCCATGTTGATGCGTATGAACGCCGCGCCTTCAGTGCCGTACATGCTGCCCGCATTCACCCATACTTTGTTCTCGTGCATGAGCATCTCCTCTATTTCGTCCGACGAGATATGCAGTTCCGAGCAGTCTATCCACGCCAGATACGTGCCTTCCATGCGCATCACCTTGCACTTTGGCAGTTCGCGAGCGAAGCGTTCGCGTAGCAAGTCGTAGTTGCTTGAGATGTATGCTCGCAACTGTGTGAGCCATTCGTAGCCCTCGTCGCTGTAAGCAGCCTGCAGGGCGATCACTCCGAACGGGTTCACGTCGCACACCTCGTTGATGTTTATGGCGCGGTCGATGCGGTTGCGCACCTCTGCGTCGCGGCAAACGATGTTCGCAATCTGCAGTCCGGCGGTGTTGAACGCCTTCGACGGCGAGCAGCAGGTTATAGAACCGTGGCTCAGCTCGTCGGGCAGCGAACCGAACGGCACGTACTCGTTGTCGTAGAGCGTCAGTTCGCAGTGAATCTCGTCCGACACAACGCGTACGCCATACTTGCGGCAAAGCTCCGCCACGCGTGTCAGTTCGTCGCGAGTCCATACGCGTCCGCCCGGATTGTGCGGGTTGCAGATCAGCATCAGTCGTGCGCGTTCGTGAGCGAGCTTGCGTTCGAGGTCGTCGAAGTCGATTTCGTAGCGCAGTTCCTCCTTATTATATATAAGCGAGTTGGAGACCATCTCGCATCCGTTGTTGCGTATTGAGGAGAAGAAGCAGTTGTATACGGGTCCCTGCACGATAACCTGGTCGCCGGGCAGTGTGAGCGCCTTGATAACCGCCGACACAGCCGGCACCACGCCCGACGTGTAGATGATATCCTCGCGGTTGATGTGCCATCCGTGATGCTTACCGAACCAGTTGCACACCGCCTCGTAGTACGCCTCAGGCACACGTGTGTAGCCGAATATGCCGTGCGCCACGCGTCGCTGCAAGGCTTCGGTGATGCCGGGGAAGGTCTCGAAGTCCATATCCGCCACCCACAGCGGAATGATGTCAGCCTCTGGCGCCGAATCCCATTTGTAAGAGTCGGTGCCGCGTCGCTCAGTTGGGCTTGAAAAGTCGTATTCCATAACTTACGTCCTTTTTATGTATGCTTATGCACGCGTCAGAATCTCGCAGTCGGCAGGCTTTTTGATGTTCTCGTCGATGATAATCTCGCCGATGCTGTCAGCCACGATGCGTCCCGACGCAGGGTTCTTCACGCTCTTGATGTGTCCGCGTATGTCAGCCTGCACAGTAGAATACTCGAACGCGCGGTCGCATTCGGCGTCGAACGTGCAGTTCTCGAGCACCAGGTCCTTGGCATAGCAGAGCGGTTGTTCGCCAGATATATGGCAGTTGACGAGACGCAGTCCGCGCGAGTGCCATCCGAGGAACTCTCCGTTCAGCTCCGAGTCGTACACCGTCACGTTGTCCACCTCCCAGAACGAGTCCTTCGTGTCTATCTTCGCATTGCGAATCTCTATGTCGCGCGAGTACTGGAATACGTACTTCGCGTCCGACACCAGTCCGTCCACCTTCACGTTGCGGCAGTGCATGAATGGGTATGTGCCTTCGTGCAGCACCACGTTCTCCAACTTCAGTCCGTCGATGCCCCAGAATGTTTCGTCGGCATCGTTCACGGTTACGTTCTTAAGCGACAGATTTTTCATCTCGCGGAAGAACTTCGGACCGTTTATCACGCAGTCCTCCATGTGCATATCGTCAGAGTACCATATCGCCGAGCGCGAGCCCGGTGCGAAATAGCAGTTGCGGATGTCCGACCCCTTTACGTGCCACAGCGGGTATTTGCCCTCGAAGTAGCAGTTGCGGCATACTATGTTGCTGCACTCCTTGACACCCGATTCGCCGAAAGTGATACGTACGTGGTCGAGCTCCACGTTGTGTATTTCGAAGAGCGGACGCTCTCCGCCGAAAACCTTGTTACTGATCTTTTCCATAATGTTTACAGGGAGTTTGAATGTTCCAAAATTTAAGTTTCACTAAGAATATCATGCCTCTGAAGCAGAGTTCGATGCACATGGCTATCCACACACCGCGCAGTCCCATTGATGGTGCAAGCATTGCGGCGAGCGATATGCGCACGCCCCATATAGAGATGAGGTTCATTATGCTCGGCACGAGCGTCTTCGCTGCACCTACGAACACGCCGTAGCTTACTATTGCAGCGGCGAACATAGGCTCTGCGAATGCTTCTATGCGCAGTACTTCCACGCCCAGACGGCGCACCTCCTCGGCAGGTGTCATCATCGCCATTGCCGTTGGTGCTCCGACGTACATGACCACACCCATCACAGCCATTACCGTCACGCCCAAGCCTACAGACAGCCATGCGAAGCGCTTCATCAACTCGTGTCTGCCGGCACCTATGCTCTGTCCGACGAGTGTCGTTGCAGCGTCGGCGATGCCGTAGCCCGGCATGTAGCAGAGGCTTTCGATGATTATGCCGAACGAGTTGGCAGCTATGGCGAAGGTGCCAAGCGGCGCAATGATAATGGTCGTCATTACGTAAGCCGAGCACATGATGGTCTGCTGCAAACCCATCGGCAGACTGATGTGCAGCGCGCGCTTCACTACGCCCCATGTGGGCAGAAAGCGTCCCGTGTCGATGCGCAGCGACAGCTCTTTGGAGCGGAAGCAGAGTATGTACATCGTTATGGAGGCTGCCACCAACTCAGCCGACACCGTGCCCATCGCTGCGCCCACCACGCCCATGCCCATGCCGGGCATCATTATCTGTGTGCCGAATAACTCCATGGGTCTGGTGGGGAAGATGAGGAAGAAGTTGAACACCACGTCGAGCGACATCATCACCACGCTCATCACGCTCGGCACGACCATATTGCCCGAACTGCGGAGCATTCCGGCTCCGAATATTGAGAACTGAAAGATGGGCAGAGCCGTGGCTACGATGGCGAAGTAGGCTGAGGCGGTGGGGGTTATATGGCTGTTGCCACCGAGCCATGTGGGCAGAAACGGACTCACCGCCAGCGACACTAATCCGAGCAACGCACTCACCACGAGCACCGACATGATGCCCTGACGCAGCGTGCTGCGAGCACGTGCAGGGTCGTTGGAGCCCAACTGATGGCTCACCTGCACGTAGAAGCCGGCTGCCGTAGCCGAGCAGATACTGCCCAGCAGCCACATAGTGGTTTCCATGAGTCCGATAGAAGCCGATGCCTCCGCACCCATACTGCCCACCATTGATGCGTCGATGTATTGCATCATCGTCGTCGTGAGTTGCGCAAGTATAGCCGGCGTGGCGAGAAACATTACCAATCGAGCCTGCTCGCCGAGTGTCATAGGCTTACCCAGGCGTATCATCGAGAGTAATGCGTCTTTCTTCTTGTCTGATTTCATATATAAATAATGTGTGTACCTATTGAATTGTTAAGCATGTTGTTATCGCAATGCGAAGTTACAACTATTTTAAAGAATACACAATTCAGCAGATACGATATATGTAAGATATTTAACAAAAACAAGAAAAATGATCATAATGTTTAAAAAAGTTATATAAAAGTTGTTTCATGTAAAATATTTAGCTAAATTTGCAAAATATAAACAAAAAAACTAACAAGTGTATGAAGAACTTATCTCTAAAAACATTAGCATTAGGTATTCTTGCTTTGTTTGCTGTGACCACTATTTCTGCACAGGAAGAGCCAGCAAAGAAAAAGAATAAATTCGGTTTGGCAAATCGCGTAGGCGTAGGTGTAGGATATGGTACGGAAGGTCTCGGCTTCGATGTGGCTATACCATTGACACAATACGTGCAGGTACGCGCAGGTTTAAACATCTTCCCGAACATCAAGTTCCACGAAGATATTAAAGTGGAGTACGTTGGCGAGATTCCGCATGCTGGCGAGCAGACTATTGAAGACAAAGTACGACTTGACGCTAAGTTCGGCAGAACCTATGCCGACTTGAAGTTCGATGTGTATCCTTTCGGCAATAGAGGCAACTTCTTTGTTACGGCAGGTCTGTCGTTCGGTGGCTCTGATTTGATGTCAATTAAGGGTCATAGTGAAAAGGTTGAAGAATATGGTCCTGCAATTAAGGACTATGGTATCAACATCGGCGATTATAACATTCCGTTTGACGAGAATGGTGATATCAAGGGTGGTGTAAAGGTAAAGAAGGTTCGTCCGTACCTCGGACTTGGTTTCGGTCGCCTTATCCCGAAGAGACGCATTGGTTTCCGCTTCGAGTTGGGTGCTCAGTTCCAGGGCAAACCAAAGGTATATGCTGGCGATATCGACAACGTACTTGAGAACAAACAGGTTACTGACGCTGTTGACGAAGAAACAAAGGACGACATTGCGAAGGTTATGGACTGGCTTAAAGTCTACCCAGTTATGAAGTTCTCTATCCGCGGCAGAATACTTTAATAATCGAAGGAATTACCCCCCTGATATTGCCACGCTACGGCAACATTGTTGTCCCGCTACCGAAACTTTATTGCCGTAGCAGGACAACAATGTTGTCGTAGCGTGGCAATAAAAAAAGACAAAAACTGAATACTTTACATGTTTTTATTTCGCTCTCTCAAAAAATAGCAGTACCTTTGCACCCGAAAATAAACATGTATAACCCTGTGGAAGAATTTGGCTGCTTGCAACCACACAAAAAAATGCTAAAACTGCAAAGCTAACCGCGAATGTAAGAACGCGAAACGTAGAAAGGATAACGACGGTTAGACAGCGGTAATTTGGTGTTTTTCCACTTATTTAAATTTAAAAATTGGAAAAATGAATTATCTTTTTTCTTCAGAATCAGTTTCAGAAGGCCATCCAGACAAGGTGGCTGACCAGATTTCAGACGCTTTAGTAGATCAGTTCATCGCTTACGACGACCGCGCTCACTGCGCCATCGAGTCGTTCGTGACAACCGGTCAGGTAGTAATCATGGGTGAGGTGCGCTCTAACGTGTACATTGACCTGCAGACTATCGCACGCAAGACAATCAACCAGATTGGCTATAACAAGTCGGATTATCAGTTCGACGGCAACTCATGCGGTGTGCTCACAGCCATCCACGAGCAGTCGGACGATATCAACCGCGGTGTGTCGCGTGCCGACGAGGAGGAGCAGGGTGCCGGCGACCAGGGCATGATGTTCGGCTACGCCACTAACGAGACCGAGAACTATATGCCCGTAACGCTCGACATCGCACAGCTCATCATGCGCGTGCTCGCTGACATACGCAAGGAGGGCAAGCAGATGACATACTTGCGCCCCGACTCGAAGAGCCAGGTAACCGTAGAGTATTCGGAGGAAGGCATACCACAGCGCATCGACACCATCGTAGTGTCTACACAGCACGACGAGTTCGACTCTGACGACGAGCGTATGCTTGCAAAGATAAAGGACGATGTGCTCAATATACTCATGCCGCGCGTGAAGGCAGAGATACACAGCGAGAAGGTGCTCGCACTCTTCGGCGACGACATCAAGTACTTCGTAAACCCTACTGGCAAGTTCGTAATCGGCGGACCGCACGGCGACACCGGTCTCACCGGTCGCAAGATTATCGTCGACACATACGGCGGTAAGGGCGCACACGGCGGTGGAGCCTTCTCTGGCAAGGACCCATCTAAGGTAGACCGCTCGGCAGCCTACGCAGCACGCTACATCGCCAAGAACATGGTGGCAGCAGGTGTTGCCGACGAGATGCTCGTGCAGGTGAGCTACGCCATCGGTGTTGCTAAGCCCGTGAACATCTACGTGAACACATACGGTCGCAGCCGCGTGCAGATGAGCGACGGCGAGATAGCACAGAAGATAGAGAAACTCTTCGACCTTCGCCCGAAAGCCATCGAGCGCACACTCAAGCTCCGCCAGCCTATCTATCGCGAGACTGCTGCCTACGGACACATGGGCCGCAAGTGCGAGGTGGTGGAGAAGACATTCACATCGCGCTATCACGAGACAAAGGTGATGAAGGTGGAACTCTTCACATGGGAGAAACTCGACCGCGTAGATGATATCCGCAAGGAGTTTGGACTCTAAAGAGTAGTGATATGGTGTTGTGGTGAGATGGTGAGATGGTGACATTACCTTTTATAGGTATAGACAACTCTCACCATAACACCACCTCACCATAGAATTCTCACCATCTCACCACAACACCACCTCAACAAAAATATATTGACATGATAACAACCGACTCCATACACACAGAGGAGATAGTTCTTGGAGCAGACGGACTGCCCGTCGGCGCTCAGCCCGTGCGCAAGCACTGGCAGCCAACGCCGGCAGAGGTGCTCAGCTGGCTGCCCAAGAACGCTACGCCTGCCCAGCAGGACTCCGCTATCCAGGCGCACATACGCCCTTCGGAGATAACATGGAGTCAGCAGCCCGACACGCTGCATCTGCCCGGACACACACGCGGAAACTCCTGGCGCGATATCAACCTACCACAGTACTACCGCGAATCGTACTTCACCGGCAAGCCCTACTTCAACCCCGACCTCTTCGGCGGGCGCACCGGTGTGGCAGGCGACCCCGTGCCCTACAGCATCGCACGCGACAACCTCATCACGCTTCTGCTATTATTCTGCTTCTGCATCGCACTGATAGCCTACACCAAGTCGCGACGCTTCATACTGCGCCAGGCGAAGGAGTTCTTCCGCCCGCCAGTGAGCGAGAATATGACCACCGTGACGGAGACCTCCGAGGAGTTGCGCTTCCAGTTCTTCCTCGTGTTGCAGAGTTGCTTGTTGTTAGGATTGGTCTACTTCTTCTATACACAACTCTATGTTGCCGACACGTTCCTCGTCGATCAGTATCAGGTGATAGGCATACTCTCGCTCACAATGCTTGGCTATATGCTCGTCAAGACAATGCTCTACTGGCTCGTGGGATGGGTGTTCTTCGACAAACGCAACAACGAGTTCTGGATGAAGTCGTACCTCTTCTTCCTCGCTATGGAAGGCGTGTGCCTCTTCCCCGTCGTAATGCTCAATGCCTACTTCAAGATGCCGGTGCGCACAACACTCGTGTGCACATTCATCGTGATAACGCTCTTCAAGTTGTTCTCCCTTTACAAGTCTTACATCATCTTTTTTAGACATAGGGGCGGTTTTCTGCAAAATTTTTTGTACTTTTGCACGCTTGAACTGACACCTCTCGCAGTTCTCTTAGGTACGCTGGCAACGATAGTCAACTGCTTGAAAGTGAATTTCTAAGACAATAGCGACGGCACCCCTCTGAATAAAGAATATACATATAAAGCTTCAATATGAAAAAGATAAAGAAGATTCTGATATCACAGCCTGAACCATCAAGCGAGAAGTCGCCTTATTTCGACATCGCAAAGGACTTCGGTGTAGAACTCGTCTTTCGCCCATTCATCAAAGTAGAAGGACTCAGCCCCAAAGAATTCAGACAGCAGAAGATCGGTCTTCTCGACTTCACAGCCGTAGTGTTCACATCGCGTCATGCTATCGACAACTACTTCACACTCGCTAAGGAGATGCGCATCACCATCCCCGAGGATATGAAGTACTTCTGTGTTACGGAGACAATTGCGCTCTACATACAGAAGTATGTGCAGTATCGCAAACGCAAGGTGTTCTTCGGCAATACCGGCAAGCTCGACTCGCTCATCCCCACAATGGTGAAGCACAAGAACGAGAAGTATCTTGTGCCACTGAGCAGCGTACACAACGGCGACGTTAAAGAACTGCTCGACTCGAAGAAGCTAATACACACCGAGTGCGTAATGTATCGCACCGTGAGCAACGACTTCACCGAAGAGGAGGCAGCTCAGTTCGACTGCAACATGCTCGTCTTTTTCAGTCCGTCGGGCATCAAGTCGTTCACAAAGAACTTCCCAAGCTTCGAGCAGAACGATGTGCGCATCGCCACCTTCGGACCTGCCACAGCAAAGGCTGTGACCGACGCAGGCTACCGTCTCGACCTCGAGGCTCCTACAAAGGAACACCCGTCGATGACAAGCGCACTCCGCTACTATCTTGAGAATAATAAGTAGGTTGTTGGGTTGAGATGGTGAGATGGTGATAGGAGGTTGTTGTGTTGAGATGTTGACATTACCTTTTAGAGGTATAGACAAATCTCACCATCTCATCACAACAACACCTCAACATCAAATCTCACCATCTCACCACAACACCATCTCACCATCAAATCTCACCACCTCACCACAACAACATAACACCACCTTATGACATCATCACAACAGCTCTCAAAGAGTGAGCGCATAAACAGCAAGAAGCTCATCGACCGCCTCTTCAAAGGAGGAGGAGCCAAGTCGATGTCTGCCTTCCCGCTGCGTGTGGTGTTTATGACAGAGGATGCCGACGCATACGAACCGCTCGCAAAGATGATGGTGAGCGTGCCCAAACGCTACTTCAAGCGTGCCGTGAAGCGCAACCACGTGAAGCGTCTCGTACGCGAAGCATACCGTCGCAACAAGCAGGTGTTAATAGACACCCTCGAAGCCGAAGAGCAACGCAAGGCACTCTCGCTATGCTTTATATGGACCGACGGCAACCTGCGCAGCTACGAGGAAGTGGAGCGCAAGATAGCAAACCTGCTGCAGCGCATAGCAGAGAAAATAGGCAAGCAGGCGGACGAAGAAACAAATCAGCAATGAAAATATCAAGCTATATCTCACGCTGCGCCCACTACGTCTCACGCGCTTTAGTATGGCTTGCCATCCTGCCCATACGGTTCTATCAGGTGTGCATCACGCCATACACGCCCCCTTCGTGCCGTTTCACACCCACCTGCTCCGAGTACGCCCGTCAGGCACTGCAGAAGCATGGCTTCTTCAAAGGCATGGCGCTCGCCATCTGGCGCATCCTCCGCTGCAACCCGTGGGGAGGCTCAGGCTACGACCCCGTACCCTAAAGAGCCACCAACAGCCCCTCCAACCAACAGCCCCTCCCAACCCTCCCCGTCGGGGAGGGCTTAGTTAGCAAAGTCTTAGAAAGGCCTAAAGAGGCTTAGAAGGGTTTAGTATAGTCCTCCAAGGCTTAGAAAGGCTTAAAGAGGCTTAGTTCGGCTTAAACGCCATCCTAAAATAGCAATCATCAAAAAAACAACAATAATAATGACAAAGAATTTCGTTGAAGAACTGCGCTGGCGCGGTATGCTCGCGCAGATTATGCCCGGCACTGAGGAGTATCTCAATGCCAACATGGTGTCTGCGTATCTGGGCACCGACCCTACAGCCGACTCTCTCCACATCGGTCACCTCTGTGGTATCATGATGCTGCGCCACCTGCAGCGTTGCGGTCACAAGCCCTACCTGCTTGTGGGCGGTGCTACCGGTATGATTGGCGACCCCTCTGGCAAGAGCCAGGAGCGCAACCTGCTCGACGCTGCTACCCTCTACCACAACCAGGAGGCTATCAAGAAGCAGGTGTCTAAGTTCCTCGACTTCGACGGCACAGAGCCTAACAAGGCAGAGCTCGTCAACAACTACGACTGGATGAAGGACTTCACCTTCCTCGACTTCGCTCGCGAGGTGGGCAAGCACATCACCGTCAACTACATGATGGCTAAGGACAGCGTGCAGAAGCGTCTCAACGGCGAGGCTCGCGATGGTCTTTCGTTCACAGAGTTCACATACCAGCTGCTCCAGGGCTACGACTTCCTCTACCAGTATCAGAAGTACGGCGTACGCCTGCAGCTCGGTGGCAACGACCAGTGGGGCAACATGACCACCGGCACAGAGCTTATCCACCGCACACTCGGCAACGACGCAGAATGCTACTGTCTCACCTGCCCACTCATCACCAAGAGCGACGGCAAGAAGTTTGGCAAGACCGAGAGCGGCAACGTCTGGCTCGACCCGGCTCGCACCACTCCGTATGCTTTCTACCAGTTCTGGCTCAACGTCAGCGACGCAGAGGCTGAGAAGTACATCAAGATATTCACCGACCTCGACAAGGAAACAATCGATGCGCTCATAGCCGAGCACAACGAAGACCCGGGACGCCGCGTTCTGCAGAAGCGTCTGGCTGAGGAGGTGACAACAATGGTTCACTCACGTGAGGACCTCGAGACCGCTCAGGAGGCTTCTAACATCCTCTTCGGTAAGGGTACAAAGGAGACTCTTCAGAAGTTCGATGAGGCTACACTGCTCTCTATCTTCGAAGGCGTGCCCCACTTCCAGTTGCCGAAGGATCAGCTCGGACAGCCGGCTGTAGACCTCTTCACACGCGACGACGTGAAGATCTTCAACTCTAAGGGCGAGATGCGCAAGCTCGTGCAGGGTGGCGGCGTATCGCTCAACAAGGAGAAGCTCGGCGCGTTCGACCAGGTAGTTACTGCCGACGACCTCATCGACGGCAAGTATCTGCTCGTGCAGCGTGGCAAGAAGAACTATTACCTCATCACAGTGAAGTAACTGTGTTGAACTGCTTATAACGATAGTTTTTTAGAATTTATGTGGCAAGGCGCAGAGTTCGTCTTGCCACATATAAATAAAAAAACAGCCAATTCGTTTGGCTGTTTTTACAAAAATGCGTATCTTTGCAGTCGCATTGTCCTATGGTGTAATGGTAGCACAACAGGTTTTGGTTCTGTTTGTGGTGGTTCGAATCCGCCTAGGACAACTTAAACGGAGGCTCTTTCGAGTCTCCGTTTTTGTTTATATTACTACAAGATAGTTTGCGCAATCCCGATAAAGGAAAAATTGTGGTGGTTCGAATCCGCTTATGATAACAAAAACGGAGACTCGAAAGAGCCTCCGTTTTTGTTTTAGCAATCTTTAGGGGGTGCACTTGTCCCCGCTCGGCTTTGCCGCTTGCCAAAGCAAGAAGTGCACCAACCAAGCAAAAGGCATGCAAACCCCTAAATACTTCTTGTTCTGATAAACTGTTTACTTGAGGTACTCAGCGAGTTTTGCAACGGCGCGTGCGCGGTGCGATATGCCGTTCTTGATGTCCATGCCGAGCTGTGCGAACGACTCGTTGTAGCCCTCTGGCACGAAGATGGGGTCGTAGCCGAAGCCCTCTGTGCCCTGCTTCTCGCGCGATATGGTGCCGTGCACGATGCCCTCGAAGAGCGTGTAGTCGGCTACGTCGCTGCGGCGTGCGAGAGCTATCACGGTGCGGAACTGCGCACGGCGGTCGTTGCTGTCGCCCAAGCGTGTGAGCAGTTTTTGCATGTTGGCTTCCGAGTTGTGGTCGGTGCCCTCAGCGTAGCGTGCGGAGCGCACGCCTGGCTCGCCTCCAAGCTCCGGCACTTCGAGTCCCGTGTCGTCGGCGAAGCAGTCGTAACCGTAGTTGTCCACTACGTAGCGTGCCTTCTGTATGGCATTACCCTCAAGCGTGTTGGCTGTTTCGGGTATGTCAGCGTGGCAGTTGATGTCTTCGAGTGAGAGCACCTCGAAGCGGTCGCCGAGTATGGCGCGTATCTCCGAGAGCTTGTGCTTGTTGTTGGTGGCGAAGACGATAGCCTTATTCTTCGGGGCTTGTTGTGATTTGTTCATGTTCTTTTGCCTTTTCTTTCTTTACCTTAACCTTTATCTGGTCGAATCCCTCGCCGTACACGCCGATGACACTGCTCTGCGACACGAAGGCGCGTGGGTCAATCATCTTGATGAGGCGGAAGATGAGCACCGACTCGCTCTTCTTGGCGAGCAGACAGATCACCTTCATCTCCTTGCCCGTGTACCATCCGTGACCGTCGAGAATGGTCAGCGTGTGGTCGGTCTTCTTCGTTATAGCACTGGCTATCTCGTTGTACTTATGCGAGAATATGAAGAACTGCACCGATTGGCGTTGCACGCTCATCACGTAGTCGAGCATGGTACATTCGATGACCATCGTACACAGACCGAACACTACCATCTGGCAGCGTTGTGGGAACGGACCGAAAGAGTCGATGGCGAGACAACTACCGATGATAACGAGGTCGACCATGATAAGACCCTTGCCGAGCGATACATTATAGTGTTTGTTCACTACGGCAGCGATGATGTCTGTTCCACCCGTGCTGCCGTTGTTCAAGAACACTATTGCCAGTGACGTGCCGGTGAGCATACATCCTATGATGAGCGACATGAAGTCGTTACCCTCGCCCATAAGCTTGTAGAAGGTGCCGTCGGGCATCTCCACTATCTTCTGCGCCAGGTCGAGCATCACGGTTATGACTATCGTGGCATAGATGGTTTTGGCAAGGAATTTTATTCCAAGCTCCTTCAGTGCTGCCACGATGAGCACAGCATTAATTATGAAAAATGTCCATTGAACTGGAAATTTTGTGGCATAGAATACGATGGCTCCGATACCTGCGATGCCTCCGGTTACGATTTCGTAAGGCAGCAGGAATACGGTGAACCCGAAGGTGTACAACATTAACCCGAGAGTGATGTTAAAATAGTCCTTCGCTTCTTGCCAGATAATTTTGCGGTCGATCATCATAGGAGTTACAGTTATTACATTATTATTTTAATGTATATAAGAAAAAGGAGTCGTCCGTATTACTTTATAACGACATTCACGATCTTCTTAGGTACGACAATCACCTTCACGACTGTCTTTCCGTCGAGGTATTTCGCGCTCTGCTCGTCGGTGAGCACTGCAGCCTGAATCTCGTCGTTGGTAGCGTCGGCTGCGAACTTCTTCTGGAAGCGTGCCTTGCCGTTGAACGACACGGTGAGCTGCACCTCGCTCTCCACGAGATACTGCGGGTTGAACACGGGCCACTGTGCGTCACATACGGTTGTAGCGTTGCCTAAGGCGTGCCACAGCTCCTCGGCTATGTGCGGAGCGAACGGCGCGATGAGCACAACGAGCTGCTCGAGCACCTGCTTTGCGCGGCACTTCTGCTGTGCCAGCTCGCCCACGGCAATCATAAATGCCGAGATAGAGGTATTGTACGAGAAGTTCTCGATGTCCTCTGTCACCTTCTTGATGAGCTTGTGCAGGCTCTTCAGGTTGTCGGCTGTAGGCTCTGCGTCTGTCGGCAGGAACTCGTCGGTGCGGTTCTCGTAGAACAGTGCCCAGAACTTCTTGAGGAAGCGGAAGCAACCGTCGATGCCGTTGGTGTCCCAAGGCTTACTTGCCTCCACCGGACCGAGGAACATCTCGTACAGACGCAGTGTGTCGGCGCCGTACTTCTCCACAATCATGTCGGGGTTGACGACGTTGAACATCGACTTCGACATCTTCTCTACAGCCCAGCCGCAGATGTACTTGCCGTCCTCGAGCACGAACTCGGCGTTGGCATACTCCGGTCGCCATGCCTTGAACGCCTCGATGTCGAGCACGTCGGCACTCACGATGTTCACGTCTACGTGTATCGGTGTCACGTCGTAGTCCTTGCGCAGGTTGTACGATACGAAGACGGGGGCTTTAGAGTGGTCGTCAGAGTTTACGCGGTACACGAAGTTGGAGCGACCCTGAATCATGCCCTGGTTGACGAGTTTCTGATACGGTTCCTCCTTGCACGACACGCCGAGGTCGAAGAGGAACTTGTTCCAGAAGCGTGAGTAGATGAGGTGACCCGTAGCGTGCTCGCAACCTCCTACGTAGAGGTCTACGTTCTGCCAGTAGTTGTCGGCATCCTTGCCCACGAGGCATGTGTCGTTGTGCGGATCCATATAGCGCAGATAGTAAGCCGATGAGCCGGCGAAGCCCGGCATGGTGTTCAGCTCGAGTGGGAAGACGGTCTTGTTGTCCACGAGTGCCTTGTCTACCACCTGGCGTTTCTCCACGTCCCACGCCCACATCTTGGCGCGTCCCAACGGCGGCTCGCCGGTTTCTGTAGGCTTGTATGTCTCAATCTCGGGCAGCAGCAGCGGCAGGCAGTCCTCCGGCACCATCTGCGGCATACCGTCCTTGTAGTAAACCGGGAACGGCTCGCCCCAGTAGCGTTGGCGCGAGAAGATAGCGTCGCGCAGACGGTAGTTCACCTTCACGCGGCCCATGCCCTTCTCCGTCACGAACTGCTTTGTCTTTGCTATAGCCTCCTTTACGCTAAGTCCGTTGAGTGAGAAGCCGTCGAGTGTCTCCTTGCCTGCTGCAGGCGAGTTGCACACGGTGCCCTCCTTTGCGTCGAAGCTCTCCTCCGACACGTTAGCACCCTCGATGAGCGGCGTGATAGGCAGGTTGAAGTGCTTGGCGAAGGCATAGTCGCGCGAGTCGTGCGCCGGAACAGCCATGATGGCTCCCGTGCCGTAGCCTGCAAGCACGTATTCTGAGATCCAGATAGGAATATTCTCGCCAGTGAACGGGTTCACGGCATACGAGCCGCTGAACACGCCCGTCACGTTGCGGTTTGCCATGCGGTCGAGCTCTGTGCGCTTCTTCACGTACGCTAAGTACTCGTCCACCTCAGCCTTATGCTCTGCGGTGGTGAGCTGCGCCACGAGTTCGCTCTCCGGTGCCAGCACCATGAACGTAACGCCGAAGATAGTGTCGGCGCGAGTGGTGAAGATAGTGAAGTCGAAGTCCTGACCAGCCACCTTGAACTGCATCTCCGTGCCCTCACTTCTGCCTATCCAGTTCTTCTGTGTCTCCTTGATAGAGTCGCTCCAGTCAACGGTGTCGAGACCGTCGAGCAGACGCTGCGAGTAAGCCGATGTGCGCAGACACCACTGCTGCATCTTCTTCTGCACGACAGGGAATCCGCCGCGCTCGCTCACGCCGTTCACCACCTCGTCGTTGGCAAGCACGGTGCCCAAACCGGCGCACCAGTTCACCATCGTCTCGCCGAGGTAAGCTATGCGGTAGTTCATGAGCGTCTTCTGCTTCTCCACGTCGCTCATGGCGCGCCACTCTTCGGCTGTGAACTCCAGATGCTCGCTCTCGGCAACGTCCAGCCCCTCGGTGCCCTTCTCGTTGAAGTGCTCCACGAGCTTCTCTATCGGCTGCGCCTTCTGGCACGAGTTGCAGAAGAACGAGCCGAACATCTTCTCGAACGCCCACTGAGTCCAGTGGTAGTACTTCGGGTCGCAGGTGCGTATCTCGCGGTCCCAGTCGAACGAGAAGCCGATGTTGTCGAGCTGCTGACGATAGCGTGCGATGTTAGCCACGGTAGTCACCTCAGGGTGCTGACCGGTCTGTATAGCATACTGCTCAGCCGGCAGTCCGTATGCGTCGTAGCCCATAGGGTTGAGCACGTTGAAGCCCTTCAAACGCTTGTAGCGTGCGTAGATGTCCGATGCGATATAGCCAAGCGGATGACCTACGTGCAGACCGGCTCCCGACGGGTATGGGAACATGTTGAGTACGTAGAACTTCTCCTTTGCAGAGTCCTCGGTGGTGTGGTAAGTCTTGTCCTTCACCCACTGGCTCTGCCATCTCTTTTCTATTTCTCTGAAGTTATATTCCATTGTTTTTATACTGTTTTTATGCAAAGTTACGACTTTTACTTTATATATATGTGTGTTTGCGTCTTAAAAATTTGATATACAGTGTGCTTGAGACAAGTGCACCCCCTATAGTACCACTACTTTTTTGACAGTTCCGTCGCTGTAGCGCACGATGTTCACGCCCTTCTTCGGTGTCGAGATGCGTTGTCCTTCGGTGGTGTAGCGTGCCACCTCGTGGCGGTTGCCGTCTGCGGTTGTGTGGTTGATGGCAGTAGGGCGTTGTCGTGGTGTGATGACGATGGGGTTGTCATCGTAACCCTCGCGCAGGTGGAGGTTCTCTACTGAGCACACCTCTGTCGACTGCTCGCCAATCCATCCGCACATCTGCAGCACGCCGGTCTGCACACGTATGAAGTCGGCATGTGTCAGCTTCACCGGATTGCCGTTGCCGTCTACCGCCCAGTCGAGGTCGAACGTGTTGTACATCTTGTCGTCCGTTGGTGCCGCATCGGCGTAGCCATACGCATCGGCAGCGTAGCGGTAGCTGATCCAGTTCTGCGGATTGTCGCTGTCTGTTCCGTCGCCGCCGCGGTTGATGGTGTTGTCGGGCAGTCGCGAGCCACGGAATGTCAGCCTGTCGGCATCTATCCACGTGGGGTAGTACGACTGTGTGTGGAACGTCAGCTTCATCATGTAGCCCACGGTGTCGCACTCCGCACCGTTGCGGTCGGTCCACTCGGCGCGGAACGGTATGTAGCGGTCGTACACGGAGTAGGGCTGTGTGTGCTCGCCCTGCTCGGCATCGGGTCGCTGGTAGGTGATGGTGACGTTCTGCGTGGCGGTGGTGTAGTACTCCGACCCTGCCAGCTCGTACCACTCGGCTGTCTCGGGCGATGTGCCCACGCCGGCGTACACGATGCCCGGCTCTATCGATCCGCCGATGGTGGCTGCGCCGTACACGGGGTCGGCGGCAGCGTAGTAGGCGTTGCCGAGGATGCGCAGGTCGGAGCCGCGTGTGTTGGCTATCGGCTCTGTGAAGCCGAAGGTGATGTAGCCGCCGAAGGCTCCGAGCGATACGGGCAGCTGGTCTGCGAGTTGTGCTTCGCACGCCTGCAGTCGGTCGGCTTCGCTCATCGTGGCGTCGATGGCGGGCAGCTTGCCCACGAACTGACCTGGTGCAGGGCAGTATTCGAGCACCTTCACGTGTTGTGTTGTCTGTGCCGCTGCCAGCAAGGGCGCGGCGAGGAGTATCATTGTTGTTTTCATATTCTTGTTTTTTAAGGGGGTGCAGCAGTCTCTGCTGCACCAACCAAGCAAATTGTTCTGTGTGTTCCGTGTGTTCCGTGGGAATATTTTGTTTTCCCACAGAATTCACGGAATTCACAGAAGTTTCGCTTGCGTGTTCTTCCCACGGAATTCACAGAATTCACAGAAGTTTCGCTTGCGTGTTCTTCCCACGGAATTCACAGAATTCACAGAAGTTTCGCTTGCGTGTTCTTCCCACGGAATTCACAGAATTCACAGAAGTTTCGCTTGCGTGTTCTTCCCACGGAATTCACAGAATTCACAGAAGTTTCGCTTGCGTGTTCTTCCCACGGAATTCACAGAATTCACAGAAGTTTCGCTTGCGTGTTCTTCCCACGGAATTCACAGAATTCACAGAAGTTTCGCTTGCGTGTTCTCCCACGGAATTCACAGAATTCACAGAAGTTTAGCTTGCGTGTTCTTCCCGCGGAATTCACAGATTCTCACAGATGGTGTGTGTTTGGAGTTCTGTGAATTCCGTGGATTCTGTGGGAGACCTTCTCTGCCAGTCTATTCTGTGAATTCCGTGAATTCTGTGGGACCTCCCACGCTCCCAGTGAATCTGTGAAAATCTGTGCGATCTGTGGGAGAATTATTCTGCCAGTCTGTTCCGTGAATTCTGTGAATTCTGTGGGACCTCCCACGCCCCTAGTGATTCTGTGAAAATCCGTGCAATCTGTGGGAGGATTGTTTTGGTTGCGTGGGTATGGCAGGGATGCCATACCCTCCTATAGGGCTACGAAGGCTGAGGGGTTCACGCCGCGCAGCAGGTAGCGGTTGAGCAGTGTGCCGGTGGGGCTGAACTCGTAGACATAGCCGTTGGTGGCGTAGGCGCGGGCATCCGATGCGTACATGTGGGCGGAGAGAGGCGAGATGTACAGAGCGTAGGGCGACTGCATGGAGGCAATCGTAGGCTCCGCGTCGGCGTAGCCGGCAAGCCCATCGGAGGCAGAGAGCGACGGCAGGGCGATGGTGTGCGTGGAGTAGGCGTACTCGCCCGTGAGGTGCGAGTAGGCAGAGCCGAGACAGTAGAACCTGCCCTGCGCAGCGCAGCAGTACGTCGACGGGAAGTCGAAGACGCGGAACTCCTCCGATGCCATGTTCAGTACCACGGTGTGCGGCGGCGTGTTGTACATGTCGCCGGCAGCATTGATGCATAGCCACTCGCGCCACTGCGCCACCTTGCCGTACAGATTCTTGCAGCCCGTGTCGATGCGTCGCAGCTCGCGCATGGTCTGCGCGTCGACCACCGATATGGTCTGCTCGTAGCCGTGGTCCTGCGTCTGTGTGGAGTAGCCGCCCGTGTTGGCTACGTAGAGTCTGCCGTCGTAGTAGGCGATGCCCTCCGGCTCGTAGCCCACGTGGCAGGTGTCTACCACGAGCTTCGTCGTGAGGTCTATCTTCGCCACATATCCGTGGTCGGCGTACGACGTGACGTAGAGGTAGCCGCGGTGGTCGGTAGCCATGCGTCGGTTGTTGGGTATGTTCTCTGTGGCAGCGATGGCGGTGCCGTCGGGTCGGATGTACTGCACTATGTTCGACCAGTTGACGGAGATGGCTATCAGCGTGTCGTTCACCTGTAGTATGTCGTTAGCCGTGTCGCCGAGTCGCTCGCCGGGGTTCTGCTGTCGGAACCAGTGGTTGGTGAGCACGCCGTGGTCGAGCAGCGAGAGCGACGCGTTGTTCATGCCCCACAGACCCTCGCAGAGAATCAGCAGGCGGTCGGCGTTGGCGGTCGGCTTGCTGTCAGTGGGCTTGTCGTCGGCAGGCTCTAACGAGCACGAGGCGAGCAGCCACACGCACAGCACGGCGCAAGCACCGAGCCGGAAGCGTTGCAACGCACTGAGCGTTATGTGTTTCGGACGCAGGAGCATAAGTATGCGGTTGAGATATTTCACTTGAAAAATGTGTGTATAGATGTGCAAAGATACTATATTTATGTCAATAAATGTGTAAAAAGTAACATTTTGATAAATAATTTGTTATTATTTCAATTTTTATATTTAACTTTGCAGAAGATAGGCTTCACCTCAGCAATTGAAGCAAGCTTCATTGCGTTCGGTTTGCACTATCTTTGCCGACTGTTACATGATTACAGAGCCGTAGGACATTACGGCATACGTTGGATGACTTCTTATTTTTTAGTATAAACTGCATAATAAAATAAAATTACTGGGATTTAAAAAAAGAAGAGATTATGAAGAAAGGTAGCTATGAGCAGCCTCGTATCACTATCTACGAGGTAGAGACCACAGCCATACTTGCAGGCAGTGGCGAACACAAAGTACCGAGCAAACAGCAGAGCTTCAGCTTAGAGAACGATGAGCTGACAAGCGGTGACGGCGACGACGTTTGGGAGTAATACTTTTATTTGTATCAACACAGAAAAACAATCAATCAACATGAAGAAGATATTGTATTCAGTATTTATGCTGGCTACAATGGTGCTTGCTGCGTGCAGCAGCGACGACACCACGGAGCCGGCTGTAAAGCGTGGAATGGTGCTCAAGGCTAATGTTGAGGACACCGATACACGTGCCACAATCACCGACAACGAGGGCAAATGGAAGTTTGCCTTTGCTGAGGGCGATAAGGTGAAGGTAGGTAATGATCAGGTGGAGGGCTACTACACCTTCACTAATGACGGTACCGTGTTCACAAGTGCCGATACCCTGCAGACTACTAAAGCTGCCACTTGGTGTGCTTACTTCCCCGGCGAGATAATCGAGCTGGCCAATCAGTCGGGAGAGTTCGCTGACGTTGCCAAAAACTACGCATTGGCTGGCGAGACCGCGACGGCTACAACCGGCTCTGATGGCTTGACCGTAACGATGAAGGCGAAGGCAGCTGTGCTGTGTATCGTAGGCGTGAAGGATGGCGATTGCCTTGACATCAACGTGTATACCGCTGAAGGCTACGTATCAGGTCTTACTGCGGCTAAGAACTCGGCAGGCTTCAAAGTGCAGACAAGCCCCGCAAAGGTAACGCTGCTCTCTAAGCAAAAAGCCGGAGTGTATTATGTAGTAGTGCCGGCAGGCGTGAAGCTTTCTGTATATAACGGCACGAAACTCATGAAGACAACTAAGGACGCAGGTCTTACCGCTGGCAAGTACTACACTCTGAAAACGGGTGAGACAGATGGTTGGGAATATGCTACAATCAATGGCGAACAGGTTAAGAAATACTGGGTACAGTTGTGGCCCGGTGGTCCGAAGTTCGCAACAGAGAATGTGGCAGAAAATATTGATTTTACCGAAGCTCGTAAGACTGGTGATGCGTATGTGTGGGGTAAGAATTGGCGCACATCGAAACTGAATGAGCTGAACAATTTCTTTACCGTTAAAGAAGAAGATGGAGACTATGTATTATATCCTATTAATACAACTGGTAAATTCATAGCAAAGGATGGTGGATATGGTCTCTTACTCACTGGTGTTAAGCCTGGATATACTGGTAATACTCTATATCTTCCTGCAGATCCAAGTTCTAAAAATTACTATATTCACTCACTTTATTTGACATCAGAATATTATAGTAATGGTTCTGATCATAGTCATGATTCTGATGCACAAGCTTTCTATTATATGGGTAATTTAGAGAAGGTTTATGGTATTAGTTTTCCTTTTCAGTCGACAGTAACAAAATGCATGGTTCGCCCTGTCCTTGTAGAATAGCCCATCCACATTACCGTTTAATCGGTATTTATAAACACATAAAAAGCGGTGTGACATGAATGTCGCACCGCTTTTTTCGGTATTATACATTTGTTGGTCATTATTTATTGCTATATGGTAGAACTAATAATATGGTAAAAAGACGTGCTGCGCTCTGCTTTGCCGCTTGCCAGAGCAAGAAAGTCCTCCCTGCATGGTCCGCATCGGTCGACGCAGACATCCGCATCGGTCGACGCAGCCATCCGCATCGGTCGACGCAGCCATCCGCATCGGTCGGCGCAGCCATCCGCATCGGTCGGCGCAGATGTATTAATAGGAGGGTATGGCATCCCTGCCATACCCACGCAGCCACCCCACAGCCATCTCCACGCAGCAGATTGCGTGGGTATAGCAAGGATGCTATACCCTCCTATAGATAGTGCGAGGGTCTTACTGCTTTGCCTGACATTCGAGCATAAACTCGTCAGCGATATACAGATTGCCGTAGAGATACAATCCGGTGTTTCGGTTGTGGAGGTCGGCGCAGGTCTGGCTGCGATAGAAGAGGTCGAGCGCACGGGCTGGCGATACGTTCAGACGTTTGGATAGCTCGTAAGCCACACCGCCAATCTGATGACTTAATATCATGGTTTGGATAGCCGGCGACTTAATTCTTTCTTCAAATTCTTTCTGAGTCATAGAAGTGCAAGTATTTGTCAGTAAGTGTCTGGTTTAAAAGACAAATTTGGTTGTTTGGCTTATAGAAAGCCAATTGTTGCAGGGCAGTAGCAGAGTCGACAAGTCCCTGTATGTAGAGGTTGACGGTATCGATGACACGGTCGTTGGCTATGCCGCCCTCAACATAGTCGTATGCTGCTGCAAGGTTTTCGCCGCGTCGGTTTGCCACGATAAATTCGAGCCATTCAGAATCATACGATGTGAATATCTTGTGCCTGCACTCTGCCAAAAATGCGTCACGGTCAAGGCTGTATATGTTCAGTAGCGGTTGTGCGTTGCGCTTGTCTGCCATAGTCTGCGCCCAACGCACTGCCTGCTCTTTTATATCGGTGACGTAGAAACCCCGACCGAAGTCTAACCTCGGACGTCCAAATGCACATATAGGTGAGCTTATTACTTCTGTAGCTCCATGATAAACGGTTAGCATGTTGCACTCCTTTCTCTATTCTGTATATACTCCTCAACGTCCTCCAGCACATACTCGTGGCTCTCGGTGTGTAGTGTGTCGTAGTTCTTGAGTATATAGTTCTCAATAGCCCCCACCTTACTCATTCTTTCATATACTTCGCTATAGTGTTTGCCCGTCTTTCTTGCTATTCCCTCCACACAAGATGCGGCAAAGGCAAGTTTCAGTTCCTCAAGTGGCAAACGTATCAGCTTTTCAAGATGTCGTTTCTCCATAATGTATATATATTTTTTTCGTGAGGTTGAGTATGTATTCGTTTGGTTGCAAATATATAAAAAATATTATTCAGAGGCAAGCGGATGATTATCTTTTAACGTCAAAATCTACTTGAAATTGAATTTTCTTGGAATGAATAATTGAAAATTTTGGGAGTTTTATATTGAAAATCTTAGGAGTTTTATATTGAAAATCTTGGGAGTTTGGTATCTTCGCAACCAAAATAGGCCAGCACCTTAAAACAACTGAAAAGCAAAATAGAGGAGAAAAGCGATGAGAATGCTAACAGAATCACTTGTTGTGGGAGAATCTACGCGCGGCTTGGTTGGTGCAGCAGAGACTGCTGCACCCCCTAAACTTCTGCGAATTCCGTGGATTCCGTGGGAGAACAGACAGCAGAAGAGTGAATTCTGTGGGAGGCATCACATTCGTGTTCGTTTAATCACAGGACTATTTCCTATGGATATTGTCCCATACGCCTGGGCTTCAGAACTGCCACTGCAGCGTGGCTTTCCAGTTGCGTCCGGGCATGGGGTAGCGTTTCACCACCTCGTGGCGCGAGTCGCAGAGGTTGTTGCACTCCACGGTGGCCTGCACGTAGTGGCGGCGTATGCGGAAGCGCTTGTTCAGCTTCAGGTCTACGGTCTGCCACGCGCCTAACATATCGTCGCGGTTGTTGGAGATGAGCGCGAAGCGGTCACCCGTGTATAGCCACGAGGTGCAGAGGCTCCAGCCGTCGTAGCCGAGGTCGACGATGAGCGAGGCACTGTGTAGTGGCGAGTAGGGTATGGTGTTGCGATACTCCGGGTCGTGGGGCGAGGAGTAGTCGCGGTCGCGCTGGCAGGTGTAGTTGGCTGAGGCTGAGACTGAGAACTTGCCCCACGTGCGGTCGTAGCCGGCGGTGGCGGAGAGTCCCAGCGACTTTACGAGTCCGAAGTTGACCATCGACCAGCGGAACTGGCTCTTCATCGGTATAGCCACAATCTTGTCCTCGATGCGGTTGTAGTAGGCATCGAGGGCGAGGTGGAGGTGGCGGTCCTTATAGTCGACACCGAGGTCGAACTGCGAGGTGTACTCGGGGCGCAGCTGCGCGTTGCCCACGAGCGTGTAGTAGAGGTCGTTCAGTGTAGGTGCGCGGAAGATGCGCTTGTGGAAGGCACGCACGGTGAAGGCGCGGCGGTGCCACGAGGCGAGGAACATCGGCGTGAGGCGCGAGAGCGCAGCTGCGCTCTGCGCGGAGCGTGCCGAGTGGTCGCCGATATGCGTGTAGAGCAGGGCTATGTTGCCCTCGAAACCGCGGTAGGAAGCGATGGCAGAGAGCAGCGACTTCGAGTCGAGGCGGTAGACATACGCCGAGCGGTAGACGTTGGTCGTAAGGTCGCTCCAGCGCAGGTCGGTGCTCGCCGTGAGCGACAGCCAGCTCGTGTTCCACGCCGCAGCCACCGATGCGTACAGATCCTGCTGACGATAGTGGTTGTCGCAGTGCATGGCGGCGGCGTTGGTAGAGGGGTCTTGCAGATAGCGCAGCCAGTCGTAGGCGTACTTCAGGTTGGTCTTCAGCGCGAAGCGGTCCCACGTGTGGCGGTAGGTGGCTTGCAGGAAGAAGTTGCGGTCCCACTGGCGGTCAGTAGAGTCCCACTGGTCGGAGAGTCGGCGCACCACCGGTCCGGGCAGTCCGCGCTCCGAGCTGTAGAAGTAGGCGTGCGCCGTGAAACCCTTATAGAAGCCAGCCGCCTCAAGGCGGTAGAAGCAGATGTCGGAGTTGCGCCGCTTGCCCACGGTGTCCTCCGAAGCCGACTGGAAGCGGAACGGATAGCCGCCGTCCGTGCGCTGATATTCGGCATCGACGAAGAGAATGTTCCTGAAAGAGAAGTACGTCTTCAGCTTCTGCAGACCGAACGAGCCCGTGCCGTACTCCACGTTGAAAGCGGTGGAGTCGGGTCGGCGCGTCTGCAGATAGACCGTAGCCGCTGAGGCATACTCCGATGCCGACTGCAGTCGCTCGTTGCGGTTGGCGTTGTAGAGTGCCACCGACTCCATGTTCGAGAGCGAGTAGCGCCCGAGGTCAATCTGTCCGTTCTGCGCGTTGGTGATGCGTATGCCGTCGAGGTACACGCCCACGTGCTGCGAGCCGAGCGACCGCACGTTCACGGTCTTCAGTCCGCCCAGTCCGCCGTAGTCCTTAATCTGCACGCCCGAGAAATACTTCAGTGCGTCGGCTACCGACGTGGTGGACAGATTCTGCAGCGCAGCACCGGCGAGCGTTTGCGAGGGGGTGAGATAATGCGGACGCACGCCCACAACCGCCACGTCCCGAATCGTGTGTACGGAGTCGAGACGTGAGGTTTGGGCGTGCGTCGATATAGCGATAAAAAAGAGTAGTATTATATAATGTATGCGCATGTTTACTTAACAACGACCTTCTTAACAGTTCCGTCGCTGTAGCGCACGATGTTCAGACCCTTCTGCGCACCCTGCAGCAGCTTGCCGTCGACAGAGTAGCGAGCCACCTCGCGCACATCAGCGTTGTCCTCAACCGACGAGATGGCAGTGGTGCTCTTCAGAGCGAATACCGGCATCTCCGGGAACCAGAAGTTCTTCTCCATAGGGTACGACTGCTTCATTGTGCCCGTTGTAGCGTCGTAGACGCGCAGCTCCGACTCGTCGCCCCATGCCGAGCCCTTGGTTACGCTCAGGTAGAGGTCGCCCGAATAGGGGTTCATACGGCAAGCAGCACCATAGACGTAAGGCTTCTCCTTGGCAGCGGTGAAGTCGAGCAGGAGCGACACCTGGCGCGAGTCGATATCGAACTTGTAGATGTGCTGACCGTTCGCCCAGTCACCCGTAGCACCGTTCCAGAACAGAGCGTTCTCGGTGGTGGAAGCTGTGAAGCAGTCGGGGTTCCATGCGCCCCAGCTGTTGGTAGGAGGATAAACGCCCTCGGGCAGGTTGACGGTCTCGGTAGAGTAGTCAGACGGGTTGAACTTCACGATATGCGCAACAGCCTTTGTCGACTTGCTGCAAGTGAGCCAGATAGAGCCGTCCTTAGCCTGCACGATAGAGTTGTACGAGCCCTCGCCCTCGTTGTTCACGGTCTTGAGCAGCTTGCCCTCGGCAGCGTCGATGACGAGGAGACCACGGTGCAGGTCAACGGCATACACCTTGCCGTCGGCGTACACCATGTTGCCCGTCTGGTTGTTAGCCAAGCCGTCGGTGCCGGCGATGAGCGAGCCCACGGTGTTGTCGTCGAGGTTGAACGTGAAGACACCCTCAGTAGTGCTGAGGAAGCCCTTGCCAAGCTCCTTAACGGGGAGGAACGCTCTACCGTCGGCAGCAGCCGTGCCATCGGCGTTGAGGATAGTGTTGATCTGAGCCAAAACCTCCATAGTCTTGGCGTCGCACACGGTGAGCGTAGGGTCGTTAGCCTCCTTGTCGGCAACGCTCTTCTTCTTAGATACGATGTACATCTTGCCGTCGTCGATGGTGGCGTAGCAGCCCGTTGTGCCGAGTTCGTAGGTCTCGCTGTTCTTAGCGAGAGCCACGCGATACTCCCATTTGCCCTCCTTGTTGAGGTAGTTGAGCGTAGCCTTCTCCTTGCCGAACGAACCCTCGTTGAGCATGAACACGCCGTCGGTGTACTCCTTCTGCTGTGCAGAAACAGATGTAGTTAGAAACATTCCGCCGATGAGGGCGGAAACAAAAAGTGTAAAGTGCTTCATATTATTTATATAATGTAAGTGTTACGGTCATACGCGCCCAATCCGCGAGGCGCACAGCGATGACTCCATCGGCAAATGAGTTTCGGCAGGTCTTCTGACTCGCCGCCCAGACGCGAACACCTTCCCAAAGCATAGGAGGGTATGGCATCCCTGCCATACCCACGCACTCAGCACGGAGATGCATGGCTTCAGTGGTTCTCTCGTTCGCGCCCGTAGATAAGGGCGGCTCACAGCTGCGGGACAGTTGGGGACTCTCACCCCATTCCCTTTTAATCGCACAGCTCCCCGGTAGGGTGTTTCAAGTGGGAGCGTTGCGAACCGTTGCGAGTGCAAAGTTAAAGAATAATATTGAGAAAATAAAAAAAATACAGCGAAATACTTGACATCGCTTGCGCACATAAATAATTGCAATGTAGATGTTGAAATATGAGAATGTGTGTTTTTACACAAAAATCCATAATAGAATATTGCGGATATTGAATAAAAGGAGTAATTTTGCAGCATGGAAATACAAAGACCAAAATATCTGAATCAAATAATCAGCGTGATGCATACCAGTAACATCAAAGTTATAACTGGTGCGAGACGCTGTGGAAAGTCATATCTGTTGTTTGAGATATTCAAACATTATCTACATGACTGCGGAATAGACGAGGAACATATCATCGCCATTGACCTTGAAGACCGTCGAAACAAGAAATACAGAGATCCAGATAATCTGTTAGAGTACATTGACAGCAAAATGCTGGATGACAAGATGTATTACATTCTGCTTGACGAGGTGCAGATGGTTGCAGAGTTTGAGGACGTGCTCAACAGTTATATCAAAGTCAAGAATGCGGATGTCTATGTGACTGGCAGTAACAGCAAACTTCTGTCAAAGGATATTGTAACTGAGTTCCGTGGTCGTAGTACAGAGATACGTGTACATCCACTTAGTTTTGTAGAATACCTCAGTGCGTCAAAACATGCCAACGCTTACGATGCTCTGAGGGAATATATGGTGTATGGTGGAATGCCATATACTCTGACGTATGAAAGGGCAGAGGATAAGGCAAATTATCTAAAATCGCTATTCCGCAGAGTGTATCTAAAGGATATTCAAGAGAGATACGATATACGCAATGACAATGATTTGGAAGAACTTGTAGATGTCATAGCATCTTCAATTGGAAGCCTGACTAATCCGACAAAGTTGCAAAACACCTTCAAAACAGTCAAGAACAGCACTTTGAAGGATGTGACCATAAAAAACTATCTTGGCTTGCTTGAAGACGCTTTCCTCATAGAGAAATCGGTACGCTATGATATAAAAGGGAAGAAGTATATCAGCACTCCTGCAAAGTATTACTTTGAGGATTTGGGACTTCGCAATGCCAGACTGAATTTCCGACAGGTGGAGGAAAGCCACCTTATGGAGAATCTTATTTACAATGAGCTGCGTATGCGCGGATACTCAGTAGATGTCGGTCAGGTAGAAACATTTGAAAAGAACAGTGAGGGCAAGACTATTCGTAAGAACTTTGAGGTTGACTTCGTATGCAATCTTGGAGCAAAACGGTTCTACATTCAATCAGCTTTGGATATGCCAACACCTGAGAAGGTTGAGCAAGAAACCAACTCGTTATTGCGAGTCAACGACAGTTTTCAAAAGATGATAATTGTCGGAGGTCTTGCGCCATCGTATATCAATGAGGACGGCATAGTCATCATTAATATAATTGACTTCCTGACGAAGCCCGAAAGTTTGAACATATAACAGCCGTGGGCTTGTTTGATTTTTTCTGCAAACAATAGCGATTTATATATGTATCTACAAATAAACTGAAAAAATATAGCGAAATACTTGACATCGCTTGCGCAAGGTTGTACCTTTGCAAACGTGATCCGGAACACAACACAAAAGTAAACATTAACCAAATCTAAAAAAAAGAAAGGAAAACACATTATGGCAGTAAATTACAAAATCTATCAGAGCACAGCAAAAAACGCAACAAAGGGTCTTTACTATGCACGCACCGCTTATCGCGAGACAGTCGACTTGAAGAAGCTGGCAGAGATTATGCAGGCAAACTGTACGGTGAAGTACTCGGACATCCTGGCAGTGCTCACAGAGTTGGGCGAGGTGATGAAGAACGAGCTGCTCAACTCGAAGCCGGTGAAGATTATGGGCTTGGGCACATTCCGCGTGAGCTTGAGATCGCGAGGCTGTGCGGATCTGAATACCTTTAGTATAAAGAACAGCATCGTTGGCGCACGTGTGCGTTTCTATCCAGAAACCTACAAGGACCCAGTGCTGGGTAAGAACGTGAAGCCGATGCTTGCAGGCATCAAGTTTGCGGAGCTCGAACAGTATAAGAGCATTAAGCGCGCTGATGTGACTAAGGAATAGAACAAGAGAGTGGGCGTGGTGATAATGCCACGCCCACTACTATAAAACACAAAAACAACCTATAATAATACCACATACAAAATACCATGAAAAAGATGAACAAAGACACTTGGAGAACAATACTGAAACTGATAGTAGCTGTAGCCACAGCAGTGCTTAGCACATTAGGCGTGCAAGCTATGGTATAAGCGAGTTTTGAATTTTGAGTTTTGAATATTCGGAAAAAAGACGTATTTTTGCACGCATAAACATATTAAAAAGCAATTACAGATAAAAGAGAGATTATGAGCATGAGATTCTTTAAGCGCCTGGCATGTCTTTTGATTATGTTGTGCGTGTCGATCAGTGCCGGTGCGGTGCTGAAAGAGAAAAACCTAAATTCGACGCTGTCGGTGCTGCGCGCAGAGCTGGAAACAGCGTTCTACGAACAGCGCAATAGTATGGCACGCTATAAGATGTACACCGAGCAGCAGCATAAACAGATGGTGGCACTGATGCAGCGTAGCGATCAGGTGGCACTGATGCTCTATTCGCAGAAGCAAGACTTCACGTTCGATATGACCTACGCCTGCCATGAGGCGACGGAGATGTATCGCGAATTTAACAAGCGCAGTATGCCATACAACAATATTATGAAGCGTATGGATGCGGAGTTGACGCGATACAAGTACCTCATAGAGACGCTGAGCATGATTCCACCATCGATGAAGCGTATGGGGCAGGCAAAGCAGGGACAACAACCACCGAAATATATAATGGACAAGAACGGCAAGCAACGCAAGCTGCCGTTCATGCTCGACGGGCAGGGGCTGCACGACCGAAAGGCGTGCCTGGACTATGCCACCGCCTTGGCACGCAATCTGCAGAACATGCGCAACAACGTGGAGAAGGACGAACAGCACTATCAGCGTATGTCGGCGAAGCTGAAGAAGATGAACGACTACGCCATACTACGCTATAACGACATTCAGCACACGATATTCGTAAATGGCGACCAGAGCTATCTGGAGATAGTGAAGAACATGCCGATGCAGTATCGCTCGGCTAAGGCTGACGTGAACGAGAAGTACGACGAGGAGAAAGTGAAGATTGCCAACGGCGGCGAACGCAAGGTTTACTCGCAATGGCGCGGTCCGATTGTGGGCGGTCTGAGCGTCTTCGTGCTGCTGTATATGCTCATTGCTGGTATGCTGAGCAACGTGCTGGTGCGCTGTCTCGTACCAAAGCGTTATCGTACAGAGGCGTTTATGAAGAAAAAGGTGTGCCTCATACTGTTTGTGGCTATGCTCATCTTCGCCGTGTCGGTGATGGTGGCACGCACGTTCATGTACCACAACTTCTTCCTCATGGCATCGAAGCTGCTCATCGAGTATGCATGGCTGCTATGCGCTATCTTCTTCTCGCTGTTAGTGCGCCTGCCAGGCGAACAGATAAAGAGCGGTTTTAGAATCTATGCCCCGATAATGCTGATGTCGTTCATCGTCATCACATTCCGCATCATATTCATTCCGAACAACCTCGTGATGTTGATATTCCCACCGATACTGCTCGTGTTCACCGTGTGGCAGTGGCGTGTGGTGAAGCGTCATAACGCCAATATCCCACGCTCGGACATATTCTATACGTGGATATCGCTGGCGATAATGGTGTTCTCTACGGCTTCGGCACTGTATGGCTATGTGCTGCTCGCGGTGCAGGTGCTCATCTGGTGGATGTTCCAGCTGAGCTGCATACAGACCATAACATGCGTTTACGATATGCTGGCACAGTATGAGAAACGCTACCTGGCGCACAAGATACACTCGGAGGCTGACGCGGAGAAGGCGAAGAAAGGCTCGATGCTCAGCATCATAACCGTGAGTCACAACAAGCATATCAATGTGACGTGGTTCTACGACTTCGTGTACATGGCACTGGTGCCGATGATCAGCGTGTTCTCCCTGCTGCTGTCTATCTGGTGGGCGGCAGATGTGTTCGACCTGACCGCTACGGTGTGGAATATATTCATGTTCAACTTCCTGAACGTGACGGGAGTGGTGCAGCTGTCGATAGGCAAGATGGTGATGGTGCTGTCGCAGTTCTTCCTGTTCAGATACATCAACTATCTCGTGAAGTCGCTCTACAACAAGTATCATAAGTCGAAGGTGGTGGTGAACGGCAAGCCGAACTTCACACTCGCCAACAACATAATAGCCATCTGCTGCTGGGGTCTGTACTTCATCATCTCGATAAAGCTGCTGAAGATACCGTCGACCGCAATCTCCGTTATCTCGGCTGGCTTGGCTACAGGTGTGGGCTTCGCCATGAAGGACCTGCTCGAGAACTTCTTCTACGGCATATCGCTGATGACCGGACGTGTGCGTGTGGGCGACTACATCGAGTGCGACGGCATACGCGGAAAGGTGGACAGCATCACATACCAGAGCACGCAGATCATTACGGGCGACGGATGCGTGATAGCGTTCCTCAACAGCTCGCTCTTCAGCAAGAACTTCAAGAACATCACACGCAACCACTCGTACGAATGGGTGAAGGTGCCGGTGGGTGTGGCATACGGTTCGAACGTGGAAGAGGTGCGACAGATGCTCATCAAAGCGGTGAACAACCTCGAAGAGAAGGCTCCCGACGGAAGAGACATAATCGACACAACACGACCCGTGAGCGTGGTGTTCGACGAGTTCGGAGACAACTCGGTGAACCTATTCGTGACATACTGGGTGCTCGTGGAGGAGAAATTCAGCAAGACCGGTCAGGTGAAGGAGGCTATATACAACACACTCAACGAGCATAACATCGAGATACCGTTCCCACAGAGGGATGTACACATCATTGCACAGTAGCTTGAGCTTGATGGAAATTATCAAAGATAAGGGCGTTCGCTATCGTTTTGTACTAAAAAACTAAAAAAGAAAAGTCTATGTGTTGATTATCTCAAGTAAAATGTATAATTTTGCTGACAAATTGTAATCATAGACAAAATTTCATTAATAGAAGATGGACAAAATTGATAATCTTGACAGAAAGATACTTAGTATTCTATCAAAGAACGCCCGAATTCCATTCAAAGATGTAGCAGCAGAGTGTGGTGTATCACGTGCTGCAATTCATCAGCGCGTACAGCACCTCATCCAGGGTGGCGTAATCGTAGGCAGCGGCTTTGAAGTGAATCCTAAGAGCGTTGGCTATAGCACATGCACATACGTAGGACTCAACCTGGAGCGCGGAAGTATGTACAAGGATGTAGTGAAGCAGTTGCTCGACATTCCGGAAATCGTGGAGTGCCACTACACCACCGGTCCGTACACAATGCTGCTAAAGGTGTATGCTTGCGACAATGAGCAGCTCATGGACTTGCTCAACAACAAGATGCAGATGATACCGGGCGTGGTGTCTACAGAAACACTCATCTCGCTCGACCAAAGCATCAAGCGCGAGATACCGGTGCACATGGAGGAAAAGAACGAGGAATAACACTTCGTTGTTTGACAGAATTAAGAGTAGAAACGTCTCCCACAGAGATTGCATAATACACACAGAACGTACAGCCCACAACGGGGTGGACGTTCGACAGACAATGTATTCTGCGAACTCTGTGGGAATATTTTTATAAGCATGAAATCATCCAACCAAGCATGAAATCATTCAACCTAAATACTCAACTCGCCTACTTCTACGACAATAAGCCACAGACAAGCAGGCGGCCTATCATAGGTATCACAACCAACTACGAGGGTGTGGACGCGACGGTGCGCGACCGCTACTATCATCAGATTATAGCAGCAGGAGGTACGCCCGTACTCATTCCGCCAGTGGCTGACCGCAATGTACTGCTCGATACGCTCGAAACGATTGATGCGCTGCTGCTCACGGGTGGTGGCGACTTCAATCCGCTGTGGGCTGATGAGGAACCGTCGCCAGCGTTGCATAACATAAACAACGTGCGCGACCTGCCGGAGCTGCTCATAACACGCTTGGCGTTCGACCGACAGATACCGATGTTAGGCATCTGCCGTGGCGTGCAGACTCTTGCAATGGCACTCGGCGGACGTGTACACCAGGACATATCGCACGAGCCTACCAACTATAAGCACTCGCAGGATGCCGACCGCTCGGAGCCTACGCACACGGTGGAGATAGAGAAGGGTAGTGTGCTTTATAATATATATAAGGAGGAGAGGATATTCGTCAACTCGTTCCACCACCAAGCCGTGGCTGCACCTGGCGAGCGTTTCAAGATAACGGCGCGAGCGTTAGACGGTGTGGTTGAGGCTATAGAGAGCAGCGAACACAAGGCGGTGCTCGGTGTGCAATGGCACCCGGAGTGGCTCGGCGAGGACGGATTGCCGCTCTTCAAGTGGCTTGTGGAGGAAGGCGATGTGCTGCGACGTGCGAAGCTGTTCCACCAACGTAACCTCACGCTCGACTCACACTGCGACACGCCGATGTTCTTCCCACAAGGCGTGTGCTTCGAGCAGCGCGACCCTAAAGTGCTCTACGACTTGCATAAGATGAACGAGGGCAGAACGGACGCTGTGACAATGGTGGCGTATCTGCCACAACCGAAACCTGGGGAGACTTTCGCTGATGTGGCACCGTTCGCAGTGGACACACCGAAGGCTTATGCTGACCTTATCTTCGACAAGATTGATGAGATTGTGCTTAGCGATTCGCGCTACATCGCCCTTGCCCGCAACCGTGAGGACTTGCTGCGCAACAAGCGCGAGGGACGGAAATCGCTGATGATAGGTATAGAAAACGGTCTGGCGATAGAGAACGACTTGCGTAACGTGCAGCACTTTGCCGACCGGGGTATCGTCTACATTACTCTGTGTCACAATGGCGACAACCAGATATGCGACTCGGCACGCCGCACGCTCAACACTCACGGTGGTGTATCGCCATTCGGTGCGGAGGTGATACGCGAGATGAACCGCCTGGGAGTGATGGTGGATATGAGTCATGCCGGCGAGAAGTCGTTCTACGATGCGCTCGACATTTCGACAAAGCCTATAGTGTGCTCGCATAGCAACTGCAAGGCGTTGTGTGATGTGCCACGCAACTTGACCGACGACCAGATGCGTGCGCTTGCTGCAAAGGGTGGTGTGTGTCAGATAACGCTGTACAACGGGTTCCTGCGCACCGACGGCAGGGCTTGCATCACTGACGCTATGGAGCATCTTGAGCACGCTATAAGCGTAATGGGTATCGACCACGTTGGACTTGGAACCGACTTCGATGGCGACGGTGGCGTGCCCGGACTTGCCGATGCTTCTGAACTGATAAACTTCACTAAGGAGTTGCTGCGCCGACGCTACTCGGAAGAGGATATGGCGAAGATATGGGGCGGTAACTGGCTCAGAGTGATGGACGAGGTGCAGAGGAGGTGAGAGGGTGAGATGGTGAGGTGGTGAGGTGGTGAGATGGTGAGATGGTGAGATGTTGACAATAGTACATATCTCAACACCTCACCATCTCACCATCTCACCCCCATTACACCACCTCCACATGCTGCACATTTACGTCTTCATGCAGGAATATGCGTGCTGTTTCGCGGAAGCGCTCTTCGCTTTCGGTTGTGAAATAGCGGCATGTTCCGCCTTTCGTCAGTTTCTGTTCCATCTCGGGATGGCGATTGAGATAATCGGCTAAGGAGTCGGCTACGTAGGTGCCTTGCGCCATTATGCGCACACCATCGGGCACGTTCTTCACCACCGAACTCATAAGCAGTGGGTAGTGAGTGCAGCCGAGTATGACAGTATCGATGAGCGAGTCTTTGCGCATGAGCTGATCGATGCGCTTCTTTACGAAGTAATCGGCACCAGGCGAGTCTGCCTCGCCTGCCTCTACTATCGCCGCCCAAAGCGGACATGCTACTCCCGTAACCTCTACATCGGGGAATAGCTTCTGTATTTCTATCTTATACGAATTGCTTTTGATTGTGCCTTCTGTGGCGAGGATGCCCACGTGGCGTGTCTTTGTGAGGTTGCCAACCTCTTCTGCCGTGGGACGTATTACGCCAAGTACGCGGCGGTCGGGGTCGAGCATGGGCAGGTCGCGCTGCTGGATGCTGCGTAGTGCCTTAGCCGAAGCTGTGTTGCAGCCCAATATGACGAGGTGGCAGCCCATGCTGAAGAGCTTCAGCACGGCCTGGCGCGTGAACTGATAGACCACTTCAAACGAACGCGAACCGTAGGGAGCACGCGCATTGTCGCCAAGATACATATAGTCGTACTGTGGGAGGAGCTGACGGATGCCGTGCAGGATGGTGAGTCCACCGTAGCCAGAGTCGAAAACACCGATAGGACCAGGAGAAGAGGGGAATGGCATATTAATCATTTATTAAGAATTGATTGTAGATAATTGGCTTATAAACAGAAGATTGATAATTGAAACGTATGACCACCATTTGGTTTATGATCGTCTGCATTTTCAATTATCAATCTTCTGTCTTTCTAATATGTAGCAGCTTCTACTACTTTGTGTTTTATGTAGTAGCTCTTACTGTTTTGCGTTCAGTGCTTCTTTGACAAGTTCTGTTGCGTTCTCGCCCATTTCTGGGTTTACGTAAGGGCAAGCGTTGCCGTCGGTGTTGAGGATGAAGGCATAGCCTTGTGCCTGACCGACCTTTGTGAGTGCCTCGTTGAGCTTCACCTTAACGGGAGCAAAGGCATCAGTTTCTGCTTGCTGCAACAGACGCTTCGACTCGTTCTTGAAGTTGATGTTCTTCTGCATCATCTCCTGGAGCTCTGCCTGACGCTTGCGCAGAATGGCAGGTACGAGGTCTTTCTGTACTTCGAGGAACTCCTCGTATTTACTGTTGAACTCCTCTTCGGCGCGCTTCAATTCAGCGTCGTACTTCACTCGCAAATCGTCGATGCTACGCTGTGCTAATACATAGTCGGGCATTGATTTGAGAACTTCTTCATAGCTGAAATAGCCGAAGCGTGTCTGAGCGCCTGCTGTGAGCGACAGTACGCCGAGGACGATGAAAAAGAACAATTTCTTCATGTTTATTGCTGCTTTATATTGTTGTTATTTGAATGGTATAAATCATAGTAGGCATCGTTAGTAATGGCTACTATGATTTATTGTAACGTCTTACTTTGTCTTGTTGAGCTCTGCCTTAACTTCAGCTGTAACGTCCTTGCTAAGTGTCTCGCTGATGTAAGGGATGCCGCTTGTTGTGTCCATGATGTAGACATAGCCACCTGCTTTGCCTACAGCCTTGATTGCTTCAACGAGCTTGTTAGTGATAGGACCAATCTTGTCCTGCTGGAGCTTGCCGAGAGCCTGCTGGTTGTCTTGAGCCGACTGCTGTATCTTCTGATACATCTGAGAGAGGCTATCCTCGGTCTCTTTGCGCTTTGTCTCGTTCATTGTAGACTTGTTCTTCTCGTAATCTTCGTACTTGCGCTGCATTTCTTCCTGCATTGCCTTGAGGTCGTTGTCGTACTGCTTTGCCTGTGCTTCTACCTCGCCACGAGCCTTGATAAACTCTGGCATTGAAGCCATGACTTCCTGTGCGTTTACATGACCGAACTTCTGTGCGAATGTTGCCATTGGCATGAACAACATAAGCATTAAAATCAATTTCTTCATTTTTGCTTTTATTTTTTTTGTTATTAATTATTCTTTTTCTAAGCCTTGGGGGACTGCTAACTAAGCCGAACTAAGCCTTTTTAGGCCTTTCTAAGCCGAGGGGGAACTGCTAACTAAGCCTTTCTAAGCCTCTTTAAGCCTTCTAAATCTTTGAAAATTCAAAAACTCTTTAGTTGGCGTAGCCTAACTTCTGGAGTACTTCGTTACTGATGTCAGCCTTTGGTGAGCCGTAGATAACGCCAGTGTCGCTTGAGCGGTCGAGTACGAGCGAGTAGCCGCGTAGCTCTGCTATCTCCTTGACGGCGGTGTATATCTCCTCCTGAATAGGCGACATAAGACTTTCGCGCTTTTTGAATAGTTCGCCTTCTGGTCCGAAGTACTTGCGCTTGAGGTCGCTGGCATCCTTCTCTTTTTTCATGATTGCCTCTTGGCGAGCTTTCTTTTGCTCCTGTGAGAGGAATACCATCTCGTTCTGATAGTTCTTGTACATTGTGGAAGCCTCGGTGTTGAGGGCTTCCACCTCTGCCTGCCACTTCTTCGACACCTGGTTGAGCTGCTCGTTGGCACGCTCGTAGGCGGGGATGTTCTTCAGAATGTACTCCATGTCGAGGAGTGCGTACTTCTGTGCGCTTGCCGTCAGCGCTGCTGTGAGCGCGAAGAGGCATATAAATATGAACTTCTTCATTGCTTTCTATGTTTTGTTATTGGGGTTATGAGATTGCGTATCGACCGTTGCGGACGTCTGCGCCGACCGATGCGGATGTCTGCGTCGACCGATGCGTGTCTTAGAATTCCTGACCGAGGATGAAGTGGAACTGCGATCCGCCCTTCGTTCCGAATACCTTGTCGAAACCGTAAGCCCAGTCGATACCCATGAGACCAACCATCGGCAGGTAGATGCGCAGACCGACACCGGCAGAGCGCTTCATGTCGAATGGGTTGAACTTGCGTGTCTCTGTCCATGCGTTACCGCCTTCGATAAATCCGAGACCGTAGATGGTGGTGTTGCCGAGCAGGAACGGGTAGCGCAGCTCGAGTGTCATGCGGTCGTAGGCGTAGCCTTCCTGACCATAAGGAGTGAGCGATCCGTTCTCGTAACCGCGCAGACCGATAGTCTCTTCGGCGTATGATGTAGAGTAGCCGGTCATACCGTCACCACCCATGTAGTAGGTTTCGAACGGCGACTTCTTCCACTTGTTGAATGAGCCGAGCAAGCCGAACTCGAGTCGAGCCATGAGCACTAAGCACTTCTGTCCGCTTGTAAGGGCGGTGAACATGCGTCCCTTAAACTTCCACTTGTGGTATTCTACCCAGCGATACTTCTCCTGCTGCTCACGGTTGTAGTTAGCCGACTTCGAGTCGTTGGCGAGGTTCTTGTAGTCCTTGCCGTCCCATGCCGACCATGGCGGAGTGATTGTGAGCGATGCCGCGAACTCCGAACCGCGACGCGGGAAGAGCTGGTTGTCGGTAGAGTTGCGCGAGAGCTGTATGCTGAGGTTGAGGTTGTTAGAGTTACCGTTGGTCATGAGGAAGTAGCTCCAGTTCTTCAGCATGTAGCGTGTGTACTGCAACGAGAGCGACAACTGGAAGAAGTCGTCTGGCCAGCGCAGCTGCTTGCCCCATCCGAGCGAGAAGCCGAACAGCTTCACGTACTTGTCGGGGTCGTAGAAGTTCTCGTAGTTGTTGTAGCCGTTATAGTTGCCGTAGCCGTACATATAGTTATAGTAGTTGTTGAAGTAACCACTATTATAGTAGTTGCTCGACACGTCGGTCTGCTTCGAGAAGTAGGCGCCTACGGAGAACTGTATCGGTCGTTTGCCTCCAAACCAGTTGGTAGAGTACGACATGTTGTACGACTGGTAGTATGTACCGTTGGTCTGTGCGCCGATAGAGAGCACCTCGCCGTCGCCTACTGGCAGGAATCCGCGGCGCTCCTTGTTCTTGCCGAAGAGGTTGCGCATAGAGAAGTTGTTGAGCTTCAAGCCGATGCGTCCGATTACGCCGGTCTGTCCCCATCCGAGCGAGAACTCAATCTGGTCGTTCGACTTCTGTACGAGATCCCAGTTGATGTCTACGGTTCCGTTCTCAGGGTCGGGCTTCACGTCGGGGTTCACTTTCTCTGGGTCGAAGTGTCCCATTGATGCAATCTCTCGAGCCGAACGCTGCAGAGCTTCCTTCGAGAAGAGGTCGCCCGGCTTGGTACGCAGTTCGCGACGCACAACGTTCTCGTACAGACGGTCATTGCCGTTGATGCGTACGTGGTTGATGTGTGCCTGCGGACCCTCGAAGATACGCATCTCGAGGTCGATAGAGTCGCCCACGATGTTCACCTCTGTCGGGTGGAGCGAGTAGAAGAGGTAGCCGTTGTTCCAGTAGTTGTTGCCCACAGCGTCCTCGTCTTCGGTGAGTCGCTTGTTCATAAGCTTCTGGTTGTAGACATCGCCCTTCTTCATGCCGAGCACGGCAGCGAGGTAGTCGGTGTTGTACACGGTGTTGCCTACCCATGTGATGTTGCGCACGTAGTACTTCTTGCCTTCGTCCACCTTCACACGCATACTGACGTGCTTCTCGTCCACGTTCCACACTGTGTCGCTCACGATGTATGCGTCGCGGTAGCCCAGCTCGTTGTACTTCTCGATGAGCTTCTGCTTGTCGTTCTTCCAACGCTCCGGTGTGTACTTCTTCTTGAACTTCAGGAGTGTAGCCATCTTACCAGCCTCGTGAGTCTCCTTGAACACACCTTTCTTTATGATGTTACCCTTAATGCTACTTGTAGCCAGTGCGCTATTACCCTCGATGATGATGTCGCGCACCTTCATCTTCTGCTTCTTATCGATGATAACGTCGAGTATCACCTGGTTTTTGTTAGCCACGTCGTCGCGTTGCACGATTTGTATGTCGGCGTTCTTGAAGCCTTTCTCGTCGAAATAGCGTTTAGCGAGAATCTTCGCACGGTCGATCATGTTAGGTGTTATCTGTGCGCCCTTGAGCAGTCCGAGCTTCTCCTCCATGTCTGTACGCTCCGACTTCTTCAGTCCGACGTAGTTGATGGTAGACACGCGTGGGCGCATCTGCAGGTGTATGTGCAGATAAGCCTTGTCGTTCACGAGCGAGTCGACGGATATAGATACCTCTGAGAAGAGTCCATACTTCCAGTAGTGCTTCACAGCATCTGTGATAGCCTCGCCAGGCAGTTCAATTTTTTGTCCGACGGTGAGTCCGGAGATACCCGTGAGCATGTAGTCCTCGTAGCCTTCGGCTCCTGAAACGGCGAGTCCGCCGAGTGTTACAGTGCGCGGGTTTCCTGCATACGAGATGTCGGGGTATGTAATCTTGTCCTGCGCTTGGGCTGCGAAGCTGCTTACAAGGATGCAGGCTGTTGTCAACACCTTTATTATATTCATCGTTTTTCTCTTGATTGTTCTTTTTCTGATTATTATTGGCTGTTTTCTAAGCCGAACTAAGCCTCTTTAAGCCTTCTTAAGCCTTGGCTGTTTTCTAAGCCGAACTAAGCCTCTTTAAGCCTTCTTAAGCCTTGGCTGTTTTTTCTAAGCCATTGCTAACTAAGCCCTCCCCGACGGGGAGGGTTGGGAGGGGCTGTGCGGGGCTTATTTTTGCTCAGCCTCCACTTGCGCCTCTGTCTTTCCGAAGCGTCGCTGGCGTCGCTGATAGTCGGCGATGGCTTTGTGTAAGCCTTCCTCGTCGAAGTCGGGCCAGAAGGTGTCGCAGAAGTAGAGTTCTGAGTATGCAATCTGCCAGAGCAGGTAGTTGCTGATGCGCTGTTCGCCACCGGTGCGTATGAGCAGGTCGGGGTCGGGCATGAAGCTTGTGGTCATGTGCTCCGAGATGAGCTGCTCGTTGATGTCCGTAGCGGCAATCTTGCCCGCAGCGAGGTCGGCTGCAATCTCTTGCGTAGCTTTCACAATCTCCCAGCGCGACGAGTAGCTGAGCGCTACAACCATCGTCATTGCAGAGTTGTTTGCCGTATGCTCCATTGTCTCCTGCAACTTCTGCTGCACTTCCTTCGGCAGGCGTTCGATGTCGCCGATTACTTGAAAGCGCACGTTGTTCTTCATGAATATCTCGTCCTCAAGCGATGTTAGCACGAGTCCCATGAGTGCAGCCACTTCTGTTGCGGGGCGGTTCCAGTTCTCGGTAGAGAAGGTGTAGAGCGTGAGGTACTTCACGCCGAGACGCGTACACTCCGACGTGATGCGTCGCACAGCGTCTACTCCGGCCTGGTGGCCGTAGCTGCGCGGTTTGCCTTGCTCTGCAGCCCAGCGTCCGTTGCCGTCCATGATGATGGCGATGTGCTGGGGTATGTTGGTTGTATCGAGTTGTGTCATATTCTGTTTTTTTTCTAAGCCGAACTAAGCCTTCTTAAGGGTGCGTTTAAGCCGAACTAAGCCTTCTTAGGCCTTTCTAAGCCTTGACGAACTATTTTCTAAGCCTTCTTAAGCCTTCCTAAGCTAATCAGACCCCCCCCGGGGGGGGGGGGTGGGGGGGGGCTACTCGTCGGCGTTGTGGCAGGTGCGACATTTCGCCATGAAGCTGTACGTCAGTGTTAGTTGTAGGGCTGAGTAGCAGTCGGTGTTTTTGAAGAGTCCGCTGCTTTCTATGCCGTAGGGGTCTTTCACGCCGTCGAGTTTGTCGCTCAGTGAGAAGTGTACCGCCCATTCGAGTCCGAGGTTCAGACGTGGTCCTATCTTGTATTTCACGCCCAAGCCGAGCGGCACATTCGCTGTGAAGACGTTCTTGCCACCACCGGTGACGAACGTAGTACCCAGTCCACCGAAGATGAACGGTGTGAAGCGTTTCGCTCCGCGGTAGTCGCGTCCGGTGCCGTATGGCCAGAAGTTGTATTCGTAGGTGACGCTGGCGTCTATGAGCGTATTGCTGAATGAGTATGGATTGTTTACGAAGTCAGGGTAATAGGTCTTTACATCCTTTGATGCCCCCGTCAGTTTGCCGTACATTGCCGACATCTTCAGCCCCATGTACGGGTTGAACACGCGTCGCAACACTACCGACCCACCGAACTGCATATTGCTCAGCACGCTACCGTTGAAGTCGCCTTCGTACGCCACCAGCCCTACTCCCGCACCTATCTCCATGCGGTACTCCTCGTCGGTTTGTGCCTTTGCCGACACAAACATCAGGGAGAGTATGAGGATGGTGAGGATATGCTTCATTATTATTATGTGGAACCTGTCAGTTCATTATTCAGTGAAATCAGTCTGTTCTTTTTTCCAGCCGAGGCGGTTTATTCTTCCGCGCCATGTGTCGCCTTTTGTTGCATTTACAATCCAGATGAAGTTGCTGCTGTCTACGGTGAGTGCCATGTTCGGCGTGTTCGACGCATTCTCTTTGTTGGATGTTATCTCTGTCGGAACGGTGAGTGTTGTGTCTTTTGCCCAAGTCAGTCCGCCGTCCTTAGAGCTGTAGAGGTTTGCATTGCTATCGTTCATGCCGTCGGGTGTGCCGAGGGCGTATGTCTTGCCGTCGTATGTTGCCACGCTCATGTTGTTGAGCTTCGGGAGGGCGTGTTTGTTCTCTGCCGACACCTCGTAGTATGCCCACGGCTGATTCTCGCTATACTTGTTGCCTTCGTCCACTTTGCCCCATATTGCCATTGCGCCTGTTGCTGTTGTGCCGTATATAGTCACGCGGTAGCTGTTGCTGTTGGTGCGCAGTGCTGTGCAGGTGTATGAGAGGTTGTTTGTTGGCAGGAACGAAGCGTCGCTGTCGATGGTAGCCAGTGTCCATGTCGCACCGTTGTCGTCAGAAGCGAGCAGGCTACCCTCTGTGTTGTATCCATAGAGACGCAGCGGACTTGCAGCTACGAGTGTCTTGATGGTAGTAGCGTTGCCGGTCTGTTCCCATGTGTTGCCGTCAGTGGTGCATAGGATGTTGCCGGCGTTGCAGATGTACACCTTTTCTTTCTTTGTCACGATGCTCTTGCAGACATTCGCGTCGAATGTGAGGTCTGCATCGTTTAGCTTAGGTGTGGCAGCTGTCCAAGTCTGTCCGTTGTTCATCACGTACAGCTTTGTGTTGTTGCCGTCCGTACCGAAGAGGAAGAGTCGGTCCTTGCCCTCAGCTGTCTTTATGGCGCAGGTCTTCACGTTCTGGAGCTGTTCTATGTCTGTGTTCTTTGTCATGGGAGCCCAGAAGAACGAGTCTGCTTGCTCCTTGTGCACGTTCACTATCACCTTGTATGTGCGCAGGAATTTGCCCGAATTGCTCATCACCTTCAGCTCGCGCACCTCCGAGAAGTCGAGCGAGTCGGTGTTGCTTACAATCTCTACATTATCGTCCTTGAGGTTCTTGATGTACACCGTCATCGAGTTGAGTCCGTACACGTTGCACACGAGTTTCTTCGCGTCTATACCGCACGGCAGCGAGTCGGGATTGTAGATGGTGTTGTTGTTCTGGTCGATGACGAACTTGTAGCTTGTGTACGATGAAGTGGTTGTATAAACGCTATCCTTATCGCCTTTTTTCGTCTTTGTATGGATATATCGTTTTGCCCCCGTCACCGAAAATGATGTGATGGCGCTGTCGTCGGTGTACACGTAGTCGGTGTCGTCATTAAGGCACGATGCGAGTGTAAAAACCGCCATGAACAGCATGGCAAAAGCTGCAAACTTATTTTTCATTCTTCTTAAACTTATTATTTTTAGCTGCAAATTTAATCAGAAATCTTCAATTTCAGTGTGTTTTCACCTTATAATTATGCTATTTATTGATTAATAGCCGCATTTTTAAGGTTGTTTAGTGATTAGTGATATAAAAAAAGCATTGCTTGCCCAAACGGGCAAACAATGCTTTCCTATTGTGTCTTAATTATTTCTGTTCGTGGCGGATTACTCCTCCGGCAGCATAGTCACGGTGATGTGATTGCCTGCCTTGTTGAACTCCTTCATGAAGTTGCAGATGTCCTGAGTAGTGAGTGCCTCAAGAGTGCTTGAGTAGTCGGTGTAGCCGTCGTAGCCGTAGTGGTAGCTATCGAAGAGCACGCCGAGCCAGAAGCCGTTTGTCTTCACGCGGTCGCCGTTCTGCTTAACCATGAACTCCTTGCACTTCTGGAACTTGGCAGCGTCGCATGTGGTCTCGATAGCCTTCATCTCTTCGTTGAGGATGCGGATAGCCACGTCCTTCTTCTCAGGCTTCATCGGGCACTGAGCGAAGATCTGGAACATGCGGTAGTTGTCGGCACCGAGGTCAGCGCTTGCGTAAGCGCCTACAGAGTAAGCTGCGCTTTCCTTCTCGCGAATCTTGTCGAGGTATTCCATAGAGAGCACCTGACCTGCGATGTCGCAGCAGAGAGCGTTCTTCAGTGTGTATGGCATCTCGTCGTTGAACCAGAGCATGACAGAGTTTGCCTTCGGAGTCTCCTGCTTGCGCTTGAATGTGTTCTCCACAACGCCCTTAACCGGATTGAGTTCGCGCTTGCTCTTCATAACCTTGCCCTTAGCTGGCAGTGCGCCGAGATACTGGCAGATGAGCGGACGGATTGTCTCCTCGTCGTAGTTGCCCACGATGTTGAACACCCAGCCCTTAGCCGAAGCGGTGCGCTCCTTGGCAATCTGGAGGATACGGTCGTAGTTCACGTCCTTCAAGCGGTCGATAGTCATCGGCGCAACGCGTGGGTTGTGAGCGTAGATAGTAGCCTGTATAGAGTCGCTGAATGCTATGTCAGGATTGATTTCGCGGTTCTTCAGCGATACCTCGAGCTGCTGCATGAGGTTGTCGAACGACTTCTGGTCCTTGTTGATGTTTGTGAAGTAGAGGTATACCATCTGGAGCATTGTCTCCACGTCCTTCGGTGTAGAGTTGCCCGACACGTTTGTAGAGAGCTGTCCGAGTGAGAGGTCAGCGTTGGCAATCTTGCCGGCAAGAGCTTTCTGCAGTTCTGTAGAAGAGAATGCGCCGAGTCCGCTGTAGCCGATAACGTCGTTGAAGAGCTGAAGGTTAGCGTAGTCGCTTGCGCCATAGAGTGTGGTGCCACCCTCGCCGCGACCGTTGAGGAGCACCTGGTCCTTCTTGTAGTCGGTCTTCTTGAGGTTTACGACAACGCCGTTAGAGAGAGTGAGAGTGGTGTAGCCGAGCTTCTCGTTCTTCACTTCCTTCTTCACCTTGCCAGCCTTCGGGAGAGTGGTGATGAGCGGTTCGTTCTTCACGTTGTCCACGTAAGCCTCGATGTTAGCGTTGCGTGCGTCCTTGACAGCGCCGAGCAGCTCAGCCTCAGTCGGGTAAACATTGCCCTCAGCCTCGTTCAGGAACGAGAGCACGATGAGGTTCGAGTCGTTAGCCGGCACAAGCTCAGCCATCATCTGGTTAGCCACCTCAACAGGCATAGCCGGTACGATCTGGCTCATAGCCTGGTATTCGAAGTCGATAGACGGCATTGGGTCGCCTTCGAGGAAGTTGTCCACGAGGTCGCGATAGAGCTGGCTGTTCGGACGCTTGTCCTTGTTGCTGTACATCTTGTCGAGCGAGCTCTTGTAGTCCTCCTGGAAACGTGCGTACTCTGTAGCTGTGAAGCCGAAGCGAGCGGCGCGCAGAGCCTCTGTGTAGGCAGCCTTAAGCGCAGCGGCTGTCTTGCTGAGGTCCTTCGGAAAAGCCGAGAGGTTGAAGGCGTCCTTAGTCTTGGCGAAGATGAATGTGCCGTCGTTAGCTCCAGCGGCTACGTACGGGCACTCCGGATCGAGAGCCTTCTCCTTCAAGCGGTTGTTGAGCATAGTCATGGCAGCCTGCTTAGCGTAGTTGTAGATGAGGTAGCTGAGGTTGCCCTTCTCAGAAGCCGGGAACACGTCGTGCTTGATCAAGAGCTCTACGTTGTTGGTCTGCTGCTCCTTGTCCTTGTCGATGATAACGATAGGCTCAGCGTTGTTAGGCACCTGCTCGTCAACGATAGGAGCTGGGTTCTCCGGGTTCTTGAACGAGCCGAAGAGCTCCTTAATCTTGTTCTCGGTGTACTTCACGTCGACGTTGCCCACTACGATGATAGCCTGGTTTGTCGGGTGATACCACTTCTCGTAGTAGTCGCGCAGCTCTTTAGGCTTGAAGTTGTCGATGACCGACATCAAGCCGATAGGATAGCGCACGCCATACTTAGAGCCCGGGTAAAGTTTCGGCAGGTTGCGCTCGAACATGCGGCTTGAAGCCGATGTGCGCAGACGCCACTCCTCGTGGATAACGCCACGCTCCTCGTCGATTTCTTTCGGGTCGAGTGTGAGCGCGTTCGACCAGTCGCTCAGGATGAGCAAGCAAGAGTCGAGAGCCGACTGGCGGTCGGTCGGTACGTTAGAGATATTGTAAACAGTCTGGTCGATGGCTGTGTAAGCGTTGAGGTCGCGACCGAACTGTACGCCGATACTTTCGCAGTAGCGGATTACGCCGTTGCCAGGGAAGTGCTTTGTGCCGTTGAAGCACATGTGCTCGAGGAAGTGAGCCAGACCACGCTGCGACTCCTCTTCCTGGATAGCGCCCACCTTCTGTGCGATGTAGAAGTCGGCACGGTTCTCCGGCCAGTTGTTGTGGCGGATGTAGTAGGTCAAACCATTGTCCAGCTTGCCAACCACTACGTCGGGGTCAGCCGGAATGGGTGGCATCTGCTGTGCCTGAGCAAGTCCTGCGAAGAACGCGAAGACTGCAACCATCAGTTTTCTTAGTTTCATAAATTATTATTTTTAGTTGATATATAATCTGTCCGTACAATATGCAAAAGTAGCTTATTTTTCCGCTTCTCATGTTAAATGTTTATTATTTTTAAGAAATAAGCATCGTTTTTTGCTACATTCATGCGTTTTTCATGTTTCTTGGGTGGTGGTTGAGTATTTCGTTGCGCAGAGTTGTTATGTCTATGTGTGTGTAAATCTGCGTTGTAGCTATGTTTTCGTGTCCGAGCATTTCCTGTATGGCGCGCAGGTTCGCTCCGCCTTGCAGCAGTGCGGTGGCGAAGGAGTGGCGCAACGTGTGTGGCGACACTGTCTTGGTGATGCCAGCGTCGCGTGCCACGTTCTTTATCATTATCAGGATCATGGTGCGTGTGAGGTGTGCTCCTCTGCGGTTGAGGAACACGTATTCTTCCTCGCCAGGCTTTATGTTCATCAGGTTGCGGTCGTAGAGCCACAGTTGTATCTCGTGCAGTGCGTTGTCGGAGATGGGTACGAGGCGTTGTTTGTTGCCCTTGCCCGTGATGCGCAGGTATTTGTCGTCGGCGAACACGTCACCGAATTTAAGGTTGACGAGTTCTGACACGCGCAAGCCGCAGGAGAACAGCACTTCGATGATGGCACGATTGCGCTGCCCCTCTGGTTTGGAGAGGTCGATAGACGCTTCCATGCGGTCTATCTCTTCTGTAGAAAGCACTTCGGGAAGGTGTTCGCCGAGCGTTGGCGACTCAAGAAGCTCCGACGGGTCGTCCTGCAGCGTGCCGTCGAGCAAAAGGAAGCGGAAAAAGGAGCGCACACCGCATAGTATGCGTGCCTGGCTGCTTGCAGCAATGCCGAACTCATGCAGCAGGGTGGCGAATTGCTCCAAGTGGGCAAGTCGCACTTCCTCAATGGCGAGTCCTTCGCCGTTGAGGAAGTTGAGCAGATAGTCGATGTCGTGCGAATAGGCATCGACGGTGTTCTGCGAGTAGTTGCGCTCAAGGCGCAGAAAGCGTACGTAGCGGCGCTTTATCTGAATATAATCCATGATATTGTGTTGTTGTGTTGAGGTGTTGTTGTGTTGAGAGTTGTTGTGTTGAGATGTTGAGGTGTTGTTGTGTTGAGAGTTGAGAGTTATGATTAGTTCGGTAATCTCACCATCTCACCATCTCACCATTTCACCATTTCACCATCTCACCATCTCAACCTTTTACTTCTTCAGTCTGAATCCTAAGCGCATACCATTGTAGCTCTTCATCAGCGTGTTGATGGTAGCGGCTGTGGAGTTCTGCTTTGCAGCGGTGTTTGATATGGTCTGCAGCACGTGCATCAGCTTGTCGGCGTTGAAGACGAGTGTCATCTGGTTGTTTAGTATACTGACATTGGCGGTGTGCTCCTTGCCGTAGTGGGGCTTGAATGTGATGGTCTTCTTCTTGCTGTCGAAGGTGTACGTGCCCTTGATGGTGCGCTTCTTGATCGTCGTGGTGTAGTTGCCATTGCCGTCGAAGGTGTAGACGATGCCTTGCACACCGTACTTCTTCAGCACGGGTGTTATCTTGTTCTCTATTTTTGTAGACACCGCTGAGCCGCCTGCTTTCGACAGTAGGTTGTCGCTCTCGAACTCACATGCCGGACCGGTGTATGTCCATGTGCCCTTGAGGCTTGCGGCTGTTGTTGCCTTGTCGCCCACGAGGGTCTTACCCAGACCGGTGAGCAGGTCTCCGATACTCTGTGCCTGCACTCCTGAGGCACTGATGAGCAGCATCGCTGCTACTAAGAAAAACTTAATCCTTTTCATAAACTCTTGTTACTGTAATTGTTTATCTGTGTACAAAGTTACAAAAAAGAACAATACTAAGCCTATTCTGTTAACATTTATTCTTCACCCGTGCCGTTATAGTCCATCTGCATCTCGCTGCTTCCGTCGCCCTGCTTGTTCTGTGGGCGGCGTTTCTGCTTCATGTTGCCGAAGTTCCACGTCACGGTGAAGTTGAAGCGTCTGCTTCCTCGGCGGTTTATCTGGTGGCGTGTGAAGTTGTTGCCACTGGTGAAGGTCTCCCACTTGCGCGAGTCGAGCAGGTCGCGGCAGTTGACAGCTACGGTGATGAGTTTGTTGAAGAAGTTCTTGCGTGCGCCGAAGTCAACGCTGTACGACGGCTTGCGGTAGCCCTGCGTGATCACCTGGCGTGCCTCGTAGCGTCCGGTAGCCTGTACGGATATGTCGTAGGGCAGTATGAGGCTTGCCGTCATGCGTGCGTTCCATGTGAAGCGGTCGTCGGCTGCGCCCGTCACTATCTGTCCGTCGATGGGGTAGGCAAATCCGTCGAGCTTGTAGTAGTAGGCGTTGGCGGATGTGGTGAGGTCGAGTATGCGGAAGAACTTGTTCTTTAGCGTCAGCTCCAGACCCGACGATTGGCTCTTTGCTACGTTCATCGAGGTAGAGTAGAAGAGTCCGTCCTCCGAGTTCTTGTAGCTGATGCGCTGTATGACGTCGGTCGTTGGGCGGTAGTAGGCGCTGACGAGCAGCGAGTGGTCGCGCCAGGTCTTCAGGTAGTTGAGCGAGAACGAGTGGCTGTACTCTGGTGTCAGCTCGGGGTTACCGAACGACACGGTGGTAGCGTCGCGTGTGTCGCGGAACGAGTTGAGCTGTCCGCCCCACGGACGGCGCAGACGGCGTGTGTAGTTGAGCTGCAGCTGCTGCGACTCGGTCAGCTGATACGACAGGAAGAGCGAGGGGAAGAGCTGGAAAAAGTCTTTCTTGAACGGCTTTTCACGCAGCGACGGGTCGTGCTCCTGCTCCCATGTGTAGCTCTCGGTGTTCACCTTCCAGTATTCGCCACGCAGACCTGCCATCACGCCAAAGTTGCCCAGATTGTAGTTGAACGAGGCGTAGAGGGCGTGCAGATCCATGTCGTAGATGAAGCGGTTGTAGAAGAGCTTGTCCTCCGTGGCAGCCGTGCCCTCCCACGAGGTGTTGTCGATGTACGACTCTTGCGGGGTGTTCTCGTGCGAGAAGTTGGCTTGGTAGCCTGCCTCCACCTTCATGTCCTTTGTTATCTGGTTCTCGTAGTCGAGCTTCACCTCCCAGCGGCGGTTGTTGATGTGCTGCGGGCGGTACTGGTAGTCGTAAGCGTGAACGTCGTTGCCCTCCCACACCGTAGAGTCGCGGTAGAAGTTGTCGCCGTCCGACTTCCAGCGACTGTAGTCGACGGTGAAGTCGAGGAAGTGGCGGTCGGTGAACGAGTGGCGGTAGTTGAACTCCGAGTAGAACATATTCATGTCGTTGCTCGAGCGTGTGAGGCGGTCCATGCGGTAGTCGGTGAGTCCGTCAGCCACGGCGGTGTACTCGTACGGTGTGAAGCTCTTCGACTTGCCTTTGCCCTTCATCAGCATTCCGCTCAGGCTGAGGTCGTCCTTCTTCGAAGCGTGGAACGTCAGTCCGGCGCGTGTGAAGAGGTTGTTGCCCCAGCGGTCGTTGTCCGCCTTGTAGCGTTGGTCGTAAGTGTTTGAGGTCTGTGTGCTCTCGGTGTAGCCCGTGTTCTTGCGGTGACGGTAGCCGATGTTGGCGTATGCGTCTAACAGCTTGCTGTTATAGTTGATGTTGAAGCTGCTGTTTGCGCCGCCCTTGGTGTTTGCGCCAGCCTGCAGCGAGCCGTAGTAGCCCGCCTTGCGGTCTTTCTTCAGCACGATGTTGATGATGCCGGCAGAGCCTTCGGCTGAGAACTTTGCCGACGGGTTGTCGATCACCTCGATGCGCTCTATCGACTCGGCAGGCAGCTGCTGCAGGATTTGTGCGCGGTTGTCGGTGGTGAGTCCCGATGCCTTACCGTTTATCCACACCTCCACCGACGAGTTGCCACGCAGCGATACGTTGCCGTCGTTGTCCACCTCTACGGACGGTATGTTGTCGAGCACTTCGGATGCCGACTGTCCGGCGTTGCCTATGAGCTGTGCCACGTCAAACGTCTTGCGGTCTACCTCGAGCTTCATAGCTGAGCGTTGTCCGGTGATGGTGACACCCTTCAGCATCTTTGCATCCTCCGACATATATATAATATTGTAGTGCTGGTTGGGGTTCGAGGCGTTTATCTCGAACTTGCGTGTCTCGCTTTTGTATCCCACGAAGGTCAGCTCCAGCGTGTACTTGGCGTTGGCGAGTCCTTGTATCTTGAAGTTGCCGTTGGCGTCGCTCATACCGCCGCCTACAAACTTGCCGTTGGCAGTCTGCGTAACCTTCACGTTCACAAAACTAAGTGGTTCTGAGTTGCGTTTATCCAGAATCTTTCCTTTTACCAAACCTTGCGCCCATCCCGTCGCTGTGCAGAGGATGAGCATTATGAATAGTGCTATTTGTTTCATATTATCTAAGACGCATTTAGCGTGTGTGGGTTTAATCGTGTGCAAAAATAATCTGCACCGACCGACGCAGACGTCCGCACCGACCGACGCAGACGTCCGCACCGACCGACGCAGATGTCCGCATCGACCGACGCAGATGTCCGCATCGACCGACGCGGATGTCCGTATCGACCGACGCGGATGGTGTAATGTCAACATTCTCAGGTTGAACTTAAGCCTTTCTAAGCCTTGGGCAACTAAAGCGGCGTTTAAGCCGAACTAAGCCTTCTTAAGCCTTTCTAAAGTGGTGTTTAAGCCTTTGCTGACTAATCTTCCAGCAGTTCGTCGGCTCCGTCTATGCAGCGACGTATCACCTCGTAGCCGAATCCGCGGCCCAAGGCGTACTTTGTCAGCTTCTGGCGCAGCTCGTAGTCGTTCTCTGCCTTCACCGAGCGTCGCTTCGTGGCTAATAGCTTCTTCAGTTCCGCCACATACGCCTCGTCGTCCACCTCGTCGAGCACACGGCGGCTGATATTGCTGTCCACACCCTTGAGGTATAGTGCCTGCTCTATCTTGCGTCGTCCCCAGTGGTCGAAGCGTATTTTCTCGCGCACGAAGAGTCGGGCGAACCGCTCGTCGTCAACAAACTGCTCGTCGATGAGTCGGTCGAGCACACGCTCGCGTGCGTCGTCGGGCAGTTGCCAGCGGCGCATCTTCTCGAGCATCTCGCCTGAGGAGTGTTCTGCACGGGCGCAGAGCGCAGAGAGCTTTAGCAGGGCTTCCTGCTCGGTTATGGGTTGTTTCTTTTGTAGCATGGTTGTTGTTGTAATTAAGCCGAACTAAGCCTTCTTAAGCCTTTCTAAGCCTTGGGGTGGTAAGCCTTTTTAGGCCTTTCTAAGCCTTGGGTAATCAAGCCCTCCCCGACGGGGAGGGTTGGGAGGGGCTGCTTCCCCTCACAAACCTGGGTAGTCCGAAGCAGTCGTCGCTGACCGTTACTTCCTCGAAGCCCATGTCGCTGAGCATCTTCCCCGTCGCTTCGGCATAGCGGGTGTTGCACTCGAAGAGCAGGCTTCCACCGATGTTCAGCGTGAGTAGAGCGTAGCGAGCGATGGCGCGGTAGAAGCGCAGAGGGTCGTCGTCGGGCACGAAGAGGGCAGTGTGAGGCTCGTGCAGCAGCACGTTGTCGTCCATCGCGGAGCGTTCCGAGTCGCAGATATATGGCGGATTGCTCACTATCAGGTCCCAAGGGGCGGCGGTGTTATCAGCCCGCAGCGCATCCCTCTTTATGAACACCACCTCCGCCTTCAGCGCGTCGGCGTTGTCCTGAGCTGTGCGCAGTGCCTCTTCGGAGATGTCCCATGCTTCCACGTATGCGTCGCCAAGGCGCAGCTTGAGGCTGATGGCTATGCAGCCGCTGCCCGTTCCGATGTCGAGGATACGTTTGGGGGAGGATGTGGCAGTGGTGCTCATCAGCTTTGCGCCCTCGTCCACGAGCCATTCCGTCTCGGGTCGAGGGATGAGTACAGAACTGTTCACAGAGAAGCGGTTGCCGCAGAAGTCGGCATATCCGAGCACGTGTTGCAGCGGTTCGCCCTGCTCGATGCGTCTGACGGCTGTGTCGAGACGCAGCGTGTCGTCGGCAGACAACTGCTCGGTGGCACCGCAGACGATGTCAGCGTACGACAGACCGAACAACTCTTCGATAAGGATGCGTGCTATGGCACGTGCCTCGCCGTCGTCGTAAGAGGTAGCTATACGATGCCATATTTCTGAATAAGTCATATTTCTGAGTGGTTTTAATTTATAACCTGGTGGCGTAATTTATAATACGAGGTGGTATGTGCTTAATAAAGAATTATAAATTATCAATTTCAAATTATAAATTGAGAATGTGTGCCGCGAGCGGGACTCGAACCCGCACAGCCATTACTGGCCAAGGGATTTTAAGTCCCTCGTGTCTACCAATTCCACCATTGCGGCATGGTAAAC
>ONZR01000006.1_pt1 | contig 128680 bp, 112 predicted proteins | sample 1671691 | NCBI WGS metagenome assembly ONZR01 (sample SAMN06348182, study PRJEB24527) | human gut metagenome | biome: human gut; feature: ankylosing spondylitis patient; material: feces | host: Homo sapiens | place: China | collected 2015-10 | reverse complement strand
TATAACAAAAAACAATACCGTGCAAGTGTTTTGACGAAAAAGTTTCAAAAAAGTTAAGTTTTCAGGCTCAATTTGACTTAAATCAACGAAAATTGGTGATTTTCGAGGAAAAACAGTCATAAACGAAGCGTATTTGCTTTTTAGAGCGTTAAGCCCTGTATCACACAACTTAGCTTTGAAACAAGCTGCTGTTGACTTACGCCTTCTTTCACCACTATAAATATAGTGTCATCACCGGCGATTGTGCCAAGTATATCTTCAATATGTCCATTATCGATATTGTAAGCAATGGAGCTGGCGTAACCAGGACGTGTACGAATGACCCCTATATTACCAGAGAAGTTTATAGACAGAAAACCAGGCATACGCATCATTTCAGAAGCTAAACGTGGGGATGACACACGTCGATACATGGTTTCATTGGGCAGTACATATACGTATTTGCCATTCATACTGGCAGCCTTAGCAACCTTTAACTGTTTAAGGTCGCGACTGAGTGTTGCCTGCGTCACTTTAAATCCTTCGCGCGCCAAAGCATTGAGCACTTCTTCCTGACTGCCGAGATCATTACTCGATATGAGCATTTTCAACATCTCTATTCTATCGTTCTTTGTCTTCATTATGGTATTTTACGTTATTATCAAAATGCCAACTCTACCTTTGTACGGACTCCTTTTATCTTTGCATTTTCTGCCATTTTCATCACTCGTTTTGCTACAGAGCGACTGACTGCTACGTAGGCATAACGCTCATAGACATCGATTTTACCTATCTGTGCACCCTCAAGTCCGCATGTTTTACAGAGAAATCCGAGGATATCACCCTTTGATACCTTATCCTTTTTGCCTTTACCTATATATAATGTAGCCATGCATGGCTGCGGAGCTGCGCCCTTTGCTGGCTGCAAAGGATGTTCTGCAGTCTGTTCTTTCACATATTCGGGCAGATGTTCCTCTGGACCGAGTATGATAAACGAGCGACCGGTTGCATCCCAGCGACCTGTTCTACCTATGCGATGTACATATTCATCCTCACCTACGGGTAGATTATAATGAATAATATTAGCCACGTCAGGAATATCCAGCCCGCGTGCAGCGAGGTCGGTTCCGACGAGCACGTTGGTCGAATGGTTAGCGAAGCGATACACTGCTTCCTCGCGCTGACGCTGATCGAGTCCGCCATGTAACGCGCTAATCACAAATCCTTCAGCCGAGAGAAACTTTGCCACACGTTCTACCCCATCGCGATAGTTGAGGAAAACAATCGACTGCTCGCTGCCAAATTCCATGAGCATCTTCAGCAGAGTCTGCAATTTATCCTTCTCTGGCGACTTCACCGTGAACAGACTGATACGATCGGGTGTCTGCTCCTCGCGGTCAAGAAAGTCGACGCGCTCCGTTTTGCCCATGCGCACGAAGCGTGGCATCTCCTCGGCGTCGGTAGCCGAGAGCAACACGCGACGTTCAACATTAGGCAGACTCTCCACCGCAGTCTGCATTTCGGCACGGAAGCCCATACGTAGACATTTATCGAACTCGTCGAGCACAAGCCAGTGCACATCGCTCACCGAAAAGTTCTGCTTCGCAATATGGTCGTTGAGTCTACCTGGCGTTGCGAATACTATTTGTGGCTTGAGACGCATCACCTCGCGATGCTCGTCCATTGTGGCACGTCCACCGTAGAGTGCTATCGGGCGCAGACCCGTACCCATACTGCGGAATACCTCACACGACTGTAATGCGAGTTCGCGACTCGGCACGATAACCACCGCCTGCACCTCGTCGAGTTTAGCATCGAGACGTGTGGCGATAGGGAGCAGATAAGCGAGCGTCTTACCGCTACCTGTCGGCGCGAGCACAACAACATCGCGGTCGGTGTGAAGAATAGCTGAAAGAGTTTCCTCCTGCATAGCATTAAGCTCTTCAATATGGAGCTTGGCGAGAGTGGTGGTGATATCCATATATATAATAATGTATAGTGTATGATTTAATAATTGGGATATATATATTATTTGCTTCGAATGATTGCAAAGTTAGTGTTTTTTGACGAAACTACACCACTGTTAGGTGCATAAAAAAAGCGACAACCGATAATCGATTGTCGCCTTGTCGGGATGACAAGATTCGAACTTGCGACCCCTACGTCCCGAACGTAGTGCGCTACCAACTGCGCTACATCCCGATTGCCGAATGAGACATATCTCAAAAGCGAGTGCAAAGATACGTACTTTTTTCGTAATACGTGCAAGTTTTCACAGAAAATTTTATTAGAACGCGCAAAATAGAACTATTTGCACTCATTCCGCATAAAAAGCAGCAAAAAACTTGCACAGTAAAATTAAAATGCCTACCTTTGCACTCGCTTAAGAAAAAGCACAATGGTGCCATAGCTCAGTTGGTAGAGCAAAGGACTGAAAATCCTTGTGTCCCCGGTTCGATTCCTGGTGGCACCACAATATAAAGAGTCATTCTTCGGAGTGACTCTTTTTTGTTTACACGTGCCATAGCTCAGTTGGTAGAGCAAAGGACTGACATTGTCTATTAATTGGCCTTGTGTCCCCGGTTCGATTCCTGGTGGCACCACTTGAAAAAGAGTCATTCTTCGGAGTGACTCTTTTTTGTATATATACGTGCCATGCTCAGTTGGTAGAGCAAAGGACTGACATTGTCTATTATTAGTGTCCGCTAAACTTTTTTTATATAGAAGCAATATATCATAGTAAAGTATCAGTACGCGAAAAAATCTACCATATCTCCCAGTATTGCCGTAACTTACACATTACGAGCATGTTAAAGACTGGCAGATGTACTTCTGAGAGCTATATCTGCCAGCCTATCTACCAGGCATCTACCATTCTATCCGTTGTCTAATCTGCCACGCCGTTCTCATTAGTCTGCTACCACAACATCATTACCCTGCTGTGGCAACATTGTTGTCCTGCTGCGGCAACATTGTTGTCCTGCTGCGGCAACATTGTTGTTCTGCTGTGGCAACATTGTTGTTCTGCTGCGGCAATATGTGAAAGGCATGAAGCAATATAAGGGAGTTGAATTGTTTACAGGACGGCAATAAAAAAATCCTGATTTCCAAACGAAACCAGGATTTTTATTTTATGAAGGAGCGCAAAGGCTATTTGAAACAATATTCTTGTTCAAAAAAGTGCTCCATTCTTTAAAACGGTTAGCGAACGAAGAGGAGCTCACGATATTTCGGGAGTGTCCAAAGTTCATCGGCAACGATGAGTTCGAGTTTGTCGATGTGATAGCGTATCTCCTCCATTTTCGGAGCTACGGTGTCGTGGTAGGCGATTGCCTTAAGATGCTCGTCTTCAATGCGGTTGGCAACACGGCGAGCCTCAACGAGCTCTTCCACTCCATTCTCAATAATTTGTGTGCGCTCGGCTATCTCCTCGATGATTTTCTTGTTGCGCGAGGTGAGTTTCTCGGCAGTCTCGTGTGGGAAGATGTCGAACATGCTCTGCACGTTCTTAGCCAGACGACTCTGATAGTGGGTGCAGACGGGGATTATATGGTTCATAGAAAGGTCGCCGAAGACGCGTGCCTCAATCTGTATCTTCTTGGTGTAGGTCTCCCATTTCACCTCGTTGCGTGCCTCGAGTTCTTTGCGTGTCATTACGTTCTGACCCTCGAACATGCGTATTGCCGACTCGTCGAGGTAGCGTTCGAAGACCTTCGGACATGATGTCTCACAATCCAAGCCGCGGCGCTTAGCCTCCTCTACCCACTCCTCTGAGTAGCCGTTGCCCTCGAAGCGGATTGGTTCGCAGGTGTGTATGTCCTCGCGAACCACCTCAAGGATAGCACTTATCTTGTCCTCGCCCTTAGCGATGAGGACATCGACACGCTGCTTGAACGACTGAAGAGCCTCAGCCACAGCGGTGTTGATAACAATCATTGCCGAAGCGCAGTTTGCCTCTGAGCCCACGGCGCGGAACTCGAAGCGATTTCCGGTGAAGGCGAATGGTGATGTGCGGTTGCGGTCGGTGTTATCGATGAGCAGTTCTGGAATCTCGGGGATGTCGAGTTTCAAGCCCAACTTACCGGCTACATCGAAGAGTTCGTCCTTATCGGAAGTGGCGATATGGTCGAGAATTTCTGTAAGCTGGCGTCCGAGGAACGATGACACGATAGCTGGAGGAGCCTCGTTTCCACCGAGTCGGTGGGCGTTCGTGGCACTCATGATGGAAGCCTTGAGCAGTCCGTTATGCTTATATACAGCCATGAGTGTCTCTACGATGAAGACGATGAAGCGGAGGTTATCCTCCGGTGTCTTGCCTGGTCCGTGGAGCAGCACGCCGGTGTCGGTAGCAAGACTCCAGTTCTCGTGCTTGCCCGAGCCGTTAATGCCTGCGAATGGTTTCTCGTGGAGTAACACGCGGAAGCCATGACGGCGTGCCACCTTTTTCATGAGCGACATGAGGAGCATATTATGGTCGATGGCGATATTGGCCTCCTCGAAGATTGGTGCCAACTCGAACTGGTTGGGTGCCACCTCGTTGTGACGGGTCTTGCAAGGAATGCCAAGCTCAAGCGCCTGAATCTCAAGATCCTTCATGAACGCCTGCACGCGCTCGGGGATAGCACCGAAGTAGTGGTCGTCCATCTGCTGGTTCTTTGCAGAGTCGTGACCCATGAGTGTGCGGCCGGTGAGCATAAGGTCGGGACGTGCCGAGTAGAGTCCCTCGTCGACGAGGAAGTACTCCTGCTCCCAACCGAGGTTGGAGATGACCTTCTTAACCTCCGGATAGAAGTAGTGACAGACAGCCGTTGCCGCCTCGTTCACAGCGTGAAGCGAGCGCAGGAGCGGTGCTTTATAGTCGAGTGCTTCGCCCGTGTATGAGATGAAGATGGTAGGAATACAGAGCGTGTCGTCGATGATGAACACCGGCGATGTCGGGTCCCAAGCCGAGTAGCCGCGTGCCTCGAAGGTATTGCGTATGCCTCCGTTAGGGAACGAGCTGGCATCAGGCTCTTGCTGCACGAGCAGTTTGCCCGAGAACTCCTCGATCATTCCGCCCTTGCCGTCGTGCTCGATGAAGGCATCGTGCTTCTCGGCTGTGCCCTCGGTGAGCGGCTGAAACCAGTGTGTGTAGTGTGTGACGCCATTCTCGTCAGCCCATTGTTTCATGCCTTTAGCCACGGCATCAGCCATGGAACGGTCGAGACGTGCTCCGTTGTCGATAACGTCGATGAGTTTTTCGTACACTTCGCGTGGCAGATACTTGTACATCTTCGCACGGTTGAACACGTTCTTGCCGAAGAACTCCGACGGACGTTCTACGGGTGTGATCACTTCAACTGCTTTCTTATTGAAAGCATCGGCTACAACCTCAAATCGTAAATTTGCCATTGTCTGTTGGGTATTTAGTCGTTATATTGTTTTTATTATTGTCTTGTTGCATAAATTTAGTGAGTTGAACGTATCCACTCCCCTATCCTGCGCATCGCCTCCTCACAATCTTCACGCTTTCCGAAGGCTGTGAGACGCACATAGCCCTCACCACTTGGTCCGAAGCCCACGCCCGGCGTGCAGACCACACCCACAGCATAGAGCATCTGCTCGAAGAAGCGCCACGAGTCGATGCCGTGCGGTGTCTTCACCCATAGATACGGAGCGTTTCTTCCGCCGAACACCTCGAAGCCCATCTGCGTGAGTGACTCGCGCAGCAGCTCGGCGTTTTGCATATAATAGGCTATCGTGTCACGCACCTGACGCTTGCCCTCGGGCGTATATATTGCGGCAGCAGCGCGTTGCGATATGTAGCTTGTGCCGTTAAACTTGGTCGACTGGCGACGCTCCCACAGATGGTTGAGCGGCACGCGCTGCTTGCCATCGAGCGTGACGGCGGTGAGTTCCTTCGGTATGACGGTATAACCGCAGCGCACACCGGTGAAGCCGGCTGTCTTCGAATAGCTGCGAAACTCAATGGCGCATTGCTTTGCGCCGCGTATCTCGTATATAGAGTGCGGTATGTCGGCATCTTGGATGTATGCCTCGTAGGCTGCATCATAGAGAATGAGCGTATCGTTAGCCAGCGCATACTTCACCCATTTCTTCAGTTCGGCTTTCGAGAGCACCGTTCCCGTGGGGTTATTCGGATAGCAGAGGTAAATCATATCAACACGATGGTCGGGTATCTGCGGCACGAAGCCATTCTCAGCCGTGCATGGCAGGTAGTTGACATTGCTCCAACGACCGTTTTCAAGCACTCCGGCGCGTCCGCACATCACGTTCGAGTCGATATACACTGGATATATCGGGTCGGTGACACCGATAGAGTTGTCCCAGCGCACAATCTCGCCGATGTTGCCCGTGTCACTCTTTGCTCCGTCGTTGACGAACACTTCGCTCGGGTCGAGATGTATGCCACGCGGTGTGAAGTCGTTCTTGATTATCGCCTCGCGCAGGAAGTCATAACCATGCTCCGGCCCGTAGCCGTGGAACGTGTCTGCCGATGCCATCTCGTCTACTGCCTTATGCATTGCATCCACTACGGCGGGGCACAACGGCTGCGTTACGTCGCCGATGCCAAGACTGATGACACGCATCTGCGGATGCGACACTTTGAGGGCATTCACCTTCCTGGCTATGTCTGCGAACAGATAGCTGTCCGAGAGTTTCAAGAAATGTTCGTTAACCAAAGCCATACTCTCTAAGTTTTTATATCATGATTGCTGAATGCTGAACATTGTACGCAGAACACAGAACCATGCAATCCTGAATTATGATTTAAATCTCTATTTCTCCATCAAAAACGAAAGCCGCCGGTCCTGTCATATAGACATGTCCGTCGGCTTCATTCCATTCGATATGTAAGGTGCCACCATCCATGGCGATGGCGCTACGACGCAAGGCTCTACCCGTAACCGCCGCTGCCACAGCTGTTGCACAAGCACCTGTGCCGCACGCCAAGGTTATACCGCTGCCACGCTCCCACACTCGTGTGCGGATGGTGCCATCTGACTTCAGTTCTGCAAACTCAATGTTGCAACGCTCTGGGAACGCCGTAGCATACTCCATGGCAGAGCCGTAGCGAGCCACATCGAGTGTATCGATATCGTCAACAAAGCATACAAAATGGGGGTTGCCCATCGAAACGAACGTGCCGTGGAACGTGCGCGAACCGACGGTGAGCACTCCGCCAACCGTCTCGTCATACTGCTCGGGCACGCGAAACGAAGGTGCAAGCATATCCACCGTTACGCTCTCCACCTTGGTTTCCGGGGTTTCGTTGCCAACAAGATGCAACTTCAGAATCTTCACGCCCGAGAGTGTCTGCAGACGTATCGTTGTCTTGTCGGTGAGCCGGCGCTCGTAGAGATACTTTCCGATGCAACGCGAAGCATTGCCACACATCTTCGCTTCCGAACCATCAGCGTTAAAGATGCGCATGGAGAAGTCGGCATCAACACCACCATAAGGTTTGCCGATAAGCACAAGTCCGTCGCTACCGATGCCTGTGTGGCGGTTGCTCCATGCGATGGCAGCCGCAGACGGGTCGGGCACGTCGTACTTCTGCGCGTCAACGTAGATGTAGTCGTTGCCTGCTCCATGCATCTTTGTAAATCTTACCGACTTTGTCATTTTGCTTATCCTTTTACCTTAAAGCGGAGCCTTGATAGCTCCATGATTATTACGACTGCAAAATTACAACTATTTACGCAAATACGAATAAATTAGCAAGGCATTTTCGTAATAATTAGCACAAAGTTTCAAATTGAAAGCACTTCTATCAAAAATGCTTTCAATTTGAGAGAAAAAAGCACCGTACGGGCTTTTCCACTTACAATCTATTACAACAGTGCTTTGATTTCTGCCTCTATATCCTTTATCTGCGCATCGCGCTTCACGACGTTGCAGTTGCGGTCGAGCAGGAAGAACGTAGGCACCTGCTGCACGTTGTAGAGGCGGAGCACTTGTTGCGAATCGTCGTCCATACGTGTGCTCACCCATGGCAGTGCGGAGGTCTGTGTCTTCCAGAAGTGCTCGTCTTCGTCGAGGCTCACCTGATAGATTTCAAATCCCTGAGCATGATACTTGTTATACAGTTCGCGCAACATCATGATACGCTTCATCGACTCGCCAGTAGCAAAGACATGGAAGTCGAGCATCACTACCTTACCTTTGAGCGAGGAGAGGCTGCGCTGTGCACCACGATTGTCGGTGAGCGTGAAGTCGAGCATACCAGAAGTGTTCACCTTCGCTGGGTCGATAGATGCCTCAGCCTTGCTGCGCAACATACGCACCTCTTTCATACCTTCAATAGCTATATTGTGGAGGTTCTTACCACGCTCAGCGTTGGGGTAGAACGCATCCCAGCTGGTAGCCACAGCAGCGAACACACGCACATCCTGCTCCGAGGTGCGCGGGTTGAAGATAAGCACGGGCTGACCGCCTGCATATAGCGTCTGAAAGAGGGCAAAGTAGGAAGATGCCTTCATCGGCTGCTTGAAGATATAGCGTGTCTTCACGTCGGTCTTGTATGCCTCCAGCACCTTCTGTACACTATCCGCAACGGCATCAACACCGAGTTGTGGGTTGCGAGCGATGTTATTGATGCGCTGCTGAAGCTGCATCTGCATTAGTGCGAGTTCCTTGATGCGCGAGCAGTCGTCCGATCCGCTCACCTCATAGTCGGAAGCCATGGCGGGATACTTCGCCTTTACGGTGATGGTCTCGGTAGAATCGATTGACACGTTTATGATTTGTCCGGCGATACGCAGGCGGTAGAACTCGGGGGCTGTGACAGCCTTGCCATCGAACGAGAATGTGCCGTCGGCAGAGAGTTTCACCGAGTCGACGGTCTGTACACCATTCAGACCCATATTCTCGAAGTAGAGAACGGAGTCGGCAGCATTCTCGATGTTGCCTTCCACGTGGAACTTGCGCTCGTTGCATGATGTGAAGCCGAGCGCAGTAAGTGCTGCAAAAGCAAATGCAGCAACCTTTTTTGTCATAATATTCATCGTTGTATTGCTTGTTTGCTTGTTTTAATATGCAAACTTACGCATTATTTTCGGAAAACAAGCAGAATGACTTCGTTTATTGACAATATTTAGAAGCTTTGTAACCACGCCTTCAGATCGAGCAGCATCTCGATGTGATAGCGGAAGCTGGTGCGCAAGCCGTAGCCATGACCACCGCTGGGATATACGTGTAGCGACGCCGGAACGTCGTGACGATAAAGCTCAGCGTAGTAGTTGACGCCATTCATCGGTTGCACCACATGATCATCGTCGGAGAGGGCGATGAAAGCGCGCGGTGTGAGGCGTGTCACCTGAAGGTCGGTGCAGTATTTCTGTTCATCCTTCTTGCGTGGACGCTCGCCGAGCAGGTTCTTACGCGAGCCTTGATGACAATAGCCATCGAGCATCGTAATCACCGGATAGAAGAGTATCTGGAAGTTGGGCTTAGCTTCGTCCTTAGAGAGTGTGGCTACCGTAGAGGCGAGGTGTCCGCCTGCCGAAAATCCCATCACGCCCACGTTGTCCTTATCAATATGCCATGCCTCGGCATTGGCACGCACCAAACGCAGTGCCTCCTCAGCATCACTAACGGGCACCTTCGGATTGCCTGCAGGCATACGATAGTGAAGCACGATGGCTGCTATGCCTTGGTCGTTGAAGAACGGAGCCCAGTCGGTGCCTTCGTGCCCCATCGACAGACTCTCGTAGCCTCCACCAGGGCAGATGACAACAGCGCGCCCCGTAGCACGCTTCTCCTCCGGAAGGAACACCTTCACGTATGCGGTATCGCCCAAGGCGTTGCTGTTTGGGGCTTTCTTCTGCCAAAGTTGCACGTCGAACGCGCGCTGTGCGAGAGCAGGCGCAGCGAGAATAAGGCAAAACACTGAGAGAAGTATGGTCTTGAGCGCAAGCATAGAACCGCGCATCGGGTATGCGAAGTATTTCATTTCTGTTACAAAAGTTGGTTTTTAGAATATTTATTTGCAAAGGTAGCACTTTTTTTGTAATATTGCAGTACATAAAAGTGCTTTTGTAATCATTAATTAATAGTAACAGAAATGCATCCATTAGAGAAGTTCGAGTACTGTCCACGTTGTGGCAGCCATCATTTTGTAGAGAATGGTGTGAGAAGTAAGAAATGTGAGAATTGCGGATTCGAGTATTTTATGAATCCCAGTGCAGCCAACGTAGCAATCATCAAGAACAGCGAGGGCGAAATACTCGTCACTCTGCGCAAGCAGGAGCCTGCAAAGGGTACACTCGATCTCCCTGGCGGATTTACCGAAATTGGTGAGACATCGGAGGAGGGCGTGAAGCGCGAGGTGATGGAGGAGACCGGACTAAATGTCACTGCCGTGCACTACCTCTTCTCGCTGCCCAACGTCTATCGTTATAGTGGCATCGAACTGCCTACGCTCGACATGTTCTACGAGTGCGACATCGAGGATGAGACGGTGCTCGCCGCCAACGACGATGCTGCAGAGTGTATGTGGATTAAGCCGGAGGACATCCACACCGAGCAGTTTGGACTGCGCTCTGTGCGTTGGGGACTGGTGAAGTTTCTTGAAAAGAACTTCTAAGCCAACTTAGGAGGGTATGGCATCCCTGCCATACCCACGCAGCCACATATACTACCACTCTTTATACGGGTGTACGAGCAGTTGTGAGTTGTAATAGCGGCGGTCGCCCGTCACCTCCTCACCGATGAAGCTGGGCTTTGCAAAAGGTTCATCCTCCGAGGCGAGTTCCACCTCTGCAACCACAAGTCCGGCGTTGTCGCCGAAGAACTCGTCGACCTCGAACGTGTGGCGTGCATCGGGCGAGTTCACGAGCCAGCGACACTTGTCTATCACTCCGCCGCGGCAGAGCTCGAAGAGATGCTCCGCCTCATCGTTCGTTATCTCCTTCTCAAACTCGTAGCGCGAGAGCCCAGCTCTGTCGCTATGGCTTTTTATCGTCAGCCATGAGCGATCGTCGCGGGTGCGAATGCGCACGGTAGCCGTCTGGCAGGGCATGTATCCCTGTTTGATATGGCTATGAGAAAAGGCAGCCGACTTAAAGTCGCTGCCTTTACGTATGAGGAACTTACGTTCAATTTCTAATCCACTCATATTTTGTGTTCTATTATACCTGGGTTAACGACCAAACGATGAACGCTGCGGTAAGCACAACAAGCGTCCAAATGATGCCCTTGATAACCTTCTTTGCTTTCTTCTCTTGCTCTGCCGCATACTTTGCGCGACGAATATTACTTTTCTGGCTCATAGTTATTTTGATTTTTAATTGATTGTTTTTTTTATAGAATATCTAGAACTTCTAGAATATCTAGAGTTTTCTAGAATACCTACAGCATCATCTCTTACTCCTCCTCGCTCACTGGGAACTCCATAAGATACGCCTTGATGAAGCCGTCTATCTTGCCATCCATCACACCATCAACATCAGTGGTTTGGAAGTTGGTGCGGTGGTCCTTCACGCGGCGGTCGTCGAAGACGTAGCTGCGTATCTGACTGCCCCACTCTATCTTCTTCTTGCCTGCCTCTATCTTAGCTTGCGCCTCAAGACGTTTCTTCATGGCGCGGTCGTAGAGCTGCGACTTGAGGAGGCGCATAGCGTTGTTGCGGTTCTCGAGCTGTTTACGGCTTTCGGTGTTCTCGATGAGGATTTCTTCTTCCTCACCGGTATCGGGGTCGGTGTATTGGTAGCGCAGGCGTACACCCGTCTCTACCTTGTTCACGTTCTGACCGCCTGCACCGCCTGAGCGGAAGAGGTCCCAACTAACCTTCGACGGATCGACATATACTTCTATGGTGTCGTCGACAAGTGGTGACACGAACACCGAAGCGAACGATGTCATGCGCTTGCCCTGCGCGTTGAACGGCGACACACGCACGAGGCGGTGCACTCCGTTCTCACTCTTGAGGAAACCGTAGGCGTACTCGCCGCCTTCTATCTCCATCGTAACGCTCTTGATGCCTGCTTCATCGCCCTCCTGGAGGTTGCTGATTGTCACCTTATGTCCGTGAGCCTCAGCCCAGCGCATATACATACGCATGAGCATCTGCGCCCAATCCTGACTTTCCGTGCCACCTGCGCCTGAATTAATCTTCATCACGCAGTCCATAGGGTCTTCCTTCTGGCGCAGCATGTTCATCAGTTCGAGGTCTTCGATGGCAGCGATGGCTTTGGCATAATCGTCGTCCACCTCCTTTTCGGTGACGAGTTCATCCTTATAGAAGTCGACGGCGAGCTGCAGCTCATCGGCAAGCTGACGCACACCAGCGTAGCCTTTTATCCAACGCTCCAGCGTCTTCACCTTCTTCATCTGTTCCTCAGCACGCTTCGGGTCTTCCCAAAAGTCGGGAGCCTGCGTGCGGAGCTGTTCTTCTTCGTATTCTACTTTCTTCTGGTCTATATTAAGATAGTGCTTGAGGGCATCGGTGCGCTCAAGCACATCTTTCAGTTGGTCGGAAGTGATCATTATTCTTCGTACATTTTTTCTATTTCCTGCTTGTAGTTCTTGTACACCACAGGGCGGCGTATCTTTAGCGTATTGGTGAGCTCGCCCGACTCCAACGAGAAGTGGTGCGGGATGAGTGTGATGCGCTTCACCTGCTCGTAGTGTGCGAGCTGCTGCTGCAAGGTTTTTATGCGTTCAAGAATCATCTTGTTCACCTTAGGGTTGGCGCAGAGGTCTTCGCGTGAGCTGAACTCGATACCGTGCTCCTTCGCCCACTCCTCCACGAGTCGGAACTCGGGCACGATGAGCGCCGATACGAACTTGCGCTCGTTGGCAACCACTGCCACCTGGTCGATATACTTGTCAACGAGTATGAGCGACTCCACGAGCTGTGGTGCCACATACTTGCCGTTGGATGTCTTGAAGAGGTCCTTGATACGGTCGGTGAGGAAGAGCTCTCCGTCCTTTATGTATCCAGCGTCGCCTGTGCGGAAGTAACCATCTTCGGTGAATGCCTCCTTATTGGCTGCGTCGCGGTGATAGTAACCCTTAGTGATGGTCGGACCCTTGAGGAGCACCTCGTCGTTGTCGCCAATCTTCACGTCGATGCCCGGAATCGGATAGCCTACGCCGCCGATTGTGTATGGCTTATCGCTGCGGTCGCACGACACGGTGGCAAGACTCTCTGTCAAGCCATAACCCACAACCATGTTGATGCCTACGGAGTGAACGAAGCGTTCCACCTCCGGTGCCACACGTGCACCTGCTGTTGGGAATATATTACTGTTCTCCAAGCCGAGCTGCTTGCGAACGAGTCGCAGAATTGTCTTGTCAACGAGTTTGTACTCCATAGCGAGCAGCGGCGACGGACACTTGCGACGGCTCTTGCAGTCGACGTTGTAGCGACGTCCCACCTCAAGCGCATGACGGAAGAGTTTCTGCTGCAGCGGACCTGCACCTTCTATCTTCTCCAGCACTGCCTGATACACTTTCTCCCAGAAGCGCGGCACTGCCGACATACACGTCGGATGTGTCTCGCGCATCGACTGCTGTACCTCGTGTGGGTCGGTATTAATGATAATGTGTGCTCCGACCGAGAAGCTGAGGTATGTGAAACCACGCTCGAAGATGTGCGTGACTGGCAGGAACTGCATTGTGCGGTCTTTATCGCTGATGTCTACCACAGCGGCATTAGCTGTGAGTGCTGCATCGTACTGACCGTATGTGAGCATAACACCCTTTGAGTCGCCGGTCGTGCCGGATGTGTAGAGGATGTTGCAGAGGTCGTCCATCGATGCCTCGTTATACAGCTGCTCCACTTCCGACTGGCGCGGCAAGCCTTCGCCGTGCTTCAGAAAGTCGTCGAAGTAGAGTGCTGCGGGGTCGTGTGTAGAGATGCGCACAGAGCGGTCGAAGATGATGATGCGCTCCAGCGTATGGCAGAGTGCGAATATGCGGTGTGCCTTGTCGTACTGCTCCTGCTCGCCGACAAAGATGAAGCGCACCTGCGCATCGTTAATCATATATTGTATCTGCTGCTCAGAGGCTGTGGCATAGAACGGGATAGATACAAGCTTCACGCCATAGGCACCGAAGTCGGTAATGAGGTACTGCAGACAATTCTGTGAGAACACAGCAATCTTGTCGTGCGGCTTCGCACCAAGGTTGAGCAGAGCGTTGCTCGCTTGCTTTACCAACTGTGAGAAGCGGTTGTAACTGGTCTTCTTCCAAACAGAAGAGCCAAAGCTTTTATAGGTGAACGCGGGACGTTCGCCGTATTTTTCCGCCAACTTGTGGGCGATTACCGAAAGGTGACATCTTGTTTGCATAAGCATTGTATTTAGCAAGACTGCTGCGTGCAGCCTATATGATTATGCAAAAATACGCTAAAAATAGGAAAGAACAAAAAAAACGATAATATATTTTTTCAAAAGGAGACTTAACAATATGGAAATACAGAAGAATGTAGTGGAAGAATAGAAGAACGAGCAAGCAACAAGACTGATTAACAAAAAAGCAAATGCTTAACCTGCGTCTTGCCGGTTAAGCATTTGCTTTGTATATAATGTGAACTAAACCGTTTACTTCACAACCTTCTCGCCATTAACGATGTAGAGTCCCTTACCGAGCTTCGACACATCGTTGCCAAGATAGCGTCCGTCGAGCGAGTAGACACCGCGTACAGCAGGTGTGGTGTTACCACTTGTCACTACACTCTCAATACCGGTCCAGCTACTGTCGCTATCCAACTCAAGCGACTCTATCTCACGGTTTTCATTGATAACCAAGATATAGCTATTATGGTCTACCTCATGGCTACGAATTGGCTGCCATGTCTCTTCTTCGTCGTCCTTAGCAGCAAGGAACACGCGATATTCGCCAGCAGGGAGTGCTGCTACAGAACCAGTAATGTCATCTATCCAGAATCCCTTACTTGTATCCTGGCCATCCAGTCGCTGTCCTTTCTTTAGGAGATAAGCTTTACCTGTTTTGATATTGATAGCTCTAAGCTGAATATAGCCCGAGAATGGATCAATATCGGTATTAATCAAATAACCATCCAAGCTTGCGGTGATAGTCTTCTCATCATAGGTCATATCCAGTTTTCCACTCATGCAAATGAGCGAGCGTACAGAGCCCTGATAACGTTTATCAGTTGCAGTACGCATCTCTACCATCTGCTGTCCGTCGCTGAAACCATTGAGACCTGCGATATCAAAATATCCATTCTGGTCACCGTTCCATCCCCAGTTGACATGCACATCGCCATCCTCATTGTAACCATCAAGAATGAAACAGTGACCACCAGTAGTATTACTCTGACCACCATAAAGCACTGGACACTTGTCGTTGAGCTCGCGATAAACAATATTCATCCACTCTTCTACATTGAAGAACGAACGATTATAGCACTTTATGTGCTTATTAAAGCCGAAGTACTTGCGTAGCGCACGGCACGACTCATAGATGAAAGCACCCGAACCGCTGATTGTGTACTGCATACTCACGGCATAACCACAGTGCTTCATGATAGTAGCTACAGCATTAGCCTGCTCTTCGGTATAAGAGCCATCCTTGTATTCGTTGAGCATCTTATCCCACTGATATGTAGTATTGCTAAAGTCAGCCTCAAGAGTCTGTGACGGTTCACCTGAACCAGGTGCAAAGTCGTAACGAACATCGCCCTCACCATGCACCGGATACTTGAAATAGTGCAAAATCATAGACATCGCGGTAGACACACATCCCGTAACATAATGCTTCTTTTTGCCCGTCTTCTTGTCGGTGTAGAGCGGAGTCATATTGTTGTATGGAGTATCCTGTCCCCAACGTGTGGTAAGCAATTCGCCTACGCTTGCTGCGTATGCAGGCGACGGCTTAGCTTCTTCCAGCTTACGTCCCTGCTGCTTTGCACGCTCGAGCGAAGCGTTCAGCGTTGTCATATACCAATCGAAGCCAGGGTTGTTGTTTGTTGTAAACTGTGTCTCAGAGTAGCCAAACACGGGTTTAAACTGATCGTCATTAGCAACAATGGCAAAGCCACCATTTTCGTAGCCAACAACTGTGAGTTGGGTGTTCTTTGCAAGTATGCGCAAAGGCTGAGCCGAGCGCACCTTGTGCATTGCAGAAGGCATCTTCGCAAGCGCAGCAGCGGCTGCCTGACGTATCTGAGTCTCCGAGCGTTCTGCTGCCGAAACTTGCAGTGCGGCTGAAGCAAGAAGAGCAATTGCGATAAATTTCTTTGTCATATCTTTGAATTGATTTTAAAAACCACGAAGCGGATTGACGGAGTCATTAAAACCCCGACAATCCGCACTATTAGTTTATGTTATGTGTAAATCACAATAACGAGTTTAAGTCTTATTTTCTCTGAAGCTTGAGGTTAACATAGGGAATGGACATGCCCGAAGCAGAGATATAGAGTACATCGTTAGGATTGAATGTTATCTCCTTCGAAACAGCGTTGTTCTCATCAACAGTGAACTTACCCTTAATCTCACCATCAGCCAACTTGTTATTCTTTACTACCTGCCAAGAGAACTCGTAGCCCTGGATTGAGTAAACAGTTTCCGTAGATGTACAGTTGAAATTCAGCTGACCGTTCTTTGTTGCCTCATCATACGAGTAGTTGAAGCTCCATGACAACGGCACTTCACTTCCTGTCAAAGCGAAATTGAACTTAGAAGTATAAGCAAGCACCTGCTTACCGCGAAGTGGTGAGTCATCATCAGAAATAACAGACAATGTAACGTCTGCCGTGTAATCCTTCACAACCGGAGTTCCGTCTTCATTCATCAACGGTTTGCCTTCTTTATCAAACTGCACCTCAGAGTAGCTCATCAACCAATCACCAGCAATGAGGTCATAAATTGTACGCTCATCGTTCTCGATTTTCACATCAAGAGTATTCTTCGCACCTAACTTTGCACCTTCAACGCTGAGTGTGAAGCGCACCTTGCGGTCGCTATTAATAATCTTATCATCAAGCACCTTCATCTCGAAGTTCATAACCTCACTTGTAATAGTGTCGGTCTTCACAACAAGAGTCTTGGTTGTGATTGAATAGTCGCCCTCAGAGCCATTAGCGCTCTCCTTAGCTGCTACATATGATGGAGCTTCGCTGCTACCATCAACGCCCTCTGCTTTGATGGTAAGACGAATCATACCATTACGCTTTCCGGTAATCTTAACAGGGAGCTTAATCAGTCCCTCGTTCTCCTTTACTGTCATTGTAGTTTTTTCAAACTCCACGGCAGTAGTTGCATCTGTGTTGTAGGTTTCTTCATCACTACAAGCAGTGAAGAGTATGGCTGCAACCATCAGCATGAACAATTTTATATATTTCATATTTGTTCTGTTTTTAAATGTTACGTATTCGTTTTATGAATTAGTAGCCAGGGTTCTGCTTCAACTTCTTATTTACCTCAACTTCGTCCTTCGGGATTGGCCAAAGCATACGATAGTCTGTTGCAGCAATGTTGAGATCGGTTGTGTTAGAACCAGGGTTGCTACAGAGGTCGCGCTGCTGTGGTACGCCACGCTTTACGCCCATACAGTAACGCTTGAGATCCTTGAAGCGGAAGCCCTCACCTACGAACTCGCGTGCGCGCTCATCCTTTACATCTGACAGAAGAGTTGCAGCATCTGTATATGTAACAGCCTTGAAGCCTGAGATACGCTTCTTGCGGAAGTCGTTCAGATACTTGGCAGCCTTTGTCAGATCAGGTGTAGGAGCGAGTGCATAAGCTTCAGCTGCGATGAGATACATCTCAGGCAAACGGAACACCTTCGGCATATGAGTGAATTCTGCCGACTCGTCCTTACTTGTCATGAGCCAAAGGATACCCTCCTTGTTAAACTTATTGAGACACTGTACACGACCAGCTGCACCAGTAGATGTAACCACGCTAACCTCTGTAAAGAATACAGAACGGCGGTAGTCCTTTGCATCGTAGAGGTTCAACAAATCCTTTGTCGGGATATAGTCCGGTGTCGAGCCAATCTGCTTCGGGAGATAAACACCACCTGTAGCGTTAGGCAAGTCGGATGTTGAAGATGAAACAAGGGTAAAGAGCGACTCCGAAGTACCATTATACTTCTTGTCATACTGGAACTGCATACCATCATAGTACCACTCGTTGACAAGCTGAGATGCAGAAGAACAAAGTGCATACTTTGCAGTAGTGTTCTTGATAACAAGTTCAGCCTCCTTATATGCCGTCACGTAATCCTTCTTATTCAGAGCTACACGTGCACGAAGAGCGTGGATACAGTCGAGAGTTACATACTCAGAGCGGTATATACCAGTTGTTGTAACGTACTGCATAGCCTTGTCGAGGTCATCGTTTACCTGCTTGTACGACTCTTCAAGAGTGTTACGTCCAGGATATGATGCAGGGTTAAAATTCTCGCTAAAATGCAAATTGTATGACGCACCAAGGTCTGGCTGTGTTGCATTTGTTTCGCTATATGCGGGACTATAGTACTCCAAAAGACCGAAGATAGCATAAGCACGCATGAAGTAAGCATCGCCTAATGCTGCATGTGCAATCTTAAGACCTTCAGTGCCTTTCACGTTGTCACCGTCAGGGAAGAGGTCGGGCTTTTCCTCTGGCTTAGCCTTTGCATAACCGTCGATGATGAAGTTAGCCTGCGAGATGAGACCCTGATAGCCTCCATACACACTTGAGAACGATCCTGTCTGTGTTGTAAAGTCCCAACGATACATGTCACCGAGCGTGTTTGAGAAACCAGCCATAGCATTGAACTGGTCAGACTGCACGTCGGTAGAGTTAATGAAGCTATTACCGCTTACGCAGCCCTTGAGTGCTGCATAAAGTGTGGCACGCGCAGCGTTGAAGCTGGAAGGAGTCTCAAGTGCCGAATCGGTAGGCAGGTAGCCTACTGGTTCGATGTCGAGCTCGCAAGAAGTAGTCATAAGACCAACTGCAAGTGCCAATGTCAAATATATTTTTTTCATATACTTTATCTCCTTATTATATGTGATATATTAGAATGTTAACTGTGCACCGAATGAGTACTGACGTGTGTTAGGATAGTTACCTACAGACAAGAATCCGTCAACCTCAGGATCGTAGCCACTATAGTTAGTGATGGTGAACAGGTTACGTGAAGCGAAGTAAACAGTAACACCCTTGAGGATGTGTGTAGCGTTCATCCACTGCTGTGGCAACTTGTAAGAGAGCTGCAAGAACTTCAGACGAAGGAAGTTTGCGTTCTCGAGCAAGTGGGTATCCATATGGCGCTGTGCGTTAGCTGCAGCGATTGTTGTAACATCGCCCGGCTTCTGCCACATATCGAACATCTTTGTGCTCTGGTTCCACTGTGTTGCGAAACTTGGGTTCTCGATAAAGTAACGCTCCTGGTTGATCATTGAGCGACCGAACACGCCAGCAAACTGCAGCTCAAGTGTCAAGCCCTTCCAAGATGTAGTAGAGTTAAGACCGAACTGCCAAGGTGCAGAAGCGTTCTTGCCTGTAAACACGCGGTTGTTCTCGTCGTAAACCTTTGTCTCGTTGCCGTACTTGTCGAGCCATACGTTCTGACCGTCAGCTGGGTCTACGTGGCTCCAACGTACCATATAGAACTCACCGTACGGGTGACCTACCTTCAGCTTGGTATAGTCGCTCATAGCGTACTCGTCCTGACCGTTGAAGAGCTTCGTAATCTCGTTCTTTGTGTAGCTTACGTTTGCACTTACGTTCCAGTACAAATCCTTTGTGCTGAAGATGTCGCATCCTACTGTAGCCTCGAAACCACGGTTGAAGAGCGAACCTACGTTAGCATAACGAGAGCCGAAACCTGTTGTATAAGATACCGGCACAGCAAGAATCATATCAACAGTCTTCTTGTCGAAGAACTCGAAGTTGTATGTAAATCTCTTGAACATACGTCCAGAGAGTGCGAGGTTGAGGGTCTTAACCTTCTCCCAAGAGAGTTCTGAGTTGCGCGGATTAACAACGCCAAGACCTGCGACACCATTATAGTTGCCACTAACACCTGCAAGAGCTAATGCGAGGTTTGAAGAGATATTGGCATTACCGGTAACACCGTAAGAAGCCTTAACCTGCAACTCGTCAAGCCACTTCTTTGACGACTGCATAAACTTCTCACCCGTTACGTTCCACATAATGGCAGCAGCACCGAATGTAGCCCACTGATGACCTTCTGCGAAGAGCGAAGAGCCGTCGCGACGACCAGAGAGGTCGAGGAAGTAGCGGTTGCCGTAAGCGTAGTTAGCCATTGCGAACCAAGAGTTGCGAGCCTCTTTTGTCTCAGAGTCGCCAGGAACACTGGCATAAGCCTGCACACCGCGCGACATAAGGAGGAGGCGGTTGTCTGTAAGACCTGCCATACCTGCGCTGAATGCGGTAGTCTTATCGTTCATTGACTCCTGACCCAGGAGCACTGTAAAGTCGTGTACACGAGCAACATTAAACTTGTACTCAGCAGTGTTGGTAACTGTCCAACGGTAGAAACGTGACATCGACTTGTTCACCTGACCAGTCGGGAAGATGTTATAGTCCTCGCCCTGAGTGCTGAGCTGCTTATAGAATGTACGATAGTCGTTGCAGTCGAGACCCAAAGATGAACGGATGTTCAATCCCTTAATCGGGCTAAGGTTAACGAATACGTTCTCGTTGATACGGATACGGTCGTTGTATGAAGGCTGCAACTCCGAGAGCCACTCCGGAGAGTAGACACCACTCATATCATCATACTTGTGGAGTTTCTTGCCATAGCCAGAGAATGTACCTTTCTCCATATCCACATCAAGCATTTCGTATGGGCTCTGTGTTGGCAGATACATACGTGCAGCAAAAATCTTGTTGTACAAGCTGGTGCCTTGGCTGCCAAATGCTGTTGTATTGTTCTTTGTAAAAGCAAGGTTGGTGTTAGAACCGAGCTTCAACCAGTCGTTAACCTTAATCTCTACGTTTGCACGAACAGTCTCACGGCGCAAGCTTGAGTCGTCCATGATACCGTCTGCCTTGTAGTGACCGTATGAGATAAGATAGTTGGCGTTAGATGTACCGCCACGTACCGAAGCGTTGATGTTCACAGTAGGAGCTGAGCTACCGAAGAAGTAGTCGCGCCAGTTGGTAGAAACACCTGTCTTCTTGTAGAAGTTCTTCTTTGCAAGGTAACCAGCGTTGGTTGCGAGACTCGGGTTGACAATCTGCTGGAAGTCCAGCCACTGGTTAGCGTCCATCACCTCAGTCTTGTCACCTGCAAGCTGTGACATAGAGTAAGATGCAGAGATTGACACCTCAGGAGCCTGACCATACTTACCCTTCTTTGTTGTGATTACGATAACGCCATTGGCAGCGAGTGAACCGTAAACAGCTGTAGAAGAAGCGTCCTTGAGAACTGTAACATTCTCGATATCGTTAGGGTTAAGTGAGAGATATGTATTCTGAGATACCATTGAGCCATCAAGAATGTAGAGAGGTTCTGTGGCTGCATTGATAGAAGTAATACCACGAATACGCATTGAAGCGGTAGCTGAAGGATCACCCGAAGAGGTCATAACCTGCAAACCTGCCACCTGACCCTGAAGAGCGTCGGCAACGTTAGCAACCGGGCGATTTGAAAGCTTTTCCGAATTAACAGTAGATACTGAACCTGCAATGGTACCAAGCTTACGAGCAGAACCATAACCCATTACAACCACCTCACCAAGCGCCTCGCTATCCGTATAGAGAGTCACCTTCATGCCGTCTTTTGCAGGCATTGTGGCTGTCTGCATACCAATATATGTAATGACGAGCTGTGTGCCCGGCTTTACATCGATTTTGAACTCACCATCGAGGTTGGTGACAGCTCCCTTGTCTGTCTTGTCACCCTTGACCTTAACGGTGGCACCAATCACAGGTTCGCCGTCCTCACTTGAGACTACGAAACCCTTGACTGTGGTCTGTGCCAATGCCATTCCTATACTGAGGAAGAGGCAGGCAAGCATCATTGTCAGTCTTTTTTTCATATTAATTCTCTCTCTTTAAATTAATTAATTATTTATTATTTGATTTTATTCTTATCTGGTACGTCCTCGTATTCGTTAAGATAACATTATTCTACAAATACAAAACACATACAAAACACTATGCGCTTAATGAAATTTTAAAACTCATTTGCAAATTTAATTAATAATTGTTTCCCAACCAAATATTTTAACTCAAAAAGCTATGTTTTAATACAAAAACGCTCCATTTCACATAAAAACGTGATATTTTTCTTAATATTTATAAGTTTTTGCGAACTTAAAAAATCAAAATGACGCAATTATTCCGTTTGCCCAAACAATATTATAATGATGTTTGGTTCGCGCACACATAAAACAATTTGACAATGCGGACACAACAAGTGTCAAGACGACGTTTGAGTTTTCTGATATTTTGCCAACCGAAATATGAGGTTTTCAAACTCTAATGTGCAGTTCCCGCCGCTTGATTGTAATGGGTGTGTCATCGGACTGCGGACGGAATCCGATCGGGTGGCGGACGGAAACCGATCGGGTGGCGAACGGAAACCGATTGGGTGGCGGGTGCCTTCAAGGGGGTGCACTTGTCTCAAGTGCACCAACAAAGCTATCAAGTACCCAACAAAGCTGTCAAGTACCCAACAAAGCTGTCAAGTGCACCAAATTCCTTTATGTAGTTAACATTCTTGCTTAGTTGGTGCACTTGAGACAAGTGCACCCCCTGAAAGAACCTCCTGCTTGGTTGGTGCACTTCTTGCTCTGGCAAGCGGCAAAGCCGAGCGGAGACAAGTGCACCCCCTAAAGAAAACGCTGAGGAACAGAAACAATATAGCCGCTGGACATACGGTTATGTCCAGCGGCTACACATTATTATATATAGGTGGCTTCAAGGGGGTGCACTTGAGATATTTTAATATTGCTCGGTTGGTGCACTTGAGACAAGTGCACCCCCTGAAAGTACCCCCTGAATTTACTTTACGATCTTCTTGCCACCTACGACGTAGATGCCCTTGCCAAGTGCTGAGGCATCGGTGCCGAGGTAGCGACCGTCGATGCTGTAGATGCGGTTATCGCGAGTCTTGTCGGCTACGGTGACGCCGTTGATGCCGTCAACGACACCGTTGAATGTGTTGTCGATGACATTCTTGTCATCGCCACCGCAAACCAAGAACGAGATAGAACCCTTCGAACGCTTGATGTTGGTGATAGGAATACCGAGCGCGTAGGAGTTGTCAGAATTCTTGGTGTAGAGCTTTGCAGCCGGTTCCGACTCGTCGGTGAACTCGTCGTTCATCGTCACGCCCTTCACCTCATACGGATAGAGGTCGCCCTGTAGCGAGTATTGAGTGTTCTCGCGCGAGCCGTCGGCGTTTACAACCGTGCAGCACTGTATCTTCTCGGCGCTCGAGTTGACGCTGTTGTTAGCCCAACGCGACGGAACATAGTTGACGTGCACGATGAGCAGACCGTTGCTGCCGTAGAGTCCCTTATCCCAACCGGTGTTCTGACGGTTCTCCAAGAGGAAGTACTCGTTGGTGTTCTTGTAGTTGTACATGATGAACGGGCGCCCGTAGTCGGATACCGACTTCATGTCCTTCACCGTTGCCGGATCAATAAGCTCTATCGGCTCCACCCAACCGGCGTAGATACGCTCGAAGGCGGTGTAGTTGCAGGGCACGAAGCCGTTGCCGTTGTATGAGCCCTGATCCATCACGTCGAAGACTGACATGCCATAACCGCCACCGCCGGTTGTGTCGTACATATCGGCAAAGCCGAGGCAGTGTGAGAACTCATGGCAGATGGTGCCGATGCCTGCGGAGATATATCTGCTTGAGCCCTGCGTTTCTGGCTGCAGCTCGTTGGCGCAGGCGTATGTGTTTATCTTACCTGTAGAATAAGAGAGCACACCGCAGGGCCAGTAGCGCAACTCCGACTCGTGTGGCCAGATTGTGCCGGCAGAGCCGCCCGATGCCTGACCTAAGCCTGCATAGAGGAAGAACACCTGGTCGGCTTCGCCGTCGCCGTCCCAGTCGTAGTCCTTCAGGTTCACCTTATCCTGGATGCCGTCGCAAGCCTCCTTAATCATCTCGTAGACCTTCTCGTCCTTCTGATATGCTCCGTCATTACCATAGTAGCCATAGTTCTTTGACATCGTGACAGGACCTACCACGTCGAAGTCGAGCTCGAACTGTCCGTTCGACTGTGCGAGGAAGTAGTCGCGCACGCTGCCTACGTAGCCTTCTTCTTCGTCGGAGAAGTCTTTACCGTTGATCACATTCTTATAGTACTCGAGGTCGTGTCCGTCGGCGAACTTCTTGTTCTTGAAGTCGACGAGCACCACAAGACCTTTCTTCACGCCCTTGTATGTGATATGGTCGCCACCGAGTCCGCGCATCTTGTCGTCGGCACCCTTCAGCGAGTTCTTCACACGTGCGAGGCGTGCCACACGTCCCTGCTCTGCTCTTGCACGACGTGCGGCAGCGGCAGGTTTCTGTGCTTCGAGATCGAACGCCTCGAACACAGCGTCGTCAGCAGTAGCACGATAAGCTGTTCCGTCGGTGCCTTCCCACCAACTCAGGTACTCGTCACCACGCAGCTCCACCGACACCTGTGTGCCATTGGTGAGCGTGATAACCTTCTGCAGCTTCTTTGCCGGTACGGCATTGGCTGCGGCGCCGAATGCGAAGAGCATTGACAGCATCAAGTAAAGTTTCTTCATTTTAGATATTTTGATTGTTGTTTATTGCAATATGCAGAACACTATTCGCAGCAAAATTACTCAAATTGTTGCAAAATGACAAACATAGCGGTTTATTATTTCAATATTTGCTACTTTTTTAACAATAAAAGACTCCCACAGATTTCGCAGACCAGCACAGATGCTTTGTATTCGAAAGTTCTGTGTAAATCTGCGGAATCTGTGGGAGTCATTATCCTAATTCCGTGAATTCTGTGGGAGATTGTTTTTCCCACGGAACACACGGAATTCACAGAACATTCAGATCGTCGTTTCTGTGAATTCCGTGGGAGTATATCTCAGCAGAAGGTTCTGTGAATTCTGCGAGTTCTGTGGGAGATTACGGGTTATAGCGCACGAATGCTTCCATTGCCTCGTAGCAAGCCAAGCCGAGACTATGATAGAGTTCGGCTGTGGCGTGGTTGCGGTCTTCGGCGCGCTGCCAGAAGAGTCGCTCGTCGTTGCCGAGGAATGGTGCACTCTCCATCTGCGATGAGTGTTTGAGGATGCAGTTGCGTTTGCCGCGAAGCTCCTCCGGCGACATCGGCACGCACATCTCGATGTTCTCGATTTCCCACTCTGCCCATGCACCACGGTACATCCAGATGCGGCAGTCGTCGAGCCACTTCGCACCAGCCTCCTTCTCGAGGTCGATGGCAGCCATGACAGCATCGGTACACTTGCGGTGAGTGCCGTGTGGGTCGGCGAGGTCGCCGGCTACGTATATCTGGTGAGGTTTAACCTGCTGAAGCAGTTCGCGAACGATGTTCACATCCGCCTCGCCCATCGGCAGCTTCTCAATCTTGCCCGACTCATAGAACGGCAGGTCGAGGAAGTGGACGTGGTCGAGCGGTATACCGTTGTATGTGCAGGCGGTGCGTGCCTCACCACGGCGTATTAGTCCCTTGATGGTGCGCACCTCCGGGGTGTCCATATCGCTCGGCTTCTTCTGTGCGAAGAACTCCTTGATGTCGCCGTACATCTTCTTTATCACCTCGTCCTTGTTGTCGCAGAAGAGCTGGTTGTAGCCGTTGACGAAGTGCATGAAGCGTGTCACCTCCTCGTCGCCGACAGCGATGTTGCCCGATGTCTGGTAAGCCACATGCACGTCGTGGTTCTGCTGAACGAGTCGACGGATTGTGCCGCCCATCGAGATTACGTCGTCGTCGGGGTGCGGCGAGAATACTATCACGCGCTTCTGTGCCGGCAGTGCGCGCTCCGGGCGGTTGGTATCGTCGGCGTTCGGTTTGCCGCCAGGCCAGCCGGTGATGGTGTGCTGCAGGTCGTTGAATATCTTTATGTTGCAGTTGTAAGCCGAGCCAAAGAGGGCGAGCAGGTCAGAGAGTCCGTTCTCGTTATAGTCCTTGTTGGTGAGCTTGAGGATTGGCTTCTGCACGAGCTGGCAGAGCCAAACCACTGCGGCGCGTATCGTCTTGTCGGTCCACTCGCAGTTGGTAACGAGCCACGGGTGAACGATGCGTGTTAGCTTGCTGGCTGCTGCGAGGTCGATAACGAACTTAGCGTCGTTGTGTGTCTGTACGAACGATGCCGGCACGGTGTCGGTGATGCCACCCTCTACTATCTTCTGCACCACCTCCGACTTCTCCTCGCCCCATGCTGTGAGGAACATCTTGTGAGCGGAGAGCAGGGTGTGGATACCCATTGTGATAGAGCACGGCGGCACCTGGTCGAGTGTGCCGAAGCTGTTGCTCATCTCCTCGCGTGCGGTCTGATCGATGAGGATGATGCGGCTCTGCGAGGCGAGACTTGAGCCTGGCTCGTTGGCGGCGATGTTACCCATACGTCCGATGCCGAGCAGGGCGATGTCGATGCCGCCCTCTGCAGCGATGAGCTGCTCGTAGGCGCGACAGTGTTCGAACACTTCGTCCTGTGCGATTGAGCCGTCGGGGGTGTGGATGTTCTCTGCCTTCACGTCGACATGGTCGAGGAAGCGGTGACGCAACTGGTTGATGGCACTCTGTGCGCAGTTCTTATCGAGCGGGAAGTACTCGTATGCGTTGAACACGACCACGTTGTCGAAACTCAAGCCTGCCTCGTGGCGATGTATGAGTTCCTCGTAGATGGGGTTCAACGACAGAGCGGTACCAAGGGCGAGCACGCACTTCTTGCCGGCTGCCTTTGCACGTTTGATTTCTGACTCTACAACGTCTGCGATTACCTTTGCACCCTCCTCTACCTTCGGGTAGATATCGGTGAAGAGTTTCTCACAACGTGTCATTTCGGAGCGCTCAACTGCCGTGCGAGGGCGATAGTACTGCTCCGGTACCTTATTTAATACAATCTGCGAACTTAAATTAAGTTTCATAATGATTATTTTTTTAGTTGAAAAAGTTTAATTATTGGTGAGATGGTGGTGTGATGTTGAGATGTTGAGATGTTGAGATGTTGATATATGTAATGTAATGTAATGTAATGTCACCACCTCAACATCTCACCACAACAACATTCTACACTCAACACATCAACATCTCAACACAACAACATTCTTATGGACGGCACGCAGGAGCCGCGCCCCACTTCGACGGCTTCGGTCCCATTACGAGTTCGAGTGTTCCGCCGTGGCGTATGTCATTGAAGTCGATGTACGAGTTCTTCAGAGCTTTGCCATTGAGACGTGCGCTCTGCACGTAGATGTTCCGGTCGGAGTTGTTCTTCGCCACGACGGTGAATGTCTTGCCTGCGCCGACGTTTACTGTCGCCTTGTCGAAGAGCGGCGAGCCGATTACGAAGCGTCCGCCAACGGGGTCTACCTGATAGAGACCCACCGACGAGAGGATGTACCAAGCCGACATCTGGCCCACATCCTCGTTGCCAGAGAGTCCGTCGGGCTGGTCGAGATACATCTCGTTGAGCATCTTACGGAGCAGCGGTGCCGCCTTGTCGGGACGGCCGGCGTAGTTGTACATATATATGACGTGGTGGCTTGGTTCGTTGCCGTGCGCGTACTGTCCGGTCATGCCCGACATATCGGGCGAAGCGTTGTCGCCTGCCCATCCCTCAACGAAGAAGAGCGAGTCGAGCTTCGACATGAACGCCTTGTCAGACCCGAAGAGCTGTATGAGTCCCTTCACGTCGTGCGGCACGAGGAAGGTGTACTGCCATGCGTTGCCCTCGGTGTAGTCGTTGGTGCGGTGCTCGGCGAAGAACGGGTTGAACGGCAGGCGGAACTTGCCGTCGGTGCCTACGGCGCGCAGGAAGCGTGTCTCCGGGTCGTAGTATTTCTTGTACGAGCGCGAGCGATTGAAGAAGTACTCGTAGTCATCTACCTTGCCCAACAGCTTAGCCACCTTAGCCACGCCGTCGTCAGCAGCGCAGTATTCGAGTGCCTTTGCCACGGTCTCGTTCTCGGGTTCGAGGTTCCAGGGTATGTATCCGTGCTCCTTGAGCAAGCCAAGCGAGCGGATGTCCTTCATCTGTGTAGCCTTCAGTGCCTCCAAAGCCAGCTCCTTGTCCTCCACGAAGCCCTTCATGGTGAGGTCGGCAAGCACGATGGCACCGGGGTTGCCCACCATGCAGTCGGTCTCAGAGCCCATCAGATGCCACACGGGCAGACGGCCCTGCTGCTTGTAGATGTTGAGGAAGGTCTGGGCGAAGTCGCGCTGCATCTCGGGGAAGGCGACGGTCATCAGCGGATGAGCGGCGCGGTATGTGTCCCAGAGCGAGAGCGTGGTGTAGTTGGTGAAGTCTGCCTTATGCACCTTGCCGTCGGCACCACGATACTCGCGGTCTACGTCGTTGAACTTAGAACAAGAGGTCATCAGATGGTACATCGCGGTGTAGAACACGCGCTTCTTGGTCTGGTCATTGGTCTGGATCTCGATGCGTGCGAGCTCGCGGTTCCAAGCGTCATCGGCTTCCTTCACCGTTGCGTCGAAGTCCCAGCCTGCCATCTCTGCCTGCATATTCAGCTTCGCCTTGTCAATGCTCACGGGCGAAAGTGCCACCTTCACGAGCAGCGGTTTAGTATTGTCAGCCACCGACACCACTACGCGCTCCATCGAGTCGAGACGGTGCACGGTGACGGGCTGCGAGAAGTCGATAGAGAAGTAGATGCGGCGGTCGGCTGCCCAACCGTTTGAACGGCGGAAGCCGGTGAGGCGTGTGGTGCTCTCCTGGGTGAGCAGGCAGTCGTTGAGCTTGTCCCAACCGATGCACTGCGAGAGGTCGAGGGCGAGCTGAGCCTTTGCGCCATCCTTGAATGTATAGCGATGGAAGCCACAACGCTCTGTGGCTGTAAGCTCCACGAGCACGTTAGGGTCGGTGAGCTGCACCGAGTAATAGCCCGGATGTACCTTCTCTGCCTCGTGCTTGAAGCGTGTAGAAGTCTGCTTGAAGTCCTTCACGGGCAGGAATGCCACGTCGCCCAAGCAGCCGATGCCGGTGCCCGAGAGGTGCATGTGTCCGAAGCCGATAAGCTCATCGTCGTCGTAGTAGTAGCCCGAGCACCAGTCCCAACCGCGTGTGGGCTCTGTCGGACCGAGCTGAACGAGTCCGAACGGCACGTTTGCACCCATGAACGTGTGTCCATGACCGCCGGTTCCTACGTACTGATTGACGTATTGTGTAAGATTCTGCATAGTAGCTGCAACGGCTGTAGCACTAAAGCACACTACAAGGGCTGCAACTGACAAGAGTCGTGATAAATAGTTTGTTCTCATAAATTTAGTATTTTACAATTGCAAAAATACTGATTTTAAAATTTGTAGGCGAAACAATGTGGTTAGAAAATACTTACGTAACATACAAAAGATGTTAAATCAAAAACACCCATCACAATTATTATATATATAGAGGTAAAAAAAAGAGCTATTTGCGTACTTTTGCACACGAATTAATAAACAAGATCATGAAGAAACCGACAATTGCAATCGACACCCCCTTTCAGAAGAGCGATGCATACGGCGCGCTGAGTATGCCGGTGTATCATACGCTGGCTTACGAGTTTGCCGATGCCGACGTGATGTCGGACGCTTTCTGCGGACGCATCGAGGAGCCCGACTACTCGCGCGTGATGAACCCTACGGTGAACTACCTGGAACTGAAGGTGAAGGCACTGACCGGTGCCGACCGCGTGACGGCTATGTCGTCGGGCATGGCTGCCATCTCGGGAACACTCATCTCGCTCGCTGAGCAGGGAAAGAACGTGGTGGCATCGCGCCACATGTTCGGCAACACCTACTCGCTGCTGACAAAGACGCTGCCACGCTTCGGCGTGACGACGCATCTGTGCGACCTTACGAACCTCGACGAAGTGCGCCGAGCTGTGGATGCTGACACCTGTTGCATCTTTCTCGAAATAATAACAAACCCGCAGCTGGAGGTGGCTGATCTCACGGCTCTGGCTGAGATAGCGCACGCGCACAACATTCCGCTTGTGGCTGACACGACGGCGATACCGTTCACAGAGTTCTGTGCGCATGAGTTGGGTGTGGACATCGAAGTGGTGTCTACGACGAAGTATCTATCGGGGGGCGCAACATCGCTCGGCGGAATGGTCATCGACTACGGTGGCTTCCCTGAGTTCGCACGTCGTCTGCACGACGAGATGCTCTTCAACCTCGGTGCTTATATGACACCGCACGTTGCCTACATGCAGAACCTCGGTCTGGAGAACCTGCGTGCACGCTACGACTTGCAGGTGCGCAACACGGTGTATCTCGTGAACGCCTTGCGACAGATGGAGGGCATCAAGAGCGTGAACTACGTGGGCCTACCCGACAACCCGTACTATGAACTGGCACAACGTCAGTTCGGCAAGACGGCGGGCTGTATGTTCACCATCGACTTAGAGTCGAAGGAGGCTTGCTTCCGCTTTATCAATAATCTGAAGCTGGTGCGCCGCGCCACTAACCTCTTCGACAACCGCACACTTGCCATTCATCCTGCAAGCACCATCTTCGGTCCGTTCAGCGACGAGCAGCGTGCTGCAATGGACGTGCTCGACACCACAATACGCATCTCTGTGGGTCTGGAGGACATGGACGACATTATTGAGGACTTCCGCCAAGCTTTGTAATCAGGGGGTGCACTTGTCTCAAGTGCACCAACCAAGCAGAACGAGTATTATTTGGTTGGTGCAGTTGAGACAACTGCACCCCCTAAAAAGAAAACTATGAAATACAACTTTGACAAAATCATTGACCGCTCCGGCTCGGGCGACCTCAAGCACGAGGTGCTCGCCGAGCGATATGGCAGGGGCGACCTGCTGCCACTATGGGTGGCTGACATGGACTTCGAGACACCACAGTTTATAACCGACGCGCTGCGCAAACGACTCGAGCACTCGCTCTACGGCTACACGATAGTGCCACGCAACTATTGGCAGACGATTGCGAAGTGGATTGAAGACCACCACCAGTGGCGCGTCGAGGAGCAGTGGATGCGCTTCATACCGGGCATCGTGAAGGGCATCGGCTTCGTCATCAACGTGTTCGTGAAGGAGGACGAGAAGGTAATCATACAACCGCCAGTTTACCACCCGTTCCGACTGACACCGGAGGGCAATCGTCGTCAGGTGGTGTACAATCCGCTACGCGAAAACGCCGACGGCTCTTACTCGATGGACTTCGACAACTTAGCAGAGGTGGCGGACGAGAAGTGTCGCCTGCTAATCCTCTCCAATCCGCATAACCCGGCAGGCATCACGTGGGACACGGAGACGCTGCGCCGACTGGCTGACTTCTGTTCCGAGCGCAACATCATCGTCATCAGCGACGAGATCCACTCCGACATGGCTATCTTCGGCAACAAACACGTGCCGTTCGCGTCGGTATCTGACGCAGCAGCCGAGTGTAGTATCACGTTCGGTGCTCCGTCGAAGACGTTCAACATAGCGGGCATCGTCAGCTCGTGGTGCATTGTGCCGAACGAGAGACTGCGCCAACCGCTGTTCGACTGGATGACGGCGAACGAACTGGACGAGCCGCACCTCTTTGCACCAATCGCTACGATGGCTGCATTCAACGAGGGCGAGGAGTGGAGGCAGCAGATGCTGGCATACGTGGAGCAGAACATTCTGTTCGTGGAGGACTTCCTCAGAAAGCACCTGCCGCAGATTAAGGCGGTGCGACCGCAGGCATCGTTCCTCGTATGGCTCGACTGTCGCGGACTGCACCTCGACCACGACGCGCTCATTAACCTCTTCGTCAACCGCGCACGACTCGCTCTCAACGACGGCGAGATGTTCGGAAAGGAAGGCAAGGGATTTATGCGCATGAATGTGGCTACACCTCGCAGCGTGCTGAAGGAAGCACTCGAAAGACTTGTTTTAGCTGCGAGTTGAGAATTGAGAGTTGAGAGTTATGATTGATCTTGTCATCTTATTAGCAACTATCTAATCTGTTGTAGACATACATATCATAACTCTCCATTTTCAACTTTTGACAAATTGAAGCATTATACCTTAATGCTTCAATTTACCTACATTTTGGTATTGCACCAAATACCAAATCACAATAACTTTGCATTTCTCAATCAACAACTTATTTTGTATAATTGACAAATTGTCAAGAAATGAGGAAGGCAATAACATTACTATTATTTTTGATAATATCAGCAGCAGCAATAGCCGACAACATACGTTTTAAGGTGTCGGGACATGTGCTCGACAATCGCACTATGCAGCCCATACAATATGCCATTGTCAAAGTGTCGAATCTTGAATTGTGGGCAGCAACCGATGCCAACGGCATGTTTATAATCGAGAATGTGCCACAAGGAACTTTCTCAATTGAGGTGAGCACCTTGGGGTATGTCACTCGCACCGTACAATTTAACATCCGCCACAACACCGACCTAAAGAATATCCGACTGAAGGAGGCTAACCTTAGCATTCCGGGCGTGGAGGTAACAGCACGCAAGAGGTCGACCATGGGTACCACGACATATTCTATCGACCGTACCACGCTCGACCACTCTCAGGTCCTGTCGCTTAACGATATTATGGCCCTGCTGCCCGGCGGCCAGACCGTCAACTCCACTCTGACAGACGATTCACGCCTGGCACTACGCTCCACAACAGGTGAGAAAGGCAATGCGTCATTCGGCACTGCCATTGAGATAGATGGAATGCGACTGAACAACAATGCAAGTATGAGCGAGACGCAGTCGGCTTCAACACGCAACATTTCAACTTCCAACATTGAGAGCATTGAGGTAATAGCTGGAATACCGGGCGTTGAATATGGCGACATAAGCAACGGCATGGTGAAGGTGAATACCCGTCGCGGACACACTCCATGGATTGTGGAGGCTTCCATGAATCCGTACACCCGACAGGTAGCACTAACCAAGGGCTTAGCATTGGCACACAATGCCGGAACGCTTAATTTCTCTATAGAACATGCACAATCGTTCACCGACATTACATCGCCACATACTGCTTATAGCCGCAACATACTATCGACTACTTACAATAAGGTATTCCGCATGAAGGGTTCAAGCCTCAATCTGACAGCTGGACTTACGGGCAACATTGGCGGATATAATTCGGAGGCAGACCCCGATGCCTTTCGCGACACCTATCAGCGCCAACGCGACAATCAGCTACGTGCTAACATGATGCTTGACTGGCTCTACAACAGCAGGAGTTCAGGAGTGTTCAACATAACATTGCAGGCAGCCTTCTCTACAGCCGATCGACGCTCGGACAACAACACCAACACATCGTCATCATCCACACAAGCCAGTCTGCACACCACTACCAACGGCTATGCTATAGCCCAAGACTATGCCGATGGCATGGGCACGGGCAGCATAATACTTAGTCCGACGGGATACTGGTATGTGCGTTCGTTCAACGACCAGAAGCTACAGAGTCTACAACTCAAACTAAAGGGTGAGTGGACACGACGCATACTCAGCGCGGTGAACAAACTTACTGTAGGCACCGAACTAAACTCTACGCGCAACAATGGTCACGGCACATATTACGACGACATGCGTTTGGCTCCCACATGGCGACCATACGACTATAGTCTCCTGCCAACAATGCATAGCCTGGCAATGTTTATAGAGGAACGGCTAACCATGGGCAGACTGATGCTTGTAGGCGGACTGCGCAACGATATCACCATAATCAGCGGTTCAGAATATGGCACCGCAGCCAGCCCCTCACCAAGATTCAATGCTCGCTATAATATAATAAAAGGTAAGAACGTCTCGCTCACACTACATGCCGGCTATGGCAAAAGCGTCAAACTGCCATCGTTTCAAGTGCTTTATCCTGCCGACACCTATACTGACCGACTCGTGTTCACCCCTGGTTCTACTGCCGACGGTAAAGCATACTATGCCTACTACACCAATGTGCAGCGTGCTATATATAACAGCAATCTGAAATGGCAGCACTCCAATCAAATGGAGGCAGGACTGGAAGCAATGGTCGGTAAGGCACGACTGAGCCTGTCGGCATATTGGAATCGCACGTACAATCCGTATCAGACACTGAATGTATACTCTCCATTTGCCTACAACCAGACATCGCAGTCGGCTCTTGAAGGATGTAGCATTGCCGCTGCCGACCGCATATATAGTGTCAATCCATCGACTGGTGTGATAAGCGTAACATCTGCAACCAACGGCAACACCGTAAACTTACCCTACTCTATCCGCCGCACATACACTGCCAACCGTCAGTATGTGAATGGTTCTCCCGTGACACGCTACGGACTGGAATGGGTGGCAGAGATGCCTATCATCAACAACCACCATACTCTGGGACTGTCGCTGCGCATCGACGGCAAGTACTATCACTATCGTGGCACAGACAATACACTCATAGCCGGATGTCCCAATGGCATCGGCGACCAAGCCGAAGGTTCGGGCGCACAACCGCTTATAGGCTATTACGTAGGCAGCAACGTCGCATCAGCCTCAACGACAAGCACCCCTACGGTGAGCAACGGCATGATGAACAAGGGATGCAGCCTCAACACCACGCTGACGGCACGCATACCACAACTGAGACTCATCATGACAATGCGACTTGAAGCAACCATGCTCAACTACCGACGCAACCTGTCAAGCAATCGCACAACGATAGCATTAAATGAGGCTGGCGACGTGACTGGAACTAAATACATGGGGCAGACTGACCATTATGTGGCTGTGTATCCTAAATATTACTCAACATGGGATAACCCTTCGGAGCGCATTCCATACGCTGAGGCTCTTCTGGCTGCCAAAGACAACAACCCCACACTCTACCGGCAATTGTGTGATCTAATAGTAAGAAGCAACACCGCCTACTACTTCAATCCGCAGAATATATCGGCATATTACTCAGCCAACTTCTCCGTGACGAAGGAGATAGGCAGATGGGTGAGCCTATCGTTCTACGCCAACAACTTCTTCAACAATCTGGCATCCGTCCGAAATAAGCAAACAGGACTGAAGACATCGCTGTTTGATAGCGGATACATACCAAAATTCTACTATGGAGCATCCGTCAGAGTGAAACTATAGACAATAGACGAGTTGACAAGAAACAAGTAAAACAAGGAGATATGAATAATATAATAAAACACTCATCCTTCATACTGCTTACGATGCTGACCATGCTGGTGGCATCGTGCAGCTACGACGAACAAATTAACACCTACAATGTCGAGGTGAGGCTGAATCATAACGTAGACGGTGTTGCCGTAAAGATGACAAACAGCATAGGTAGCACCTTCGAAGCAGCTACCGATGCCAACGGTATAGCTCGCTTCACGCTACCCACCGGAATATACAGTGTCAGCGCATCGAAGGTGAGCGACGACGAATATTTCCGTCATGTATACAACGGAGCATTGTCTGACGTAGCAATAGGCAGCAACAACACTACAATAGAGCTGCCCGTAAGCATCACAACTATGCAGACTACCAACCCTATCCTCATAAAGGAACTGTATAATGGAGGCTGTCAGAAGGACGATGGTTCGGGAAAGTTCGCCATAGACAAATGTATAATCCTGTACAACAACTCATCAGAGACGGTGTCGCTCGACAACGTAGGTTTCGGCATTATCGAGCCATACAATGCAGAAGCCAACACCCACTCGTTTCTCAACGGTGGTAAACTCGATTATGCTGACAAAGACTGGATTCCAGCACTCAACGGCATCTGGTTTTTCCAGAAGGGCAATACAATAGCACCCTACTCAGAACTCGTAGTAAACGTGCATGGCGCCATTGACAACACTCCAACCTACAGCAACTCCATCAACTATGCCAACACTGCCTACTATTGTATGTACGACATGGAGGCAACAAGCAGCGACGGAGGCAAGTACAACAACACTCGGTATTATCCCTCGCCTGCCGATGTTATCGCCACAAACCACTATCTGAAGGCTGTGAAATACGGCAAAAGCAATGCTTGGCCTATGAGCCAGACTTCGCCAGCCGTGATACTGTTCCGCACAGAAGATATTACACCAAAGCTATTCGGCGAGAACCCAGACAACATAATATACCCAACGGGCAATGAAGGCAACATAGTGTATGCCTGCCTGAAAATGCCACGCAGGTGGGTGATTGATGCCATGGAAGTATACAACGCCACGGCTCTTGCCAAATGCAAGAAACGCCTCACGCCAGACCTCGACAACGGCTATGCAACTCTGACCGGAGGTTACGGCCACTCTCTAATAAGAAAGGTGGAGAAGACTGTAGACGGACATGCCATATATCAAGACACCAATAATTCAACGAATGATTTCTATGAAGCTGACAATTGTTCTCTACGCTAATCTGCTGTGCCTACCAGCCATGGCACAACGCGACTTCAAGCTAACCCAACAGCGCAACCCATGGCTCACAGCAAACAATGCCGCCGCACTGACCACCTATGCAGACAGTACCATAGCCCACGCCACCCTATCTTATCGTCACGACGGAGGTAAGCTGCACACCATGTCAGAAGGAAAGCGGCAGGAAACTTATGATGCCGATGTGCAGTCATACTACAGGCTCTCGTCTGACATTGTGGCTTACGGCAGAGCCACGTACAGCCGACACAATATCTCAGAAGCAGCAGGCAGTATGCTTATGCCTACAATGAAGTTAATGCCGTTCGACCTTGTCGAGGCGGATAACAATGCTGGCGACAAGAGCATGGAGACATTCAGCATCAACGGAGCCATCGGGTGGAAGGCATGGCGATGTCTTGCCATTGGCGCACAACTCAACTATACGGCTGGCACATATGCCAAGCAGCGCGACCTACGCCACAGTAACACGCTGATGGATATAAACGCTGGTCTTGACGCACAGTTTTCGTTACCACACAACAGTGGCATTGGCATAGGGATGGTGTACAGCCGCCGCACTGAGGCGATGCAGTTCAAGACCTATGGTACAACTGACCAAATATACTACACACTCATCGACTATGCCAACCATCATGGCGAACGCGAAGCATTCGGCACCGAAGGATTCACCGATAGCAAAAACCGTTTACCACTACTGTCTGAATACATTGGTGTGAGGGTTCAAAGCAAATACAACCGCCTCTTTGCCGACATCGTATACAGTCATCGCAATGGCTACTATGGACGCAAGTCGCAATACAGTGCATCACACGAGCAGCACCATGGCGATAACTTCGCATTGCATCTGCGCTACGACATAACACAAAGGGCTGAGCGGCTTGTATGGGTTGACTTGAGCATCGCCACCGAGCGGCTTACGTCTGAACGCGAGAACTATCGCCGCACCATAGCCACCAACGGTACATCAGCCATATACTACGAATACTTCGAACCAACAAAGATGGCAGACAAGGTACAGACATACGGTACAGCAGCCCTCAACACCTACTGGGAACCATCTGGTAATATATACCTATGGCACATAACGGGAGGTGCCAAGTACTGGACTCGCCAACAGACTGCCTACGTATATCCCGATATATACACCGCCTCATACCACATCATAACCCCGTTTGTCAGTGCACGACGCAGTGTGCTCACACGAGGAGGATATTTATGGTCGGCAGAGGCAGGAGGCTCTGCCGCAATGGGCAGCTACAGACAATGGGCAGCCCACGCTGCCATTACCTACGAGATGCCCTTAAAAGGCACGTCCATACGACCTGCCATTTCCCTGAGGTACAACCTCCGCCAAGCTACCAATAGCAACACTAAAGGACAAACACGCAATACGCTTATCATCACAGCAGCAGCAACATTTTAAACACAACTTTAAAAAACATAATATGAAAAAAATCTTTACACTCATCTTCGCTTGCATAGCAACGATGACAGTTATGGCACAGAGCGATGGCTCTACAGTATCTAACAGCTGGGGACTTAAAGGTTCGGGTACACAAGGCGACCCTTACCTCATCAGCACAGCAGCCGATTTCGAAGCAATGGCTAAGAATTGCAACGCCGACCACAAAGGAACTGGCGAGTACTTCAAGATGACTAACGACATCGACTTCGGCGGTTCGGCAGAAAACCCCGTTCAGCTGCCCGCAATAGGCAAGGACGGCAACGCCAAAATTACCCAGATAGCTTATGGCTTCGACGGCACTTTCGACGGCTACAACCATACCATCAGAGGCATCTACCACACCGAGAGCGGCAACAATGCCGCCGGCAAGTACAACGCCCTGTTTGGTTGTATCGACAAGAACGGTGTCGTTAGAAACATCGTCTTCGACGAGAACAACCACATCACAAGCTACAACTATGTTGGTACTATTGCCTCGATCAACATGGGCACTATACAGGGATGTGTCAACAATGCCGACATTACTGCTACCAACTTTGCCGCTGGCGGTATATGCGGATTTATGGTCAACGGTTGTGGCACAATAAAAGACTGCGAAAACTACGGTAACGTCAAAGCCATGACCTATGCATCGGGCATCTGCGGTGGTTCGCAGTCGGGCAAGAGCATCACCACTTACAACTATCTCATAGAAGACTGCCTCAACAGCGGCAAGCTGTCTACAACCAATGGCGTAGGATCGGCTGGTATTGCCGGCTCTTACTCGGGCGCCATAAAGAATTGCAACAACAACGGCAATGTAGACGACACCCATGGTACAGCCAAGTCGAAGCTGTACACTGCAGGCATCGTAAGCTGCGCCAGCTTTGCAGTAGACATCGAAGGCTGTTACAACAGAGGCGCGATAAGCGGCGTAAAGAATGTCGGTGGCATCGTTGGCAACGTGATGAAGGGCGACGAGGCTGCCACTGTTATAAAGAATTGTCGCAACGATGGCTCGGTTAGCGGACAAGACATGTACGTTGCCGGCATCGTAGCCAACTCTGCACGCAATGAGGGAGTGGTGTCTGTAGTATCATGCACCAACAATGGCGAGGTTACATCAACTGGCACTACCGAGTTTATTGGCAACCTTCGCGGCAACACCAACATCGCTCTTGGCGAAGGCAACATTATTGGTGCCGGTCTTAAGGCTCTGCCACTCGACCCTGACACACAAACAGGCATCGACAACACGAATGTCAACACCGGCAATACAACCAACGGCGTATTCTTGAGAAACGGACAGATTGTTATCGTCAAGAACAACAAGAAGTACACTATCAGCGGCATTGAGATTGCCGAGTAATAAATAACAGTTGAGACATAAATATCAGTTCCCAACTTTAACACTTAATCTCTTTATATGAAACAAAGACGAATCTTCTCTCTTCTGATGTGCCTGGGCTGCAGTATGGCTGTATCGGCGCAGACGTTGCCTCTCGACAGTTGTATACGCAAAGGTAAGCTCGCCAACGGGCTTACCTACTACATACGCCACAACGACCAAACTCCGGGGCAAGCAGACTTCTACATTGCACAGCGTGTAGGCTCTATACTCGAGCAACCCGAGCAGCGCGGACTGGCTCACTTCCTTGAGCACATGGCGTTCAACGGCACACGCAACTTTCCTGACGGCAATGGAGGCAAACACTCTGTACGCAACTGGTGCGAACGCAACGGCATCAAGTTCGGGGCAGACCTTAATGCCTACACATCCATCGATCAGACCGTGTACAACATATCCAATGCTCCTGTGAGCAAGGCTGGCGTAACTGACACCTGTCTCACCATACTGCACGACTGGGCAGGCTCACTACTGCTTAAAGACAACGAGATTGACCAAGAACGTGGCGTGATACGAGAAGAGTGGCGCACACGACGTTCGCGCATGGCAGCGCAGCGTATGATGGAGAATGCTATGCCCGTGATATACGCTGGGTCGAAATATGCCGACTGCCTACCAATAGGACACATTGAAGTGGTGGACACATTCCACTACGACACACTGCGCGACTATTACCAAAAGTGGTATCGTCCCGACCTGCAGGGCATCATCGTAGTGGGCGACATCGATGTAGACCAGATAGAAGCCAAGATACGAAAGCTCTTCAGTGATAATCCCATGCCCATTGGTGCTCCGCAGCGCACATACTATACAGTACCCGACAACAAAGAGATGATAGTGTACACACAGGCCGACAACGAGCAGCCAACACTCAATTTCTCACTCTACATGAAGCACGATGCCGAGCAACGCCAGTCGAGAGCCACACGCGAGGCATTCCTTAGCAGCTACAAGTCACGACTCGCCATGTTCATACTGCGCCAGCGTCTGGCAAAGCTGTCACACGAGGCACAACCCCGAGTGATGTCGGCAAACTGTCGCGTAGGCAACTTCTACGTCACCACTGAAAAGGATGCTTTCGCCCTCAACCTCGGACTCATGCCCAACAATCCGCAGGTTGGTATAGATGCTGCCATCGAGATAGTGGAGAAGGCAAGACGCTACGGCTTTACCGCCGCCGAGCTTGAGCATGCCAAGGTGCAGCACACCGTAAGCATCGAACACCGTTTGGACAACAAAAACAAGACACGCAATGCCGAATATGCAAAGAATATTGTGTCCAACTTCTGCAACAACGAGCCTTGCATGAACATCGAATACGAGGCTGCACTGGAGGCAGAATTCTCAGCTACCGTTACACTCGACGACATCAACAAAACGATGGCGGAGATAGTGGACAACAAAAATCAAGTGTGCATCGTCTTCGGACCAACCAAGTACGACGGCAAGCCATACACCATGCCCACATCCGACCAGCTCAAGACGTGGATAGAAAGCGCGCAACAGCGTGAATACATCAACGACAACACAGCGCAGCAGGTAGACCCCGTATTCATGAAGAAGCTGCCCAAAAAGGGTAAGATACTCTCAAAGCAAGCAACCGACAATGGTTACACCGAATACGTCCTTTCGAACGGCATAAAGGTAAGTGCCAGACATTCAGACATCGAGCCCAACCGCCTCACCATCAACATGTTCCGTCTCGGCGGCCGCTCGTTATACCCCGACACAGATGCTCCTACACTACAATTCCTTAACAGCGTAGTTAAAGAGAGCGGAGCAGCTGACTTCGATTTTCTCACTCTCGAGAAGAAGCGCCGTGGCAAGGCACTGCGTGTAGTTCCATACATCGATGCCGAGGAAGAGGGCGTAAAGGGAGTATGTGTAGCCTCCGACCTTAAGACATGGTTACAGATAATGTATCTCTATCTCACCAATCCACGCAAGGACAAGGCGATATTTCAGAATATGATAACCAAACAGCAGTCAATGCTGCGAAATCGCAACGCAAGCCCCAATGTCACCTATAACGACTCGCTGCGCGTAGCCGTATACGGTAAACGCAAGCGCACTCAACCGCTCACGGCGGAACGTATGAACGAGGTAAACTTCGACCGCATCTACCAGATTTACAATGAGCGTTTCAGTAATCTTGCAGGAATGCACCTCATCGTTACGGGCGACATACGTCAGGACGATTTCGACGATTTACTCTGCCAATACGTGGCAAGCCTACCAGGAAAGCGCAATAGCAACAACGACTGCAAGCCAGGACAATACACACTCAACATACAGGAGGGACAGGTGACAAAGGTGTTCCACAAACAGATGATAACACCCTCGGCACAGACCAACATCGTATACTCAGCCCCAATAGCCTATACCGCCGACACCGACCTCAAGCTCGATGTGTTGTCGCAGATAATGCGCGGTGTATACACCGAAAAGGTGCGCGAGGAACGTGGCGGCACATACGGAGTGAGCGTAGATGGCCAGTTCTGGAAATATCCTACAGACGGATGTTCCATGACCGTAAGTTTTCGTTGCGACCCCGACAAATATGACGAACTGTTGCCACTCATCGACCTCAATCTGCAGCGCATGGCCACCGAAGGTCCCACCATCGAGCAACTGCAGAAGGTGAAGGAGTATGAGCGCAAGAACTATCAACGTGCCGTGCTCACCAACGGATGGTGGGAATACGTGCGCTACCACCAGCTGCGAGAAGGTATCGACTTCAACCGCAACTATCTGCAGAAGGTAGAGAGTCTCACCACCGATGACATACGCCAATTCTGTCGACAGCTCACAGCCCCTGGCAATCGCATTCAGGTAACAATGAAATAATTGAATTCATAAAAAACGACAAACATTATGCTTTCAACACATAAGTGTATAAAACGAGGAGCGGCTACATTATTGCTGCTCCTCGCAGCCTCAAACATCCACTCTGACAACGTAATAACACGCCATACCGATGGCACCACTATCGTACGTACCACCACTATATGCAACGCACGCGGATATCGTAAGTCCACGCCCGTAGAAGTACACTTCAAGAACGGCAAGGTGCAGAAAGTGGTAGCACTGAAAAACGAAGAAACTGTACCCTACTTTGCCCGTGTAAAGCAGTTTCTGCTGCCGCTATACAATAACCTCAAAATCTCAAAGGCAAAGAAGCTAACCCAACGCACCGATATAGACGGATGCACCGGAGCTACGTTCAGCACCAAGGCTGTACAAAAAAACATAAAGGCAGCTATAGATTATTACGAGAAACAGAAGTAGGAGCGGTAGCTAATATATGTAACTTAAGCAAGCAACAAACAAAAAACCGCCCAGCATCACTGCTCGGCGGTTTTTAAACTCTTTTCTTGATTTATCAAACAATTACAAACTGCTTCTTATTTATTCATTTACATTACTGGCTTTACTAATACTAATTTGTATTAATAACTAAATGTTATCACAACATTACACTGCAAAAGTACAAACTTTTGAGAAACTTGCGATTGCAATCAGTAAAAGGTATGTGTCATTGTGTAAAAATCGTCGATTTCAACGACTTTTTAACTGTTTGACACGCTATTTTTACCGTTTGACGCACGAAACTCTATCGGACTCTTGCCCTCACGCTGCTGGAATGCACGGCGGAAAGTGGACAAAGAATTGAAGCCCGACTTCGTGGCGATGGTGTCAAGAGTGTCATCGGTGGAGTGAAGAAGCAGCTTAGCATGATGTATGCGATAATCGTTGACAAAGTCGTAGAACGTGGTGTCGCAGCACTGGTTGATGTATTGCGATAGGTATGTGCGATTGGTGCCAAGAAGAGCAGCCAACTCCGTGAGTCGCAAACGCGGATTGAGGTACACATGGTCGCGCTCAAAGAGCAGGTGCATACGCTCAGCGAAGGCAGCTTCCTGCTGTACGCTCTGCTCGTCAGTGGGGGTACCCGACAAGTCTGTATCTGTATCGATGTCGGTCTCCAGCGAGGTAGCAACGGATGCCAAAGCCTCATCCTCTGCCTCTGAAGGTGCTACTACCGATTGGGAGTCGGCAGACTCGTATGCCTTAACAATACTTATCACGCGAGCCTGACGATAGAAGAAGAAACAAGCTACCGCCCACACCACGAGCGAACCAATAAGGTAGATGGCATCATTCTCGCAACTGGGGTTTACGCTGTCGTATATCCACAGCAAAAGAATGCAGAAGAACAACACGATAATGCCGCGCAACCAGTTGAAGTTGATGTATTTCTCGTAGGAGAACTCCTCCATCAACGTACGCTCGAAGCGGGGCACTTCGCATAGCGACCAACTCAAGAATACAACGCCATAAACAAACGAGGAGATGTGTATCACGTCGAACACCACCGGCTCGGGATAAGCTAACGACACGGTCATCAACGCTAAGAACGGGAGATACAACAACGACGCACGCCACCAGTTGAGCCATCCAGGGCGACATGCTTCGATAAGAACGATGGCATAGAGCGGCATAGTGAACAGGTCTATGCTCGAAGAGAACAACGATTCGAGTGCACTGTCATAACAGCCATCTCCTATAAGCGCAAGGTTCTTAGCGTATTGTGCTGCGGTGACGAGCATAAGTGTGCTGACATAGATGTTCAGCGAAGCGCGACGCTTGTAACTGAACAACAACGCCATCATCAGATGGAACATAATGCTCGCTCCATATAAGAAGTATAACAAGTTGCAACCGGTCATAGTCCTTGCTTAGAAATCCTATATATGTTTGTAAATGTAATTGTATAAATCGCTGCTGCGTATGACTAAAAAGCTCACAATCGATGCTTTTTGTTGTCTTGACAATGCAAAGTTAGGAATAAAATATCTGCAACGCAAACATTATCTATAGTTTTTGTTGGTATTTAGGAGGGTATAGCATCCCTGCCATAGGCTCCTACGATGAGAAATATACGCAAAGAGGGCATGGTTTCTCGCCATGCCCTCTTATATTTTTGACCTTGGTTGGTGCACCTTAGGGGGTGCAGTTGTCCCAACTGCACCAACAGAATTGTTGGGATGCTGCTTGGTTGGTGCACTTGAGACAAGTGCACCCCCTGAAAGCACCCCCTGAAAGATTACTTAACGAGTACCTTCTTCACCTTGCCGTCAGCAGAGCGAACGATGTTCAGACCCTTCTGGAGCTTAGACAGCTTAACACCATCAACCGTGAAGAGTGTTGCTGCACCCTCTGCCACTGTTGTAGCGTTGATGCCTGTTTCTGGAGCTTTCTCACCGAATACCAAGTTAGCCTCATTACCCATGATGCTGATGTTAAACTTAAATTTGAGCTTCTCAATAGCATCCTTAGTCTCGTTGAGCTTGCATGTGCCCTCAAAACCTGTAAACGCGGTCTTGGTGCCTTCAGCAAGTCCGAACACGAAACCATAAGCAGGGTTCACGTTAGACCATGTACCCTCGGTATCAGTAGTGGTGAGTGTGAGCACGTGTGTATCTGCGTCCTCAGCAACGGTGATATTCTCGATAGTATAGTCGCCAAAGATGGTTGAGCCAGCCTCAAGAGTCTTCCACACGAGCTTATACTTGCCTTCCTCGTACTGCACGAATTCAACTGTCTTTGCGTCGTAGTTGGTTGTTGTACCATTGTAAACAGCGTTAGCAACGTCAGTTTTAGAGAGAGTAACTGGTGAGAATGGCTCTGCCTTTTCGGTTACGAGCTCTACAGACTTGTAGGTAGCGAAACCTGGGGTGCCGCATCCAGCACCGAAGTAGAGTTGATTATCACCCTCGCCGTAGAGGTTTGACATTTCAGCAGCTGGGAACACAAGTTTACCATCGATGCTGATACCCGTCTTGTCCATAACTATAGTTACGGTAGAAGGATCAGTAACCTCCTTATAGTAACTTGTTGCACCTGCATCGCCTTGATAGCGATACTGAACAGCAAACTTCTGATAATAGCTCTCCATAGCCGTTCCATTCCATACCTTTGCGTCCTTTGTATAGAAGAGGTGCACTGTGCTTCCACCGTTGGTCTGCTCCCAGTTTGCAACGTCTGTTTCGTTGTTAGAAACAGAGAAAACACGCTCGTTCTCTGTGTCACTACAAGTGGTCATATCCAAAACTGCTACAAGTTTTTGGGTATCCCAGTTCACTGTAACAGCCTTTGGAGAGAGGACTTTACCAGCAAGGGCATAGTTATCCTCTACAATTTTCTCGTTTGTGGTCTCAGCAAACGCTGTCGCTGTCACCACCAACATTGCGATAAGAGATAAAATTTTCTTCATAAGAAATCTGTTTTGTTAGTTGTTAAATGTTAGTTATTTAATTGTATTGCTTTCAATACGTATAGGATATACGCTATTTACGCACGGTTTTGTTTCAAATCTATTGATTATAAGCTATATAAATCTTCGACTGCAAAGTTAAAAATAAAATTTGTGTGACGCAAATTATTTATAGTCTTTGTTGGTATTTAGGAGGGTATGGCATCCCTGCCATACCCACGCGGCCCTCTTGCTTATCCTCCCACAGAAGCCACAGAACGCGCAGAAGTTTCTGGCGGAGAAGAGTATCCCACAGACACATCGTAGGAGGGTATGGCATCCTGCCATACCCACGCGGCCCTCTTGTTTATCCTCCCACGGAAGCCACAGAACTCGCAGAAGTTTCTGGCGGAGAAGAGCCTCCCACAGATGCACACGGATGAGCACAGATTAGGAGTTCCAGCGGGTGGCGTGGGTATGCAAGGATGCCATACCCTCCTACAAAAACTCCCACAGATTGCATTGCCACGCAACAACAACAATATTGCCACGCTACAACAACAAGATTGCCACGCTACAACAACAAGATTGCCACGCTACGATAAAACACCGTAAACGAACAAGCAATCAAGAAACGAACAAACAATCAAGAAACGAACGAACCCCTACCCTACATATTAGCAGAGAGACGGATGGAAAATGAGCTGGAAGATGCGCTGGGAGATAGGCTGGAAGATAACCCCTATTGGTCAGGTATCTTCCAGCCATTACTTCACTGATACGCAGGAGGTTATGCGCTGGCTGGAAGATATGGTAGATATTTTCATCTACTCGATTTTATTTATAGCTTTGTAGCACCATACACAACCCATCCTATCCAGTTCTCGGGAGTCACCACAGCCTATTCACTCACATCATACGCTGTTAGTAACGAAGAAGAAAATTGAGTATTGGCACGACATGAATTCCACTTCATCGCAAAACAATGCTAACCATAGGAGGGTATGGCATCCCTGCCATACCCACGCTGCCACTAAACTATCTTCACACAGAACGAAGAACGAAGAAGTTATTGGCAGAGAAGAAAAATCTGTGAGCATCTGCGAAATCCGTGGGAGGCTCTTCTCCGCCAGAAGATTCTGTGAATTCGGTGAATTCCGTGGGAGGATTGTAATGTTGGTGCAGCGTTTGCTTGGTTGGTGCAGCGGAGACCGCTGCACCCCCTAAGAGGGTGGCGTGGGTATGGCAGGATGCCATACCCTCCTACGATGTGTCTGTGGGAGGGGAGCAACGAAAAGAGGGCATGGCGGAATGCCATGCCCTCTTATGAGTGTTTTCAGTGGGTGCACTGAAAGATTACTTCACGAGTACCTTCTTAACCTTGCCGTCAGCAGAGCGAACGATGTTCAGACCCTTCTGGAGCTTGTTCAGCTTAACGCCGTCAACTGTGAAGAGCTGTGCCTCACCGTTAGCAGCCTCAACGTTGATTGTGCTGATGCCGTCAACAACTGGCTCTACAACTTTAAGAGTTGCATCCCAAACACCACCACCGTCTTCGAGTATAGTGCTTGAACCTGCAGGAAGGATGCAGTTCCAATCGAACTTGAAGCGGATACGATATTCGCCAGCCTTAGCAGGAGCCTTGAACGAAGGTGCAACATAAGTATTGCGAGCATCTCCTGTAAGTTCATCACCTACTGAGTTGTAACCAGATGCATCGTTCTTTGGATTAGAGTCGAGAGAGTAGAAGCTGAATGCTACCAAATCGGTGCCAGTCTGATCCCACTGTCCTTCCTTGTAAGAGAACTGACCATCGTTATCGAAGTCGATGTAAACGAAGCTATGCATCCATTCGCCTGTGTAATCGAACGAAGCTGTCAGTTCGCTGCCAGCCTCAACTGTGAACGGTTCGTCTGCTGTATGATCCTCGTAAGCAGCCTTTGAAGTCTTAACGCTCTTTGTCTGCTTGTCCTTGCCTGTCTGCTGGAGAGAGAAGCTGTTAAGCATACGTCCATGAGCACTTGTATTGAGAGCTGTCTTGTCGAAGCTAACAGGATATTTCTCATCTGGCTGATCTGGATCAGGTGTCTCTGCCTTCTCACCGTATACGAACTGACCGTTCTCTGTTGTGAACTTGCAAACGAAGTTCTCGAAGCCGTTCTCGCCAACCTTTACAGAAGCAGAGAAGTCGGTGAAGTTGAGTTCTGTCTCGTCAGCGTCGTTCCAGAAGCCGCTTGTGTCAGATGTAGTGAAGGTAATGTTACCATCTTCGTCCTTTGTCGGCTTGAGGTTGAGGTTTTCGATCGTGAAGTCTTCGGTCTTAGTGCCTAAAGTGAGTTTCTTAAACTTAACCATATAAACGTCTTCCATGTACTCTGTGAGCACTGCCTGAGCGTCCTCGAAGTTAGTAACCTCATCGCCTGCCTTTACATAAGCGTTGCTTGTGAAGTTGTAAATGTTCGGAACGTAAACATTATCACTGAACTCATAGCTGATCATGTCGCCGTTGCCGACTAAGATAGTAAGCTGAACAGATGCAGAACCCTTGCTGTCTGCATCAGCAGCAGGTGTTGCGTCAATCATACCACCCTTAATAGACATAGACTTGCCATCGTACGGTGAGTCAGGAGCGCTGATTTTAATGGTGCTTTCAGGAACATCAATCTGAACTGTGCCCGCATTCTCTGTAGCCGCAAGACCTGCGATAACGATATCGCCAAGAGATACGCGGTCTTCGCCTACTACTACGTCCTTGAGAGTAGCTGTGTATGTGCCGTCAAGTTCCTTAACGAGCTGAAGCTTTGCATCCTTAACATACTGGTGGAAATCGAGGTAATCGTCCGTAGCAATTTCTTTCCAGTAAACAGTCTCTACATTGTTTGTAAACTCGTATGTAGCGGTCTCACCAGGTGTTGTACCGCTCTCTGTTACGAGCTCTACAGACTTGTAGGTAGCGTACGGATGCTCGCCACGCAAAGAACCAAAGTAGAGCTGGTTAGCACCCTCCTTGTAGAGGTTCGGCATAAGAGAAGCCTCGAACACGAGTGTGCCATCAATAGTGACGCCATTCTTGTCCATTACGATTGTGCAGTTAGAAATGTCCTTCACCTCGTAGATACGTTCGGTAGCACCGCTATCGCCTTTATAGCGATACTGTACGAAAAACTTATGAACATCAGTAATTGTAGAACCCCAGGAAGTAAAGTTCTGTCTGTAGAAGAAGTGGAGTGTGCTTCCGCTTTCCTGATCCCAGTTTGCGATATCCGCACTGTTGGTAGAGATAGCGAAGATCTGCTCGTTGGTGCCGGTAAGACAGTTTGTCAAATCTACATTCGCTACAATCTTCTGGGTAGCCCAGTCGACTGTGATTGCTTTAGGTGTGATGGTACCGCCGTTAGGCTGAGTGCCGTCGGGAATAATTTTCTCGCTTGTGGTCGCAGCAAACGCTGTCAACGTCACCACCAACAATGCGATAAGAGATAAAATTTTCTTCATAATAAATCTGGTTTGTTGGTTATTAATGTTAGTAAATTGTATTATTAGCTTTTACTTCACGAGCAGCTTCTTTACCTTGCCGTTGGCTGTGCGCACGATGTTGATGCCACGCTGGAGGTGCTGTATGCGTACTCCACCGAGGTTGTATATCTCGACGTAGGTGTTGTCGTCGGCAGTGGTTAGGTTGTTGATGGCAGTGTCGATTTGCTTGCCGAACACCACGCTCACGTCCGAACCCATTGTCATAAAGTTGAGTTCTGCTACAAACTTCGACTTATCGGCAGAGAGTGTAGCCGTAAAGGAGGTGAGTGTAGACTTGCTTCCCTCGGTTACGCCTCCGATGGCAGCTGTAGAAGTAACGTTTACCCATTTGCCCTCGGTGGCCGAAGTGGCAAAGGTAGTAACGCCAGTTTCTGCATCAACCGTAGACATAACGCCATCAATTACAAAGTCGCCAAACGTCTTGTATGCCATGGGGGCGAGTTTCTTAAATGTCACCGTGTATCTACTGCCACTGCCAGCCACTCGCTTCAGCTCCACTTCCTTCTGAGTGTAGTCGGTAGTTCTGCCTCCTCCACTTGTAACATGCAGATCGTCGGTAAACACCTGACCAAATGTGCAGAGTGTGGTCATCAGGAAGAATACTATAGAAAGAACTTTTTTCATATTAACTTTAGTTTAAATTGCTCAAATATAGCAATATTATTGCAAACGGGGTGCATTAAAACAAGTTTTAACATCATCAAAACTCATTTTAACACACCCCATATAGTTGTTTGTTGTATCGTGTCTATATTACTTCAACACCTTAACAGTCTTGCCGTCAGCGGTGCGAACGATGTTCAGTCCCTTCTGCAAGCCGTTCTGGCGTGCGCCAGTAGCGTTGAACACAGCCGCCGGAGCGGTCTTGCCTGCTACTACGCCGTTGATAGCTGTCTCCGACTTCTTGCCAAATACGCAGTCAACCTTAAGCTTTTCATCACCCATTGGAACAGAGAGTAAAATCTCAGCATAGAGTTTACCACCTTCTACTACAGAGTGGAGTGTAAGAGGAATTTCGTGTCCGAGAGCGTCCGCAAGTTCTGTGTTGCTCGGCAACTTTGCAGTGCCATCAAAGTCGTAAGTTGTAGCGTCGCCATTCTTTACGCCCTTGATACCCTCAACTATTACATCACCTACCTTAAAGATTCCGAAAGTGAAGTCCTTGAGCATGAATGTAGATGTACCATCAGCCTTGTGCTCAAGCTCAACTGTTGCGTCAACCGGATCTTGTGGAACACCATTGAGTGAGATTGCGAGCTTGTCGGTGAACTGTTCTGTTGTCTGAGCGTTAGCTGTTGTCGCCATGAATGCTGTCGCAGCAACGGCGAGTGTCATAAAAAACTTCTTCATTTTTTTATTTATTAATTAATAGCAATTTACTTCTTCAAAACCTTCAGTGTTCTGCCGTCGGCTGTGCGCACGATGTTCACGCCGCGCTGCAGAGATGTAACCTTCGCACCCGTGAGTGTGTAGATGTGCTTAACTGTGCCGTCAGCTGCTACTACTGTGTTTACAGAAGTTGCTGTCGGGTCGTAGTTGAATGTGTAAGCAACCGACTCGCCCCAGTTGTCGATAACGAACTTACCAGTGCAGCTTGTCACCTTCTTATCTGCGTCGAAGCCTACGATAAACTCGAGATCGGTGTAGTCGACCTCTGTGTAAGACGGGTGTGCAGCTGTTGTCTTAGCCACGCCTTTCTTGCTTGCAAACTTAGCCTCGCTGTCGTTGCCTGTGCGCTGAACGCCTTCGAACGAAACGGTGTTGAGACCGATGCCGTTAGGAATAGCTACGTTAGAGAACGAGAGTGTATATACGTTTTCTGCTGTCTCTGTGAATGTGAGTGTATTCACTACGTTATTAGTGAAATCGCCGTCGTCTGTTACTGTGTAACCAACGAGGCCACCTTCTACCGAGAACGGATCAGCAGGAACGAACGGCTCCTGATAGTTGAACCATGCTGTGAGCTTGAACGAAGGCTCGCTCTCGTCTGTGAACACGATTGTAGCATAGAGGTCACCACCTTCGTCAATACGTGCCTCAACCTTAGCCTTGAGGTTTACGTAAGTGTCGTAGAAGTTAGGAAGAGTTTTGATCTCTGGCTCTACAACGCCAGTGTATGTCACTTCGCCGTCAACAGTCTTCTTCTCAAGACCCTTCAAGAGTACGTCTGACATAACGCCCTTCTCGGTGTCGATGTGCGCAATCTCGATGCTGTGCGTTTTGTCGCTCCACTCGCAAACCTTTGCCACTACGCCTGGATACTTAACAACGCCAGACTGGCCACCCTGGAACTCAGAAGCCACGTCTGCTGTGAACTGCTCTGTGCCGGTGATTGTCGGCTTGTCGTCGCCACCGGTGCCGCCACCTCCACCGCTGCTTGTGCGTGTGCCAGAGAACACTACGTTTCTGTACTCCTTGGTTGTGTTAACCTGGAAGTATTTGAATGTGATGTAGATCTTCTCGTCGTCGATAGTTGCCTTGCCAAGGTTGTCTGACAACTCGAAATAGTATTTTGAAGCTGCGCCGAGGTTGCCGCCTTCATTAGAGAAGGTGAAGCTGCCACCACCTGCCCATTTATAGTTTTCAATACCAGCGAATGTACACTTTCCGAAGTCGTCGTTGCCGAAGATTACGCTCTCGAACACGAGTGTGTACTTGCCGCCTTCGCCCTGAGTTACGGCTACAGTTGTTTCATAATCCTTAAAGTCGTTCACCTTTGAGTGGAATGTTCCTTTGTAATACTGCTGTGCAGACACACAAAGTGTAGTCATTAAAAGGACTAACAGAGTAAAGATTTTCTTCATAAGCTTGTAATTTTAAAAGGTTTAATTATTTTTTGTTGTTATGGTGAGGTGGTGAGATGGTGAGATTGTGTGGTGGTGAGGTGGTGTGATGGTGAGATTTGCCATTAAGCTGTAAACTAATGTCAACATCTCAACATTACAACATTACAACATCAACATCTCAACATCACAACTCATTTAAGTTTGTACATCACACCGAGCGTAGCGTACACGGGGTACATGGTCTGCTCGATGGTCTTGAACTCCTTGCGGAACACTCCCGACATACCCCACTGCACGTCGGCATAAGCGCCGAAGCGATGCGAGAAGTACCAGTCGGCACCGAAGTCGAAGCCGAAGTGCCAGTGGCGCATATCGCTTGAGAAGTCGTAGTCGCCACGCTCACCCTCGTTGTGTCCGAGTTCCACCTTCTGTCCGGTTGGGTCGCCCTCGCGCAGATAGCCATCATAGGCGTAACCCGAGAATTCGTTGTTGAGCGCGTAAGAGAAGTAAGGTCCGAACTTCAAGCGCACGGCATCCGACACATTGAACGTAGCCTGCAGAGGCAGCGTTACGACGAGTTGTGATGTCTTCGTAACGACATTGCCGGTGAAGAGTCCGCTGAGCGACTCGCCACCCTGACGCATCTCCATTGAGTAGCTCTTCACGCGAGCGTCGGTCTCCATCGCCTTTGTCTGGAAGTGGAAGCCTGCCATCATACCCCACTTCTTGGTAAGAGGCTTGTAGGCATCGAGCGCGAGAGTGAAGCTTGGCCTCGGCTTATAGCTATCGAGACCACGTATAGAGGCAGGCATACCCATCGGCATTGTGCCACCGATGTTGTAGCCGAGACGTGCTTGATAGTTCAGATTGTCGAATATTCCGAATGCTGACGCACTGTGCGCGCCGAAGAGCAGCGCAAGGGCTGCAGCTATTATTGTTTTCTTCATTTTGCTTGTTTTCTTACTTCTTGTATGCAATGCTTACCTTGTCGATGAGCAGTGTGCTACCCACAGCGCCCTCGAAGGCTGCGCCCTCGATGCTTGAGGTGAATACGACCGCCATACTATAGCCCTTGTTGGCAAGGATGGCAGCGTCGAGTTCGCGAATATAGTTGAAGTCGACTGCGAACTCTTTCCATCCGCCCTCGGTCTTCACCACGTTGGGCACTCGTGCCAATGCTACTATCTGCGGCGAGGTGAGCACGTTGTCGCCCGTGAGATAGAACGCTTTGCCTTCGCTGTCGACGTTGCGAAACACTACGGCGTAGATGTCGCCTCGGTCGATGCGTCCTTCTACCACCTTGGCGTTCTTGTCCTTGAACGTTGCACCCGGTGTGTACTGGTAGTAGCCGGAGAGAGTCACGGGGCGGTAGTTGATCTGGTTGTACGATCCGTCGCCGAAGTGTGTAGCCATAAGCGGTTCCTTGGTAGCCGACTTCGAGTCGAACACACCGGTGAAGAGGTTGCCGGCAGCGATGCGCATGTTCACAATGACACCGAACGGTCCGGTATCGCACGTCTCAAGCTTCACGGCAGCTCCGTCGTAGCCCTCAGCGAGAGGTGTTGTCGGATACTGGTCGGGCTTTGCAGAACCTCTGGCTATACTAAAACCAGGGTTGCCGGTCGCCCAGTTGTATCCATTCTCGTAGTCGCTCCACATGTAGAACTTTGATGTAGCAGGGTCGAGCGAGTAGTTCTCGAAGTCGTAGTGTATGTATGCAAGTTTATCTTCTGGCTGATCAGGATTTTGGGTAGCCTCTTCAGCCTTGATAAACACACGATATGTACGACTGTACTGACCGTCTTCTGACGTTACGACGTATGTCACGGGGCCATTAGCGAAGTTCTGTGCCGAGCCACTTTCGGGAGAAACTGTCGCTCCAGGGGTTGTCTTGAAGTAGACCGGCAGTGCGGTAACATCACTGTTTGGGCGCAGGTCGGGGAAGATAAGGTCGGTCTTTGTCGACTCGATGCCCAATAGTTCGGCGTTTGACTGCTGAAAAAACACCTCGTCGGGGTTCTCTACCTGGATGCGTGCTTCAACGATATCGCACTCGTTGTTGGGTGCTTCGTCCTTAAAGCATGATGTGAGCGTTGTGGCGAACGCCACGATAGCGATAAGTGAGAATGGTTTTACCATTAATATTCGTTTTTGTTTATTACTACTAAGCCCATATCTAACTGAATTCAAGAGGGCTATAGTCGGCACAAAGTTCGGTAAAAAAAGCGACAAGCGCAAGAAAATACTTGCTTTTTTAACAATGCGCCTTAAAAAATGGTAATTTCTCGAACCTTTTGACAACAACAAAACCCATTAACACCATTTGTTTGTAAAAGAATGAGTAACTTTGCAGTTCGAATTTTATCAGGTAACGAATAATTAATCAGAGACACTATGCTTGGATTACCCAAAGATCCGATGATGCTGCTGAGCGTCATCAACACGCACTTGCGCGACACTTACCCCTCTTTAGACGCTTTATGCGACGACCTAAACGTGGAAAAACAACAGATAATCAGTCAACTTGCAGCAATAGGATATGAATATAATGAAGAGCAGAACAAATTCTGGTAACAGCACTATAAGCATGAGCCAGCACTACCGCACGCTGCTCTCCATCGGCATACCCATTATGATTGGTCAGATGGGCATGATTGTCCTTAGCTTTGCGGACACAATGATGGTGGGACACCACAGCACTACGGAGCTTGGTGCGGCATCGTTCGTGAACAACATCATCAACCTTGCCATCATCACGGGCACAGGTTTCTCCTACGGACTGACGCCAGTGGTGGGTGCTCTGTTCGGTCGTGGCGAGCAGGCTGAAGCAGGTCAGGCATTGCGCTGCTCACTGCTTGCCAACACGCTGGCAGCGGTGGCTATGATGACGGTGCTCTTGGTGCTCTACTTCAACCTCGGCAATCTCGGACAGCCCGTAGAACTCTTGGGCTATATGCGCCCCTACTACATGGTGCTATTCGCGTCGCTGCCGTTCGTGATGCTGTTCAACGCCTTCAAGCAGTTCACCGACAGCATCACGCTGACACGCACATCGATGTGGATCTTGCTCTCGGGCAACCTGCTGAACATCCTCGGCAACTACATCTTTATATATGGCAAGATGGGCGCACCGGAGATGGGCGTTGTGGGTGCCGGCGTGTCGACGCTGCTCTCACGCATCATCATGGTGGTGATTTTCATCGTTGTCTTCATGCGCTCACGTCGCTTTGCTGCGTACCGCGAGGGTTTCTTCAAGCTCGGCTGGTCGCGTCCGCTGCTGCGCCGCCTAAACTCGTTAGGCACCCCGATTGCGCTGGAGATGGGTATGGAGACAGCGTCGTTCTCGCTCTCCATCATCATGGTGGGCTGGCTCGGCACCATTGCCTTGGCATCGCACCAGGTGATGACAACCATCTCGCAGTTCACGTTCATGGTCTACTACGGACTTGGGGCTGCGGTGGCTGTACGCACAAGCTACTTCCACGGTCAGCGCGACGTGCAGAACGTGCGCCACACGGTGACGGCGGGTCTGCACCTGATGGTGATGCTCGAGGTGGTGCTTGGCGGCACCATCTTCCTGCTGCGCAACCACATAGGTGCGTGGTTCACCGACAGCACGGAGGTGTCGTCGACTGTGCTCACGCTGCTCCTGCCGTTCTTCATCTATCAGTTTGGCGACGGTATGCAGATCAACTACGCCAACGCGCTGCGCGGCATCGCCGATGTGAAACCACTGATGCTCATTGCGTTCATCGCCTTCTTCGTCATCTCGCTACCCGTGGGCTACCTCTGCGGCTTCGTATTGGGCTACGGACTGATGGGCGTGTGGATGGCATTCCCGTTCGGACTGACATCGGCGGGCGTGATGATGTGGTGGAGATTTAGAAAGTACAAATAGGTTGGTGCAGCAGAGACTGCTGCACCCCCTGACAAAAAGCCTCGCAAGTTTTCACTTGCGAGGCTTTTAAAATGGCGCTTCAAGATGGACTTGAACCAACGACCCCCTGATTAACAGTCAGGTGCTCTAACCAACTGAGCTATTGAAGCATTTTCCTACGACAACTTGGCTTGTTGTCTGATTGCGGATGCAAAGGTAATAAGTTTTTCCGTAACACAAAAACTTTTCGGCACTTTTTTGTGTCTATTGCGTTATTTTTTTATAAACGCTGACGTTTTATGAGCGCAGATAGTAAGCAAAGGCGCAAAAACTCCACATTATTTATATGTATTTGACGTTAATGTTGTACTTTTGTAGCCTGAATAATAACGAACTCAAAAACATAAAGAAATGCGAAAAATCATAACTATCGCACTGATGCTCCTGCCTATGCTCGCCGTAGCGCAGAACAGCAGCGATCATAACTACCGCGTGGCGAAGAACTTGGACGTGTTCAATGCCGTGTATCGCAACCTCGACCTGCTATATGTCGACTCGTTGAACGCCGACGAGGTGGTGGGCGATGCCGTGAACCAGATGCTGCGCTCGCTCGACCCGTACACGGAGTACTATCCGGAGGACAAGGTGGGCGAATACAAGCAGATGCTCACGGGCAAGTATGCGGGCATCGGCTCGATTATCTCGTACAGCTTCACACGCAAGAACGTGGTGATAAACAAGCCGTACGAGGGTATGCCGGCTGCGGAAGCGGGACTGCGCAAGGGCGACATCATACTCGCTATCGACGGCGAGTCGATGGAGGGAAAGATGACGGCGTACGTGTCGGAGCGTCTGCGTGGCGACGCGGGTACGACGATGGTGCTGAAGGTGAAGCGTCCGGCTACGGGAAAGACGCTGACGCTGAAGGTGCAGCGACGCGCCATACAGATGCCATATCTGACGTACTACGGTCTGCAGCCGGACAGCATAGGATACATCAGCTACAACCAGTTCCTCGAGAACTCGGCGAAGGACGTGCGCCGCGCGTTCATCGAGATGCGCTCGAAGGGTATGCGCAGCCTGGTGCTCGACCTCCGCTCCAACGGTGGCGGTTCGGTACAGGAGGCTCTGCAGATTCTGAACATGTTCGTACCGAAGGGCAAGCAGCTGTTGGAGATGCGCGGTAAGGTGAAGAGCTCGAACAAGACGTTCTACACAACGATGGAGCCGATTGACACGGTGATGCCTATCGTGGTGCTCGTGAACGAGGAGACGGCGAGCGCGAGCGAGATTACGTCGGGCGCGCTGCAGGACCTCGACCGCGCCGTGGTGATGGGCACACGCACATACGGCAAGGGCTTGGTGCAGGTGCCGAACGTGCCCCTACCCTACAACGGCAAGCTGAAGCTGACTACGGCGAAGTACTACATACCGTCGGGCCGTTGCATTCAGGCGCGCAAATACAAGCATACGAACAAGGGGTATGCGAGCGAGCACGTGGCTGACTCGCTGACGCATGAGTTCCGCACGGCGGCGGGTCGCATCGTGCGCGACGGCGGCGGCATAAAGCCCGATATCGAGGTGCTCCCCGACTCGATGCCTAACATAGCCTACTATCTGCAGTTCGCCGACACTACCGACTTGCTGCTCAACTACGAGATTGAGTACATGGCGAAGCACCGCACGGTGGCTGCACCGTCGGAGTTCGAGCTGTCGGACAAGGACTACGAGGAGTTCTGCGCTTATGTCATAAAGAGTGGTTTCGAGTACGACCAGGTGAGCGAGAAGTATCTGAAGGACTTGGAGAAGCTGGCACGCTTCGAGGGCTACTACGAGGATGCGAAGCCGGAGTTCGAGGCACTGAAGGCGAAGCTGAAGCACGACATCGCTAAGGATCTGGCTTATCCGTACAACAAGGAGCAGCTAAAGCAGATCATCGCCAACGACATCATGTCGGCTTACTACTTCGACCGTGGTGCGCTGGAGAACTCGCTGCGCTACGACAAGCAGTTCGCCAAGGCTGTGGAACTGCTGAAGAACCCCGAAGAGTACCGCAAAACGCTTGCTCCCACAAAGGAGTAACCGCGTTTCTTCCCACGGAATCGCGTCTTATTGAGGGGCTTGTCTCCCATAGAAATTCCAGACAGAGGAAGTTCTCCCACGGAATTCACGGAACTCACAGAACCTTCTGCTGAAATATACTCCCACAGAATTCACAGAACACACAGAACCTTCTGCTGAAATATACTCCCAAGGAATTCACAGAACACACAGAACCTTCTGCTGAAATATACTCACACGGAATTCACGGAACTCACAGAATCTTCTGCTGAAATATACTCCCACAGAATTCACAGAACACACAGAACCTTCTACTGAGATAAACTCACACAGAACTCACGGAAAAGACGAGCTAAGACTTCTGTGAATTCCGTGGATTCCGTGGGAAGAAAAAAAATAAACTCACACAGAATTCACAGAACACACAGAAAAGAAGAACTGAAACTTCTGTGAATTCCGTGGATTCCGTGGGAAGAAAAAAAATAAGCTCACACAGAATTCACAGAACTCACGGAAAAGAAGAACTGAAACTTCTGTGAATTCCGTGGATTCCGTGGGAAAGAAATACAATAAAAAGATACTATTATGACAGAAAACGATTTGACATACAGAATTAGAGGTTCTATATTCAAAGTATACAAGCAATTAGGTCCAGGACTGCTTGAATCTGTCTATGAAGAAGCACTTGTTTACCAACTCAGCAAAGATGGTATGCAAGTAGCACGACAAACAAGCATACCTATATACTATGACGGAATAAAACTATCTACAAATCTTCGATTGGATATTATTGTTGAAGACAGTGTCATAATAGAGATAAAATCAGTGAAAGAAATAGAACCAGTACACCATAAGCAACTGCTTACCTATATGAAAATAGCAAGAAAACATTTAGGATTTCTCGTCAACTTCAATACTGACGATATAAACAGAAGTACATATCGAAAAATTTTAGGATAGAAAAGAACAAAGAACAATATGAACATAGGAAACATACAGTTTGGGGAACGACCGCTGTTCCTCGCACCAATGGAGGACGTGACGGACATCGGATTCCGACACCTCTGCAAGCGGTTCGGCGCATCGATGGTGTACACGGAGTTTGTGAGCGCAGAAGCACTCGTGCGCTCGGTGAACGCCACGCTACGCAAACTCACCATCAGCGACGAAGAGCGACCCGTGGGAATACAAATCTACGGACGCGACGTGGAGTCGATGGTGGAGGCAGCGAAGATTGTAGAGCAGGTGAAGCCCGACGTGATTGACATCAACTTCGGATGCCCCGTGAAGAAGGTGGCAGGCAAGGGCGCCGGCGCAGGAATGTTGCAGAACATACCGCTGCTATTAGACATCACGCGCGAAGTGGTGAAAGCGGTGAAGACACCCGTCACGGTGAAGACACGCTTGGGATGGAACCACGACCAACTCGTCATCTGCGACCTGGCGGAGGCGCTGCAGGACTGCGGCATACAGGCACTCACCATACACGGCAGAACGCGCGCACAGATGTACACGGGCGACGCCGACTGGACGCTCATCGGCGAGGTGAAGCGCAACCCACGCATACACATCCCCATCATCGGCAACGGTGACATCTGCACACCTGAGCAGGCGCGCGACGCGTTCGACCGCTACGGCGTAGATGCTGTGATGGTGGGTCGTGCCACGTTCGGCTGTCCGTGGATATTCCAGGAGATGCGCGACGTGCTCGACGGACGCCCTGCCGACCCGACGCTCACCACAGACCGCAAGATTGACCTGCTGCTTGAGCAGCTGCGCATCAACGTGGAGCGCATCGACGAGTATCGCGGCATACTGCACACACGCCGTCACATCGCTGCATCGCCGGTGTTCAAGGGCATACCCGACTTCCGACAGACGCGCATCGCCATGCTGCGCGCCACAACGGTGGAGGAGCTGACGACTATTATGGAACAGGCACGAGAGATGATTCACAAGACACAAGGCGTGTAGCCACGCTATAAGAACACAGAAAAGTGGCTCTGTACTGTCACGTACAGAGCCCCTTTTGTTATACTTTCACGTCACGCATCGGTCGACGCAGATGTCTGCATCGGTCGACGCAGATGTCCGCATCGGTCGACGCAGATGTCCGCAACGGTCGACGCAGATGTCCGCAATGGTCGATGCAGATGACACAAACCGTTCTCCCACGGAATGCACGGAACACGCAGAACATACTAAGTCAGAAGTTTCTGTGGGAAAATATGACCATGGCAGGCTGCGTGGGTATGGCATGGATGCCATACCCTCCTACAATACTGCTGCGAGAGTGAGACTTTAGAAGCCGAATGCGCGGTCGTAGTCCTCGCTTACGCCGAGTTTGCCGTTGATAAGGCTCACGAGCTCCACGGTGGCAAGGAAGCAGAGGCGGCCGTCCGACTTGCGGTGGATAGCGTGGTCGAAGATGTAGCGCAGACCCTCCTTGCGCACGCCGAGCTTCGAGACGAAGACATCGTCGCAGCGTAGCGGCGTCTTGTACTGCAGGTTCATGCGCGCCACTACGGCGTCGACGCCCTTCTCGTGAAGGCGCGCGAAGCTCACGCCGAGCGACGTGAGGAAGAGATGGCGCGTGTGCTCGGTGTAGTGGAGGTAGTTGGCATTGTTCACGATGCCCTGGATGTCGCACTCGTAGTCGCGAACCTCCATTTCTGTTTCAAAGATATAGTTCGGTTTCATAAATAGAATATTCCTTCGGGACCCTCGTTGCAGAGCAGGTCGAGAGCCGACATGTTGGGTTGGAAGCCCTGGCGCAGGGCATGAACTTGATAATACTCGCGCGGCGTGAACGCTGCGTCTGATAGCGGATGCTTCGGGCGGATGGCGTCGCGGAAGTCGTCGGCACCCATCGCTGCTGCGTCCATGTACTCGTCGGAGACGCTGATATTGGGGCGCACGTCGAGCAGCTCGCAGAGCTTCGCAGTTATCTCCATGTTGAAGTCGAAGAGATAGTCCCAGTGGCGCTCGAAGAACGGGCGCAGGTCGTCGGCGTAATACATGAAGAACGGCGACTCGCCGTAGGCAGACACGATAGCGTTCCAGTGGAGGTGGCGCCACTCGCCGTGGTCGGAGATGCGTATGTCGCGCATGGGACACTTGGCACTGTCGTAGCGTTCGATGGGCACGGTGAGCGCCTGCACGCCGTTAGCCGTGGCTATCAGGCAGCGGTTGCGGTAGGTCTGCTTTGTGAAGTTGTCGCAACGCTCCACTATCGCATGTCCGTAGCGGTGGAGCTTCTGCATCCATTGCACGGGTGGGAAGTAGGCGGAGGAGAGCAGGCAGGTAGCCGCACCCTCTTGCCCTTCGGCAGCGGTGTGGGGAGTGGGTTGCTCAGTATTTGTTGACATCTGTCTGAATGGTCGTGTTAGTGATTGGATATACAGCCCTACGATCTGCGTTTATTGCGCTTGCTCCAAAGCGAAAGCGCGCAGCTCACGGTGACGCCGGCAAGGAAGTTTAGCACGAGGTAATAGACGAACAAAGCCCAATTGCTCTCGAAGCTATACATATCGTATCCGAACAGATAGGCGATGCCCATATACACCATGAACATAACGATATAGAGAAGGAACTCGACGGTCTTTCTCACTGCTATTTTGCTTACTGCCATAATAGTTGTGTATTATAGGGTTTAAATATGAGGAGGCAAAACTCGGAAAATGAGAAGTCGGACTATCTATAGGAGGGTATAGCATCCTGCTATACCCACGCAACCTGCCAACAACAAGGCAGAGTGGGTATGGCAGGATGCCATACCCTCCTAAGAGTTACTTGATATTGTCGACGAAGCGGAACAGACGGCTCCAGCGGATGCCGGCAGTGCCGGTGTGGTCGGGGTCGCTCGACCACCAGATGAATATCGGCTTGCCCACGATGTGGTCTTCGGGCACGAAGCCCCAGTAGCGCGAGTCGGCAGAGTTGTGGCGGTTGTCGCCCTGCATCCAGTAGTAGTCCATGCGGAAGGTGTACTTGTTGGTCTGCTTGCCGTTGATGTATATCTTTCCGTTCTTCACCTGCAGGTCGTTGCCCTCGTAGACGCGTATCGGACGCTCGTAGACGGCGATGTTGTCCATGGTGAGCGTGAGCGTAGCACCGCGCTTCGGTATCCAAATCGGTCCGTAGTTGTCGCGTGTCCAACGCTTGTTGCCGTTGAGCGGATAGGTGCTCCATACGTCAGCCAGATTGTCGGCATCGGTCACTGGTGTAACGCTCTCCACCACGTCCTTGCGTGCACGCAGTGCCTTCACGGAAGCGTTGGTGAGTGGCAGGTAGCCGTACATGTTGAGCGATGCGATGTCCTCGCTGGAGATGCCCAACTCGTCGATGAGTTCGAGCGGCAGCTGCGCACGCAGCTTCACGTGGTAGCTGTACTGCACGTTGTCGGGCTCCTTGTTCGGTTTGCCGTCGAGGTAGATGATGCGGTTCTTTATCTGCAGAGTCTGACCGGGCAGACCAACGCAGCGCTTCACGTAGTTCTCGCGGCGGTCGACGGGGCGTGTCTTTATCGTGCCGAACTCGGAGGGGTTCTGGTCGATGAGCTTGCGGCCTGTGGCGTAGAGCTTCGCGAAGAAGTCGTACTGCTGCTGCTTTGTGGCGAAGTAAGGTATCTCGCCGTTGTGCTTCTCAGCCCACTCCTGCTCGCCGGCTCCGTAGGCGATGGCGTAGAAGTCGCGGCCCCAGTACTTGGGCGCGGTGAGCACGGTGTCGCCAGCCGGGTAGTTGAACACAACGATGTCGTTGAGCTGCACCTTGCCCAGTCCCTTGGCACGCTCGTAGCCCCACTGCGGCCACTCGATGTACGAGTCGCAATCGACAACGGGCAGCGTGTGTTGCGTCAGCGGCAGCGTGAGCGGGGTCTGTGGCTTGCGCGGGCCGTAGCTCACCTTCGACACGAAGAGGTAGTCGCCTACGAGCAGCGACTTCTCAAGCGACGATGACGGGATGACGTAGTTCTGGAAGAAGTAGATATTGATGAAGTAAACGGCTACAAGGGCGAACACAAGGGCGTCGACCCACGGCATGATAGCTGCCGTGACGCGGTTCTCTGAGTCGCGCCACCACTGCCAGTTTATCTTCTTGGTGATATACACATCGAATATGAACGGCAGGACGAGGAGTCCCCACCAGCTCTTCACCCAATAGAGGAAGAGCAGATATGCCACAACGGCGGCAATGCACTTAGCCCACTGCACCTTCGGGTTGAGGGCTTTCTTTTCTTTTTCGGTCATTGTATTGAATGGTTAGGAGCTAAGCTCCGATTAGTATTCTTTAGGAGGGTATGGCATCCTGCCATACCCACGCAGCCTCGTACTGGAAGCAAATCTTTAGGAGGGTATGGCATCCTGCCATACCCATGCAGCCTTATGCTAAAGGATGTAAGGGGGCGGAAGCAAATCAGTGGGTATGGCAGGGATGCCATACCCTCCTATGTTAGAACTTGAACAAATCCTTTGTGGTGAGCAGTCCCTCGTGCTCCTTGGTGTACTCGGCAGCGAGCACCGCACCGAGTGCGAATCCCTTGCGCGAGTGGGCATCGTGGGTGATTGTTATCGAGTCGGCGTCAGAGTCGTAGCAGATGGTGTGTATGCCCGGCACTTCGTCGCGGCGGATGCTCTCGATGGGGAGCTGACCGGGCGCAACATCGTTGGTGCCCTCCACCGTGCCGTCGGCAAGGTGCTGCTCGCCCTTCACCCAAGAGGTCTTGCGGTCGAGGTCGGCGATAATCTCTTCGGCGAGAGTGATGGCAGTACCCGACGGAGCGTCGAGTTTGTGTATGTGGTGGGTCTCGCTCATGCGCACGTCGTACTGGCTGAACTGGTTCATTATCTTAGCCAGGTAGCGGTTTACGGCTGAGAAGATAGCTACGCCAATAGAGAAGTTGGAAGCCCAGAAGAGAGTCTTGCCCTCCTCGGTGCAGGCGCGGCGCACATCGTCGCCGTGGTCCTTCATCCAACCCGTAGAGCCACTTACCACCTTCACGCCTGCCTTCCAGGCACGCAGATAGTTGGAGTAGGCAGCTGTTGGCGACGTGAACTCTATAGCTACGTCGGCAGAAGCAAAGGCTGCCGACTCAAAGTCGTCCTGGTTATCTACATCTATGATACTCACAATATTGTGGCCACGCTCCTTGCAGATTGACTCTATCATGTGTCCCATCTTGCCGTAGCCTATAAGTGCTATATTCATTGTCGTTACGTTTACGATTGTAATTATGCAAAGTTACAGAAAAAGATGGAGTAACCGCAATGTATGACTAAATTTTAGGGTTTTATAATAGAAAAAGCGTTGCTATAGTAATACTACAACAACGCTGCTACTCTTCTATAGACTGTGGTTTGCACCGAACTCCTTCGACACATAGTTGTATATTCCTGCACAGCAGTCGGCTGAAAACGCCGTCGCACTCTCGATAAGCTTCGACCACTCCGCTTCGGTAAGACCGCGCTCAATGTCAGCACGACGGATGTCGTAGCGAAGCATAGCGCAGATGAGTCCGGCGTTGAAATTGTCGCCGGCGCCAATAGTGCTCACGGTAGGTGTCTCGGGCATGGCGTACTCCTTGCGGAAACCACCGTCGGAGAACACCGTCACGGGACGAGGGCCGTCGGTGTAGACGAGTCGAGGACAGTAGAAGGAGGTCTCGGCACGGTAGACACGCTCGGCGGAATCCTTCTTGTAAAGCACCTCGAAGTCGTCGCGAGAGCCACGCACGATATCGGCGAACTCGAGGTTCTCAATGAGGTTGGGGGTCACCTTCATCACATCGCCACGATGCGACGGACGGAAGTTGACATCGTAATATATTATTGCGCCACAATCGCGGGCACGCTCAAGCAACGCTATGACCCGCGCACGAGTGGCAGGACTAACGGCGTAAAACGAACCAAAGAGCACGATATCATCTGGATTGATATCGGGCAATGGTATATCGACGGGGTCGGCATTGGGGTCGCGATAGAATGTGTAATTGGCGTTGTTGTCGCTATCGAGGAAAGCCAACGACACGGGCGACTTCCAACCCTTACGTTCTAACACATAATCGGTGCAGACATTGTTCGACGAGAGGAACGAGCGAACAAGAGCACCCACATGGTCATCGCCAATCTCGGTGACAAAGAACGCATCGGCTCCCACACGACCAAGCGACACAATGGCGTTGAACGTTGAACCGCCTGGCACTGCTTCTACAGGTTTGTTGTCTTTGAAAATAATGTCGAGAAGGGTCTCGCCTATTCCTATTACTTTGCGCATATTATTGTCTCTAAATATGATATATGGAGTTGCTTACACTAACATAAACAACAAAGAAGCATTAACTACAACTACGTAGGCTAATCCCAGTTGTCGAAATAGATACGCTCTGGCGAACGCATCTCTTCATTTGAGCCATCGTTCATGTATCTATTCTTAAAGTCCACATTCGTGGCACCCTGTTCATTGATAACATTGACCGACGAAGTAGGGTCGGAACCAGCCAATATTGGCAAAGCCCCTATTTCAATGAAATTTGTTGTTGGGGTGAGATATTTCTTATTCACAGATTTGATAGGTTTTAATGATTGTGCGAAACAAACATCTAAATAAAAAGCCTGCTAACCTTGCGGTCAACAGGCTTAATATTAAGATAAAGCGATTTGCATCGATTATTCAGCCTTCGGCTCCTCTGCCTGAACAGCCTCTGTAGCAGGTGCCTCAGTTGCCTCAGCAGTTGACTTGCGGCTACGGCGTGTCTTCTTAGCAGCCTTAGCAGTCTTAGCCATGTTCTCGTCGAAGTCTACGAGCTCGATGAATGCGATCTGAGCAGCGTCACCCTTACGTGTGCCGAGCTTGATAACGCGTGTGTAGCCACCAGGACGGTCGCCTACCTTCTCAGCAACAGTGCTGAAAAGCTCCTTAAGAGCGTACTTGTTCTGGAGGTAGCTGAATACTACACGACGAGAGTTTGTGCTGTCGTCCTTGCAGCGTGTAATCAGCGGCTCTACATACATCTTCAAAGCCTTAGCCTTTGCGAGGGTCGTAGTGATTCTTTTGTGCATAATCAGCGAGATAGCCATGTTTGCGAGCATAGCGTTACGGTGAGATGCAGTACGACCTAAGTGGTTGAATTTCTTATTGTGTCTCATTTTGTTTTATTCTTTATCTAATTTGTATTGAGAAATGTCGGTTCCAAACGACAGATTCAGACTCAAGAGCAAATCATCAAGCTCAGAGAGCGATTTCTTACCGAAGTTGCGGAACTTAAGGAGGTCTGTCTTGTTGTACTGTACGAGGTCGCCGAGAGTTTCAACATCTGCAGCCTTCAAGCAGTTAAGCGCACGAACTGAAAGATTCATGTCGGTGAGCTTGGTCTTGAGGAGCTGGCGCATGTGGAGAACTTCCTCGTCGAACTCCTGATTGCTTTCGTGCTCAGGGCTCTCGAGAGTTATCTTCTCGTCGCTGAAGAGCATGAAGTGCTGAATCAGTATCTTAGCAGCTTCCTTGAGTGCGTCCTTCGGGTGAATAGAACCGTCCGTTGTGACTTCGAGCACGAGCTTATCATAGTCGGTCTTCTGCTCAACACGATAAGGCTCTACTGCGTACTTCACGTTACGGATTGGGGTGTAGATAGAATCGATTGGAATTACGTTGACATCAGTGCAGAACGCTCTGTTCTCATCGGCTGTGACATAGCCACGACCCTTGTTGATAGTAAGATCTATCTGCATTGAAGCTTTGACATCTAAATGACAAATCACCAAATCAGGGTTTAACACTTCAAATCCAGTCAGATACTTGCCTATATCACCAGCCTTGAATTCTGTAGAATTCTCAACGGTGATACTAACTTTCTCATTCTCGAATTCTTCTACTACTTGCTTGAATCGAACTTGTTTGAGATTCAAGATAATGTTAGTAACATCTTCCTTTACACCAGGAACTGAAGAGAACTCATGCTCAACACCCGCAATGCGGATCGTGTTAACAGCATAACCCTCCAATGATGAAAGGAGAATGCGGCGCAAGGCGTTACCAATGGTAACACCGAAGCCAGGCTCCAAAGGACGGAATTCAAACTTTCCGAACTTGTTATCAGCCTCTAACATTACTACTTTATCAGGTTTTTGAAATGCTAATATCGCCATTAATGTAATGATTTATTTAGAGTACAACTCAACGATTAACTGCTCCTTAATATTCTCTGGAATGTCGGCACGCTCTGGCTTGTGCAAGAACTTACCGCTCTTTGAATTATCGTCCCACTCAATCCATGGGTACTTGCTATGATTGAAACCTGCAAGAGCTGCTTCGATAACCTCGAGAGACTTAGACTTCTCACGAACACCAACAACCATACCAGGCTTAACTGCGAATGAAGGGATATTAACTACCTTACCATCAACAACGATGTGCTTGTGACCAACCAACTGACGCGCAGCAGCACGTGTTGGAGCGATACCAAGACGGAATACAACGTTATCAAGACGGCACTCGAGATTCTGAAGAAGAACCTCACCAGTAATACCATCAGCCTTAGCAGCCTTATCAAACATATTACGGAACTGACGCTCTAATACACCATAAGTGTACTTAGCTTTCTGCTTCTCTGCCAACATGACACCGTACTCAGACATCTTACGACGACGGTTGTTGCCATGCTGTCCAGGAGGGAAGTTTCTCTTGGACAAAACTTTGTCTGCGCCGAAGATTGGCTCACCAAAACGACGCGCAATTTTAGATTTCGGACCTATATATCTAGCCATAATATTATATAAATGCTATATTGTTTGTATCTTAATTAATAATGCTAACCTCAAGCGTTATACACGACGACGCTTTGGAGGACGGCAACCATTGTGTGGTAATGGAGTTACGTCAACGATTTCAGTAACCTCGATACCTGCACCATGAATAGCACGGATAGCAGACTCACGACCATTACCTGGACCCTTAACATAAGCCTTAACCTTACGAAGACCAAGATCGAAAGCGACCTTTGCACAATCCTCTGCAGCCATCTGAGCAGCATAAGGAGTATTCTTCTTAGAACCACGGAAACCCATCTTACCAGCAGAAGACCAAGAAATGATCTGACCCTCATTGTTAGCAAGAGATACAATAATGTTATTGAATGAGCTATGAACGTGAAGCTGACCGATAGCGTCAACGCGTACATTTCTCTTCTTAGATGTTGCTTTTTGCTTTGCCATAATTAATTTCCTCCTTCAGAATTACTTAGTAGCCTTCTTCTTATTAGCAACAGTCTTCTTCTTACCCTTACGTGTACGAGCATTATTCTTTGTGCTCTGACCGCGAACTGGAAGACCATTACGATGTCTAACTCCACGATAGCAACCAATATCCATCAGTCGCTTAATGTTCATCTGGATCTCTGAACGGAGATCACCTTCAACCTTGAACTCAGCGCCGATAATTTCACGGATCTTGGCTGCCTGATCGTCAGACCACTCGCTGACTTTCAGGTCACGGCTTACACCTGCCTTATCCAATATCTTTGCTGAACTACTTCGACCGATACCATAGATATAGGTCAATGCGATTTCGCCACGCTTGTTCTGGGGCAAATCTACTCCAACAATTCTTATTGCCATTTGTTAAAAATAAAAATTTAATTGATTAATTTAATTAATTCTTTTAGTGAGAAGCAGGACCCGACTTTCTCAAGTTCATGCCCTACAACCCTGCGCCATGATTAACCCTGACGCATCTTGAACTTAGGGTTCTTCTTGTTGATAACGAACAGACGACCTTTACGACGTACGATCTTGCAGTCGGGTGTACGTTTCTTTAATGATGCTCTTGTTTTCATATCTTTAAATTGTTACTTGTATCTGAAAACGATTCTGCCCTTAGTCAAGTCGTACGGACTCATCTCGACTTTTACCTTGTCGCCGGGCAGGATTTTGATGTAATGCATTCGCATCTTACCTGAAATGTGAGCAATAATCTGCACGCCATTCTCAAGTTCGACTCTAAACATTGCATTTGACAGTGACTCCACGATTGTGCCGTCTTGCTCTATAGCGGATTGTTTTGCCATAAATTGTTATATTCTGTTTTAGAATTCGACTTCCCTCTTACAAATTACCTTATTACATAGTAACTCAAAACTACTGAGGATTTTCAATTAAATCAAACGTAGACAGTATCTCAGCCTTACCACGTCTTACTACGATGGTATGCTCGAAATGCGCCGCTGGCTTTCCGTCGCGAGTAACAATACCCCAACGGTCAGGCAGAAGCCCTATTCTTCTGTCGCCCATAGTAATCATAGGTTCAATAGCGATACACATACCTTCTTTCAGCATCACTCCGTTTCCACGCCTACCATAATTTGGAACTTGTGGATCCTCATGCATCTCACGCCCTATACCATGTCCAGTGAGTTCCCTCACTACTCCATAGCCGTGGGCTTCACAAAAAGATTGGATTGCATCACCAATATCACCGACATGATTTCCTGCAACTGCCATTTCTATGCCTTTATATAAGGATTGTCGTGTCACTGTCAGTAAATCTCTGACATCTTGACGGACGTTTCCGACACAAAAGGTGTAAGCACTATCTCCATTGTAACCTGCAAGAAGTGTGCCACAATCTACAGAAATGATATCTCCGTCGTGTAAAATTGTTTTTTCATCGGGTATTCCATGAACAACAACGTTGTTGACAGAGGTGCAAATACTTGCGGGAAACGGCCCTCCAAAAGGATTGGGAAAGTTTTTGAAAGTAGGAACGGCTCCGTGGTCACGGATAAATTCCTCCGCTATCCTATCCAGTTGGAGGGTCGTCACGCCTGGTTTAATATGTTTGGCTAATTCTGCAAGCGTTTCACCAACTAAATGGTTTGCATTGCGCATCAGCTCAATTTCATCTTCTGTCTTTAGAAATATTTTCATTTCTTAAGAGGAAAATCAATACGCAGAAACAGCACCGTTACGTGTACGTCCTGAGTTGAGCAGTCCATCGTAGTGACGCATCAACATGTGGCTCTCAATCTGCTGGAGTGTGTCGATAACAACACCTACAAGAATGAGAAGTGATGTTCCACCGAAGAACTGAGAGAAAGCCTGCTGAACATTGAGCAGTCCTGCGAGTGCAGGCATTACAGCAATGAAAGCAATGAAGAACGAGCCAGGGAATGTGAGTCGTGACATAATTGTCTCGATGTATTCTGCTGTGTCCTTACCCGGCTTGATGCCAGGAATAAAGCCATTATTGCGTTTCATGTCCTCAGCCATCTGTGTCGGATTGAGTGTGATCGCCGTATAGAAGTATGTGAATGCGACAATCAGCGTAACATAGATGACGTTGTAGAGAAGACTGCGGTTGTCCATGAGGGCTGTTGCCCAAGACGAGGCACCATCGCTCTGGTAGCGTACGAAAGCCAATGGAATGAACATCAAAGCCTGAGCAAAGATGATAGGCATTACGTTGGCTGCGAACAATTTCAGAGGTATGTACTGGCGAGCGCCGCCATACTGCTTATTACCCACGAGACGCTTGGCGTACTGTACTGGGATTTTGCGGGTACCCTGAACCAGCATGATTGAAGCACAGATTACTGCGTACAGAACCAAGATCTCTATGATGAACATCACAAGTCCACCGCTTGAGATAGCTGTGAATCGTGAGCCCAGTTCCTGCACGAAAGCCTGTGGCAGACGTGCGATGATACCAATCATGATGATCATTGAGATACCATTTCCAACTCCCTTGTCAGTGATACGCTCACCAAGCCACAGTATAAACATACTGCCTGCTGCAAGGATAATCGTTGCAGGAATCATGAACATTGTCCATGAGATACCTGACGACAGGGCTGCTGCAGCCTGCGCCTTAAGGTTAAGCAGGTAAGAAGGAGCCTGGAACAAAAGGATGAATACTGTGAGTATTCGTGTGTACCAAGTTATCTTCTTACGACCGCTTTCGCCTTCGCGCTGCATCTTCTGGAAGTAAGGCACTGCCACTGCCAAAAGCTGCATGACAATAGAAGCTGAGATGTATGGCATGATTCCAAGCGCAAAGATAGACGCATTGGAAAATGCACCACCAGAGAACATGTCGAGCAGTGACATAAGTCCGCCCGATGTCTGCGACTGAAGTTTGTCCAACATACCCGGATTGATGCCAGGAAGCACCACAAACGAGCCGAAACGGTAGATAGCCGTAAACAGCAGAGTAATGAGGAGTCGCTGACGCAAATCCTCAATTCTCCAACAGTTCTTTAGTGTCTCAATAAACTTTTTCATCTACTTTATTAGATAATAGTTGTGTTACCTCCGACAGCCTTGATTGCTTCCTCGGCTGTCTTAGAGAATGCGTGAGCCTTAACCTCAAGCTTAGCTGTGAGCTCGCCATTGCCAAGAACCTTAACGAGTTCCTTGCCGTTGGTGAGGTGAGCAGCCTTCAGTTCCTCGATTCCGATTACTGTGAGGTTCTTTGCCTCAGCAAGCTTCTGGAGTGTAGAGAGGTTTACAGCGAAGTATTCCTTGTGGTTGATATTCTTGAAACCAGCCTTCGGTACTCGACGCTGCAACGGCATCTGTCCACCTTCGAAACCAATCTTTCTCTTGTAACCTGAACGTGCCTTAGCACCCTTGTGTCCACGTGTAGAAGTACCGCCAAGACCAGAACCTGGACCACGACCGATACGACGACGTGAATGTGTGGAACCTGCAGCAGGCTTTAAATTATTTAATTTCATAATTCGTTCTTTTAAGATTTAATTAATCAACTACAGTTACCAAGTGGTGAACCTTGCGAATCATTCCACGTGCACTAGGAGTATCCTCAACCTCAACAACCTGAGAGATCTTGCGGAGTCCAAGAGCCTGAAGTGTTGCCTTCTGATCCTTCGGATAACCGATTTTGCTCTTAATCTGCTTTACTTTTATTGTTGCCATTGTTTATCCTCCTTATCCGTTAAATACTCTATCCATGCTGATGCCGCGTACACCTGCGATAGTGTAAGCGTCACGAAGCTGTGACAAAGCCTCGATTGTTGCTTTCACAAGGTTGTGAGGGTTAGAAGAACCCTTTGACTTAGCGAGGATGTCTGTAACGCCTACGCTATCAAGTACGGCACGCATAGCACCACCGGCTACGAGACCAGTACCGGCAGCAGCCGGACGCATAAACACCTGAGCACCGCCGAAGCGAGCTTCAACCTCGTGAGGAATAGTGCCCTTAAGCACCGGAACCTTAACGAGGTTCTTCTTTGCAGCCTCTACGCCCTTAGCGATAGCTGCTGTAACTTCGCCAGCCTTACCGAGACCGTAGCCGATAACGCCCTTGCCGTCACCAACAACAACGATGGCAGCGAATGTAAATGTACGACCACCCTTAGTAACCTTAGTTACACGGTTGATAGCCACGAGGCGGTCCTTCAAATCAACGTCATTAAAAACTTTTACTTTATTCATTGCCATAATCGTTTAGAATTTGAGACCACCGTTACGAGCTGCATCAGCGAGCTCCTTAACACGTCCGTGATAAAGATAACCATTACGGTCGAAAACTACAGCTGAAACACCAGCAGCGATTGCGTTGGCAGCTACGAGCTCACCAACCTTAGCAGCCTGCTCCTTCTTAGGCATCTTCTCGAGACCGAGTGAAGAAGCTGAAGCAAGTGTTGTTCCAGTCAAGTCGTTGATAACCTGTGCGTAAATCTGCTTGTTGCTACGGAAAACGCTAAGACGAGGGCGCTCTGCAGTACCGCTGATACGCTTACGAACTCTATATTTAATTTTAATTCGTCTTTCTACTTTCTTTGTTGTCATAATCCTAAAAAAATTAAGAATGTTACTTAGCTGAAGCTGTCTTACCAGACTTTCTGCGGATAACTTCGCCTTGGAACAAGATACCCTTGCCCTTGTAAGGCTCAGGCTTGCGGAAAGAACGAATTTTTGCACAAATGAGTCCGAGCAACTGCTTGTCGCAAGACTCCAAAGTGAGGATAGGGTTCTGGTTTCTCTCGCTCTTAGACTCTACCTTAACCTCTGCAGGAAGCTCGATAAAGATAGGGTGAGTATAACCGAGGGAGAACTCGATAAGGTTTCCCTGGTTTGAAACACGATAACCGACTCCGACAAGCTCGAGTACCTTCTTGTAGCCTTCGCTTACGCCAACAACCATGTTGTTAACGAGTGAACGGTAGAGACCGTGGAAAGCTGACTTCTGCTTGTAGTTAACAGGGCTATTCTCGTCTACCTCGAAAGTTACGTGACCGTCCTCAATCTTAACGATGATTGACGGGTCTACCTTCTGTGAGAGCTCGCCCTTAGGACCCTTAACATTTACTACTCCGTTGTTGAGTGTTACTGTAACACCTGCTGGGATACTAATTGGTAATTTACCTATTCTTGACATATTCAAATCCTCCAATTAATAAACATAGCAAAGAACCTCACCACCAATCTTCTGGGCAGAAGCTTCCTTGTCGGTCATTACGCCCTTAGAAGTAGAGAGGATTGCGATACCCAATCCGTTAATAACTCTCGGCATATCCTTGTATCCGACATACTTGCGGAGACCAGGAGTAGAAACACGCTTCAGCGATGTGATAGCGTTTGTTTTGGTTGCAGGGTCGTACTTCAAAGCAACTTTGATTGTACCCTGAGGACCGTCCTCTACGAACTTGTAATTGAGGATGTAGCCCTTCTCGAAGAGGATCTTTGTGATCTCTTTCTTCAAGTTAGACGCAGGAACCTCTACGACACGGTGATGAGCCATGATTGCGTTTCTGAGTCTTGTCAGAAAATCTGCTATTGGATCTGTCATTTTATATAAAAAGTTTAATTAATCGGGACTACCCCGACAATATTAAAGAAAAAAATTACCAGCTTGCTTTCTTTACTCCAGGAATGAGACCCTGTGAAGCCATCTCGCGGAACTGGATACGAGAGAGACCGAACTGACGGATATATCCCTTTGGACGGCCTGTAATCTTGCAGCGGTTGTGCAGACGGATTGGGTTTGCATTCTTAGGAATAGCCTGCAACTTGCGGGCAGCTTCGTAAGCCTCAGAAGGATCCTCAGTTGTAGCGATTACCTTCTTCAGAGCAGCACGCTTCTCAGCATAGCGAGCAACGAGTTTGGCACGCTTTACCTCACGAGCCTTCATTGATTCTTTTGCCATATTGCTTAATCGTTTTTAGCGTTTTTAAATGGAAGACCGAATGCCTTGAGGAGAGCGTAGCCCTCTTCGTCGGTGTTGGCAGAGGTCACGAATGTGATGTTCATACCCTGGATGCGGTCGATCTGGTCGATGTTGATTTCAGGGAAGATAATCTGCTCCTGAATACCCAGTGTATAGTTACCACGGCCGTCGAACTTGCTCTCGATGCCCTTGAAGTCGCGGATACGGGGAAGTGCGATACGAACGAGCTTCTCGAGGAACTCGTACATGCGCTCACGACGGAGAGTTACCATAACGCCGATAGGCATCTTCTTACGAAGCTTGAAGTTAGCGATATCCTTCTTAGAATATGTAGCTACTGCCTTCTGACCTGCGATAGTAGAAATCTCGTTGATTGCAACGTCGATAATCTTCTTGTCCTGAGTAGCGTCGCCCAGACCCTGGTTGATGACAATCTTCTTCAGAACTGGAATCTGCATTGACGAAGAGTAGTTGAACTGCTCCTTCAGTGCAGGAGCGATGCTCTCTGCATAGAATTTCTTTAACTGTGCTGTATCCATTACTTGATTTCCTCCCCTGACTTTTTAGCGATGCGTACTTTCTTACCATCCTCGGTAACCTTGATGCCTACGCGAGTAGCCTTGCCACTCTTCGGGTCAACAAGGCTGAGGTTAGAGATGTGAATCGGAGCTTCCTGCTTAACGATACCACCCTGAGGGTTCTTAGCAGAAGGCTTGGTGCTCTTTGAAACCATGTTCACACCTTCAACGAGTGCGCGGTTCTTCTCAACCAGCACTTTGAGCACCTTACCAGTCTTGCCCTTATCCTCACCGGCAAGGACAACGACTGTGTCATTTTTCTTAATATGTAACTTACCCATTACTTGTTTGCGTTTTTAAATATTAAAGAACCTCAGGTGCCAAAGAAACGACCTTCATATTCACTGCACGCAATTCACGAGCAACTGGGCCGAAGATACGGCTACCACGGAGCTCACCTGCGTTGTTGAGCAGTACACATGCGTTGTCGTCAAAGCGGATGTAAGAGCCGTCAGCACGACGGATTTCCTTCTTTGTGCGAACGATCAAAGCCTTAGATACCGCACCCTTCTTCAAATCACTTGATGGAATAACGTTCTTGACAGCAACGACAATAACGTCTCCTACGCTTGCGTAACGACGGCGTGTACCTCCGAGGACGCGAATGCAGAGAGCCTCGCGTGCGCCGCTGTTATCACATACTGTAAGTCTTGATTCTGCTTGTATCATATTTTACTTAGCTTTTTCTACGATTTGTACTAATCTCCATCTCTTTGTCTTGCTCAAAGGACGAGTCTCCATGATAAGCACTGTATCGCCTACATTAGCCTCGTTCTTCTCATCGTGAGCATGGTATTTCTTTGTCTTCTGAACGAACTTACCATAAATAGGGTGCATCTCCTTGAACTTAGCGGCGATAACAATGGTTTTATCCATCTTGTTGCTAATAACGACACCCTGTCTTGTTTTTCTTAAATTTCTTGTTTCCATCTGGACCATTGTTATTTGTTAAGTTCTCTCTGGCGGATTTCAGTATTGAGGCGTGCGATATCACGACGAACTGCCTTAATCTGTGATGGATTTTCAAGTGGAGTAACGGTGTGGTTGAGCTGCATCTGAGCAAGCTTCTCCTGGAGGTTCTCCTTAGTTTCTGCCAATGTCTTGGCATCCATTTCTCTTACTTCTTTGATCTTCATAAATTAAGCGTTTTTATCGTAGTCACGTCTTACAACAAACTTTGTCTTTACAGGCAGCTTCTGAGCAGCGAGGCGAAGTGCCTCCTTAGCGATATCGAAGCTTACACCTTCTACTTCAAAGAGGATACGACCCGGGGTAACTGGTGCTACCCATCCTGCGGGATCACCCTTACCCTTACCCATACGTACGTCAGCAGGCTTACGTGTGATTGGTTTATCCGGGAAAATACGAATCCAGACCTGACCCTGGCGCTGCATGTAACGGTTTACTGCAACACGGGCAGCCTCTATCTGGCGGCTGTCGATCCATTTCGGCTCAAGAGTCTTGATACCGAAAGAGCCAAACGCCAACTGTGTGCCTCTGTGGGCGTTGCCTTTATTGCCACGTCCGTCTTGAGGTCTTCTATATTTTACTCTTTTTGGCTGTAACATGATAATCTTCTACTTTTAACGGTTATTGTTTCTCTTACGATTACCACGGTTGCCACGGCCATTGTTAGAGCCACCATTCTGCTTCTCCTGAGAGAAGTTAGGTGTGAGGTCACGATCACCGTAAACCTCGCCACGGCAAATCCAAACCTTGATACCGAGAAGACCTACCTTAGTGAGGGCTTCTGCCTGGCAGTAATCGATGTCTGCACGGAATGTGTGCAACGGGGTACGACCTTCCTTGAACATCTCCTTGCGAGCCATTTCAGCGCCGTTAAGACGACCAGTAATCTGGATCTTCACGCCTTCAGCGCCAGCGCGCATTGTGTTCTGGATAGCCATCTTGATAGCGCGGCGGTAAGCAATCTTACCCTCTACCTGACGAGCGATGTTGTTACCAACGATGTTAGCATCGAGCTCAGGTTTCTTTACCTCGAAGATGTTAATCTGAACATCTTTCTTGTAGAGCTTCTTGAGCTCTTCCTTGAGCTTATCAACATCCTGACCACCCTTACCAATGACGATACCCGGACGAGCTGTGCAGATTGTGATAGTGATGAGTTTCAGTGTACGCTCGATAACGATGCGTGAAACGCTTGCCTTCTCAAGGCGCTTGTTGAGGTAAGTACGGATGTTCTTGTCCTCAACGAGGTTGTCACCGAAGCTCTTTCCACCGAACCAATTTGAATCCCATCCGCGGATGATACCGAGACGGTTGCTTATTGGATTAACTTTCTGTCCCATTCTACTTATTATTTTTCGTCATTAGTTTTGGAATCAACAAACAGTGTTACGTGATTGCTGCGCTTGCGGATGCGATATCCGCGGCCCTGCGGTGCAGGACGCATACGCTTCATTGTCACGCCTTCGTCAACGAACACCTTAGTGATGAAGAGTTCGCCATCCTCAGCCTTGCGGTCGTTTTTAGCTTCCCAGTTTGCAATAGCCGAACGCAACAGTTTCTCAACGTCAGCAGCAGCCTGCTTCTTAGAGAAGCGGAGTACGCCGAGTGCGCGGTTAACCTCCATACCACGAACCATGTCTACAACGTAGCGCATCTTGCGTGGTGAAGAAGGAACGCCGTTGAGCTTTGCGAAGTACAAGTTCTTACGGGCTTCTTTTCTTTTTTCAGCCGATATATGTTTTCTTGCTCCCATTATTTATTTCTTAATTTTAAATGGTTTAAACCCGCTTACTTTCTGTTACCAGAGTGACCACCGAAGCGACGAGTCGGAGAGAATTCACCGAGCTTGTGACCAACCATGTTCTCTGTGATGTAAACAGGGATAAATTTGTTTCCGTTATGAACTGCAACAGTGTGTCCCACGAAGTCAGGTGAGATCATTGATGCTCTGGCCCAAGTCTTGACAACAGTCTTCTTGCCACTCTCGTTCATGGCGAGAATTTTCTTCTCAAGCGACACGTTGATATATGGACCTTTTTTTAATGAACGACTCATAATTTACTCTTGTTTTATTTGTTAGCTCTTTCGATGATATACTTGTTAGACTGCTTCTTAGGTGCACGTGTCTTGAGACCCTTAGCATACAAGCCCTTGCGTGAACGTGGATGTCCACCAGACTGACGGCCTTCGCCACCACCCATTGGGTGATCGACAGGGTTCATAACTACACCACGGTTGTGTGGACGACGTCCCAACCAACGTGAGCGACCAGCCTTACCAGACTGCTCGAGAGCGTGGTCAGAGTTACCAACACTACCTACAGTTGCCTTACAAGCACTCAGAATCTTACGAGTCTCGCCTGAAGGGAGCTTAATTACACAATAACTGCCTTCACGAGAAGTGAGCTGAGCAAAATTACCAGCCGAACGAACGAGCAGAGCACCCTGGCCTGGACGCAACTCAATGTTGTGGATCACAGTACCAACGGGAATGTTTGCGAGCGGAAGAGCGTTACCAACCTCAGGAGCAGCCTCTGCGCCTGACATCAGCTTTGCGCCAACTTCCAGTCCGTTAGGAGCAATAATGTAACGTTTTTCACCATCTGCATAGAACAACAGAGCGATGCGAGCCGAGCGGTTCGGATCATACTCGATTGTCTTTACTACAGCTGGAACACCATCCTTCTCTCGCTTGAAGTCGATCAAACGATACTTCTTCTTGTGGCCGCCGCCCATGTAGCGGACAGTCATCTTACCGGTGTTGTTTCGACCACCAGTAGAACGCTTACCGAAAACGAGAGACTTCTCTGGCACGGATGCAGTAATCTCCTCGAACGTGCCAATAACCTTGTGTCTTTGTCCCGGAGTAACCGGTTTAAATTTACGTACTGCCATTTTTTATTTTAGATATTGCTGTAAAAATCAATTACATCGCCCTCCTTAAGAGTAACGATTGCTTTCTTGAACGAGTTCTTCTGTCCCTTCACGAGACCCTTGCGTGTGTAACGGCTCTGGCGCTTGCCAGCGTATACCATTGTGTTCACGTCAAGAACAGTAACGTTGTAGCGTGTCTCAATCTCCTTCTTAATCTGAAGTTTGTTTGCCTCCGGAAGCACGATGAAGCCATACTTTGTTTCTGCCTTCTTTGTGCGCTCCTGGCCCTTCACCTTGTATGTTTTAGCTACAGAAGACTTGTCTGTCAGTTTGGTCATCTTCTCAGTGACCAATGGTTTTACGATAAATGTCATGTCTGTTGCCTCCTATTATTTTGATAAGATTGATTCGATAGCCTTGAGCGAATTCTCAGTGATTACGAGCACCTCAGAATTGAGAACTTTGTATGCATTCACTGCTGTTGCTGTCATTACTTCAGCGCGCTGCAAGTTACGTGATGACAAAAATACGTTTTTATTTACTTCTGGCAAAAGAAGAAGGAGCTTTTTGCCCTCAACTTTAAGATTTTTAGTAATATTTACAAAATCTTTAGTCTTTGGAGCCTCCATTGTGAAGTCTTCGAGAACTACGATAGCGTTCTCCTGAGCCTTGTATGAAAGGGCTGACTTACGTGCGAGAGCCTTAACCTTCTTATTGAGCTTGAAGCTGTAGTTACGTGGCTTCGGACCGAAAACGCGACCACCACCTACGAGCACCGGTGAGTTGATATCACCACGGCGAGCACCGCCGCCGCCCTTCTGGCGTCCGAGCTTGCGTGTAGAACCGCTAACCTCGCTGCGCTCCTTCGACTTTGCTGTGCCCTGACGCTGGTTAGCGAGGTACTGCTTAACGTCGAGATAGAGTACGTGATCGTTAGGCTCGATTCCGAAGATTGCGTCGTTCAGCTGAACCTTTCTTCCGGTCTCCTGACCGTTGATATTTAATACGCTAACTTCCATTATTTCTTGATTAATACGGTTGAACCATTGCATCCGGCTACAGAACCCTTAACGAGAAGGAGGTTGTGCTCCGGAATTACCTTTAACACTTTGAGATTCTGGGTTGTAACGCGGTCGCCGCCCATCTGGCCGCCCATGCGCATTCCCTTGAATACCTTTGCTGGGTAAGAACAAGCACCGATAGAACCCGGCTTGCGTGCGCGGTCGTCCTGACCGTGTGTGCTCTGACCTACACCGCCGAATCCATGACGCTTAACAACACCCTGGAAACCTTTTCCCTTAGATGTGCCTACAATGTCAACAAACTCTGTGTTAGCGAAGAGCTCTACAGTGAGAACATCACCGAGGTTGTACTCCTCGTCAAACTTGAACTCGGCCAAGTGCTTCTTAGGTGTTGTACCAGCCTTCTTGAAGGTGCCCATCATAGGCTTTGTGGTGTTCTTTTCCTTAGCTTCACCATAGCCCAGCTGAACTGCCTTGTAGCCGTCTGTTTCAACGGTCTTTACCTGTGTTACAACACATGGACCAGCTTCGATAACAGTGCACGGTACGTTCTTACCGTCGGCACTGAAAACGGATGTCATTCCGATTTTTTTTCCAATTAATCCTGGCATTTCAAATGAATATTAAAAATGAAAATTACTATACTTTGATCTCTACTTCTACACCGCTCGGGAGTTCAAGCTTCATGAGCGCGTCAACTGTCTTGGCTGTTGAGCTGTAGATGTCGATAAGACGCTTGAAGTCTGAGAGCTGGAACTGCTCACGTGATTTCTTGTTAACGAAAGTACTGCGGTTTACAGTGTAGATACGCTTGTGTGTAGGCAATGGAATAGGACCGCTAACGATAGCACCTGTGGCCTTAACTGCCTTCACGATCTTTTCAGCTGACTTGTCTACGAGCTTGTGGTCGTAGCTCTTCAGCTTGATACGAATTTTCTGACTCATAATTGTATTTAAAGTTTATAATGCAATTTAATGTGGCACGTTCAGCGTGATTATATTCTCAACTTGGAGTGCTGAACAGCCGAAAAAAGGAGGTGGGGTACGTCGCTTAAGAGTCATTCGCTAAGCGACGCCCCATGTCCCTTTAATATTTTTATCGTGAGAGAGGAGTCAGGAGAGAGGAGTCAGGAGTTAAGCCATTTGCTTGGTTTGCCAATCATTTGGCTTAACTTCTGTATTCTTCAATTCTGAATTCGTCTCGTTTAACGTGCTGATTACACGAGGTCTGCGCGACCCTTAACCTCCTCGAGCACTGCCTTAGCGATAGCACTTGAGAGTGGTGCGTGGTGATCGTACTCCATAGAGCTTGTTGCACGACCTGAAGTGATGGTACGGAGAGCTGTTACGTAACCGAACATCTCTGACAGAGGTACCTGAGCCTTTACGATGCGGGCACCAGAGCGAGCCTCTTCCATGCCTTCTACCTGACCACGACGCTTGTTCAAGTCGCCGATTACGTCACCCATGTTCTCCTCCGGAGTAACAACCTCTACCTTCATGATAGGCTCCATAAGAACCGGACCTGCCTTCGGGCAGCCGTTCTTGTAAGCGTTGAGGGCAGCGAGCTCGAATGACAACTGGTCAGAGTCAACCGGGTGGAACGAACCATCGGTGAGGACAACCTTAAGGCCAGTCATCGGATAGCCACCGAGGATACCATTCTTCATGGCGTTCTCGAAGCCCTTCTGTACTGACGGGATGAACTCCTTAGGAATGTTACCGCCCTTAACCTCGTTAACGAACTGCAAGTCGCCTTCCTTGTAATCCTCGTCCTTCGGGCCGATTGTTACGATAATGTCAGCGAACTTACCGCGACCACCTGACTGCTTCTTGTAAACCTCACGGAGAGTTGTCGGCTTGGTGATTGCCTCCTTGTAGTTAACCTGTGGCTTACCCTGGTTACATTCAACCTTGAACTCACGCTTCAGACGGTCGATAATGATGTCGAGGTGAAGCTCACCCATACCAGAGATAATGGTCTGACCACTCTGCTCGTCGGTACGTACTGTGAATGTCGGGTCCTCTTCAGCAAGCTTAGCGAGACCGTTGTCGAGCTTAGCGATGTCAGCCTGGCTCTTCGGCTCTACTGCGATAGAGATTACAGTATCAGGGAATGACATTGACTCGAGTACGATCGGGTGTGCCTCGTCGCAGAGTGTGTCACCTGTGCGGATATCCTTGAAGCCTACACCTGCGCCGATATCACCAGCGTCGATTGACTCCATCGGGATTTCCTTGTTTGAGTTCATCTGGAACAGACGGCTGATGCGCTCCTTCTTGCGTGAACGTGGGTTATAAACGTAAGAACCTGCAACTACCTTACCTGAGTAAACGCGGAAGAATACCAGACGGCCCATGAACGGGTCGGTAGCGATCTTGAACGCGAGAGCTGATGTCGGCTCGTCCTCAGACGGCTTGCGGTCTTCCTCTTCCTCTGTGTCAGGGTTTGTACCAACGATAGCTGCTGTATCGAGAGGTGAAGGAAGGAATGCGCAAACGTAGTCGAGAAGCGGCTGAACGCCCTTGTTCTTGTATGAAGAACCGAGAAGCATAGGAGTGAGCTCCATTGAGATTGTACCCTTGCGGATAGCTGCGATAAGCTCCTCTTCTGTGATCTCCTGGCCCTCGAGATACTTCTCCATGAGAGCGTCGTCAAAGTTGGCTGCGCTTTCAACCATCTTCTCGCGCCATTCGTTAGCCTCGTCAACGAGATCAGCAGGGATCTCCTCAACGTCGTACTCAGCGCCCATAGTCTCGTCGTGCCAAAGGATAGCCTTCATCTTGAGAAGGTCTACAACACCCTTGAAGTTCTCCTCAGCTCCGATTGGAATCTGGATAGGACAAGGGTTAGCACCGAGGATGTCCTTCATCTGCTGTACTGTCTCGAAGAAGTCAGCACCTGAACGGTCCATCTTGTTTACGTAGCCGATACGCGGTACGTTATATTTGTCTGCCTGGCGCCATACTGTCTCTGACTGTGGCTGTACACCGTCAGCAGCAGAGTATGTTGCAACTGCGCCGTCGAGTACACGGAGTGAACGCTCCACCTCAGCGGTAAAGTCAACGTGTCCCGGGGTGTCAATCAAGTTAATCTTGTATGACTTGCCAAGATAGTTCCAGTTACATGTTGTAGCAGCAGATGTGATAGTGATACCACGCTCCTGCTCCTGTGCCATCCAGTCCATGGTAGCAGCGCCGTCGTGAACCTCACCAATCTTATGAGTCTTACCCGTGTAGAACAGGATACGCTCAGAAGTTGTGGTCTTACCAGCGTCGATATGCGCCATGATACCGATGTTACGAGTCAAATGTAAATCGCGATTTGCCATTTTTCCTTTTACCTTATTATTATATTAGAATCTGAAGTGAGCGAATGCGCGGTTAGCCTCTGCCATGCGGTGCATATCTTCCTTACGCTTGTAAGCACCACCCTGGTTGTTGAAAGCGTCCATGATCTCAGCAGCGAGCTTGTCTGCCATGCTCTTACCGCCACGCTTGCGTGCGAAGAGGATAAGGTTCTTCATAGAGATGCTCTCCTTGCGCTCTGCGCGGATCTCTGTCGGCACCTGGAAAGTAGCACCACCGATACGGCGACTCTTTACCTCAACCTGCGGAGTGATGTTGTCGAGAGCCTGCTTCCAAATCTCGAGAGCTGACTTTTCCTCGTTCTGCATCTTTGCACCTACAGTTTCGAGTGCGTTGTAGAAGATTTCGTATGATGTATTCTTCTTACCATCATACATAAGGTGGTTTACAAACTTAGAGACCTTCTGGTCATTGAACTTCGGATCCGGAAGGATCACGCGCTTCTTTGGTTTTGCTTTTCTCATTTTGTTTGAAAAATTTCTGTCTGCATGGGGCTGTTTCTTACTGTTCTTCAACGTCCTCTCTTGGACATTTACTCAACCTGTCTATTAACAATTCTCCAGCAAAACGTTTTTAAAATTTGTTTCGTCCGACAATTTTCAGATTACTTCTTTGCCTTAGGACGCTTAGCACCGTACTTAGAACGACGCTGTGTGCGGTTAGCTACACCTGCTGTATCGAGTGTACCGCGAACGATGTGGTAACGTACACCTGGAAGGTCCTTTACACGACCACCGCGAACAAGCACGATTGAGTGCTCCTGAAGGTTGTGACCTTCTCCCGGGATGTAAGAGTTAACTTCCTTAGAGTTTGTGAGACGTACACGGGCAACTTTACGCATTGCCGAGTTAGGCTTCTTAGGTGTTGTTGTGTAAACGCGAACGCAAACACCACGACGCTGAGGGCATGAGTCCAAAGCCGGTGACTTGCTCTTGTCTACGAGCACCTTTCTGCCTTTTCTTACCAATTGTGAAATTGTAGGCATGATTTTAATTTTTTAATTTATATATTTTATTTTCAATTGTCGTGTTCATCAAACGGCTCTTTTACAAGCCGTTTTCGGGGTGCAAAGGTACTAACTTTTCTCGAAACTACCTAATATATAAAAACACAATCTCACTGCGGAATAAAAATTTTAATGTACTACAGGTTATTTTAACAACTGTTTACATAAACTTTTATGTTACTTCACTTCAAACACTAACCTCTTCTATAATCTGAACCACGAACTTATGCCATGCATTTTATGCGCTTTAACGACATTGAAGCATTGTGTTTTCCATCTGCGTCGACCGATGCGGATGTCTGCGTCGACCGGTGCGGATGTCTGCGTCGGTCGATGCGGATGTCTGCGTCGACCGATGCGGATGTCTGCGCCGACCGATGCGGATGTCTGCATCGGTCGGTGCGCAACGAAAAAGTGTGAGGTTCGCACCCAAAGAGTAGCGGTGTTTGACCACAAAAGGCGATAAAAAAAGGCGCAATTCCATCACTGGAACGCGCCTATATGCATATTGGTTTGCCTAAGACTGTATTCAAGACAGCCTATAAGCTAATCATTGCGTGATTAAGCCTCCGGGTTATTGAACGGAGTAGCTGTGCGTGGCTGCTGTGCCTCCGGCAGATTAATCTTGCCGAAGTTCTGCTCGTACTTCTGAATGTTGTCGTTGAGAGCCATGAGGAGACGCTTAGCGTGCTCCGGAGCCATTACGACACGGCTGCGTACCTGCGGCTGCTGCATACCTGGGAGCATACAAGTGAAGTCGAGGATAAAGTCGCTTGATGAGTGTGTGATGAGTGCGAGGTTAGCGTAAACGCCTACGCCGATTTCTGGCTTCAGTTCGATCTGAAGACCCTGGGGCTGCTGGTTCTTGTTCTCTTCCATTTTTTGTTATTTTGTTTAAGTTATTAATTATGTGTTTTCCTTTTGTATCTGCAAAGATAATGCTTTCAGTTGGCTCGTGCAAATTATTTATTAGAAATATGCTTTTGTGCTTGCCAAATCTCTATGCTGTTAATGATGTTCTGCCACAGGATATAACAGCCAGGTCCTACCGCAGACAGGGGCGAGAGGTAGGTACAGGCTATCCATATGGCGAAGGCGGTGTTCTTCTGTCCGAGTCCTTGACCGGCGTTCACCGTCTCACCGAATTTGCTGCCAATTGCGCGTCCGCAAGCGAACTGAAAAACGCATAGCAGGAGCGAGCCGATGGCGATGAGGAGCAGAAATGCGAGTGTGGTTTCGGCGTGGAAGATGTTCTTCATCGTAGTGCCGGAGACGATGAGCAACGAGCATCCCCAGAGATAGTATGAGAGGTCTTTTACGCTGACGATACGCTGACAGAGGTTCTTGGCGTGATGCTTCACAACGTAGGCGAGCAACATAGGCACCACGAGCACCGTGAACACCTTATATAATATAAGGGCGAAGGCGGCGAGGAAGTGCATCTCGCGTTCGCTGTCGAGGAGCGGGAAGCAGACCGGTATCATCAGTGCCGTTATGAAGTTGGAGAGGAAGGTGTATGTGGTCATCTCTTCGAGGTTGCCTCCGAGCTTCTGCGTTACGACTGGAGCAGCCGATGCGCACGGACTGATGATGCACGTGAGTAGTGCTTCTGCGAGGATGAGCAGGTTGCCGCTCAGCCCGAAAGCGAGCACGGCTGCCATCACTGCACCCACGCAAAGCAACTGAAACACGCCTACCCACCAGTGCCACGCTACGGGGCGCAACTTACGGAAGTCGACCTTGCAGAACGTGACAAACAGCACGAGGAACATAAACATCGGAAGCATAGCGTCGAACACGGGTGCGGCAGCTGTTGCAAAGCCATCGAGCTGGGGCACGAGCGCGAATATTATATACACCACGCAGCCGGTTCCGATTGCCACGGGTAGCGTCCAGTCTTTCAATAAGCGTATAAGTTGCATAATCATTATGTTATATAAAGGCAAAAGTAGCTAAAATATATCAGATAGTAGCGATTGTTCGCATTAATTTAGTAATTTTGTACACATGAACGTAAAAATCGACAACTCATGGCGCGAGCATATTGGTGCGGAGTTTGAGAAGCCTTACTTCTCTGCGCTCACCGACTTTGTACGCCACGAATATACCACAACGACGTGCTATCCGCCCGGGTCGCTCATCTTCAACGCCTTCAACCTCTGTCCGTTTGACCGTGTGAAGGTGGTTATAATAGGTCAAGACCCGTACCACGAACCCGGTCAGGCGCAGGGATTGAGTTTCTCCGTACCCGAGGGTGTGCCTTTTCCGCCGTCGCTACAGAACATCTTCAAGGAGATACAGCTCGACCTCGGCAAACCAATGCCACCGACGGGCGACCTCACACGCTGGGCAGAGCAGGGCGTGCTGTTGCTCAACGCCACGCTCACTGTGCGTGCGCATCAGGCAGCGAGCCATCAGCGTCATGGTTGGGAACAGTTCACTGATGCTGCGATACGTGCGCTGAACATCGGACGCGAGAACCTTGTATTCATCCTTTGGGGTGGCTATGCTCGTTCTAAGGCGCAGCTCATCGACCGCTCGCGCCACCTCGTGCTCGAGTCGGTACATCCCTCACCGCTGTCTGCCAACCGTGGCGGGTGGTTCGGCAACCACCACTTCTCGCAGTGCAACGCCTATCTGCGCGAGCATGGCGAGCAGGAGATTGACTGGTAACACGCCCACGGAGATTACTCTGCCGAGATATTCTCCCACAGAATTCACGGAATTCACGGAAGAGGTTGCTGAAAGTATTCTCCCACAGACTTCACAGATCGACACAGATAGGTTCTTTCAGGGGGTGCACTTGTCTCAAGTGCACCAACAGAGCAAGAAGTGCAACAACAAACGGGTTGGTGCACTTGAGACAAGTGCACCCCTTGAAAGCAGCATCTGTGAAAATCTGTGCAATCTGTGGGAGAATATACTGCAAGAAGGTTCTGTGTATTCCGTGAATTCCGTGGGAGAACATACACACAGCAAAAAATAGAAATAATCATTAAGAAACAAAACAGAAATATGATACTCGACATTGAGAATATACTCGTCTCGTCTGACATCATCACCGAGCAGTTCTGCTGCGACCTCGATGCCTGCAAGGGCATCTGCTGCGTAGAGGGCGATGCCGGCGCACCCGTCACTCTCGAAGAGATTGGCGGCATCGAAGACGCGCTCGACACCGTATGGGGCGACATGTCGGCTCAGGCGCAAGCCGTGGTCGACAAGCAAGGCGTGGCGTACACCGACCGCGATGGCGACCTCGTGACAAGCATCGTGGGCGGCAAGGACTGCGTCTTTACGTGCTACGAGGGCGACTGCTGCCTATGTGCCTTGGAGCGTGCGCACCGCGCTGGCAAGACCTCGTTCATCAAGCCTATCTCCTGCGCCCTCTACCCCATCCGCGAGAAACGCTTCGCCAATGGTACCGTGGCACTCAACTACAACCGATGGGATGTGTGCAAGGACGCTGTGAAGAAGGGTCGCGAGCTGCAATTGCCCGTCTACAAGTTCCTCGAAGATCCGCTCACCAGACGCTTCGGCAAGGAGTGGTACGCTGCGCTTTGCGAGGTGGCTGAACATTTCGACGAGCTTTGCGAGTAACGCTGTCGCCCACCCTATCCACTGACAGCAATACGAAATATACAATTACATACAATTAATACTATACAAATAATCGCATAAATGTCAAAGAAACTAATTGCGTTTATTACCACCGTAGTGGTAATGCTTGCCGTTGCCTCACCAGCCACAGCACAGCGCATAAATGTAAAAACGAACGCATTGTATTGGCTTGCCATGTCTCCCAACCTTGGGGTTGAGTTCAGAATTAACCGCCACATGACGTTCAATCTCGAAGGTGTAGTCAACCGAGTTAGTGGCTTCAAACCATATGGTGTCTCCAACCTCAGCACCAAGGGCTTCGCATTCGAACCCGAAGTACGCTACTGGTTCAGCGCTCGTCCACAAGCAGGTCACTTCTTGGGTATCACAGCAGTTGCTGCCAACTACGACTTCAAACTGAAGCAAAAACGTCACGACGGCGATCTCTTCGGTGGTGGTATCACCTATGGCTACAGCTTCGTACTTAGTCGCCACTGGAGCCTTGAGACTACGCTTGGCGTTGGTGCCGTGTATCGTCAAGAGAAGTATTCACGTAACGAAGAGGAGCGTGCCTCTCTTGACAAGCCGAACGTAAGCACCGTCAACTTCGCACCAATCAAGGCTGCTGTCAGCTTTGTGTACATTATTAAATAGTAGGAGATGGAAACCATTATTAAATAAACAGATATGAAAAGCATTATATCACAATACATCACCCTACACATCAAACGGCTGCTCATAGTGCTCGTTGCCGTTATCAGCTTCTCACTCGAAGCCGAGGCTCAGGGCGTGATACGTTTCACGGGTCGCGTGGTGTCTAAGCAAACCGGCGAACCGCTCATTGGCGTGAACATCACCGACATCAAACTGCGCCGCGCTCTCGCCGTCACCGACGAGGACGGACGCTTCTCCATGAACACGCAGATTGGCGCACAGCTGCGCTTCTCTATGATTGGCGCGAAGCCCGAGATACTGAAGGTGAAGAACGACAAGTTCACGGAGGTGAAACTCAACGAAGACGACATCACTCTCGGCGAGGTGGTGGTGAAGACAAAGCGCATCACCGACCGCATCATGCCCGAACCAACCGACATTGAGGTGAAGGGCAACTGGCTATACGTGCGCACTCGCGTGCGTGTGCCGAAGGAGATGTTCCGCAGCAACAGACGTCTCGTGGTGCAACCTATATTAAACAATGTGACGGACAAGCAGCTCACCCTCTTGCGTCCGATGGTGTACGACGGCAAAAAGTATAACATCACACAAGACCGACTCTACAACTACGACATTAAGAACAGCGACAATGGCGATCCACTCGCTAAGTACATAACGGTGAAGAGTCGCACGCTGCGCGAGAATGGTCGCGACAATGACATCCTCGGCTACACAGATTCTATATATGTCGAGAACCTGAAAGCCGACTACTCTTGCGACGTGTACATGGCTATAGAGGACTACACACACATACTCTACCGCGACACCACCATCATTGCCCGTGGCACGGTAAACCCTCTGCGATGGCTCGACTGCTCCATCATGGGCAATACGCTTAACGACGAGGCCTACTACCCCACACCCGAGAAGCAGATGCGCAACAGCAAGGGTAGCATCAACTTGAAGTTCCTCATCGGCAAGTCGACGCTGAACACCGACGACCCACAGAACCACGCCGAGATAGAGAAGCTGCGCCGTCAGATTGATGCCATACGTGCCGACAAGGATGCGACGCTACTGTCGTTTGAGCTTGAGGGTATATCGTCGCCAGACGGTCGCCTCTCGCGCAACCAGACACTCGCACGCCAACGTATGGAGTTCGCCTTAGGGCATATACGCAGTCAACTGCCCGACGACCTTCGCAACGACATGGAGTTCGGCACGAAGTCGTCAGTAGCTACATGGAGCGACGTGGTGACACTGCTGCGTCGCGACTCGCTCTTCAGCGAAGCTGATAAGGTGCAAGGCATCATCGACCGCTATGCCGACCCCAACGTACAGAGTAGACGTATGCGCCGCCTGCCGTTCTACAACAGTGTGCTCGAAGCACGCTATCTGCCTCAGCTGCGCCAGGTGAACTACACCATGAACTATGCTATATTCCGTCAACTCACGATTGACGAAATTCGCCAGCTATATGCCGACGATTATCATAAGCTCTCACGCTACGAGTTCTTCATGCTCTACCGCAACGAGTCTGACCCAAAGAAGCGCGAGACCATCCTGCGTCAGGCGTTGGAGATGTTTCCCTCGTTCATGATTGCAGCCAACGACCTCGCTGCCATGCTCATCGAGCGTGGCGAGCCCGACCCCGAGCTATTGGAGAAATTCGCAGGCGAGAAGGCACCAGTGGCTGTCAACACCAACCACGCCATCGCGTTACTAAAAGACCAACAGTATGGCGAGGCAGACGAGATAATGAGCTACGTACCCAAGACCGACAATACACGTCTGCTACACGCCGTGAACGGTGCGTTCAACGGACGCTACGAGGACAACTACTCAGTCATTGCTGCTACGAGCAAGCGCAACAACCTGCTCATGCTGCTCGCCATGAAACGCAACAGCGAAGCACTGAAGCTTAGTCGCGAGTTGCCCGACGACGAAGCACTCACCCATTATCTGCGCGCTGTATGCCTCAACCGTGCTGAGGATGCTGTCGGAGCATACGATGAGCTGAAACGTGCTTTCGAGATGGATCCATCGCTGAAGAACATAGCGCACGTCGATGGTGATGTCAACGATTTATTGGTAGAAAAACACAATAAGGAGGGGCTACAATAATATGAATAATATGATACGAACGGCAATGATAGCACTCATTGCCACTGCTTATACCACAACAGCACACGCACAGATAGACGGCGGAGCTCTCGAATACATGCTTCAACGCCCACGTGTGGCAAAACAATGGCAGCACAAGAAACCATTCGACCATCTCTTCGTCGACGGAGGCATAGGAACGAGCGTCATGGGGGCGCGAAAGCCTGAGTTCGATTTGAGCGGAGGGTTCAACATCGGCGATTGGATTACACCTGAACATGGTGTACGCTTAAATATAAACACCGGCGAGTGGAGCACACAAGGAGTGAAGTCGAAGTACACCACCCTTGGACTCGACTATCTGCTCAACATCACAGCGATAGCACAGAGCGGACGCTACTACACGCCGAAACGTTTCGAAGTGTACGGCATAGCGGGCGCAGCTCTCGCCATAGCACACAACGCCGGACCAGCCGATTATGGCATCGACGTACACCTCGGTCTGCGCGGACAACTCGCTTTGTCGCGCAATGTATATGCATACCTCGAACCGCGTTTCGGCTTGGTAGAGGATCAAATCTCGCAGGTGAACAACTGGCATGGATGGCGACCGTTCACCACCCTCACCATGGGCTTCGGCTATCGTATCCCCGTTGTGCGCAAGCATTACGCCGCACCCGACAAGACCAAACACAGCTTCGCCGACGGCATCTTCGTGAGCGGACTGGTAGGTGCTACGTTCCTTTCTAATGCACACAACGCATCGTGGGGCGATTATGCAGGCGTTCGTCCTATGGCAAGTGTGGGCAAATGGTTCGACCCGTACAACGCAGTGCGCCTCTCACTAAGTGCCGTCACCATGCGTCCTACTGACCAAAAGCGCACTAAAGCACTCAGTTCGCAGGTGGAGTACATGCTCAATCTGAGCAATGTGCTCACCGGTGCTTACCCCGAACGCACCTTCTGGCTTAATCTGTTGGGAGGTGTCAGCTTCAACCGCTCCAACTGTCAGCCTTACGGACTGAAGAACAGCTGGGGTGTGAGCGGTGGTCTGCAAGCCAATGTGCGCATCTCGCGTGGTCTCTCCTTTGTCATCGAGTCGCGTGTAGACATCTACAACAAGCACTTCATACAACAGAATGGTCACTTCAAGCCATACAACGTGATGCCGTCGCTGCTCACTGGCTTCGTCTATACTTATCACGACAGATACGCCATCGAGCGCCGTGCTAATGGCGACCGCGGCACAAAGAAGGTGTCTATCAGTATCGCAGGTGGTCTGGCATCTACGTCTACGAAGATGAAGCAGAGCGACTACTGGATGCCGACAGCGCGTCTGAGCTATACGCAGTGGTTGCGCTCGGCAAATGGTCTGCGCTTCAGCCTTGATGGCACAATGCGCCGTTATACTGCTGAGGGTCGATACGCTAAGGCGGTGGCTGACTTCGACTGGCTTGCCGACCTCACCGCAATGAACTATGGCACAGAGAACCGCGCGTGGTTATCGCTGCGCTCAGTGGTGGGCTTTGCTATCGGCGCCGACTACGGAGCACATAAGGCATACTTCGCTCCTGACGTACACGCAGGTGGTCAGGCTCGCATCCGCCTCTCTTCTACCACGGGCTTGTTCGTAGAACCGACCATGGCTTATGAGCTGTCCGATCGTTTCAAGGGCAAGAACTGGGGACGCGTTACGCCGCGTGTGCTCGTTGGCATCGACTATGTGCTGAACCGCGAGAAGCACACAAGCGAACTGAACGAGGCTCCGGAGCAGAAGAACGTTGTGGACGTGAGTGGCGGAATGGGCTTCTACTCGGGCAACTTCGGCAAGGTGAGCGGAACGAAGAAGCTGACTTACAACGTGCGTGCCGGATATGGTCGCTGGTTGAACGGTGTGCATGGTGTGTATGGCAGCGTGAGCGAGACGTTCCTGAAACGCGATACGGAGCACACTAACCACATCACCACCGTCGCCGCCGACTACATGATGAACATACGCAACGCTATCACCGGCGAACAGAACGACGACCGTCTCTTCCAACTTACCGGTTTGGCTGGTGTCCAGATGGGCATCAGCTCGGGCGAGGGTAGGAAGACGAAGGTGGTGCCTGGTGTGAACGTTGCTCTACAGGCTGGCTGGCGCTTGAGCCGCCACTTCGAGATATACGCTGAGCCGTCTGCCGTTGTGCATGGAAAGGGCATCGAAGACTCGAATAGTCCTGCTCACGGCGAGCTTAAGTTCAGCATCGGAACGAAGTTCCACTTCTAAGCGATATATAAAAAAGTGACGAGAAAAAATCATATTCTCTCGTCACTTTTTTTTGTATCCATCCGTTGCGGAGACTAACAGAATGAATGTGCATATCTTCATATTTATTGTTATTTACGTTGACGTTTACGTTGTTGTATGTTGATGTTTTGGAGCGTCAATGTTGATGTTTTAAAGCGTCAATGTTGATGTTTTCTCATCGTGCTCCGTACGCCGCCCAATCGGATTCCGTACGCCGCCCGATCAGATTGCGTCCGCCGTCCGATTGGACGGTGTTCGGTGTACGATGAAGAACTGTAGGAGTAAGATGTGTAAAAGTTCTATTAGTGCGGACTTCAAAGGCGTGAAACGCAGACGATTAGAAGGCGTTAATTCGGTATTAGAGTTTTCTAATCGAAAAAAATATAGGCTGTTGGCGTGCGCCGTTCAATAATTATTCATATCTTTGCGACTGGTTATGACGGTTGCAAAAGCCACCAACCATTTATCTACAAACTATTAAACGAACACCTTATGAAACAGAACAACTCTAAACGCAAAACACTCATCCCGAGCGGTGTATGGTGCATAACCACAGTAGTAATACTCTTCGGCTATCTCGGCATGGTGATGGGTGTGCCGAACATGCTCAACACTATCATGCGCACGGCGCACGACCTGCTCCTCAACACTGTGTTCTACCTGATGAGTATCTGCGTGATAACCGGTGCCATAGGCAAGGTGTTCGTAGAGTTCGGCGTGGTCACGCTGCTCGAACGCACGCTGCGACCGCTGATGCGCCCGATATTCAACCTGCCGGGCGTGACATCGTTAGGTGCGGTGATGACATTCCTTTCGGACAACCCTGCAATCATCTCGCTTGCGCACGACAAACGCTTCGCAAGCTACTTCAAGAAATATCAGTTCATCTCGCTCACCAACTTCGGTACGGCGTTCGGTATGGGTCTGCTCGTCATCGTGTTCATGGCGAGTCAGGGCTACTATGCCGCACCGTTCATCGGTCTGCTCGGTGCGTGCTTCGGCTGCGTCTGCTCCACACGACTGATGCAGCACTTCGTGCTGAAAGCCTATCCGCAGTACGCTACGGAGGACGCGGTAGCGAAGGAGGACATCGAAGAAGAGGAGAAGGAGGAAAGCGAGAGCGAGGAGAAGACCGTGTTCATACGCCTGCTCAACGCCATGCTCGACGGCGGACGTAGCGGTGTGGAGGTGGGCATAGCCATCATTCCGGGCGTGCTCATCATCTCTACGTTCGTGATGATATTCACGTTCGGCGCAGCTGCCGACGGCTCATACACGGGTGCTGCCTACCAGGGTGTGGAGCTGCTGCCGTGGCTGGCTAACAAGATTGACTTCGTGTTCGAGTGGCTCTTCGGTTTCCACGACCCGCATCTCGTGGCGTTCCCCATCACGGCACTCGGCGCGGTGGGCGCTGCCCTCAGTCTGATACCCAACTTCATAGCGCACGGCTGGATTGACGGCAACGCTATCGCCGTGTTCACCGCCATCGGCATGTGCTGGAGCGGCTTCCTCAGCACTCACACCGCCATGCTCGACTCGCTCGGCTATCGCGACCTCACCCCGAAGGCTATCCTCGCCCACTTCTGCGGCGGACTCGTGGCTGCCATCACCGCCCACTGGATGTTCTTCCTCTACTCGCTGGCGGTGGGATAGGCAGTTATTATGCAGAAAGGATAAGATCCAAGACATAAACACAACATTATGGCAAACGAAGTGAAAAGATACCTGCACGACGGATTGGAACTGCCTTTTGAGGATTGGAGCAAGACGCTTCACTCCTTCAACGACTTGGCTTCAATTGTTCAGAATACTCATGATGCAGCACAATCGTCCGCAGTAAAAGCAATAAACCGTATGCAGACGATGCGCAACTGGCTCATTGGTTATTACATCGTTGAGTTTGAACAGCACGGCAAGGATAGGGCTGAGTATGGAACGCAACTGCTGAAGAAGTTGGAGGAAAGGGTGGATAGGAAGGGACTGACACGTAATACATTCCAAAGTTCTCGCAACTTTTATCGTATGTATCCTCAGATGATTGAGAATTTTAAGAATAGAATTTGCACGACAGTGTCATGCAAATCTACAGAAGATATAATTTCATTACCATCCGAAGACACCTCAATGCGTACCGATATAATTTGCACAACAGCGTCATGCAAATTCTTAACTTCTGGAGAAACATTGGTTTCAAAGCTTTCATTCTCACATATCAATGAGATTATGAAGGTTGACGACCCTCTCGCCCGCTACTTCTACGAGCAGGAGTGCATCAAGTGCACGTGGTCGGTTCGTGAGCTTCGCCGTCAGATAAGCACAAATCTATATGTCAGGGCTGGCATCAGCACCAATCCCGAAAAATTGCTTTCGCTCCCTTCTGTTCAAGGCCACGATTCGGCAGAATTGCAGATACGCCAGCCGTTCACGTTCGAGTTTCTTGGACTGAAGGCGCAGGAAGTTGTTGACGAGCATGACTTGGAGGATGCGCTTATCAGCCACCTGCAAGAGTTCATCCTCGAACTCGGCAAGGGTTTCTGCTTAGAGGCTCGCCAAAAGCGCATCATCATCGACGACGAGTATTACTATCCTGACCTTGTGTTCTACAACCGCATACTGCATTGCGGCGTAATCATAGAACTGAAGAACGAGGAGTTCTCCTACGAGAACTTCGGACAGCTCAACGCATACGTATCGCATTATCGCGAGAACGAGATGCAACCTGGCGACAACCCTCCAATCGGCATTCTGCTCTGCACACGCAAAGGCAAAAAGATGGTGGAGTACGCGCTCGCCGGCATGGATAACAACCTCTTCGTTTCTACCTATATGCTTCAGCTGCCCGACAAGAAGACATTGGAGGAGTTTTTGCTGAAACAGTTGGAGGAAGAGCATTGAGTTGGTATATAAATGATAATCCCCTCGCTCAGCATTGCCGAACGAGGGGATTCGCTATATGTTATCTGTTATTTGCGACGAACTATAAATGGCATCAGCGTCTGTGCGGTCCGCTCTTTATCAAGATTTCCTCAACAATATGCCTCGTGAGGTCGCCCAAGGGCAGTTCAATGGTCACCTTGTTCGAGATTTTGAACGCAGGAGTGATGATAGGCACCGTCTCCATCTTGTGCTCGAAAGCATTGAAGCGGCGCTCAACACCGAGGTTCACGTAGAAGCTACGATTGCCTACGGTCATATATCCACCGTAACCGGTGGTCGGCACGAACGGGAATGCCGCCATGCTGAAGAACGGATTCGTATTGTAATAGGTTCCGAAGACGGTGAGCGCAAGGTTAGGGTTGAAGCAGTAAGAGAGTTGTCCAGACACGCCGTATTGCGTGAATACACGCCCGTAGTAGAGGTAACGATTGGCAGCCAGAGCACCTTGCACAGTCATGGCACCCAGACTGTACTGTACGCCACCGCTCACCGACTGCACATCCATCAGTCCGATGTAGCTGCGGTATGCGCCCGTGGCAGTCAGCCTCAAGTTCTTCGACACTTCCATCGATGTAGCCCCAGTACGGCTCGCGTCATATCCGTAGACAAGCGGCTGCGCTATTGCAAACGGCATCGGCACAATCGGCATATTCGGCGTAGCAAGAAGTTCAGAGGACGATAGTGCCTTCATCATCAGAATATCCGAATAGGTCGGCGTTATCGGGTGCAGTTCAGCATTTGGAGCAAGTTGGTGAAGCTCCGTACTCGGAGTAAGCTGGTGAAGTTCCTCATTCGGCAACGGCATCTGCAGCCCCGACACTTCCTGCGCCGTTGCTCCCTGCCCTACTGTCAATAGGAACATTAAAAAAGCTATCAGTTTCCTCATGTCACTATGCTATTATGTTAATAATGCTGGTAGATGGCTGACAGATTTGCCCTTACGGAGCCAAATCTATCAGCCTTTATACTGTTTATAATCTGAAAGTTACGACAATTCTGACAGATATGGTAGATTTTTTTACAAACAAAACTTTTCTACTCCACTACTACCTCATCGAGGAAGAACCAGGCAGGATAGCCTACGCCGTAATGCCATGAGGGACAGAGACCGAGTGTCTTGACGACGACGCGGATGTAGCGGGCTTTGACGGGAGCAGCGAGAGTGACGGTTGCGGGAACGAACTTAACGCTTATGTCGCGGTCTTCGGGGAACTCGTGTGTGCCGAGAAGACGGAAGTTCTTGGCATCGTCGCTGGCGTAGTAAGCTACGCTCTTCGGTTGCAGAATCCACTGTCCAAGTTGGTGGAGGAAGTCGGTGGTTATCTTGTTCACCTGCTTCTGCTCGCCCATGTCGAGCACGAAGTCGGCATCCTCACCCTGCCAGCCTACCCAACTCTCCACGAATGTGGTGCCGCCGTAGAGTCCGTCGGTGAGTGCCTTGTCAGCTATTGGCTGATAGCGTTCTTGTGGCGGTATGTTCCATATCACCTTCGCTCCGGCTGCCTTGTTCTTCGTGCCGTTAGGCAGGAAGCGCTGACGATATAGACGGCAATAGTCCTCCACCTTGTTGTTGCGCTCGTTGAGCGTAGGCACGCCGTACTGGGCGCAGATTGTGCCGAACGTGTCGAGCGATTTCTCCACCGCAGCCTTGTCGCCACCGCTCTCGGTGCGCGCAATCTCCAGTTCGCTATAGCGCAGCGGCAGTCGGGCTATACGCACATGCGCCAACATCGCAGAGTCGGCAGCCACCGCCTTTTCAGCCTCATCGAAGAGTTCGTTGTAAGCCTTGCGGAGGTTGGCGTTGAGCATTCCGTTCTTGTGCGTAATGGGTGAGTCGTATATCCACAGCGGTGTGCCTGATGCGAGCAGCGCGCCGGTAAGCATCTGCTGGTAGCGGTAGAGATAGGGAGCGGCAGCGCCGTAGTAGCCGCGCATGAAACGCTGCATGAGCGAGTCGGCGTCGAGCTCGGGGTTCCACATCAACTTGCCGAGCATGTAGGCACGAAGTTCGGCGAAGTCGGTGCCGAGCGTTCCGTTCACCTGCTCGAAGAGCATCGTGGCGTGGTTGCGCTTGAAGAGCTGTATGTTCTTCTTGAGAATATGGAAGTTGGGGAACGGTGCCACCACGTTGTCGAAGTTGATGCCGTAGTCCCATACGAAGATATTATTGGAAATCTTCGCCCAGCCTTCGAGCGCCCGCACGAAGTCGCGTCCAGACTCGTTGTCGGTGAGCGGCACCTCGCGCTTGGTGTCGATGTCGCAGAGCATTATGTTCACGTTGGGCAGCGGCTTCACATGCTTCGGAGGATGCATGGTGAAGAGGTAGGCAAGCGTAGAGAACTGCTTGTCGGGGAAGCGCTCGGCCAGGCGGTTGAGGAAGCGTACGTAGCAGCCGGCAGGCGAACCCTCGTACTCGTTCACCTTGCGGCACTCTGGGCACTGGCAGTAGGTGTCGTTGCCGTCGTTCTGACTTACCGAAATCATGTTCTGATTGGGGTTAGCCTTGAATATAGAGTCGATGCGGTGGGCTACTATCTCGAAGATGTCGGGGTTGGTGAGGCACCACTGGCTGTGGTTGCCGGGACGTCGTTCGCCGTTGATGAACGAGTAGTATTCGGGGTGCGACTTGCCATAGACCGACGACGGTAGCAGTCGGTCGAACGTATGCACCCACATGTCGGCGGCGAACATCTCGCGGTGCTCCTGCAGGCGCATCCAGTCGCGGTAGGTGCTGTCGTTGTTAGAGTAGCTGAACGTCTGGCGGAAGCGGAACGCCGGACTCTCCGCCACGTGCATCTGCGGAATGCGCACGTCGGCAGACAGCGTGAGCGTGTAGAAGTCCTTAGCGAGATAGTCGACGCCGAGCTGCTTCTCAAGCAGCGCCGCAACGCCGTATATAGCACCCTTGCCGCCTGCCGTCTTTATGGCGAGTGTGCCGCGCGAGCAGTCGATTACGTATCCGTCGTCGGTGGCTTCGTTGGTCGACTCTCCAATCACAACGCAGTTCTTAGAGCGGCGACCATTGGCAACGATAGGCAGTTCGCCACCCGATGTTTCGCGCACGAAGCGCTGCAGCAGTTGCGCCGCCTTACGGTTCACGTCGTTGTCCTCGGCAAGCACGATGCGTGCATGCGGTTTGCCCTTGCTCACAAGGCACACCTGCGCCGGCAGCACACACGGAGCCGCAAGGCACGTCACGAGAAGAATCTTTCTTAATGACCTAATCATATTGATGAATGTTGTAATAAATTGGTTTTAACGTAGTGTACGTACAAAGTTATAAAAAGTTACGCAAAAACATTTGGTAGTTATCTATATTTGCACTACATTTGCAGCAGATAATCATAATTCTATCACAAAACAAAAATTATTGTAGCAAAAAAATGAACGAAATGACAAAGAATTTAGTTGCTTTTTTAACGTGATAGAATTATGACTAATATGCAGAACAACACTGACGAGAATTTTAACGAGGATTTCGAACGACTCATGAAGCAGTTCTTGAGCGAAGAGTACAAGGATGTGAAACTCGACGACATGCAGACTGAGGGCGAAGAGGATCCTTTTCCTGAAGATGAAGATGTAGATGAATACCAAGCCGAGGACAACACTCCGACAGAGAAGGCTGACGACATCTGCACCGACAATCCGTTACCTGGCGACGTCATAGAGCAGAACCAGAACGTAAGAGTAAAGGTGGAGATACTGCGCCCCATAGACAATCCGCAGGAGGAGCTGCAGAAGCTGGTGGGCTGCGGCAACATCAAGAAGCGCATGGACGAACTGGTGGCGCTGACCGCCTACAACCGCATGCTGCACGAACAGTTTCCCGAACTGAAGCAGCACCGGGTTTCGCTGCACAGCCTATTCCTCGGCAACCCCGGCACGGGCAAGACCACGGTCTGCAAGATATTCGGGGCGCTGCTGCACGAGGCGGGAGCGCTCTCGAAAGGACACGTCGTGATATGCGACCGCGGCACCTTCATCGGCACGCTCTGGGGCGACGAGGAAAGGGCTATGAAGCAAGTGGTGGAGATGGCGCAGGGCGGCGTCCTGATGATTGACGAAGCATACCTTCTGAACGGAAAGAACGAGAACGACCCCGGAAAGATCATCGTGCAACTGCTCATGAATCTGCTCGCCGACGAGAGTCAGCGCGACATCGCCGTGGTGCTCTGCGGATACAAGGAGCCGATGAACGAACTGCTCGAGACTAACCCCGGACTGCTGTCGCGCTTCCCCAACCGCTTCGAGTTTGCAGACTTCAGCGTCGACGAACTGCTCGAGATAACCAGCCGCCGCATTGAGGAGTACAGCTACCGCTTCACCGTAAAGGCATGGCAGAAATACACCGATATGATAGCGCTCGCCTTCAGCGCTCGCGACACCGAGACGTGGGGCAACGCACGCTTCATAGCCAACCAGCTGGAGCGCATATACATTCAGCACGCCACACGATGCGTGAAGCAGCCGCCGAAGAATCACAACGACCTCCTTCTGATTACGCCGGAGGACATTGTGCCCATAGAGATGCCACGCAGAAAAAACAGAATAGGCTTCGGAGTGTGACTCCAAAGCCTATTCTGCAACGTTTTATTACCTTTAAAAGATCATGTAATTTTCAAAACAACTGTGTTCTCCCGCTGTTTTTCCGTAAAACAAAAACAGCGGCCTACGCCGAAGCGTAAGTCGCTGTAATAGAAGCGTGGACCAGCCTGGGCTTGAGATTTGTTGACCGAAGGGAGACTCTCTGACCGTAGGGAAGAAACCAGGGGCCTCCAAATTATGAGACCAATAGAATGAAAGGAGGCCAATATTAAAGGCATCCTTTCTCGTTTTATCAAGATTATTTCTTCAAGAAGCCATAGTCGTACACTTTAGGCTCTATGTGAGCAGCAAGTAGTTTCATGGACTGTCTGAGGTCGGCAAGCAAGGCATTATAGGTTGCATCCTCGCTGGTGGAGTTCATCTGCACCTTTCCACTCTTCGTGGTCTTTGTACCTTGGAAGTGCATCTTTATGTCATAGTAAGAAGCATTAGGGTTGGCTCCTGCTTGTTTGTGATAGTAACGCCATAGCTCTCTTCCGGCATCCAATACAGCTTGTGCTTCTTGTGAAAACTTCAAAGGTTCTGTTGGAGTGAATGAATTGCCATCTGGTGTCTGAGCTTCTTGCTCTGTAAATATGTCTTGTATTGTTCCTTCTTGCTGAGGCTTTTCCTCTTTTACTTTGCCCATGATGAAGTCGTGCATAAAATGACTCTCGAAGTTGTCTTGTGCACCTACCTCTTCCTCGCTGAATGGAATCCAATGGTTAGTGCCATGTTGGCTTTGGATGTTGTTTTTTTCATTGAATAACGTGAAGACTAAGCAGTCGGATAAAAAATGTTCGTTGCAATTCCATTCCTTATTTGGATATAGAAATTGGTCTCGGTCATTTACCCATGTTGCTTCGGTACAAAGTCTGACACTGAAATAAACACATGATGGTATGACATTCTTTCTTGTTATCCAAGTACCTTTTACCTGTTTTAGGTCATTGGTAGATGGTGCTAAAGTCAAGAACACACCTCTGTTATTTTGGAAGTCAGTTCCTAAGAATCGCAGGTATCCAAGATGGTCTCCTTGTTTGTCGTAAAACTTTCTGAACCAGTCTATGATTAGTTCGCCTCCCTTACAAGAATAGATGTTCTTGCTGCCAATCATATTGGCTTTGCTGTCGTAAACATCAGCAATGCAAGATACGAACTCTTCCTTCTCTGCAAGGTGAAATATTTGGAAACCATATGGGAAATGCCCTGTTACATTATCGAATGTGTTTGCTGGAACGATAAACATCCTACTGAGCTTTGCTTGGTATTTAGCTCGAAATCCAGAAAAGTTTGGACCTTGTAGTGCTTTCAGTGTAGAGAACAAGGCAAGTATGCAATCAGGAATATCATTTGCTATTCTTGCAAAGAATTGTGCGAATATCTCATTGCCTGCTCTTCCAAGTTCTTTCTTGTACTTGTCTTTTGTAGAGGTGTAGGCTAATCCCTTTCGGTTGCTACCCGTTCCTGTAACTGTTCTTGCATTGCTGGCTTCTGCACAAGGTGGATTGATATAAATAATAAGTTTCTTGCGTCTTTCTTCATTTGTTATGATGTCTTTTAGACCAGGAGGTAATTTGTCGAAAGAGTCATTGAGAAAGTCAAATTGAAATACATGACTATCCAAAAGGTTGGCAGTACCGACCTTTTCCATATTAGCAATTCTGTCGTGTATAACATCAACGTCTGCTTGGTCTAATGTGCTTGCCCAAATTTGATATTTGTTAGTAAGGCCAGCAAGAAGGTTCCCTGTGCCAGCACAACAATCCCAAATGTAATATTCATCTTGCCAGTCTTCTCCCAAATCTTTAGCGATGTATTCTTGTGAGAGTTCTACCCAGCATTGAGGTGTGAAGAATGAACCTTTGCGCTCTCTGATGTCTTGCGGAACAAGTAAGTCTCTACGATTAGCAATATATTCCCAGTATTCTTTACGTGGAGGGCGGACGTAGAGATTCCAAAATTGGTTGTGTGCAATCTGGTTGTCGTTGAACTGTGCTTTCTTAGAATCGAAAAGCCCTGCGGAGTCTATCTTACGGTCAAGTTCATAATGATTCTTCTTCAGCAATACATATAGCCTATCTCTAAGGGTTGTGTTTTCCTTAGAGAAGATGTCTGCAAGAAAGAAATCCGCGTCAATAATACCATTTTGTTTAGCTTTTTCCCAATCAAGTGTGATAGAAGGTTTGACCTTTTCCACCCATTTTCTGTAGATATAAGTGAAATTATTCTTTGTTATATTGATACCATTAGTTGACTGCTTCCCCAACTTGAAATTAGAGCGAATGAACTTTCTTAGCTCCTTTTCATCTTTATGTAGGTAGAAGAGCCTAATCTCCTTTTTGAGTTTCTCTTTCAGCAAGTCGGAGAGCATGTGAAACTCTTTGGTGCTATGGTTGGAGGGAGTGACATTCCAGTTGAAGTCATTCTGATAGAATACACTTACAATGTTATGATATTCGATAAAGGCAATCTTTTCTTCATCGAAGGCTCCAAGATAGCGAGGTGGTAAGTATGATTCGTGTGTATGGGCTTTACCTATGGTAATGATGAGTTGCACGAAAGATGCATAGATATCTTCCGTGTTTCCTGCTTTAGCTTCTGCCCATAAGAAATATTCTTGGTCGGATAGCTCGTCCCCACTTGATCTTTTTGTTGTTACAGCAAAGTCTATGTCGCCCAAGATAGGTGTCGCATCATAGTCTTGAAAGAATTCTTGGCGAATTTTATTCTTTACTTCCTCTTCACGTATTTTATTTGTTGCCATAATTATTTGTCATTAAGTTATTCAAATAGTTTTCTTAAATCCATGTTCAAGAAAACTTCTGGTGAGATACCTTTCTCGCCTACGATAAATATTGCCGACGGATGGAACAGATTGCGAAAACGCTCTAAACCCGTGGTATAAGCCTCTCCATTACTTTTTACTTCTATAGCTATGAATTTCTGATTCTTCTTAAGGATGAAGTCAACCTCGTCGTTGCCTTCTCGCCAGTAAAAGACTTCAAAACGATGGGTAAAAGCTTCGCTTAATATGTAGGCTCCTATGGCGGATTCAAAGAATTGTCCCCATTGCTTACTATCAGAAACGGCTTCTTGAAATGTTAAACCTAATTGAGAACTCAATAAGGCATTGTTGTACACTTGGTATTTAGGAATGCTGGCACGTTTGCGGGCTACATCTATAGAGAATTTCTGTAGTCCCGTGACAAGTCCGCTATCGCTCAAAAGATTTAGATAGCCTGCCAATGTAACTGTGTTGCCAGCATCTTGCAATATTCCCAGCATTTTTGTTAGAGAAAGTATCTTACCCGAATAAGCTACGCTCAATTCGAAAGTTTGACGAAGCAGAGCAGGCTTTCCTATTGGAGAATCCATCAAGATGTCCTTGTTTATAGTAGCATCAATGATGGCTCCGCTAACATAGTTCTTCCAACGTTCTTCGTCACCAATAAGCATGGCAGCTCCTGGGTAGCCTCCAAAATAGATGTATTGTTCAATAGTCATTCCAAAGGCTTCTTTCATTTCTGGATAACTCCAATGGCTCATTCTGATTTCCTCATATCGTCCCATGAGAGATTCTGCCAATCCTTTTTCTAATAACACCCTTGATGAGCCTAATAATGCCACTTTGATGTTGATGTGATTTAGACTATCAGCGTCCCATTCTTTCTTTACATATTCACTCCAGTTTTTAAGTTTTTGTATCTCGTCAATAACCAAGATCATTTCTTCAAGTCCTTGTGTGCGCATTTGAAGACGCGCATTATTCCAACAATCGCTAATCCAAGTGGAAGATGTTGAAGGTATGGTGTCGGCAGAATAGAAAAGAAACGGTTTACTTAAATCATCCAATACTTGCTTGATAACGGTAGATTTTCCAATCTGTCGTGGTCCCATGATTACTTGGATGAACATTCTTTGTTCACCTAATCTATTGATGATGGTATCATATATCTTTCTTTTGTACATGGTCTGTTGCTTATAGATGATAATGTGATATGTATAGTCTTATTATATTTAATTGGGGCTTTTCAAGTTGTTTTACTCAGCATAATGAATAATTTTACTCAGTCGGCTGAGTAATTTTACTCAACAGACTGAGTAAAACTCCATCTTTCGATGGCAAATATAGAACTTTCAGCTGAAATAACCGCATCTGGCATGTATATTTTTGATAATTTTACAAAAGTATTCTTTGGAATTACTCATTAAAACCCAAACAAAATCCACTCTTCTTATAACAATCTTATGGAATGATGGGGAGTTTCAGAGAATATCACAGCGAAACACGGCTAACTCAAACAGTTTGTTTACGCATTGTTTACGCAGAAACAAAAAACAGCGGCCTACGCCGAAGCGTAAGTCGCTGTAATAGAAGCGTGGACCAGCCTGGGCTTGAACCAGGGACCTCCAGATTATGAGTCTGTTGCTCTAACCAACTGAGCTACAAGTCCGACTTAACCTATGTATTAGGATAAGTTTGCGACTGCAAAGGTAGTGTTTTTCGGGAGAAACGCCAAATATTTGGAACTTTTTCTGCATAAAACAATAAGAAAGGAGTGAAAAAACACTGAGAAAGGGCTGAAAAATCATTAATAAACGTTATGTTTTTGGGAGTATCGGGTGGGTTGATGGGGTGTTTGCCATTATTTTAACTACTTTTGCAAGCGTATGCTGATGGTTCGCAGCGGTCGACGCAGATGCTCGTAACGGTCGATACGGATGCTGAAAGCAAACGAAAATCATCAAGATATGTAGCATAACAGAAAGGGTGAGAGGCAGAATATTCATATTAACCATACTATTTGTGTTTGTCATAAGTGGCGTTAGAGCAGACAATCGCAGTTACACGCTTCAGACTATGAAGCGCGTGTTCAGTTATGCTGCCTCAGTGGACACGACAGAACACAGCCCGAAGGAGGGCTATGCCTACACAAAGTACGCCATTCGCACGAACCGTCGCAACGCTGTACTGCTCACCGTGCCGTCGATGTTTGCCATTGCAAACGCGAGCAGGCGCGAGGTGTTCGGCGAGACATACAACCATATGAGGATTGATGCGGAGGGAACGGTTTCCGCCACCCGACTGCTTGAAAGTTCGACGACGACGCGCAAGTCGCAGCCTATGCCTACCGTGCTCAACTACCTCACACCGCTCATCAGCGAAGAGATGCTTATCGACGGGCGTATCATCTCGCCCTTCTTCCAACGCAACCGCCGCTACTATCGCTACAAGGCGCAGAGCTTCACGCAGGGCACGGCACTCGTGAACTTCACCCCATGTCAGAGCAGCACGCAGTTGGTGAGCGGTTGGGCGCAAGTGGACGAACTGACGGGACGCATCATTGAGTTTGCGCTCGACGGCGAGTACGACATGGTGCGCTTTCACCTCTCCACGACCATGGACGAGGAGGAAGGACGCACGCTGCTGCCCAAGGAGTGTACGCTGAATGCGCGTTTTCTGTTCCTCGGCAACGACATCACGGCTGAATACACTACGATCTACGGGTTGCCCGACTGCGGTATCGACTCGCTCGCAGAGCGTGATGACACCACCCTACTCGCTCGCGTGCGCCCCATTCCGCTCACCGAGCACGAGGTTTATCTCTGCCAACAGAGCTACAACGACAATATTCTTAACGACTCAACGAGCAAAACGCATAGGAGCATATTCAACAGACAGTTGCTTACGAACGTCGGCGAGACGCTGATGGGACGCATCGGGGGCGACATAGGTAGGGACAAGCGCGGAACATTCAACATCGGTCCGATACTGAACCCTCTGCAGTTCAGCTACAGCAACCGACGCGGTCTGACGTACCTGCTCGACGTGCAGGCGCAGTACAACTTCACTGCCAACCAGAAGATGCAGGCACGCATAAAGGCAGGTTATGCCTTCAAGCAGAAGCAGTTCTACTTCAACATTCCGATCACATACTACTTCAGCAACCTCCACAACGGATACGTGCAGATGGAGTGGGCAAGCGGCAGGCGCATACGCAACTCGTCGGTGCTCGACGCCATCAAGGACAAGCACAACGACGCCATGAACTGGGACAGTCTGAACCTGACCTACTTCCGCGACCACAGCTTGAAGGCATACGTGCACTACGACCCTACGCCGCGCTGGGGCTTGGAGGTAGGAGTGATGGGGCACCGCCGCACTGCCATCCAGGACACGGGATTTGAAGAGGTGGGTATGCCGACGACATACATCTCCGTGGCACCGATGGTGGAACTGACGTACCGACCGATAGGCTATGCGGGTCCGATACTGACCGCCAACTACGAGCGCAGCATAAACGGCTTCATGGGGGTCAACATCGACTACGAGCGCATGGAGTTCGACGCGCAGTACATCCACCGTCTGTCGGCTCTCAACTCGCTGCAGATGCGCCTGGGCACGGGCTTCTACACACATCGCAGCACGGGCAGATACTTCCTCGACTATCGCAACTTCCGCGAGAACAACATACCAAACGGATGGAACGACAACTGGTCGGGCTCGTTCGAGCTGCTCAACTCCAACTGGTACAACGCCTCACAATACTACGTGCGTAGCAACGTGACGTATGAGACACCGCAGCTCGCACTCTACTGGCTGCCCTACATAGGACGTCTGTTAGAGAAGGAACGCGTGTACGTCAGTGCGCTCTCCGTGAGCCACCTCACGCCCTACTTAGAATGGGGCTACGGCGTGCAGACGCGCGCACTGTCGATAGGTGTGTTTGCGTCGCAGAAGAAGTGGAAATTCACGGATATAGCCGTGCGCTTCAGTCTCGAACTGTTCAACCGCTGGTAGGCGTAGGCGAACGCCGGAGAGGCTCGCGCCGACATAAAAAGGCACTATTCCTTTGCCATTCGCCTTAAAATCAGTATCTTTGCATATATGAGAAACGAATATTGCGCAACAATCGGGTTCTTCGACGGTGTACATCGCGGTCATCAGTTTATGATTGACAGTCTTACGACCATGGCACACGCACAAGGAAGGCAGTCGCTCGTCATCACGTTCGACCGCCATCCGCGTCAAGTGGTACATGCCGACTACGTACCACAGCTCATCACCACCACCGATGAGAAGCTGCAACTGCTCAAAGCCACCGCTGCCGACCGCATAGAGGTGCTTCACTTCGACACGCAGATGGCGCAACTCTCGGCATACGAGTTCATGCGTCAGGTACTGCACGAGAGGTATGGCGTGGCGATGCTGCTCACGGGCTACGACAACCGCTTCGGACACAACCGCGCCGAGGGTTTCGCCGACTATGTGCGCTATGGCGAGGAGATGGGCATGAAGGTGCTGCAGAACACGCCGATAGACATCGACGGACTGCGTGTGTCGTCGTCGCTCATACGCCGTCTCATAGTCGAGGGCAACATCACTGAAGCCAGCAACTGCATGGGCCACCCCTACTCTATCACGGGCAGCGTGGCGCACGGCTTTCAGGAGGGTCGCCGCATAGGGTTCCCCACGGCGAACATCGTGCCCGAAAGCGCAGAGAAGCTCGTGCCCGGAAACGGTGTCTATGCCACAAGAGTGAGCGTAGAGGGCGGCGAGTGGATGCCAGCAATGCTAAACATCGGCACAAACCCTACGTTCCAACGGCAACAGACCACCATCGAGGCGCACATCATCGGCTTCGAGGGCGACATATACGGACGGAAAGTGCGAGTGGAGTTCGGCAGGAAGCTGCGCGACGAGCAACGCTTCGAGAGCGTTGAAGCACTGCAGAAGCAACTCGAGGCTGATAAGAAAGAGGTTGAGAAGGTATTATGTTGAGATGTTGTTATGTTGAGGTGTTGAGATTTGTACTATTGTCAACACCTCAACACCTCACCATCTCAACATCACATCTCAACACCTCAACATAACAACATCTCAACATCATATCTAAACATCTCAACATCATATCTCAACATCTCAACATCAAAATATGAAAAAGCGAGAATTACTGAACGTGGCGTTGTACCTCTTCGCCTTCCTCACAATACAAGCAATCTGCTTAGCAGCAACGATGCTCTTCAGTCGATCGAATGGCATCACGGCGGGTGCCACAACCATCACAACACTCGCAAGCAGCATTATCACCATCGCACTGTTCTACAAGCTGCGCTGGACACCCTGCTCGGGCGCATACATCAACACACGCCCGTGGTTCACGATGTTCTGGGTGGTATGCCTCACCATAGGCACCATAGCTCCACTGGCATACCTCACCGAACTGCTCGGCGTAACGCTGCCCGACACATACAACGAGATGTTCAAGGGCATCATGCAGCATAAACTCGGCTTCATCACCATTGGCATCATAGCGCCCATCGCCGAGGAATACGTGTTCCGCGGAGCCATACTGCGCGTACTCTGCGACATAACGGGCAAACACCGCCAGTGGGTAGCCATAGTTCTCTCGGCAGCACTCTTCGCCACCGTTCACGGCAACATGGCGCAAGGCATCGGAGCGTTCCTCTGCGGACTGCTGCTCGGCTGGATGTACGTGCGCACGGGCAGCATCGTGCCCGGTGTGGTCTACCACTGGGTGAACAATTCAACAGCCGTGCTGCTCTACCGCCTCATGCCACAGTCGGCAGACATGCAGTTCGCCGATTTCTTCGGTGGCGACATGAAGCGCGTGGCACTCGCCATCGTCTTCTCGCTGATGATATTCAGTGCTTCCATGTTCCAGCTCAACCTACGACTGCAGAAGCCGCAGCAATAATCAACACCTCACCATATCAACACCACACCACCTCAACTTCTCAACACCACACCACCTCAACTTCTCAACACCACACATCATGCCCGATTTCAGAGACATCACCGTCAGCCAGTCAGTACGCTTCTGCGACGGTAGCCACATTGGCAACGACATACTACTACTCGACGAAGTGGCGAAGATACCCATTCCGCGCGAGCCACGCCGTATGCAGTGTCTGCTGCTTGCCATGTGCCTGCGAGGCACCGTGAGCTACTATGTCGACTCGGTGAAGCACAACGTAGAGCCCGGCGACCTCATCATCATCAACCAAGGCAGGTCGGTCTACAACTGCACGCTCTCGCCCGACTGTCGCGGCATAGGCATACTCGTCGACTACAAGTTCTTCAACGAGACGATAAAGAGCGTTCACGAGCTGTCGTCGCTCTTCCTCTTCGCACGCAACCACCCCGTGTTCCGACTGCCGAAAGAGCGCTTCGACTTCATCTACGAGACCTTCTTCCGCATAAAGGCGAAGATAGACGAGCCCGAGAACCGTTTCCGCCGCGAGATGGTGCAGGCGATGTTCCTCGCCATGGCTTACGAACTCTCGAACGTCATCTACAGCGTGCAGGCGCAGAACGATAGTTGCAACACACGCGCCGAGGAGATATTCACACAGTTCATAAAACTCGTCGAGAAGCACTTCCGCTCGGAGCGCCGCGTGGGTTGGTACTCTGAGCAGCTCTGCATATCGCCAAAGTATCTCTCCGAGACAATCAAAGCCGTATCGAAGCGCACGCCCAACGAGTGGATCGACTCTTACGTCACCATCGAGCTGCGTATGCTGCTGCGCAACACGCAGAAGAGCATTAAGGAGATTGCGCAAGAGCTGAACTTCTCCAACCAGTCGTTCCTCGGCAAATACTTCAAAGAACACACCGGCATGTCGCCGTCGGAGTATCGCCGCAGCTGAGAAATCATACAACAAACAAAAATCGCCTCGCTTGGAGATTTCCAAGCGAGGCGATTTTTTTGTATTAGGGATGTCCGATAACACCAAGGGGGTGCACTTGTCTCAAGTGCACCAACAGAGAAAAGTGCACCAATGTTATGTCAGTGGACTTATTGCATTGTTGGTGCACTTGAGACAAGTGCACCCCCTAAAGTTTACTTCACGATCTTAACGCCGTTCACAACGTACACACCGCGCTTCAGCGAGCGGAGCGATGTAGCGTTCTTCATCACGAGCTTGCCGTCGATGGTGTAGACATCAGCAGGATGCTGAGCATCAATTGTAACACCGTGGATGTCAGTCTGGCAATCGTCAGAAGTAGCAGCAGCCGACTCGCCACCAGTGAACACAGCCGATACGCTATAGCGTGTAGGCTCTGCCTTCGGGTCGAAGTTGATGTCGTAAGATGTTGCGGTAGCCGGAAGCTCCTTAATCATCTTGTCGTTGCGATATACGCGGAAACCCTCGAGCTTGCCGAAGCCAGCCTTGTACACGATGTCGTCGAGCATGAGCATGTAAGCATCAGCCTCAGGTGTAGCGCAACGGATAGCGAAGTAGCTTGCGCCCTCCGGCAGGTCTACTGTGTAAGAATCCCACTTGCCGCCGCTGTGTGTGAAGGTTTTTAACAGCTTGAAGTCTGCGTGGTCGGCAGACTTGTCCGAGTAGTAAACCTCGATGGTCTGCGGATAGCGGATGTTCGTCGGGTCTGGCTGACCGTTGTTAGCCCAGAAGAGCACAGTCTGCGCCTCGCCAGAGAGCATCGGCGAGATGAGCCAGTTGTCGGCGTCGTAGTAAACGAACTTCTTGTTGACAATCTCGCGAGCGAACATAGTCATCAGACACTTCTCGCCGCTGTGAGGCTTGAGAGTGAGATTCTGCGAAGTGATACCGTCCTGGATAGCATCCGGATTGAGCACGATGTAGTTGTACAGCTCGTTCTCATGCGGGAAAGGCATACCCTGCGAGCCCCACAGACCACCGGTCTCACCACTCTTGATAGAAGAGTAAGTAGTCCAGTCGCCGAACTGGTTGATAGTCCAGTTGTCGTAGCTCTCGAATGTCTCTCGAGTCTGGATGCTTGCCGATGTCGGTACGCTCCAGTTCATGGTGAGCTTGCTTGTAGCCTCGTCCTTTGTAGCCGAGAAATTCTCTGGCATCGGGATGCCCGACTCAATCAGTTCTCCTGCAAATGCAGTGCTGTTGTCAGCCTTGTACTGGTCGGCATCATACTCTACGTCAGCATACAACTTGAATGTCTTCGATGTGTTGGTAGCGTTGTTCTTTACATTCACAACGAACGACTTGCTTGCGAGTGGCTGGATAGCCTCTGCTACGGTCTGCTCGAACATGATGTCGTTACCGCTTCTGAGCTGCACGCGGTAGTTAGAAGCAGCCTTCTCGCCGTTGTTTGTCACGGTAACGGTAGCCTTACTCCAAGCTCCACGCTTCATCTTGGCAGGAGCCGAGATGCTTACAGCGAGGTCGTTGTCGTAGGTATTGTGTACGTTTACGTCGTCGATACGCACTACGCCGTATGTGTCAGCCTTGCCCACGAAGGTGAGGATAACGTAGTCTGCCTTTGCCATCTCTGCCGGAATCTTGAACAGTGAGCGGTGCCAATCCTCTGCCTTACCGCTAAGCTTTGAATAGTCGACAGTGCCGATGAGCTTGCGTGTGCCGTCAGGAGTCTGTGCGTACACCTCAATGCTGCAGTTCTTTCCGCTTGTAGCGTTGTGGCTGAATATCACAGCCGGGTTGCTTGCACCAGCGAGAGCTATCTTACCAGAGCTAAGGTCGGCTGTGCCACCCTTGCTGAACGATGTGAACACGCGGCAGTTGTTATCGCCGTCGCTTGAGGTCTGGGTGTTATGCAGGAAGCCGATGCCACCCTCCTCGTCGAGTGTAAGCGACCACCAGAGGTGTGCATTCTCACCACTCACGAAGTTAGAACGGAACGGCAGAGCGTAAGGCTTACCGGTTACAACTGGCGATGACATTACGCGCTCGCTCTCGCCCTTGCTGTTCTTAGCGCCTACAGAGTAGAGGCGTACAGCCTGCTCGCCTTCTGCTGTATTGAACTTCTCGGTGTATGTGTTCTCTGTAACAGAGCCGAGGAGCTGCTGGCTTGTTACGCCGTCAGAGATGCGCACACGGTAAGCGTTGTATGTTACGTCGTTGGTGAGCACAGCACCACCATTTGCACCTTGTGTAGAAGTCTTGTCCCATGTCAGCTTAACGCCAGTCTTCACGTCAGCAGCCTTCACGTTTGTGAGCGGAGCCGGTTTGTCGAGACCTACGTAAGCAGCAACAACAGTCGGGGTGCCTGCACCATCGGCGGTGTAAGCAGTGATGGTGTAGTTGTTGAAACCAGCCACTGGTGAGTTGTCATCGCAAGAGAGTGTTGCGCCCGACTTGCTTGAGCCGAATTCCTTAACGGTCACGCCGTCGCGAGTTACTACAACCTTTGTGACAGCAGCAAGTGTTTTGCCAGCAACGGTCTTTGTCGGCAGACGGAAGCTGATGTTAGCCTTCAGTGCGGTCGTCGGGTCGGGAGTGATTTTTACGTTCTCCACAGCAGCAGGGGCATTGAGGTGACCATTGTCTACGATAGAGAAGTTCTCCACATAGATATAGTCCATTGCCTTGTCGCTGATAGCGTGAATACCGAAGTAGAAAGTTTGAGCAGCAGTTGTGTTAACCGTGCCATCGTATGTAGTGCTCGTAGCTGGCAGCTTTGTTGCTGCAAGGAAGCTATTTGTAAGGTTCTCCACCTTATCCTTATTGCCCCACTTTGCCTCTATCTTCTCGGGGAAGTAGGCACTTGAGCTGCGTGCTGTGAATGATACCTTATAAGAGTGGTTAGCCTCAAGCTGTATGGCAGGAGTGATGAGCCAGTCGTCAGCAGCCTTGCTGGATGAAGCAGGGTAGTATGCGCTATGCTTACCCTCATGCCACTTCCATGTGTTATCATCACCGTTTTCGTCGATAATGTTAAAGAGATCCAATGACTCCTCTAAAGAGAAGTCTTCATAATAAGGCGGCACGATGTTGTCGCCGTAAGCCACAGCACCAGTGCGACGCTCTGCACCACGCTTCGCACCGTTGACGGGTATGATGCCGTAGTAGTAGTTGCGCAGGTGCTTGTCCTTGATAGTCTCCGAGAACGACAGACCGCTGATGTTAGTGCCTACGGTCTTAGCGTCGGGATAGCGCACGATGTCGTAGCGCAGGTCGCCGAGGTAGCCGTTGTGTACGGCTCCTGAGGGCTTGCCCCATGTGACGGTTGCCTTGCCGTTGGTGTCAATCTTTAGACGTGCGAACGACACCTGGTTTGGCTCGTCGTAGCCTACGTATGCTGTGGTCTTGGCAGCCTTGCTCTTGCCTGCGGCGTTAGAGAGCGTAACGGTGAAGTTGTTCAGACCCTCTGGAGCTGTTATCTCCTTAGTGATTGAGGAGTTGGCAGGCATTGTGCCGGTGAGTAGTTCTGTCTTGCCTGAGCGTACCAAGAAGGTAACGTCGCCGCTGAGTGTCTGTCCGCCGTATGTCTTCGCTGGTGCAGATATAGACACCGAGCCCTTTGTCGATCCGTTCTCGAACTTCACTGAGAAGCCGGTCGGTGCAGCCGGTGCTGCTGCGTCGGGTGTTGCCTCTGGTATAGCCAAACCAAGTATCTGTGCATTGTATTGGAAGTTGGCGATGAGTGTTGCTTTACCCGTCTTGAGGTCTACCGAGTAGAGCGCAGCCTTCTTGTCAGCATCGTATGCAGCCCAGTAGAAGGTGTCGTCGTCCTGGTCGATGCCACCACTCTGTGTGTAGCTCTTCTCTGACGATGGTGCTACGTACACACCGGTCGGACCGATTTCGGTCTCTTCGCCAGTGATGGTGTTCAGCTCGTAGAGCACACCGTCGGTAGCCACAGCGTAGACGCGCTCCTCAGAGCTTACACCCATTGCCACGAACTTGTGTTTTGACGGAGCGATTGTGGTGCGCTGCATCTTGTCGTAGTCGATAATACCGAACTCGAACGACGAAAGGTCGTTGGTATAGAACTGACCATATACCTTGCCGGTGAGCTGGCTTGTAGCGGTAGTTGTAGCGATTAGTTCAAGCTTTGAAACCAACTCTGGTGCAATCTCCTGATGCCATTTGTCTTCGGTATTGAACTGATAGTAGGTAACAACAAGCGAGCTTGAAGCCTGATTTCTTGTGAAGTGTACTGCGTGGTACTTACCATCGTAGTACGACCATCCGCCGTTTGGCGACATTCTGCTGTCCAAATCTTCCGTCTTGAGGTCGCGGAAGTTGCCAGCTGTAGCTGCGTCGAACTCCATGTAACCAATCTGTTTGCTGGCAGTAGGGTACTGCGTAGCGTTATTCACATAACCCCAGAGGTTGCGGCTGGCTGCACGCGCTGCGGCCTTTAGCGGACTGAGGAAGTTAGCACCCGACTTCGCAGTCTGTGCTTTTGTCTGTGCCGATACCGGACAGGCTGCCATAGCTAAAGCTATAGCAGCTATCACAGAGGCAACAGAGCGTCTGTTTCTTCTGTTCATAATATAGAATTTGATGTAAGTTGTTATGTCTTTGTTAATTAAAGCGGATTTATTTTGCAAATATATATATAAATATGTAAGCGAACAAACATAAAAGGTTTATTTAACACAATAAGCCTTGTTGACATCGCGCATATTCAACAAATCTACAACGATGTTCACAATACTTATAATCGTAAGGCATACAAGACCCGATAAGAATATGACCGCAGCGAAGCGCGAGTACTGTCCGAGCAGAAGCAGCAGTCCGTTCTCTGCACCGAACGTGAAGAGTGGCTGGTCGGCAGGCGCATTTAGCATCATGGCTATCGTGCCTCCGCCTAAGACGAGTCCCAGCACGAAGGTGGCAAGCATGGCGTAGCGGTAGCGTCTGATGCAGGCCTCTTCGTGCTGCTTCAGATACTCTACGGCATCGAGGCGCTTCTCGAGTTTCCGGATGAATGCGTCGCCGTCGTCGAAGGTGGGTCGGGCTGCGAGGAAGAGTTCCTCAAGTGCTTTATCTTTCATCATACGTTCAAAATGGTTTTAAGGTTGTCTCTGCCGCGCGAGAGTTGTTTCTTCACAGCGTCTTCCGAACTGCTGGTGATGTCGGCTATCTCCTTTATCGAGTAGCCGCTCATGTAGAACATCACCACCGCCGAGCGTTCCTTGGGCGAGAGTGTGGCGAGCGCCATGTACAGCTCCTGATGGCGGAAGGCGGAGTCGGCTGTGGCGGCTGATGGCATGGCGCTCAGTGCTTTGAGGTCGTCGAGCGTGCGCGTGCTCGCCTTGTGGTTGAGGAAGGTGTTGCGTGCTATCGTGAACAGCCACGCGCGGAACTTGCCCTCGTCCCGATAGCCAGCCGACGAGAGATAAGCCTTGACGAGCGTCTCCTGCGCTATGTCGTCGGCATCGTCGCGCTTACCGCAGCAGAGGGCGAGCAGAAAGCCTCGCAACGCCTCCTGCTCGCTCTTCACCAGTGCTATGAATTGTTCTCTCGTCATAGGTTGTTACTCTTGCTTCATGTTCTGCTCCTCTGCCTCCATCTCCTTCTCGAGCATACGGCGACCTACGAAGTAGCTCACGAGGAAGGCGATGCCGACGGCTATCAGTACTGTGCCAGCAATGATGAGAATTTCCTTCTGCATGCTGAGGAAGAAATAGAGCAGCACGAAGGCTACGCCCATAAGACAGCAGAGGCAGCCGTGCTGCAGATTGGCGAGCAGCTTCTCCTTGATGAGCTTCTCCGACTTCTTCAGGTTCTTCATGAGCAGTTCCACGTCGATGTCGGGGTTCTTCTCCAGTGCGGCGAGCACTATCTCCTTGCGGTTGCGCTCAGATGCCAAAGCACTCTTGAACACGATTGCTACAACGGCGATAGGGAGCACTACTGCCACTCCTATCGGAACTAAAAGTTGTACTAACCAAAACATAATCTTTTTTCGTCTTTAATTGTTATACTTGTTGTTCTATTCTATCGCTTCTTGCTGAAGCGGTTCATTTATATAACAAGCGACACGGACGAAAGGTGACATTGCAGTAGCAGAAATATACAAGTGCACCCCTAAGGGTGCGCATCGGTCGGTGCAGACATCCGCATCGGTCGACGCAGACATCCGCATCGGTCGACGCAGACATCCGCATCGGTCGGCGCAGACATCCGCATCGGTCGGCGCAGACCGCAGAAGTATAACTATAACACTGCGTTTCCTATGCTTCAGCAGTACTAATGCAGACTGATGCCCCAGTGCTTGAGCTGCTCGAAGTCGATGTCAGCGAAGCCTGCCTGTTGCAAGGTTACGGAGCGGTTGTGGTCGTTGAGATAGTGGCGCTTGCTGCTGCGAAACGCAGGGTTGGCAAGCGACTGTGGCATTACGTCGGCGACGCACTGCGCACTGATGCCGGCGATGGATAGCATCGTCGGGAATACCGACACGCTCGACTGCACATCCTTCTCGCGGTTGGCGTTGAGTGCCGACACCACTTCAGGATACTCGGCACGGTACGACGCGGAGGTCCAGACGATGAGCGGCACGTGTATGCCGTGGCACGATGGCGTAGGCGAGGCGTGGAGGAAACGCTTGCGATAGTCGTCGAAGATGTTCTCGCCGTGGTCGGAGGTGTAGAGCATTGCCGCCTGCGCCCCACTCTTGCCGAGCATCGTGATGATGCTGTGCAGCACGAAGTCGGTCTGCAGTATGGTGTTGTCGTAAGCGTTCAGCAGCGAGGGGCGGTTCTTCGCCTCTGCCTCGGTGGGCGTGTCGGGAAGGAACTTGGCGCGATGGCGCGGATAGCGGTCGCGGTAGTTGAAGTGCGAGCCGTAGGTGTGGAGCACTATCAGCTCCTTCTTGCGCTTCTTGGCGAGGATGTTCTGCACGTAAGGCAGCAGACGCTCGTCGCTGGTCTGCGCCGTAACGTCGCCCGTGACAACGCTCACAGCCGAACGGATGAAGACGAAGTCGTCAGCCTCGTCGCCGAAGAAGTCGATGAACGAGTGGTTGGGCTGCTGGTTGGAGATGAACGAGGTATGGAAGCCTGCCTCGCGGAATGCCGTAATGAGACTTTTTTCGCGGTACAGACGCGCGTGGTCCTCGGCAGAAGCGGCGGCGAGGAGCAACGGCACACTCTTGTGCGTGGTGTTCGACTGCGAGAGTACGTGGCGGAACACGCTCAGTCCGTCGGTCTTGGAGAGCAGCGGATTGGTCTCGCGCTTGTAGCCGTAGAGCTGGAAGTTGTCGGCGCGTGCCGTCTCGCCTATCACGAGCACATACACCTCGGCAGAGTCGGCAGCGTGAGCCGAACGTGCACCGAAGCGGAAGTCGACCACATCGTTGCGATAGTTGGCTATGCGGCTGCTCTCGTGGCAGGCGAGGTAGAGGTTATAGAAGATGTTGGCTGGGTAGACGTGGTCCTCGGCACGATAGTCGAAGTCGCTGTCCTTCGGATAAGCCACATAACTCAGTGCTATGAACACTGCGCCCACAGCCATGCCATAGCAGGAGTAGCGGCGCACGCGCTTCAGGAACGCCTTGTCCTCGGTGCGGTGGCGTGCCCACGACATAGCGGCGAGCACGAGCAGCGGCAGGTAGAGGATGAACACAGTAGCCACGGCGGGCACAAGGTTGTTGAGCAGCTCCATCGCCTCGCCGGGGTTGGTGGTGACGAGGTTGAGGAACATGTCGACGGCTATCACGCCACGTCCGAAGAGGTAGAGCAGCACTATCTGGAAGGCTGCGAAGAAGATGATAAGGAACATACACCACACCTGGCGACCCGTCTTCGCGGACAGCGTCATCAGCAGCGCATAGAGCGACACGGGCAGCACGATGTTGGCTATGCAAGCCAGCACGGGCATATGCTCGGTGAAGCAGAGTGCCACGTTCGGAATGGCGAGCGTGAGCACTATGTATATAAAGAGGAAACGGGGAGAGGTGAGGAGGGCTAATATCTTTTTCATAACTAAAACGCTTCGTTGATATTGAATATGAAGCTATGCTGTCCCGACTTACCGAAGCCGTAGTCGAGTCGCACGTTGACATTCTTCTTGAACTCCCAGCGGTAGCCCACACCCATGTTCGGCAGTATGTGCTTCAGCTGTATCTTGCTAAACTTCGGGAAGATGGTGCCAGCGCCTACCCACGCCACCACGCCGTTGCGTTTCCATACATGCTGTCGCAGCTCCACCTGCGTCTCTATCTTATGGTTGTCGCGATAGCGTCCCTGGTAGTATCCGCGCATCGAGTAGCTATCGCCGAGCTGCGCGAGCATCGACCACTCCACATCGCCGAAGTTGAACTGCGTACGGAAGTCGGCAGCAAGCGTGGCACCCTTCCACAGATGCGTGTAGCCGTCGATGCGGAAGTCGGTGGTGTATGAGTTGTATTTGTTGCCGATGAACTTCGGGCGCATGAGCTGCATGAACTGGATGTACATGCCTCGCTTCGGCGCCGTGAGGTTGTCGCGCGTGTCGTATATGGCGGTCATGCCGGCACCGAAGTTGAGCGTCTCTGTGCGTTCGCCACCAAGCAAGTCGACACGGTCGAACTTAGTGCCGCGCACATAGTCGAAGTCGACGGTAGGACCGATGAAGAGGTTGTCGGCGGTGCGTATGAGCCAGTCGGCTTTGAACTGCGCCTGCCAACGCTTCATCTTACTCTTGTTGGCATCCACATTGCCCATGTCGTAGCCCCATCCCCAGATGTAGCAAGGGAAGGAATAGAAGTAGACGGTGTAGTTGAGGCGGTGGGTGTCGCGCGGGAACTTATGCGTGCCGCGCACACCGAGCATGTAGAAGCCTACGGTAGACACGTCGCCGAAGAGCGACACGTTGCTCGGAGCCGACAGCGAGTCGGTAGGGTCGGAGCGATAGAGTCCGGCAGCCACGAGTCCGATGCCGAACTTGGTGTCGGAGCTGTAGTGCGGTCCGCCGATGACACTGAAGTCGAAACGCTTGTTCTTCTTCTCCTTGTTGGCATCGTTGAAGTAGGCAAGGAAACGACTGAAGATGTCTTTCTTCTTTGCCGGTCTTGCAGCAATGGTGTCAGCAACAGCAGCAACCTCACTGGTTGCTGCACTCGCTACAAAAGTGGTATCAAAACCGAACGGCTCTGTAGCCCAAACGGGCTGCAGAGCTATTAAGAACAGAAATAATATCGCTTTAAAGGGGCGCATAACCTCATATTTTATTAATAATTAAATAGTACTCTTGGCTTAAAAAGGTCTAAGAAGGCTTAGATATCTCACCATCTCAACACCTCAACATCTCAACACCTCAACATCTCAACACCTCAACATCTCACCATCTCACCATCACAACACCTTAATACACCAGTCCTACGTTGTCCACCCAGAACGTATTGCCGACAGTGCCGACATAGGCTCCGCCGTGGCTCGACGAGAACTGCAGCACGATATGCGTCGGTTTGGCGTCGGCATCAGCCCAGCCCGTCTCCTTCACCAGCACGCTCTTTCCCTTAGAGTTGCGTGCGTAGTCGGTAGAACGCAGTCTCATCATCGACGCATCGTAGAACGGTTTGCCGGTGATGTTGCCGTAGTGAATCTCATACGTGGCATCCTCAACCCATCCGTTGGTCGACTTGCCGTACTTCACTACCACCGTGCCCACGCGCTGCGCCGTGATGTTTCCCTTAGCGTCTTCATGACGCTTCTGCAGGAGCAGCAGAGCCACACAGTAGTCCTTGCCCGGAACAGTGGTCACTGCCGAGAAGCCGGTCTGACGGATGCGGTTGGCGTTGCCTGGCACCTGCACACGATAGTCGAAGCGCAGAGCCTTCGGACGCAGAGTGAACGGGATACCGAAGTTGAGAGCCTTCGGACCTTCCTTTGTGCCGGTGATAGGCTCCTTCATGTCGCCGAGGAAGATGCTGCCAGCGGCGAGCACCTTAATATTAATAAGACCAAGCACCTTGCAGGTCTCGATATGGGTGGTCATTTTGACGCAATGTCCCGAACCGCGGTTGTCGCGATACACCGAGTTGTTGGTCTTTGTGATGCCCGACACCTTAGCCATCACGTTGCTCGTGCCCCAAGGCGATCCGCCGAGGTTCACGTATGGGTTGTTGCCCGTGAGGGCTCTGTTGGGGCCTATCTCGTAAAGGGTTTTCTTGCTACCACCGATTACTGACGACTCGTGTATTTGGCGCGTCACCCAAGTATCGAAATTGCCATACTTGAACAATACGAACTTTCCTTCGGCACTTGCAGAAAGACTACAGAAAACGCAAAGCATTGTCACAATGCACGATTTGAACATAAAATGTTTCATATACTTATGATTATATATTGTGTGCTACAAAAACATGAATAACAAGCAAAAAGCCGTATCATTCGGCACAAAGATATACAAAAAAGGCAAATGTGAAAACTTTTATATTACAAAAGTTTTCCATTTGCCTTAATATTTAATGTCTGTCAACATTTGTAAGGAAATAAAGACAACTTTTAGTTGCTTTTATACCAACCGCGTCTTTCTGCTTTTGTTTCAACCGCATTTATTTGCCACTAATCAGCTCAACGGCTTTGCTTACGGTGTGATTGTGCTCGTTCATCAGTCGGAAGTACTCGTTCATGTCCCAGATGTCGCGAGCGATGAGTGCCTTCAGTTGCACGCGAAGCATAGGCAGCGTGTTGTTGCGCTCTTCGTCGTCGCGCGGTTTCACCTTCTGGCGCTCAGCCTCAGCAAAAAGACTGTCGACCATGGCTTGCGGCACTTCAAAGTGCTTCATATAGTCGTCGAACTTCGTGTACTCCGCCTTCAGCTCCTCGCGATGGTTCTCAACATAGCGCAGGGTGGCGTTGATGACGAGTGAGCGTGCAACGAGCTGACGGTGGAACGCTGTATATTGAGTGGTGTCGAGCGGCACGAACACATCGGGCATGATGCCTCCACCGCCATATACGGTGCGGTGCTTGCGCAGAGTGTAGCAGCGCAGCGAGTCGTTGAAGTGGATTGAGTCAGCCGAGTAGAGCTCGCCATGCTTGAAACGTTTCTCTATATCCTGCGCATAGTCCTCCTTTTCGCCTTTCGCATACGGCTTCTGTATGCAGCGACCGGATGGCGTATAGTAGTGGGCGATGGTGAGGCGTATCATTGAACCATCGTCGAACTCGATAGGACGCTGCACGAGTCCCTTTCCGAACGAGCGACGACCTACCACTGTGCCACGATCCTGATCCTGGATGGCACCCGTAACGATTTCGGCAGCCGATGCCGAATACTCGTTGATGAGCACGTAGACCTTGCCCTTCAGCAGTCTGCCTCCTCCACCTGCCTTGTACTCTTGACGTTTCTGAGCGCGTCCCTCGGTGTACACCACGAGGTCGCCCTTCTGCAGGAACTCCTCTACGATGCGCACCGCCGACTGCAGATAGCCACCGCCGTTGTCCTGAAGATCGAGGATGAGATCGCGCATACCAGCCTTCTGCAGCGAGTCGACAGCGGTCATAAATTCGCCGTAGGTGGTGGCACCGAACGAGCCGATGCGCACGTAGCCCACACGCGGACGTATCATGTAGTAGGCATCAAGCGTGTGTACGGGTATCTTGGCACGCGTAACGGTGAACTGCAGCAGGTCGGGCACGCCACGACGCTGCACGCCGAGCTTCACCTTCGAGCTACGCGGTCCGCGCAGACGACGCATGATGTCCGCACGATCCATCTTAACGCCTGCTATCGTAGTGTCGTTGACGGTGATGATGCGGTCGCCGGCGAGTATGCCCACCTTCTCCGACGGACCCTTGCGCACGGGCTGTATGACGAGCAGCGTGTCCGAAATCATATTGAACTGCACGCCGATACCGTCGAACGAGCCTTGCAGTGGTTCGGTCAGCGACTTTGTCTCCTTGGCAGTGGTGTACGAGGAATGGGGGTCGAGTTTCTCGAGCATACCACGTATGGCATCCTCCACGAGTTTCTGCTCGTCGACCGAGTCGACATAGAGGTTGCTGACAGCCAGTTCGGCTATCTGCAGCTTCTTGAGTGGGTTCACACGCTGCGCGAAAGCGGCTGCGCACAGCAGCAGTAAAACCATTGCACCCATTCCCATTTTCCATGAGAACGGGTGCGTTGTGTTATGTTTGTTTATACGTTTCATTATCTGAGTTTGTTTTATGCCAAGTCTTCGTCGGGCAGGTCTTCCTCAACCACGAGGTTGTCGATGATGAAGTTCTGCCTCTCCATGGTGTTCTTGCCCATGTAGTACTCGAGGAGCTTCTGCACCTGGTCGGTCTTGTGAAGTGTCACCTGTTCGAGTCGCATCTCCGGACCGATGAAATGTGCGAACTCCTCCGGCGAGATTTCGCCCAAACCTTTGAATCGGGTTATCTCCGGGTCGGGTCCGAGGTTGCGTATCGCCTGCTGGCGTTCGTCCTCGCTGTAGCAGTAGCGTGTGATGAAGTCGCTCTTCTTCTCCTTACCGGTGAGGCGTGCGTCGGCATCGGTCACTACCTTCTTATCCTTTATCTTCGTGCGACGGTTGCGCACGCGGAACAGCGGTGTCTGCAACACGTAGACGTGTCCCTTCTTGATAAGGTCGGGGAAGAACTGCAGAAAGAACGTGATGATGAGCAGGCGGATGTGCATACCGTCGACATCGGCATCGGTCGCCACTATCACCTTATTATATCTAAGCGTGTCGAGTCCGTCCTCTATGTCGAGAGCAGCTTGCAGGAGGTTGAACTCCTCGTTCTCGTACACCACCTTCTTTGTCAGTCCGTAGGAGTTGAGCGGTTTTCCGCGCAGCGAGAACACGGCTTGCGTGTTCACATCGCGGCTCTTTGTGATTGATCCGCTGGCAGAATCGCCCTCGGTGATGAATATCGACGACTCTTCCTTGCGGTCGTTCTTCGCGTCGGAGTAGTGTATGCGACAGTCGCGCAGCTTGCGGTTGTGAAGGTTTGCCTTCTTCGCGCGTTCGCGTGCCAACTTCGTAACGCCAGCCATCGCCTTGCGCTCACGCTCGCTCTCGGTTATCTTCTGCTGCATCACCTCCGCCACGTCGGCGTGTATGTGCAGGAAGTTGTCTACCTCAAGCTTCACGAAGTCGCCAACGTACTTGTTGATGCTCTCGCCTCCTGGTGCCATCTGCAGCGAGCCGAGCTTAATCTTCGTTTGGCTCTCGAACATCGGCTCCTCTACGTTCAGCGCGACGGCAGCCACGAGTCCGTTGCGTATGTCGGTGAACTCGTAGTTCTTGCCGAAGAACTCCTTGATGGTGCGGGCTATGTGCTCCTTGAATGCGCTCTGATGGGTGCCGCCTTGCGTGGTGTGCTGTCCGTTGACGAAGGAGTGGTACTCCTCGCCGTACTGGTTGGTGTGCGTAAAGGCTATCTCTATGTCCTCACCCTTCACGTGTATGATGGGGTAAAGTGGGTCGGTGGTCATCGTGTCGGTGAGCAGGTCAGCCAAGCCGTTGCGCGAGAGTATGCGCCGACCGTTGTACATGATGGTGAGTCCGGAGTTGAGATAGGTGTAGTTGCGCAGCATCGTCTCCACGAAGTCGTCATGGAACGAATAGCCGACGAACAGTGTCGGGTCGGGTTCGAAGAAGATGTAGGTGCCGTTCTCGTCGGCAGAGTCCTCGGTGATGTCCGATGTCAGGTTGCCGCGCTCGAACTTGAGCGCACGCACCTTGCCGTCACGATACGACTTCACCTCGAAGTGTGCCGAGAGGGCGTTCACCGCCTTCACACCCACGCCGTTCAGACCCACGCTCTTCTTGAACGCCTTCGAGTCGTACTTGCCGCCGGTGTTGAGCACACTGACTGCCTCAACGAGCTTGCCCTGCGGTATGCCACGACCATAGTCGCGCACCGACACACGCAGACGGTCGTCGATGTCTACCTCTATGCGCTTGCCGGCGTTCATCTTGAACTCGTCGATAGAGTTGTCGATGACCTCCTTCAGCAGCACATAGATACCGTCCTCGGGCAACTGTCCGTCGCCCAAGCGACCGATATACATACCTGGACGTGTACGCACGTGCTCCATGTCGGAGAGGTGGCGTATGTTGTCGTCGGTATATTGAACTGTGGGTTGAATGTTTTCTTCCATTTTATTTCTTAATATCTTACAGCATCCCGAGTATTATCATCGTATTTTGAGGATGCTATCCGATTTAAATATCCTTCTTGTAGCATCTGCGACGCTTGTGTATCTCGCGGTTGAGATACTGCCACTGTCCCTGAACCTTCATGTTTGTCTCCATCTCGACGTGGGTCTCGCCCCACTTGAAGCCGAGACGCTGGTAGTGCGGTATGAGGTCGTAGAAGAGCAATGCGTTGGCACCCTTCTGACGATACTCCGGCAACACGCCGATGAGGAGCAGGTCGACCACCTCGGTCTTGTGGAACTTCAGCGCGCGGAGGATGTGCCACCATCCGAACGGGAAGAGCTTGCCACCGCACTTCTGCAAAGCGCGGGCGAGCGACGGGATAGATATGCCTACGCCAACCACCTTGTGGTCGGGTGTGTTCCAGTCCTCGATGATGGTGATGAGGTCGAGGTCAGCCATCGGCAGGTACATCTTCACGTACTGCTCTATCTGGCGGTCGGTGAGCTTCGAGTAGCCATAGAGGTCCTTGAAGGTCTCGTTCACTACCTGGAATATCTTTCTGCCGTATCCGTTCTCGCCGTATATCTCATTGCGCTTCAGCTTCTTCACCTGCAGGTTGTAGCGCTTCTGAATCATCTTTGCGATGGTAGCATACTTCTCCGGCATTTCCTCCGGCACGTAGAGCTTATACTCCACGTAGTCGTTGTCTTTCTCCCATCCGCCCATGCGATCCATGTGCTCCGGATAGTAGGGGTAGTTGTATGCCGTAGCCTGAGTGCCAAGCTGGTCGTAACCGTAGAGGAGCATTCCCTCGGGGTCCATGTCGGTGAAACCGAGCGGACCGACAATTTCCTTCATACCTTTCGACTTGCCGTAGTCTTCTACTGCCTTGAGGAGTGCTTTAGACACTTCGATATCGTCAACGAAATCGATCCAGCCGAAGCGAACCGACTCGCGCTCCCATTTCTTGTTGGCACTATGGTTGATGATAGCAGCCACACGACCCACAGCCTTACCGTCGCGGTATGCCATGAAGTACTCAGCCTCGCAGAAGTCGAAGGCTGCATTCTTGTCCTTACGGAAGGTGTTCATCTCATCGAAGTAGAGGTTTGGCACGTGATAAGGATTACCTTTATAGAGCTCGTTGTGGAAATCGATAAACTTGCACAAGTCGCGGCGCGACTCAACTTTCTTAATCTCTATTGCTGACATTTTAATTGTTTTATTCTTTCACTTTTGTTTGATACACATTGTATGATTGCCTCTTTAGGCAAGCAATACATCTTTATAAATAAAGCCTTAAAAGTGCAAAAGTACGGAAAAATGCTTAAACTAACGAAAAACTGGGTAACATTTAGCGATATTTACGAGAAATTAGCAGCAAATGTTCACCTTCAGCGGTGGTTGTGGCGAAGATATACACGTCGCCGCCGTCTTTGATTTTGAGGCGTTTGCGCAGTTCTGCGACTGTGAGTGGAAAGTTGCGCGTAGCTATATTGGCTTTCTCTATGCCTACCAACGCCTTGCGCAGCTCGCCCTTGTTCATCGTCGTCACGCGCTCCACAACGAAGCTTCTGCCCGGAAAGCCCTCAACGGGTTCGTCGGAGAGGAAGAGATGACTGTTGCGGCTCACTGGCGACACGCCGTAAGCTGCTGCCAACTCGTCGAAGCAGCCTGCTTTCATGATTGAGGCGTTGGGTTCGTGTACGAATTTTGAGTTTTGAATTTTGAGTTTTGAGTTGGCGACTGGAGCCGAGGAGCCTGGCGTATAGACAAAGAGGGAGGAAGTGTCTGAAGCTGTAGAAAGATCCGCACAATACACCTTCAGTTCGCTCTCTACCACCGTTGAAAGTACGAGCAGCAACTCCTTGCACTCGCCTCCCACCGACACGATGTGCACCTCGCGCACCGCGCCCTGCAAGTCGTCCACCGCCTTATGCCAATCGAGCATAGGCGAGAGCTTCAGCATCGTGAAGCGCGACTTCTCAAGCAGCTGGGGCAGAAGCTGCACGACATCGGGCGTGCAGTCGGCAAGCATAACAGTCTTGGCACCGTGCTCGTCGCGACGCGCCGGGTCGAGGAACAGCATAGTCTGCGGTTCAACGGTTGAGAGATACTCCACGGCATCTGCACACACTACCGTGGCGTTGTTCAAACCGAGCAACGGAAGGTTGTGCTCAACGATGTGGCAGAGCTGCTCGTTGCGCTCCACATATGTAGCCGCAGCAAAGGCGCATGAGGTGAAAGAGAAGTCGACACCGAAGCCGCCAGTCAGGTCGGTCATGCGGGTGGAAGTTTTGAATTTTGAGTTTTGAGTTTTGAATTGTTGCCTGCGGCAATTTTGAGTTGAGAGTTCAGAGTTCTCAACTCTCAATTCTAAACTCTCAATTCGACAAGTCCACTCCATCGCCAAGTTGAGCTTATACTGCGCTGTGGGTTCTGACGAGCACTGCTCCATGGAGAGGTGTGGCGGAAATATTACGCCATCGCACGCAGCCCATTTGGGGAGCTTACGACGCGCTATCTGCCAGCCTTGTATCTGATCGAGAGCGTAGGGCATGTCAACATCCGGAAAGCGATTTGCTTGAAGCGCAAGTTGACGGATATCACGTTCGCGATATTCGCGTATAAATTCTGCAGTAGTCATAGACATATCATTGTTATTTTTGACTGCAAAGTTAACATATTTAGCCGATTAAATAACTACATCAGAATGAATGTAAATAAATTTCACCGATTTTCTTTGCAGTATAACAAACTTACTGTAACTTTGCAAAAGTTGCACAGAAGACAACAAAATGAGCAACCCCTAAACATAATACCCTAAAGTATGGAACCTATTGTTGACTTTTCAATCCTACCCGCACGTCTGCGCTCAGCCGAGCGAGTCGTAACTGTAGCAGTGGCATGTCCTGCCGACTCTCACACAGAGGAAGTTATCGAACGAAGCATCGCGGAACAGTTCGCACGCTTCACCCTTGTAGCCAACACGGCAAAGGCTGATATCGCACGCCGATTGGCTGCCGACTATCCCGACAAGGTTACACTCATCGTGGCTGACGACGATGACGACGCGGCGCGCCATGCCGTTAAGGAGGTGCGCGAGGGCAGAGCCGACGTGCTAATGAAGGGTTCGCTGAACACTGACAACCTCTTGCGCGCAGTACTCAACAAAGAGGAGGGCATACTCATCAAGGGTAGCGTACTCACACACATCGCCGTTGCTGATGTGCCGAGCCTTAACCATTTGTTGTTCTTCTCGGATGCAGCCGTCATTCCCTACCCCACTACCGAACAATACGATGCCATCACACGATACATCACCGACACCTACCGCAGCATAACGGGTGGCGACCGCCCACGCGTGGCACTCATCCACTGCACGGAGAAGGTATCGGAGAAGTTCCCGCTCACGCTCAGCTACGAAGAGCTGAAGGCGAACGCTGCCGCAGGAGCCTACGGCGATGTGGAGATAGGCGGACCGATGGACGTGAAGACGGCTTGCGACGCAGAGAGCGGAGCCATCAAGGGCATCACATCGCCAGTGGTGGGCAACGCCAACTGCCTCATCTTCCCTGACATAGAGGCAGGCAACACATTCTACAAGACAATAACTCTCTTCGGTGGTGCTACGGTGGCTGGTATGCTCGTAGGCACGACAGCACCCGTGGTGGTGACATCGCGCGCCGACACTGCCGACTCCAAATTCTACTCTTTAGCAACTGCTTGCTTGAAAGCAATTAACAAACAGTAAACTCAAGACATATTCATGAAAAAAATATTTGTGATCAACCCTGGCTGCACCTCTACAAAGGTGGCTGTGTATGAAGACGAACACGCTGTATGGACATCCGACGGACTGCATCCGCAGGAGGAAGTGGACAAGTACGCAACCGAGATGGAGCAGTACGAGTACCGCAAGAACTTCATCCTGAAACTATTAGAGGAGGCAGGAATACCTTTGGAATTCGATGCCGTAATCGGTAGAGGCGGTCTGCTGAAACCACTGCACGGCGGTGTGTATGCCATTAACGAGCAGATGAAGCAGGACCTCATAAATGCCAAGCACAAGCATGTGTGCAACCTCGGTTCGATTCTTGCCGACGACATCGCACAGATGTGCCACTGCCCAGCCTACATGGCTGACCCTGTGGTGGTAGACGAGTTTATGACACGTGCACGCTATACGGGTCTGCCGTTCATGAAGCGCGAGTCTATCTTCCACGCGCTCAACGCCAAGGCAGCCTCGCGCCGCTATGCGCGCAGCATCGGACGCAAGTATGAGGAGATGAACCTCGTAGTGGCTCACCTCGGTGGCGGCATCTGCGTGTCGGCTCACCACGAGGGCAAGGTGATCGACGTGAACAACGCGCTCAACGGTGAGGGTCCTATCGCGCCGGAACGTGCCGGAACGCTGCCTGCCGACCAACTCGTGCGACTCTGCTTCTCGGGCAAGCATACCCAGGCAGAGATTATGAAGATGCTGGCAGGCAACGGTGGCTGCCAGGCACTACTCGGCATGAAAGACATGAAGGAGATATCGCGCCGCGCAGAGGCTGGCGAGGAGCCGTTCCACGAAGTGCTCGAGGCTATGCTCTACACCGTGTCGAAGCAGATCGGTGCCATGGCGGTTGCGCTGTGGGGCAAGGCGGATGCTATCATCCTCACCGGCGGCATCGCCTACAGCAAGTACTGCGTTGAGGAGATAAAGAAGCAGGTGGACTTCCTCGCTCCGGTCATCGTGATGCCAGGCGAAGGCGAGATGGAGTCGTTAGCGTTCAACGCCTTAGGAGCATTGAACGGCGAACTGCCGGTACATGAGTATAAGTAATTATTAATTTTTAATTATTAATTATTAATTATTT